>Ga0193750_1000296_pt1 | contig 13767 bp, 11 predicted proteins | sample L1c1metaG_FD_160569 | JGI IMG/M metagenome (GOLD analysis project Ga0193750, IMG submission 160569) | Soil microbial communities from a riparian zone of the East river system, Colorado, United States - L1c1 | ecosystem: Environmental > Terrestrial > Soil > Riparian zone | place: USA: East River...
GGAAATTACTGTGGATCATGACAATAGCGGTTATTGCTATCGGGCTCGTGAATTATTTCGCAGGTGCCTCTGCCGCTGGATCGTACTGGCGCACACTGGGCTGGCCGCTGCACCCCCTCGTCCAATATAATTACCAGTACGTGTGGGGCTTTACTGTCATCAATATTTGGGCGGCAACGTTGATTTTGGCCTGTTTGCAAGGAACCGCTCCAGTCATTCTGAGTTTTCCGCCGCTCGTTTTCCTTGGCCGGATTTCCTACGGCGCGTATCTCAGCCACATGCCACTCCTCGGCGTCTACCTTTATTATCTTCGGCCGATAAACCCGTTTTCGGTTCGCGGGTTGGCGATTTTCCTGATTTGGTTTGCAAATGTCATACTCGTCTCCTGGTTGAGCTTTCGCTTTATCGAGCTTCCGTTCTTACGAATCAAGAACAGGCTTGGAGGAAAACCGCGAGTCCCGATTCGGACAGGGTCATTCCCCGAACTGGTACCGGTTAAACGACCAGCGCACGAGTAAGTAGAGTCTCACAGTGAGCGCGCAGTTCGTTGAGCAAAACACAATGGAGACTGGTAAGAAACATTTGGCCTCGCTCGATAGCTTGCGCGGCATCGGAGTGATTTTGATTTTTGCTAACCACTTTAATCTGCCCAATCCCTATATTTTGTTTGGATGGATCGGATTATGGATATTTTTCGTGCTCTCGGGCTATCTCATCACTGAAGGCCTTCTGAAGATAAGAACATTGCCGCTTCGCCAGTACTTTGCCCGATTCTATCTGAAAAGAGCGTTCCGAATTCTGCCGGCCTTTTTAGTCTTCTTTCCCATAGCAGTCGCACTCTATTTTACTTTCCCACACTGGCTTGCTGGAAGTTCTAACCTCGGCCAGTACTGGATTTATATTGTGACATTCACTTTTAACCATTACCCCGTGCAGGTGCCCGCAGCCGGGGCTTTTTGGTTTGCACATCTGTGGTCGCTGTCAGTCGAAGAGCAGTTCTACGTTGTATGGCCATGGTTAATCTTCTTTCTGCCAATGAAGTGGCTAAAGAAGGTCGTGCCAGCGTGGATTCTTCTGGCTCCAGTGCTCCGGCTGATTATGTCCTCTCTTTACGGCGGCGCTTTACATGCGCCCGTTGTTGTCGCTCGCTCTTTGTTATGTCAGGCCGATGCCTTTGCGATCGGGGGATGCGTGGCGATATTTCGCGACCAACTCCCGCGTCGGTCGAGGAAATTAGTGTGGATCATGACAGCAGCGGTTATTGCAATTGGTCTCGTAAATTATTTCACAGGTGCCTCTGCCGCTGGATCGTACTGGCAAACACTGGGCTGGCCGCATCACTTTCTCGGCGACTTTAATTACCAATCCGTATGGAGCTATAGTGTTATTAATATTTGGGCTGCCACATTGATTCTAGCCTGTTTGCGGGGAACTGCTCCGGCGATTCTAAATTTTCCGCCCCTCGTCTTCCTCGGCCGGATTTCCTACGGCGCATACCTGTCCCACGCGCCACTCCTTGGTGTATATTTCTACTATCTTCAGCCGATCGACACATTTTCGCTTCGCGGCCTGGTGATCTTCCTGATTTGGTTTGCCAACGTTATAGTTGTCTCCTGGCTGAGCTTTCGCTTTATCGAGCTTCCATTCTTGCGATTTAAGAACAGGCTCGGAGGAAAACAGCGACTCGCGATCCGAGAGGAGCCATCTTCTGAACTGCCACCGGTTCGACGAGCAGTACACGACTAAGCAGACTCTCGCAATGAGCGCGGAGTTGGTTGAGCAAAACGCAATGGACACCGGCAAGAAACATCTGGCCTCGCTCGATAGCTTGCGTGGCATCGGTTTGATTTTGATTTTCGGCGATCACTTTATTTATCCAGTCCCCTACATTGAGTTTGGTTGGATCGCATTGTGGACGTTTTTCGTGCTTTCAGGTTATCTCATCACGGAAGGTCTTTTGAAGATGAGGACCTTGCCGCTGGGCCAGTACTTTGGTCGATTCTATTTGAAAAGAGCGTTTCGAATCCTGCCTGCGTTTTTCGTTTTCTTCCCCATAGCTGTAGCATTGTATTTCATATTTCCGCGCTGGCTCGCTTTCGGGTCGAGCCTCAGCCACTACTGGATTAATATTGCGACCTTTACTTTTAACCAGTACCAGCTGCGGGCGATAGCAGCCGGCGGTTTCTGGTTTGCTCATCTCTGGTCGCTGTCGGTTGAAGAACAATTCTACGTTATATGGCCATGGTTGATTTTCTTTTTGCCAATGAAGTGGCTAAAAAAGGTCGTGCCAGCATGGATTATCCTGGCCCCAGTCTTGCGCCTGATCCTGCCTTCTCTTTACGGCGTAGGCCAAGCGCGTGCGCACATTTTTGCAGATTCGTCGTTACTGTGTCAGGCCGATGCCTTTGCCATGGGAGGATGCGTCGCGATCTTTCGCGCGCGGCTTCCGCATCTGTCAAAGAAGCTGCTGTGGATCATGACCATAGCGGTTATTGCTATCGGGCTCGTAAATTATCTCGCAGGCGCTTCTGCGGCCGGATCGTACTGGCGCACACTGGGCTTGCCAACTCAGTTTTTCGGCCAATTTAATTACCAATACGTATGGGGCTATAGTGTTATCAATGTTTGGGCTGCCGCGCTGATTTTGGCCTGTTTGCAAGGAACCGCTCCAGCCATCCTGAATTTTCCACCGCTCGTTTTCGTCGGCCGGATTTCCTACGGCGCATATCTATTCCACGGGCCACTCCTTGGCATATATTTTTATTACCTTCGGCCGATCGACGCATTTTCGGTTCGCGGGTTGGTGATTTTTCTGATTTGGTTCGCCAACGTTATAGTTGTCTCCTGGTTGAGCTTTCGCTTTATCGAGGTTTGGTTCTTACGGTTTAAGAACACGCTTGGAGGAAAACAGCGAGCGCCGATTCAAGCAGAGCCATCTCCTGAACTTCCGCCGGTTAAGCGACCAGTACACGAGTAAATAAATTGCCCAGGGTGAGCGCACTATTTTAGCAAAACGCAATGGAAACTGGCAAGAAACATTTGGCCTCGCTCGATAGCTTGCGCGGCATCGGTGTGATTTTGATTTTTGCCAATCACTTTGGTTATCCCAGGTCATGCTACATTATGTTTGGTTGGGTAGGATTGTGGATATTTTTCGTGCTCTCCGGTTATCTCATCACGGCAGGCCTTTTGAAGATGAGAGCGCTGCCGATACGCCAGTACTTTGCCCAATTCTACCTGAAAAGAGCGTTCCGAATTCTGCCTGCCTTTTTAATCTTCTTTCCCATGGCAGTCGCAGTCTATTTTACTTTCCCACACACCCTTTCTGGCGGTTCAAGCCTCGGTCACTACTGGATTAATATCCTGACATTCACTTTTAACCAATACCGGCTGCGGGCGGTGGCAGCTGGCGGCTTCTGGTTCGGTCATCTCTGGTCGCTGTCACTAGAAGAACAGTTCTACGTTATATGGCCATGGTTGATTTTCTTTCTGCCGATGAACTGGCTAAAAAAGGTCGTCCCAGCTTGGATTGTTCTGGCCCCGGTCTTGCGGCTGATCCTGCCTTCTCTTTACGGCGTCGGCCTAGCACGTGCGCCCATTCTTGCAGATTCGTCGTTATTGTGTCAGGCGGATGCCTTTGCCATCGGAGGATGCGTGGCGATCTTTCGCGATCAGCTCCCGCGTCAGTCAAAGAAGCTGCTAGGGATCATGACAATAGCGGTTATTGCTATCGGGCTTGTGAATTATTTCGCAGGCGCTTCGTCAGATGGATCGTACTGGCGCACACTGGGCTGGGCGCATTTCGGCCAATTTAATTATCAATACGTATGGAGCTATAGTGTCATCAATATTTGGGCTGCCACGTTGATTTTGGCCTGTTTGCAGGGAACCGCTCCAGTCATTCTGAATTTTCCACCGCTCGTTTTCCTCGGCCGGATTTCCTACGGCGCATACCTGTCCCACGCGCCACTCCTTGGTGTATATTTTTATTATCTTCGGCCGTTAGACGCGTTTTCGGTTCGCGGGTCGGCGATTTTCCTGATTTGGTTTGCCAACGTTATAGTTGTCTCCTGGTTGAGCTTTCGCTTTATCGAGCTTCCGTTCTTACGGTTTAAGAACAGGCTTGGAGGAAAACAGCGAGCTTCGATTCGAGCAGAGCCGCTTCTCCGAAGTTCCGCTGGTTAAGCAATCAGTGTACGAGTAAGGAGTTTCTCTACGCTGATGACTTTGACGAGGGTTCGACGAACTGTCTTTGAGTTAGTGTGCAGAAGGCTTCGAGACAGTAAGTACTTCTTCTGTTACCTGATTGCGGCCGCCCTGCTCTTATCACTATGGCACGCTCGAGTCATCCATCACTTCTCGCTACAGGCGTTCGCCGTTTTCCTCGTCTTTTCCGGTGTTTCGTTAATCTACGGGCGCGTCTTCATAAAGTTGTCGCCGTTCTCCTTCAAGGCCACCCACGGTTTATCAATTCAATTGCTTTGTGGGTATTTTGTAGTCAACACACTTCTGTTTTTACTCGTGCTTGTCACGCCCTTCGGGATTGTCACCAACGTTTCGATTCTTACTGGAACTGGCTTACTGCTTCTGTTTATCTTTCCGGGAGTCACTAAGGACCTTCGCAAGCCTCTTGATTACCTTCCTGATTTTTTCTGTGTTCTTCTAAGCGGAATCGCTATCACATTATGGTGTACCGATTCATTGCGCCCTGCCGTCAAGGAGGGGTCCGTCACAATTTATCAAACCTTTACCGATAGCTTTTACCATTCCAGACAACTTAGTAGCTTTGCTCAATCTCATGGCCTGAAAAGCATATCTGATACCCGTATGGCAGGGCTTCCACCCCGGTTATACCATTACGCTTCCTATATGACGTCGGCCGCTGTTATGTCCTGCACGCACTCCAGTGCTTATGCGACGTTTGTTAGCTTCTATGTGCCATTCGGTCTCCTTCTTACCGGACTTGCCGCCTTTTCGTTAGCAACTTCGATTTGGGGAATGTGGCCGGGTCTTGCGGGCATGTTCGCTGTGATGTTATTACCCGATGCTTATCAGCAAGGATTCGGTAATAAGTTGTTCAGTTATTACTTTGTCCAGCAAGCGGGATCCACTGGACTTTACGGGGTCGTGTGTGTCACGATCGCCTGGATCTTCATCCTGGACGGCTGTAAAGCCGGAAGATTCACATCAATATTGTGTGGTTATGTGGTTCTCATAGTCAGCCTGACTTACAAAGCGCATTTCTTTGTGGCGAATGCGTTCCTGCTCATGATTTACCCATGCATATTCTTTCGCGGACTGAAAATAAGCTGGCGAATTACCAGCGCGGTCTTGTTAACGAGTTTATTTGCCTTCGTTGTGAATGTGTCCCAGCACATGGAGGGTGTTCCCACGTTGCGTTTGGATGGCAGTTCAATTAGACCCTATGCGAAGTTTCTATTGTATTTCTTCGAGCCGGGATTTTTCAAATCATTGTTTTACGGGGCGCTAGTCCTACACCAGCACTCAAATGCGATTTCCGGCCTCATCCTCGCCGGTATGATTCTAATATGCACATTTGGGTTTTGGATAATTGCATACGTTTTCGTCTCTGTTTCACTGAAAGCGAGAATCGGAACAGCGGCCTTCTTCTTTCCTCTCTTCGTGACCGTCAACTACATCGTCATGTCTGTTGGCTTGGCGGAGGACGCCAGGGGAGTTGCTTACCCGGAGGAACTTTTGCACCGTCCGTTCGTTTGGGCATACTTCGTTCTTGTCGCTTGGACGGGCGCGGGGGTTTACGCTTTCCTTTTTAGTAATAATCCACCTCGAAGTAGATCTGCACGCATTTTGACCGCAATATGTGCAGTTTTGAGCTTTTCCGTCCCTCTCGCTTACGGACATAACATTCAGACTCTCCCCACTGTTAAAATGTTTGCGAGTTATAAGGCGGTTAACTCGGTGCCGGCCGCTCTAACCAAGGCGTGCTTGTACATTCGCAAACATAGTCATCCCGAAGATCTTATTCAGGATTCGGAAAACGATCCGCGATTTGTGATTACGGGATTAGCTGAACGTCAGGATTTTGCGCTGGATTGCAAGCTATGGAGTGTGAATCGCAACCCGATCGAGTTGCGCAACCGCTTGGAAGAACTGGCCGCCTTCAAGAGGATGCGAAATGAGGCGGACTTGACCGAATTCATCAGGCGACACAATATTTCTTGGTATATTCTTCGGCCTGAATCAGAAGTCGCCTGGCCATTTTCGTTCAGGCAAACGTGCGTATTCAATTCGGGAGGTTACCGGGTCTATCACTTCGCTCCGTAGAACTGCCGTTGGCAACTTTGATGCAATTCAAGATTAGCTCGGCATCAATGAACCAGTCGTTAGACTACAATACCATTTTCCGATAAGCCTCGCGTGTCATAATCTTCGGTTTCGAGTTCACGTCCCGAAATCTGCCCGAGCCGCGGAAGAGGGTATGAAAAAGCCAATTGTAAACGACTGAAATCAGAGTCCGATAAGGGCCGTCTTGGTGCTGGACGCGGTGCGTTTTTACAAAGTCGAAATCGTCGCTCTTTATCCTGGCGAAGCAGGAAAATATCGCCTCGACTGGAAACTGCCCGTCGCCGTCGATCACGCCGATGTATTTGCCGGGGCAGGGCGTCCAGTCCGCGTCGCATGTCCCATCCCAGGCCGCCGCTCTTTGGTTCCGCGAGCACGCGTACATTGGGCAGCCGTTCGGCGAGCTTTTGGCAGATCTCGGGTGCTTGGTCGTTCGAGTCTGCCAAAAATTCGCAACAAGGATCACTTCCCATGCGAAGCGAAACAGCGACATTATGTTGTGAAGATTCTCCACAAATGGGATGATTCCTTCGTCCGCACGTTAACAAAGGACCGCGATGGAAAATTCGACAGGTGCTTCGGCCATCAGCTTACGACGAAATCATCGCAAGAGACGCGAAGTGGATCAATCACGCGCGAATCCTGTGCTTTCGCGCGACGCAGTGTAACCTTCTAATGCAAGCGGGTTATGCTCAGCAGTACGCACTGCTTGAAGGAGAGCACTGGTGGTTTCGGGCACGCCGGCTGATACTGCGGGATTTGCTTGCCCATCTTCAATGGCCGCCGCAACCGAAGATTTTGGAGATTGGCGTTGGATCCGGCTATAATCTTTTGGAAATATACCCGTCAGACGCCCGCCTTGAAGGCATCGAACCTGAGCCTACACTCGCTCGTCTTGCAGCGGCGCGGAGTTCAACGCTGGTGTTCAACGCCTCAATCGATCACCTTCCTTCTGAGATTCGAGAGGAATCCTATGACGGTGTCACACTGTTTGACGTCCTCGAGCACATTCCAGACGACACTCGTGCGCTCCAGATCGTAAATCGCAAATTGAAACGCGGAGGTCGGATTATCTTGTCTGTGCCTGCTTATATGTGGTTGTGGGGGAAGCAGGACATCGTGAATCAACATTGCAGGCGCTACACGCTACGGGGGCTTAGACGAAAATTGCAGGCTGCCCATTTTACCATTGAGCGCATAACGTACTTTAATACGTTCCTATTTCTACCGATCGCCGTGGTCCGCTTGATTGCGCGCTATAGCGGTCAAGCATACATAGCCGAGGGAGACTTCGTCTATGTCCGCAGGCCATCAAACGCGGTGCTATTGACCCTTTTTAGTCTAGAACGCTTTTTCTTGCGGTACCTGGATTTCCCATTCGGTGTCTCCGTCTTCGCAGTGGCCCGAAAAAATTAGATCGAAAGACTTAGGAGCATATTCGACGATCTGTTTATTTGTTCCGCTACACTATTCAAGCTGTCATCGGCCGGGGCCTGCTCCGGCGGTGATTTTTTCGCCTTCTGCCAGAGATTCGAGGAAGGAATGGGACTGAAAGTCATAATCGCGACGCGCCAGAGCACTGTCGTATGTTTTTGGTAAAACAAGCCGATCGATTTGATCACACTTGAATGGCATAGGTAATCGAAGCGCCTTCGCCACACGAAGCATCATGACCGGCACAGGCACCACAAACAGTGGACGCACGGAACTGCGAAGCGCCCGGGCCATCTCGGGGGCAGCCCACGACCGGTCGGCGCATAGAGTGTAAGTTCGGCCCGTGCAGCGGCGCCAAATTGTCGCCTCTGCGATAAAATGCGCGGCTTCCTGCGCGCTGATCGGAGCATACTTGATCGAACCGCCGTGGCGAAAGTCTGCCAAGATGTGCGTCTTACACGCGAGCGCGATGAGCGCGTCGATTCCGTGACCGTCCTTGGAGCCGTAAATCTCCGCTGGGCGAATAATCGTATGATCCAGCCCGCTGCTGCGGATCGCTTCTTCGGCCAACCACTTCGAATATCCGTAAGCGCCGCCATCTGGATTCGCGCAGATCGTGCTGAGGTATACAAAATGTTGCCGCGGGTTGCAGACCGACAACAATCGTTTCGTCAGCTCCGTGTTCACGCGCAGGTATTCAGATGCATCATCCGTATGCGTCACAGCAGCCATATGCAGTACGATCTGCGCCGCCTGCAAAGCTTCCGGCTGTCGAATGCACTCTTCTAGTCCTCCATGGAGCACCTCCATTTCGTCATCCAGAATCTCCACAGTGCGCTTGTGTTCCATTGCTAAAATGTGGACTCGCGACACCAGCTTGCGAAGGACGCAATGTCCCAGTACTGAACTACCACCAGTGACAAACAGCGTCTCCATCAACTACGTTTCCCGGCGGACCGAGGCGAGCGGTACCGGTACGCGATCATATCTCTGACGAACTGCAGGATAGCGCTTGGTTTCACGAACGATTTCCGGCCTCCCAGAGAGTGGAAAACAACAGGCATCTCATAGACGCGGAGATTCAGATCGATGCAGTTTAAGATTAACTCCGCATCAATGAACCAGTCGTTAGACTGCAATACCATTTTTTGGTAAGCTTCACGTGTCATAATCTTCGGTTTCGAGTTCACGTCCCGAATTTTGCCCGAGCCGCGGAAGAGGATATGAAAAAGCCAATTGTAAACGGCTGAAATGAGAGTCCTATAAGGGCGGTCTTGGCGCCGTACGCGGTACGTTTTTACGATGTCGAAATCGTCGCTTTTAATCTTGGCGAAACAGGAAAATATCGCTTCGACTGGAAACTGCCCATCGCCGTCGATAACGCCGATGTATTTGCCGCGGCAGGCGTCCAGCCCGCATCGCATGTCCCATCCCATTCCCCCGCTCTTTGGTTCCGCCAGCACGCGTACATTAGGCAACCGTTCGGCGAGCTTTTGGCAGACCTCGGGCGTTCGGTCGTTCGAGCCTGGCCAAAAATTCGCAACAAGAATCAGTTCCCATTCAAAGCGAAACAACGACATTATTTTGTGAAGATTTTCCACGAACGGTACGATTCCCTCCTCCGCACGATAACAAAGCACCGTCATCGAAAACTCGACGGTACTCTGGACGGACGTCTCAATACTTTGCATTCGATGTGCAAACAATCGCAAAACGCACAAAGCAGGTCAATTGGCCCAAGCACCGTGAATGTAGTCGTCCGGAATCGAATACGTTTGAGTTGTAGTCTTGTGCAGTGTTCCACCAGAACCCTGTTTTTGGCGCTGGCATCGGATTTTTAAACAGACCGGGAGCCATGGCTTGCTATGAAGAAAAGTGGAAGACCCGATAACCGTTACAACGAAACACTGCTTTTTCCAAAAATGAAGTCGGCCAGGCGACTTTGGAGTCAGGTTTGAGAATGTACCACGAGATTCGATGTTTCTGCATGAACTCAGTCACGCTCGCCTCGTCTGTCATTTCTTTGCATCCGGCTAATTCGCTAAGACGCTCACGCAACCCTTCCGGAAGGTGAGTGTTTCCGAAGGAGGCGATTCTCTCAGGGTCATACGCCACAAAGCCTTGACGTTCGGCCGTAGCCGATATCACCCACCATGGATCGTTCTCAGAGTCCTGAATAATGTCCTTAATCTCGCTTTGTTTGTGAATGTACAAGCACGCTTTGATCAGGCCAGAAGGTATGGAATGCACCATTCGATAACTCGTCTTACCAAAAGCGGGAAAAGTCTGAATGTTACGTGCATAAACCAGAGGGACCGAAAGGCTCGCTAGCACAACTAGCGCTGCAAAAACGCGCGCCGATCTGCTTCTCGGCGGCTGATCTCCAATTAAGTAAGCGTAGGCCCCCGCTCCAGTCCAGGCGACAACAACAAAGTAGGCCCAGACAAACGGACGATGCAGAAATTCCTCGGGCCGCCCGATTCCCTTGGCATCCGCCGCCAATCCCAAGGACATGACAAGGTAGTTAATTACAACGAGAAAAGGAAAAAAGAAAGCTGCCGCGCCGATCCTCCTCTTGCCTAAAAGCGAGAGGAGAAAGAGCCCAAGTGCCCAAAGACCAAACGTAAACAGAACGAGATAGCCAGGCAGGCAGAGATTTAAAAGTAGATGATGCGTCTTTGACTGCCAAAGAGAGGCGAATGCTACTTGAAAGAAGGATTTGAAGACTCCTGGGTCGGAGGCATGGATTAGGAACCGTACATAAGGTGTTACACCACTCCCGTCCAGCCGTAATGTGGGAATCTCCTTCAAGTGTTGGGACAGACTCACAACAAGCAAAAATAAACCTGTTAATGTGCCTGCACTGATAATTCGCCAGCTCGTTCTCACTCCGCGAAAGAAGACGCATGGGTAGATCATGAGTAGAAACGCGTTAGCCACAAAGAAGTGTGCTTTGTAAGCAATGCACATCAGGAGCACTGCATAACCCATAATTATCGAGGTGAGCTTTCCTCTTTTGCATCCGTCGAGCATAAAGATCCAGGCGATTGCGACACAAGCAACCCCATACGAACCGCCCGGAGTTACTTGTTGAAAAAAGTTATAACTCAGCCACTTATTTCCAAATCCTTGGTGATACGCATCAGGTAGTAGAGTGACAGCTAGCGTCGCCGCGAGGCCCGGCCACGCTCCCCAGACCGAGCCTGCCAGCGAAAATGCAGCAAGGCCCGTAAGAAAGATGCCGAACGGCACCAGAAAGCTGACAAACGTCACGTAAGCGTTGGACTTCGTAAAGAATGACAGAGCGGCTGGCCCGACGTAAATGGCGTAGTGATACAATCGGGGAGGAGCGTCAGACATACGGATATCGGATATGGTTTTTAGGCCATGGGCATGCGCGAAGCTACTAATTTGCCGGACGTGATAAAACCCATCGACATAAATCGGATAAACCATGTTCTGCCCATCCTTCACGACCCCGCTCAACAAGTCCGTACACCATAACGTGGCAGCCATTCCGCTTAGGAGAAGACAAAGGAAATCTGGAAGGCAATCGATGGGCTGACGATTATCTTCAGCAGCTCGCGGATAGAAAAGCAGTACTACCAGACCACCCAGAGCTAAAATGAAGACATTCGCGGCTATCCCGAATCGTGTGAAAAGCGAAAGTAGAAGCAGAAGTGTGCTCGATAGCAGATATCCAGCAAGAAACTGCATTGAGAACCCGCCGCTGGCCTTGAACGAGGAAGGTATAAACTTGGTAAAGAGGCGCCCATAGATCAAAGAAAGAGCACAAAGCACTAAGAAAACTGCAAACGCCCGCGGAGAGAATCGATGCGTTACTCGAGAGTGCCATACAGATAAAAAGAGGACTATTGTTACAACATAAGCGATGCGGTACAAGAGCGATCTGTTCTCCATAGAGCGCTTGCTCAGCAAAGCTGAAAACCAGGCTTTCGCATTGCGAGTCATTTGAACCAGAGAGCAATTAGTGGAATCCAAGTAAATTCCTCCCAGCCTTTCGGATGCTGCAAACAGAAATAGAATTAGCGATTAATCAACTTCGTAATCAGTTCAGTTTTTGTGTAACGCCGTTTGTGACCAGCAAGCTCATCCGGCAAGAACCAAATGAAGCGATGCTGTGGCACGGTCAGGAAAAAGTATCCGCCAGGCCTCAGCGCCCGATATACGTTTTGTATGACGATCTCATCAGCTTTAATATGTTCGATTATATCAAAGGCACCGATGCCATCGAAGCATTCCTGAAATGGGATATTGGTTGCGTCAAATTGAATGATCTCCGCAGCAGGAACACGCCCCTTGGCAATTAGCGCTGCGTTAAGGTATATCTCCCCTCTAGTGCATGTCAGGTCCGGAAGTGCAGATAGCATTTTGAGGACATGACCAGACCCGCAGCCAATTTCCAAAAACCGGCGATCGGTAGCATTAGTGGCTAGGTATTTTTTCACCAGACGAAAAATCATGGCGTTACGCGAGCGAAACCAGAAATGGCTGTCTTCTATCTCGGCCAGTTTTGCGAAAGCTTCCTTCGGATAGTCTGCACATGATCGAGCCAGTTCCGGGGCAAAGCATTTAATCCCCTCGATGTCCGTTGCCTGCGGGATTTCCATGGATCGCTAGATCGTAATCTCGCGAATCGTGTCAATGACACGGGATTGCTCTATCTCGCTCAATTGGTTATAAAATGGAAGGCGAACCAGCCGCTCACTCGCCGTCTCAGCGACGGGACAGTCACGAGCGGCGCCACCATAGCGCCGACCTATTTTCGACGTATGCAAAGGGACGTAGTGAAAGACGCTCAGGATTCTGTGCTCTTTAAGATGCGAAATGAAGTGCTGCCGTTTTTGAAGCGAAGGCAATAGGAGATAAAACATGTGATACGCCTGATCGCAGTGTTCGGGCACTACAGGCAGGCGCACTCCGCTTCCGTTAGCCCAATCTGTGAGTTCGCGATAGTAGCGTTCCCAAATCTGCTGCCGCGTCGCCTGGATTTGTGCGTGCGCTTCGAACTGTGCAAATAGAAATGCGGCCAGCATGTCGGAAGGAAGATAACTCGACCCCAGCTCCACCCAGGAATATTTGTCCACCTCGCCGCGGAAGAAGCGCATGCGGTTAGTTCCCTTTTCGCGGACGATCTCCGCGCGTTCGATAAATCGCCCCTCATTAATCAGCAGCGCTCCGCCTTCGCCGCACGTGATATTTTTTGTTTCGTGAAAACTTTGCGTTGCAAGACAGCCAAAGGTACCAAGGAACTTGCCGCGATACTTGCCGAAGAGTCCGTGGGCATTGTCTTCGATGACGGCCAGGTTTTGTTTGCCGGCAATTTCCAGGATCGCGTCCATTTCACAACCGACTCCTGCGTAGTGTACCAGTACGATCGCGCGTGTCTTACGCGTGATGAGCTTGGAAATTTTGCTTTCATCAAGATTTAGGGTATCCGGCCGAATGTCAGCGAAAATTGGTCGGGCTCCGCGAAGAGCGAAAGCGTTGGCCGTTGAAACGAAACTAAACGCCGGGACTATCACTTCGTCGCCCTCTTTCAAACTCAGGAGCAGGGCTGCCAGTTCAAGTGCATGTGTGCATGAGGTCGTGAGCAGCGCTTTACGCACTCCGAGCTTTCTCTCTAAAAAATCATGACATTGGAGCGTGTAGAAACCATCGCCTGATATGTGGCCCATGCGAACCGCCTCGGCCAGATACTTCAGCTCATTACCGCTCAGACTTGGGCGGTTGAACGGAATGTTATTATAGGTCTGTGTCATGACGTCAGCCATTTGTGAAAGGAATGTCGCGCCCCGCTTATTCGCCAACTCAGTTTGAAGAGAACGTGGTGGACGGCCCTGTGAGTAACGTGCGTGAATCCACCGACTTGTTTTGCAGACTGTTGGAACCTTCGCATACCGTCGTAAGTGAGCGCAGCGTACACACCACGGCCGACAAAGCGCGGATGGATCGCCACGAGATTGTAGTCGATGTTACCAACTCCAT
>Ga0193750_1000297_pt1 | contig 13760 bp, 13 predicted proteins | sample L1c1metaG_FD_160569 | JGI IMG/M metagenome (GOLD analysis project Ga0193750, IMG submission 160569) | Soil microbial communities from a riparian zone of the East river system, Colorado, United States - L1c1 | ecosystem: Environmental > Terrestrial > Soil > Riparian zone | place: USA: East River...
GGCTGGATGTACCGGTTCCTCACTGAAACTCTGCTCGGCGTCCATCTCGAAGGTAATCGCCTACGTGTGATTCCACGTTTTCCGCCGAGCTGGACGAACTATAAGATTCACTATCGCCACGGGCAGACCGTTTATCACATCACGATCAGCCGTCTCGCGGCGGAGGGGACTGGTGCAAATGAATTGTCCCTCGACGGTCAAAATCTTACCGAAGAAACGATTCCCCTGACAGACGACCACATCGAGCACTTTGTCGAGTTACGAGCGCGATGAAACCAGCGCTCGCTCTCGAGCCGGTTCACTGACAAGGAGAGGTTGTGGGCACATCAGGAAGTTCGACAGCCGCCGCCTATTGTTAGACGCACATGTGCGTGACTCTGGTGCGTCCCTGTACTAGAATTTGTGCTAGAATGAAGGGTTTTCTGCTCGGTATTCGTGGAGTGGAGGATTTCGCGAGAATTCGGCGTTTTCCTATCGTGAAGTGGCTTTGTTTTGAAACGAGAAGCGACGCTCTGAAATCGATGATTTCGCAATCCCAAGTCTGGCGCGTCTACCAATTCCGCCACCCTGGCGCCGTTGAATTGAAAAAGCTGGCCTCACCCAGAAACGATGCAACTGCAAATGTTTCGAATAATAGCTACTCGGGCCCTGCCTTCACGGGCCGACTGCCCTTGCCCTTGAAGATGTAATAAAGAAAGGCGAGCGACGGGAATAGAACGACCGCGCCGATGACGAGCGCGATGAGAAGCAGGCGCAGCGTTGTGACCGGGGCGGAACTGTTATAGATGGTGATGTCGGGCGCGATCAGGTGCGGATATTGCGCCCAGCCCCAGCCGATCAACATCAGCGTGACTTCGGCAATCGCTGCCACGCGCGCAAGCGAAAAGCGGCGCGTCCAAAGACTAAGGAAAGCGACGATCGCGGATGCAGTGATTCCCAGTGCAATTACTATTGCCGTCCAATTTGCCAGGCCCTGAAAAAATTGCGGTGCGCCATTCCGTGCACCGAGAAGAAGCAACAAAACAATCGCAGGAAGGACGCCGCCCGACCAAAGTGCGCGCCGGCGAAAATCGTTGCGAACATCAGGTTCGCCCGCGGGGTCGACCGTCAAATAGGTCGCCGCGAGAAATGCGCACGTAGTCAGCACCAGTAAGCCGGATACAAATGCAAAGGGCGTAAGCCATGCGACAAAGAATCCGGTCGTGACTTTCCCCTCGGCAACGCGGATTTGGCCGGGCGCGAGCGCGCCAAGCGTGACCCCTTGGACAAGCGGCGTGAAAAAACTGGCAGCGCCAAACAATGTGCTCCAGCGGCGCTGCACTTCGCTGGCTTTGGAATCGTACTTCCGAAAAATGAATCCGGCACCCCGCAAAATGATTCCGATGAGCATGAGCGTGATCGGGATGTGCAGTGCGGTCATCATTGCGCCAAACGCCATCGGGAAAGCCGTGAACAAAATGACGACGACCAGAATCAACCAAACATGGTCCGCCTCCCAGATCGGACCGATCGCCTTGGTGATGGCGTCTCGTTGCTGGCTCGCGCGCGGCCCGATGGCCAGCAAATCCCAGACGCCCCCGCCGAAATCTGCGCCTCCTGCGGTAACGTAAAAAATCAACGCCGCGAGAAGGAAAATCGAAACAGTAAAGACAAGCATCGCGTCAGGTCGCTGAGCGCCGCAACTCCGCCGGCGCAGTTTTCAAAAATTCGCGACACAGGAGGTAGACCACCATGAAAGCGAGGAAGAGGTATACGATGGTAAACACCACAAAAGGCACTACCAGCCAGCGCATCGGTGTGACCGCTTGCTCTGTCCGCATGACGCCATAAACGATCCAAGGTTGACGGCCGAGCTCGGTGACAAACCACCCGAGCTCGATCGCGAGGAAGCTCAGAGGACCAGCCGCAACGATTCCGCGCAGGAACCAGGTGCGATCGGGAAGGCCGCGATGTTTCCACCAAGACCCTCCGGCATAGATCGACAAGGCGAGCAAGATCAGCCCGCAAAACACCATCAGCTGGAAAGACCAATGGACCAGCCGGACATTCGGCCAATCGCGCCGCGAAAATTCCTCCAGGCCGACGACTTTTGCGTTGAAATCGTGCGTGCTGAGAAAACTTAGGCCGTGCGGAATCGGGATCGCATATCTAACCGCGCGCGCGTCGTCATCTGGAATTCCACCGAGGAGAATGGGCGCTCCGGTTTGCGTCCGATAATTCGCCTCCAAAGCGGCGAGTTTGGCCGGTTGAATGCGCGCGACGGTCCGTGCGCTGAGATCACCGCTCCAAATTTGTATTGGTGTGCAAACGCAGGCGAGGATCAGCGCGAGGCCAAGGGCAGTTCGATGAAATTGGTTTCGCCGATCACGAAGGAGGAGGAAGGCGTGCACCCCAGCAACTGCGAATCCGGTTGAAATCAAAGCGGCCAGGGTCATGTGCAAGACCTCATGCAAGCTCGCGGGATTTAGCATCGCCGCGATGGGGTCGACGTCAGTGATCTTGCCGCCGACAAGTTTGAATCCGGTCGGTGCGTTCATCCACGCATTGGCCGTTACGACGAAAACGCCCGAGGAAATTCCGCCGCCGGCGACGAGCACGCCCGAAAGCCAGTGCAACAACGGCGGAAGTTTGTTCCAACCAAAAAGATAAACGCCGAGAAAGATCGCTTCGGTGAAGAAGGCAAAACCTTCCAGCGAAAACGGCATGCCGATAATGCCGCCGGCTTTGGCCATGAAACTTGGCCAAAGCAAACCGAGTTCGAAAGAAAGGACGGTGCCCGAGACGGCGCCGACCGCGAAGAGAATCGCGCTACCTCTCGCCCATCGCTTCGCCAGCTCCAGGTAAACCGGGCGATGTGTTCTCAGATACATTCCTTCCGCGATTACCATCAACACCGGCAGCCCAATGCCGATGGCCGCGAAAATGATGTGGAATGCCAGCGACAACGCCATCTGGGACCGGGCAAAGAGAAGATCGCTCATTGGTTAAATCCTGTCGGCCCATGCTGCGGCGTCGTTTAGCAAATTCGAGGCAGTTGTTCACCCCGACGGCATATCGACCACTCGTTTTCCGCCGACCCGTGTTTTCATCATGACGAAACCGGAATGATCGTCCGTTACTTCGGTCCGAACGAGTCTGTTTTATCTGCTGATCATGACACTGTATTCAGCTCGAGCACCGATGCCGATACTGCGCACCATGGTCGACTGTTTTTTTTCGCGAAAACCTTCATTTGCCGAAAGTAACTCATCCCCGGCGAATTTATCCCAATAGCCCTATCTGGGCGCATCACGCAAGATCAAATTTGGCTCCCGTGGCCAGTGATGAGTCGCCGCTCCGCATTGTAGGGAAAAACTTCGGGAATTTCTCCGGCGCGGAGTTTTTCCTGCATCCGGCGCCAGAACAAAGGGGTGAAGAGATCTGCGTGCTGCTCCAGCAAACTGGCACGCGCCTTATCGGGAAAGCGAAGAAATTGCAGAAATTCCTCTGGAAAAATGTCGTTTTCGCGCACTGAGAACCATGGCTCGGCCGCCATTTCCTCCTCGTGAGTGGAGGGCTGTGGCAGGTCACGAAAGTTGCAATCGGTTAGAAAACAAAGCTCGTCGTAATCGTAGAAGACAACGCGGCCATGACGCGTCACGCCGAAATTTTTTGTTAAAAGATCGCCCGGGAAAATATTCGAGGCAGCAAGATCTTTAATCGCCTGTCCGTAATCGCAAGCTGCTGCCGCAGCCGGTCGATCATCACCCTGGTTGAAAAATAGATTTAGGGGTTGCACGCGGCGTTCGAGGTAAACGTGGCCGAGAACGACGTCATCGGCCTCGAAGCGCACCGTCGAAGCAGCGTGTTTTCTTAGATCCGCGAGCAGCGCTGGGTCGAAGCGATCCCGCGAGAACCGCAGATGCTCGAACTCATGCGCCTCCACCAGACGACCGGCGCGGTCGTGTTCGAAGACGAGGCGGTATCTTCGTATGACATCATTCCGGTCGCCTTCTTTCGGAGGGTCAAAGCGATCCTTGATCAGCTTGAAAACCAGGTCGTAACTCGGCAGCGTAAAAACCATCATCACCATCCCGCGCGCTCCTTCCGCGGCGACGAAGCGGTCGGCCGAGGTGCGAAGGTGAACGACGAAATCCCGGTAAAGTTCCGTCTTGCCATGCCGGTGAAACCCGATGGCGTTATAAAGATCAACCAGTCGCTTGCGCGGCATCAGTCGACGCAGATAGCGTACGAGCTCGTAAGGGCACACCAGCTCAACCCGGAAATAAGCGCGCGTGTAGGAAAATAGAATAGCGAGGTCGACTTCTCCGAGCAGGACCGCGTCGAGTTCAAGTCCGTCCTTACCTCTGTGTCGGAGACAAAGGGCGAGCGGCGTAGAGTCGCCGTTCCACCTGGCGCGTCCCACAAAGTAAGCTCCGGAGCCCCGGTAAAAAACATGCGATAAAATCTCCAGCGTAACGTCGGATCGCGCCGAATGAGTGCCAAACAAGTGAGTGTCGATCCGTTCTGCCGCCAACTTGGCCGAGCCTCTCAAATCTGCCCACTCTTCCTCGGCAAAACCTCCGGCGGCCGTGTCGCTCAACAACTGACACAGAAGCTCGTCCACACTCCCGCCAGAATAAACGCGGCTCAATTCGTGCGCCGAAACTGTAGCCGGCGCATCGAAATCTGTGTCCACAAACTCAATCGTCTGATCGACACCCGCAGTGGTGAATACGCGCCGGGTCAAGGAATTGAAAAAGCTTTCTGCAATTTCCCAGGAGGCGGAGCGGGCGATCAACGAGGAATAAACTGCCTTAATCGCCATCCAAATCGCTCGTTTGGTCAGCCGGTCGCCCATTAAAGCCCTGACTTCAGCGGTCAGGTTGTCTAGTACCTCGCTATAGAGGCGGAGTCGCTCGCCCGCGTCCGCATAAGAGCCGGCCCAGTCCGAGGCCAGAAACCGTTGGCGCGCTCGCCGTGTGATCTCGTAAAATCGAGATTCGTAATCGGCGAAAGCACGCTGCACGGCATCGGCGCAAAGCGCGGCGAGCCGGCTGTCGGTCAAGCTGGCGGGGGGCGAAATGCTGCTAGCACTGAAGGCGGCCACGGAAACGATAGACCCGAATTAATTTCAAAGACTAATCGCACCCGATCATGTGGTCGTCCCCATTTTCCTGGCATCGGCAAATTGCTCCGTTTCCGTGGACCCTTGCAATGCTGTAGTAGAGCTTTGGCCGCCGGAAATAACTTGCGCGACCGCATCGAAGTAACCGGTGCCCACCTCACGTTGATGTCTGGTCGCGGTGTAACCATCTGCCTCGGCGTCAAATTCCGCTTCCTGTAACTCGGAATAAGCCGCCATGCCGCTCTCCTTGTACCCGTAAGCCAGGCGAAACATGCTGTAATTCAGCGCATGGAAACCGGCCAGGGTAACGAATTGAAATTTGTATCCCATGGCGCCTAACTCGCGTTGAAAATTTCCGATACTCGCTTGGTCGAGTTTTTTCTTCCAGTTGAACGAAGGCGAGCAATTGTAAGCCAGAAATTTGTCCGGGAATTTGTCTTTGACACTCTCGGCGAATCGTTTCGCCTCGCGCAGGTTTGGCTCGCTCGTCTCACACCAGATCATGTCGGCATAAGGCGCATAGCTCAGCCCGCGTGCGATGGCTTGATCGAGACCGGCGCGGACTTGGTAGAACCCTTCGGGCGTACGTTCGCCGGTGAGGAAAGCGTGATCGCGTTCATCCACGTTGTTTGTGAGCAAGGCCGCGCCATTTGCGTCAGTGCGCGCGACGATGAGCGTCGGCACATTGGAAACATCCGCGGCCAGGCGCGCTGCAAGCAGATGGGAAATCGCCGTTCGCGTCGGCACAAGAACCTTGCCTCCCATGTGTCCACACTTCTTCTCGCTTGCCAGTTGGTCTTCGAAATGAACACCGGCCGCGCCCGCTTCGATCATGGCTTTGGTCAACTCAAAAACGTTGAGTGGGCCGCCGAATCCCGCTTCCGCGTCCGCAATAATGGGAGCAAACCAATCGATGTTGTTCTTGCCTTCGGCGTGATGAATCTGGTCCGCGCGCTGCAACGCCTGGTTGATTCGTTTCACCACAGTCGGAACGCTGTTCGCCGGATACAAACTCTGGTCGGGATACATTTGCCCGGCCAGATTCGCGTCAGCTGCCACTTGCCAGCCACTAAGGTAGATCGCCTTCAGGCCCGCCTTCACCTGCTGGACCGCTTGATTACCGGTCAGGGCTCCTAGCGCCGAGACGTAGTCTTCCTTATGCAAAAGTCGCCAGAGTTTCTCCGCCCCACGCCGGGCCATGGTATGTTCCACAACAACGCTCCCTTGCAGCCGCTCGACATCCGCGAAGGAATAGTTTCGCTTTACCCCGGCCCATCGTTCCTCGCTCCAGGCGTCTTTCTTATTCATGGCAATTTCTCGTAGCCCGGCAAGGTCAGGAATTCGACAAACGCTTCATCAGTCGTGATCTTGTCGAAAAGATCGCGCGCCTCTCCATATCGTGCGGCGGCGAAACGCTTCTCTCCCGACTGCTGTTTGATCTTTTCCAGCTCCTCGCCCAGGACCGCCCGGAACAATTCCTTCGTCACTTTATGTCCATCGCTCAACACGCCGCGCGGGTGCCGAATCCATTGCCAAACTTGAGCTCGCGAAATTTCTGCGGTGGCGGCGTCTTCCATTAAATTAAAGATAGGTACAGCGCCGCTGCCTCCCAGCCAGGCCGCGAGGTATTGCACACCAACGCTAACGTTTGTGCGCAGGCCTTGCTCGGTGATCGGCCCGCTCGGGCCGAAGTCTAACAAGTCTTTCGCGCTGACGTTCACGTCTTCGCGTTTTCGCTCGATCTGATTCGGAGTCGTCATCAGCCGGTTAAAGGCGTCGAGCGCGAGCTGCACCATTCCCGGATGCGCAACCCACGTTCCGTCGTGACCATCGGTCGCCTCGCGCTCTTTATCGGCGCGCACCTTGGCGAACGCGTCCTCATTCGCCTTCGGATCATTCTTCACCGGGATCTGCGCGGCCATTCCACCCATGGCAAAAATGTTCCGGCGGTGACAAGTCTTGATACAAAGGAGCGAATATGAGCGCATGAAGTGCGTTGTCATCGTGATCAAGGCGCGGTCCGCGAGCAGGAAATCGGGTTTGTTCCGGAACTTTTTGATGCAGGAAAAAATGTAATCCCAGCGCCCGCAGTTCAATCCGGCGGAGTGATCGCGCAGCTCGTAGAGGATCTCATCCATCTCGAACGCGGCCGGGATAGTTTCGATCAAAACTGTCGCGCGAATCGTGCTCTGCGGCAGACCGAGTTCATCCTGTGCCAGCACAAAGGCGTCATTCCAAATGCGCGCCTCCAAATGGCTCTCCATTTTCGGCAAATAGAAGTATGGGCCGCTGGCACGCGCGAGGAGCTCCTTGGCGTTATGAAAGAAGTAGAGGCCGAAATCAAAGAGACCGCCGGAAACCGGCTTCCCGTCGACTAGCATATGTTTCTCGAGCAGATGCCAGCCGCGCGGCCGCGGCATGAGGACCGCGACTTGCTCGTTTAACTTATATTCCTTGCCGTCCGGGTTTGTGAAACGAATCGAGCGTCGGATCGCGTCGCGCAGATTGATCTGACCTTCGACCATGTTCTTCCAGTTTGGCGCGTTCGCATCTTCAAAGTCCGCCATAAAAATCTTCGCGAATTCAGCGCGTTGATCACCATCTTGCGATCGGTCGGCCCCGTGATCTCGACGCGGCGGTCCTGGATGTCCGCCGGGACCGGCGCGCAGGTCCAGTCGCTCTCACGGATCGATTTTGTCGCCGGCAGAAAATCGAGGGTTTCGCCGCGGTCGAGTGCTGTTTGTCGATCTTGCCGGCGTTGCAAACATTCCTCGCGGCGGCCACCGAAAGCGCGTTGTAGCTTCGCCACAAAAGCGAGCGCATCCGGCGTAAGAATTTCGGCAAAGGCCGGCGTGACCGGGCCGAGTAGTTGAACGCCCGCCGGAGTTGGGATCGTGGAACTGCTCATGGTTGATCATTCTAACCCACAAGCGGCCCCCTACACCATCATTCGTTCGAGTTCGTAGCCGAAAAATGGATAGGCCACAAACTTTGCATCCCTGGCGCAGACGAGGGGGCGGTTTCTCCTGCCGAATTTAATTCGCAGGGGAGGGTGCTGTTGCCGCGGGCGGGGCTTTCGGCGGTGCGGGCGGCGGTTTCTTCTTCGCGGCCGCCTCGGCCAGCTTGGCATCTACTTCGGAAGCTTCGATGGGATGAATCCTGTGATAGTAGGTGTTGGACTTGGATAGCTCGCTCTTCCGTTGCAGCAAGGCATCGAAGCGTTCGCGCGTACTTAACTCAAATACCTTGTCCATCTTGATCGCTTCGAACGGGCAAACCTCGACGCAAATCTGGCAGCTCATGCAAACCGAGATGTCGATATCGAAGACCGCGGGATAAAACTGTGGCTTGCCCATGTAATCGGGCTTCTTGTCTTCGCTCTTAATAATATAAATGCACTGCGGCGGGCACTCTTTCTCGCAAATCTTGCATGCCACACAGCGTAAGCCGGCTTCTGCGTCATCCGTATCGTAGATGAGGATTGGGAAGTTTCGGTAATTCTCCGGCAGCGGGCTGCGCTCTTCCGGATACTGCACCGTGATCAAACGGTCTTTCTCGAAATAGCTTCCGACGAAGTTCCGCGCCGTCACTGCCATTCCTTTAAGGATGCCCGTCCCGATCATCTCAAATCACTAAATCACTAGATCGTTAATTCGCTAAATACTCACCGATCCACTTCTCCCATCACGATATCAACGCTGCCCAGAATGACCATGACATCAGCCACGGTGTGTCCGAGGCAAAGATCTTCCAGGATGGTTAGATTGATAAAACTCGGCGGGCGGACACGGTAACGATACGGATTCGGGCTGCCGTCGCTTATTAAATAGAAGCCGAGCTCGCCTTTGGGTGCTTCGATCCGCCCGTAGGCTTCGCCGAGGGATGGTCTGAATGCGCGAATCTTTACCTTCGGATTCATGATCGGACCGGAAGGTATTTGTTCGAAAGCTTGTTTTAGGATGGCGATACTTTCGCGCATCTCCAGCGCGCGCATCATCAGGCGATCGTAGGTGTCGCCGTGTTCCCCTAACGGAATACGAAACTTGAACCTCGGATAAAACCCGTATCCATCGACTTTGCGGATGTCGTAGTTTACTCCGCACGCCCGCAACATCGGTCCGGTGATCCCTGCACTAATAGCGAGGTCTGCGGACAGTTTGCCGACCTCTTGCGTCCGCGCGATCAGGATCTCATTTTCTACGATGAGCTTTTCAAATTCATCGAGAAATTTCGGAAAAGCGTCGACGATCTTCTTTGCCCGCGCCAGCCAATCGGAGCTTGCATCGACACGACAGCCGCCGAAGCGCATGTAATCGCACATCATGCGTGAGCCGGAAAGCGACTCAAACAGATCAAGAATCTTCTCGCGCTCACGAAAGGCATACATCAGCGGCGTGCCCCACGCACCCATGTCACTAAGCAGGAAGCCGAGAAGTGAAGCGTGATTCTGAAGCCGGGTTAGTTCAGCCAGGATGATGCGTAAGTATTCGGCCCGCTCAGGAACTTCAATGCCCGCCAGCTTCTCGACACTGAGTGCGTAAGCCCAGTTGTTTGTCATCGAGCAAAAGTAGTCGAGCCGATCGGTGTAGGGCATGGAACCGAGATAGCTAGTGTTCTCCCCGATCTTTTCGTGATTCCGATGCAGGTAGCCGAAGACGGGCTTGAGTTTGCGAACGATCTCGCCATCGAGGGCGACATTCATGCGAAACACCCCGTGGGTCGAAGGATGCTGCGGGCCCATCGACACTTCCATTAACTCGCCTTCAAGTTTCGAAGTCATTGCCTTCGGCGGCTCGAGTGTTTGTACCGTTGCGGTCATTCTCTACTCACGGTTCACAGATCACGATTCACGTTTCCGCCAGCGCGTAGCGCCTCCGCCCCATCCAGCTGCGGGCGCGACGCATAATGTTGTTTTGCTTTCTCCAGCACGTCGTCGTGCGGCGTCGGCTCGTATTCGTAATCGTCTGGTTCACGATAGTCCTTCCGCATTGGGTAATCTTCGAACTCATCCCACATCAGGATGCGTCGCAAATCCGGGTGCCCCTCAAAACTGATCCCATAGAGATCGAAAATTTCCCGCTCTTGAAATTCTGCGCTGCGCCAGATCGGGGTGAGCGACGGCAATCGTGTGCCTTCTTCACGATCGTCTGTCCGCAAGCGAACGATGATTGGCCCATGTTTGCGTTCGATTGAGTAAAGGTGATAAACCGTTTCGAGATAACCGGGAATTTTTTCTTGCTGTGTTTCTTCCACTTCCTTTTCCTCTCCTTCTACAATCTTTTTCACCTTCACTTTTTTCGTCACGACGCGATCGAGCCAATCGACACCGGTGACGTTGGAGCAAAAATCGAAACGCAATGCCGGATCATCGCGAAGAAATTTCGTGACTTCACGGGCATGCTCATTGTCAATTAAAAGTGACGATTGCTGCGATGAGCTCGCGTTCGGAACAATGTCGATCTTCGTTCCCGGCACTGCCGCTTCGAGCCGCGATTTGATTTGTTCGAGCGAGTCCATCATGTCGGAACACAGGCCGATGGCCCGTGCGCCCAGCGGGCATCCTGCTCGCTGTTGTGAAGAATCAGCGGCGGGGTGCAACGCCGCTGGGCGCACAGACTGAAAGTCCGTATCCCTGTGCTCATTGGTTCCGCTCGATTTTCATTGGCCGAAAGACATCGGCATTCGCCGCCGGCTCCAAATCATGCGCGCCAAATGATGGAACTGGAAATTCGCTCGGTTGCGCCCGGTCGAGGTGCGCGGCTTTAGCGGTGCCAGTTAATTTCTGCTCATCGATTTTGCGTTGCAATTCCATGAACGCGTGCAGCAACGCTTCCGGTCGCGGCGGGCAGCCAGGAATATAAACATCGACCGGAATATAGCGGTCGATTCCTTTGAGGACGTTGTAACCTTGCTTGAATGGTCCTCCGGAAATCGCGCACGCGCCCATCGAAATGACGTACTTCGGATCGGGCATCTGGTTGTAAAGCCTGACGATTTGGGGCGCCATCTTCTTCGTCACTGTGCCAGCCACGATCATCAGGTCGGCCTGGCGCGGTGATGGCCGAAAGACTTCCCCTCCGAACCGCGCAATATCGTAACGCGACGCCGCCGTCGCGATCATTTCAATCGCGCAACAGGCCAGCCCAAATTGCAGCGGCCAGATCGAGTTCTTGCGTCCCCAATTGTAAAGCTCCTGCATCGAAGTGACCCAGATCCCCTGGCGTTGCAGTTCGCTGCGCAGTCCCTCGTCGATCTCGCTCATCTGCCGTGAAAAGTTAAAAAGTTAAACGGTCAAATCCGCTATCTCTTTCCGTCTTAAGAATGTAACCCCTTTAACGTTTTTAACTACTGCGTCAGTGCGCCCAATTTAAGCAACCTTTGCCCCACGCCCATATAAGCCCTTCCAAAAGCAGCAACAGGAAAACCAGGATCGCGACGAACGCGCCGATTGGCAGGCCGGTAAAGGCGACGGCAAACGGCACCAGAAAAACCGCTTCCACATCGAAGATCAAAAAGATGATGGCATAAAGATAATACTGCGACCGGAATTGGATCTGCGCTTCGCCGATGGATTCGACGCCACATTCATAAGTCGCATTCTTTTCCGTGCCAGGTTTCGGAGGTTGAAAAAATCTTCGCCACATCCAAGCCAGAATCAGCGGCATGATTGGAAAGACGAGCGCGACGCCGACAAAAATAACGATGAAGAAATAGGGATCGGGAGTCATCCGCAGACGTTACAAAGTTAAAAAGGTTAAATTGCTAAAAGGGAATGTGCGGCTCCGCCAAAGGCAAAGTTAAAAGGTTAAAACTGTTACATTGTTCAAAGGAACAAATTCGCTCGGAAAGATGCGCTGCCAAGTCTATACTTTGGGTGTGGAACGAAGCGCAAAACGATTCCAAAGCTTTGCCGAAGCAGAAAAGGCCGATCGTCAATTCTACCAGAAGCTCACCGGCAATGAAAAACTGCGAATGCTCCTGGAACTGCTAAATCATGCGCCTGAGCAGCGACTTGAGAGAGTTTCTCGAATTACTAAACTCCCGCGGCGTTGATTACGTTGTTGTCGGGGCGCACAGCCTCGCTTTTCACGGCCGACCGCGTTACACCGGGGATATCGATATTCTCGTCCGAGCTACGCCGAACAACGCGGCAAAGCTTGTCGATCTCCTGAATGAATTCGGTTTCGCAGATTCTGGCTTCAAGGAATCTGATTTCACCGAACCCGCGCAGCTCGTCCAACTCGGCCGTGCGCCCAATCGAATCGATCTGCTCACCAGCATCACTGGTGTCACGACGGACGACGCGTTGGCAACGAAAATACCGGGTCAGCTCGATGGCATTCCTGTTTTCATTTTGAGTAAAGCAGCGCTGATTCGAAACAAGCGTGCGGTTGGCCGGCCACAGGATCTGGCTGATCTCGACGTCCTCGAACAATAATCTCGAATCACGTGACTGTGGGCAAACGCGAATCCACCCCTCCATTCGTTTTCTTTTTTCTCGTTCTGCCCTACGGCATCAGTAGCGGTTTCGTTTCCATCACCTTGCCATTCGTTCTGACGCGGCTCGGATTCTCGGTGGCCTTGGCAGCGTCGATCGTGGCCATCGGCGTGTCGGCAAATCTCTGGCGATTTCTCTGGGGCCCGGTGGCGGATCTGACTTTGACCGCGCGCCGCTGGTATTTGTTGGGGCTAGGCACATCCGCGGCGATGCTGTTGCTTCTTGCGCTTTTCCCGCTCCATCAAAACGCCGTCGTCGTTTTAATGACAGTTGTTTTTATTTCGCAAGTTGCGGGAACGTTAATTGTGCTTCCGGTCGGCGGGTTGATGGCGCATACGGTCACCGAAAACGCAAAGGGTCGCGCGGCTGGTTGGTATCAGGCGGGAAATCTCGGCGGCAATGGCATCGGCGGTGGCGTCGGCGTTTGGCTGGCGAGTCATTTCTCCAAGGAGATCGCCGGCGGGGGACTCGCCATCGCGATGCTGGCCTCGGCCGGGGCGATTTATTTTGCATCCGACGTACGGATTGTTTCGACGGAGACCTTCGGCGAACGAATGCGCATTTTGCGGCGCGATATTTTATCGATGGTGCGCGCCGCCATTCCGCTTTTCACCATCGTGCTTGTTTGCTCGCCCATCGGCGCCGGCGCAATGAACAATTTGTGGTCGGCGGTTGCGCCTGATTGGAGCGCGACCCCGGATCAGGTCGCTTTGGTCAGCGGCGTCTTGAATGGCGTGCTTAGCGCCATCGGTTGCGTTATCGGCGGCTGGGTTGCGGACCGCGTCGGGCGTTGGTGGGCATATTTCGGATCAGGAATTCTTATTGCGTTGATCGCGATTATCATGGCTGTCGCGCCGCGTACGCCCAACGCATTCACCCTCGGCGTTCTTGCCTACGCCCTGAGCTGTGGGATGGCTTACGCCGCTTTTTCCGCGATCGTCTTGCTCGCCATCGGCCGCGGCGCCGCCTCCACCAAATACGCGACACTCTCTTCTCTGGGCAATCTCCCCATTGTTTACATGACCGCGTCCGACGGCTGGGTGCACGATCGTTTCGGCACGGCCTGGATGCTGCATTCCGAAGCGCTGATTGCAATTATTTGCATCGTCCTCGGGCTCGCTGTTCTTCGCTGGATCAAACCGCCGAGGCGCTCTG
>Ga0193750_1000299_pt1 | contig 13752 bp, 15 predicted proteins | sample L1c1metaG_FD_160569 | JGI IMG/M metagenome (GOLD analysis project Ga0193750, IMG submission 160569) | Soil microbial communities from a riparian zone of the East river system, Colorado, United States - L1c1 | ecosystem: Environmental > Terrestrial > Soil > Riparian zone | place: USA: East River...
GACACACGCAGTGCGTTCGCCGAGCGAACCGTGGGCGGCTATTTCCTGGATTTCGATGTGAACCGCGAAGCGGCCGCTCGCTACGGTCTCACCGCCGGCGATGTAAATGACGTTGTCGAAACGGCTATCGGCGGCAAGACAATCACGACAACGGTGGAAGCGCGTGAGCGTTATCCTGTCAGAGCGCGATATGCGCCAGATTTCCGGCAGGACCTCGATTCATTGAAGCGCGTGTTGATTCCAACTCCGACGGGGGCGCAGATTCCGATTTCACTCGTCGCGGACATTCGTTATCGGACTGGTCCGCCGAGCATTCGCGATGAGAACGGACAGTTGGTTGGCTTCGTTTTGATCGATCCCGCGACGAGCAACATCGACGGCTATGTGCGTCATGCGGCGAAACGTATCGCGGAGCGCGTTAAATTTCCGGCCGGCTACCACATCGAATGGGCTGGCCAGTTTCAATACATCAAACAAGCCGAACAACGTTTGAAGATCGTGGTTCCACTCACCTTGTTGATCATTTTTGTCCTAATCTACTTCAACACCCGCTCGGTCGTAAAAACGAGTATCGTGCTACTGGCCGTTCCATTTTCTTTAATCGGCGCGTTTTGGTTGCTGTGGTTGCTCGGCTATCACATGAGCGTTGCGGTCTGGGTCGGTTTGCTTGCGCTCGCCGGACTCGATGCCGAGACCGGTGTCGTGATGTTGCTCTATCTTGATCACGCCTGGGAGAAATTCCGCGCCGAAGGTCATATGAAATCGATGAGCGATCTTCGGGCTGCCATTCACGAAGGCGCGGTGCAACGTCTGCGTCCGAAAATCATGACGGCCTGCGCGATTTTGTTTGGTCTGCTGCCGATCATGTGGTCACCGGTTACACAAACCGGCGCCGACCTCATGAAGCGTATCGCCACGCCAATGATTGGCGGGGTAGTTACTTCGACGCTTCTGGAGCTGCTGATCTATCCTGCAATTTATCTGCTCTGGCGCAGACGCGAACTCGAAGATCCGACCGAAGGAGAGGGCGCCGAAACCAATTTCACAATAAGCGCCTCCTTAGCCGAAAACATTTGAACATTTAAGGCTTTGGACTAATCACAGGTAACGGTGAATCGAGGAGTCGCCACAATACTTCGGCCTTCAATCGGTGTGGTTGCGCTGATGGGGTGGTTCTTGATCTCGAATCACTGTGTCGTTGGTGCGACGGTCGCGGCAAAGACACAATCGGCGATGACGCAAATGCCTTGTCACGGCAATCAGCCAGCGCCGGCGAAGCAGACGGGTGATGAGAATATGCCTTGCTGCAAAGTGCTGAAGGCACTTGAAGCAAAGACGCTATCGGTCGCACCGGCCACATTCGATTTCGTTCTGAAAGAATATCTCGGCGGTGATATGCTTCCGATAATTTCAGACCCGCACGGATTACTGATTACTTGCGACAGCGGGCCGCCCGCGCTCGCGTTTTCTTTTTCGGAATCTGTTTTGCAGCGGAGCATTCTCGCTCACGCTCCTCCTTTCGGGTTGAGCTAACGACTCGCGTCCTGCTGGCAGGAAGTCTCGCGGTCGTTTGCTAATCGCCGCTGTTTACGCGGCACAAATATCGCGCGATCGGCGTTCACTTGGTCGCGTGTTTACGCATCTCCATTCACCGAAATCTCAACTCAAACACACTTAACACATGAAAAAACTTAGAATCATAAAACTCTTCACTCTCGCCGCCATTTGGGCAGCCCTCAACAGCGCAAGCGCGGCGACGCTATCAGATAAAGGCAAACAATTCCTAAGCGGCTACGAGAAAGCTCATACAGCGCTCGCGGCTGATGATCTCAATGCAGCGAAAGCCGCAGCCAACGATCTCGGCAGTGAAGGCCCCGAATTGTCCAAAAGCAGTTCGCTGAAAGAGGCGCGCACCGCATTCGAGAAGCTCAGCACAAAAGCAAAGCAGCTGGCCGCCGGACAACCCGGTTACTACGTCTACTACTGCCCAATGCTCAAGAAGGATTGGGTTCAAACATCAACAATCACAGCCAATCCGTATGCCGGCAAGGAGATGGTCGGTTGCGGACAAATTCAGAAATAACATGAGAACGAAATTGCGAAAAATCCTGCCGCTTATCGCTGCGTTAATGTTAGGCATGGTAACGGCCGTCTTTGCACACAATCCAGGCGGAAAGCCTGATCCGATGAATGCCTCGCTGGAGAAGGTAAAAGGCGCGGAGTTCGAGCAGAGCTTCTTGCAGCAGATGATTCAATATCATGGCAGCGGGATTGAGACGGCGAAACTCGCAAGCGATCACACATCGCGAGCCGAATTGCGGCAGTTCGCCGAAAAGATGATCTCAAACAACAAGCGGAGATCGATAAGATGACCAGCTGGCTTAAAAGCTGGTACAACACTTCCCCGAAAGAAGTCGCGAACGAAGCTGCCGACAAGGACATGAAGATGCATATGTCGATGTTGAGCGGAAAGAAAGACTCTGACTTCGACAAAGCGTTTCTTGAGATGATGCCAAAGCATCATCACGCCGCGGTCGAAATGGCCGAACAAGCCGAGAAGAAAGCAACGCATCCTGAGCTAAAGGAATTGGCCGAGTGCGAGTTCCTCGGCGTCGCCTCAACACAAGCATGATGAACACCCGCATTGATCATAGAAAACTAATCTTCGCAATTATTGGCGCGGGACTATTGGCCGGATGCGCAGCGACAACTCCGCTGCCTTTGCCGCCCGTTAATCCTGCCGATGCAACAGTGCGCGTTCCAGTGCGGACGCCTAATAACTTGCTCGTGCACGACGAGACAACGGTTGCGATTCAAAGCGAACTGAGTCAGACCGCGAGCAACGCGAAAAGTGCGGAGAACATGGAACACATGAATCACGGCAGCACGCCAGGGATGCAGCACGGCGAGATGCCGATGCAAGATCATCAGGCGAAGCCAACTGATGTTTCAGCACAAAAGAAAGCGCTCGGTGAGGAGATGAAGAAAACCGCGGATGAAATGACGCGAACGTCCGACGCAATGAAACAGCAGTCAGAGCGGCAAACGCCGAAGAAGGAAGGGACCCCGCCCGAATGAAAGCAATTCTTTATCTGGCCTTGTTTCTCGCAGCGAGCGTGTGCCCGGCAGCATCTCTGGAACAATCCTTCGGCGATGTTTCCAACACCGTTTTGTCGCGCACGGGCAAACGCGTGCAATGGAATCGTGGCACTGCGCAAGACGCCGAAGCGGAACGTTACGTTCGCGCGCTCTTGAACCGGTCGCTGACACCGAACTCCGCAGTTCAAATTGCGCTACTCAACAATCACGACTTGCAGGCGACCTATGAGGAGATCGGAATTGCGCAGGCCGATGTGATCGAAGCGGGATTGCTCAGGAATCCGGTTTTTTCCATTGAGCGACGATTTCCGGGCCAGGCGTTGGAAGCGGAATTAGTTACGCAGTTCATCGACATTCTCTTTCTGCCGACGCGGAAGCGCGTGGCGAAAGCGCAATTGGAAGCAGCAAAGTCGCGTGTTGGGAACGAAATCTTAAAAATCGCGGCGGAAGTGCGCGTGGCCTTCTACGAACACCAAGGCAATCTGCAACTCGGCGATCTCGGCGTTGAAGTTGAGAAAGCCGCGGCGGCTTCGGCCGAAGCGGCATTGCAACTTCATCAGGCTGGCAACACGCGCGATGTCGATCTTGCCAGCGAGGAAGCATTGCATGTGCAGGCAAAGCTCGATCTGTCGAAAGGACAGGCATTGGCAATCGAGAGCCGCGAGAAATTAAACAGTTTGATGGGAGTGTGGGGTGAGCAAACCAATTGGACGATCGTGCCGCGTTTGCCCGATCTGCCAAGAAGCGAAATCGGAACACGCAGCTTGGAGTCTCGCGCGATCAAGCAGCGTCTCGATCTTGCCGCGTTGCGATTCGAAGCGCTGGGCCAGGCGCAAGGTCTCGGGTTCGCGCGCTTTCAAGAAATCGGGCAGCAATTTGAAATCGGTGGCCGTTATGTTCACGAAATTCAGAACGAGCATTCGACCGGACCGATCATAAGAATCCCCATTCCTTTTTTTAATTTCGGACAAGGCGTTAAGGCGCGCACTGAAGCTAAGGTGCGTCAACTTCAACAACGTTACCTCGGTCTCGCCGCGCAAATTCGTTCAGAGGTGCGCTTGGCGCGCGATCGGGTGCTGAATGCGCGCGCGATGGTCGATTATACGCGATCAACGGTGTTGCCTCTGCGTCACAGGATTATCGAAGAATCGCAGCTTCAATACAACGCGATGCAATTCAGTTTGTTCGATCTGTTGCGGGCGAAACAGGAGGAAGTGAATGCCGCGCGTCAATCGGTCGAGGCGCAACGCGATTACTGGGTCGCACGCGCCGAGTTGGAAAAAGCGGTCGGTGGGCCGCTTAACGGCAAAATACTGCAGCTATCCGAAAGCAAAGAAATTGTGCGAGGAAGATAATTATGATCACACGACGTAGATTCTTAACCGGAACGGCCGCTGCCGCCGGCGGGGTTTCATTCTTGCGCGGTGTCATCCCTGCGAATGCCCAAACAATATCGCCAACTGCAAGCGTTCCGCTCGCGCAACCAGGTCGCGATTACACGCCGGTTATAACTCCCAATAATGTCTCGCTGCCGTGGCAGATCGTTGACGGCGCGAAGGTCTATCACTTGATCGCAGAAGAAGTGAAACACGAATTCGCCCCCGGTCTCGAAGCATTTTGTTGGGGATTCAACGGCCGCGTCCACGGGCCGACAATCGAAGCAGTCGAAGGAGATCGAGTGCGAATCTACGTCACGAACAAGTTACCGGCTGCCACTAGCATTCACTGGCACGGAATTATTCTGCCTAACGGAATGGATGGCATCAGCGGCCTCACGCAACCGCCGATCAAGCCAGGTGAGACCTTTAAGTATGAGTTCACTCTCCGCCAGCACGGCACGCACATGTATCACTCCCATCACGATGAAATGACGCAGATGGCTCTTGGTTTGATGGGTCTGTTCGTCATTCATCCGCGTCAACCGAAGTATCGTGTTGATCGCGACTTCGCTTTCATGCTGAGCGAATGGCGCATTGATGTGGGCACGATGCGCCCGAATCCAAATGAGATGACGGATTTCAATGTCTTCTCGATGAACGCTCGGATTTTCCCCGGTACGGAACCGATGGTAGCGAAGCTTGGTGATCGAGTGCGGATTCGTTTCGTTAATCTAAGCGCGATGGATCATCATCCGATGCACTTGCACGGACACACGTTTCGCGTCGTCGAAACCGATGGTGGTCAAATCCCGGAGTCGGCGCAGCAAATCGAAACGACGGTGCTAGTTCAGGTCGGAAGCGCGCGAACAATTGAGTTTGTCGCGGACAATCCCGGTGATTGGCCGGTGCATTGCCACATGACGCATCACACCATGACGCAAATGGGCGACAAATTTCCGAACATGATCGGTGTTAAGCCCGGTAAGTTAGACGAGAAAATTCGCCGCTCACTTCTGCCCGGTTACATGACGATGGGGGAGACCGGAATGGCGGATATGGGCACGATGGGCATGCCGGTACCGCGCAACAGTCTGCCAATGACGGGCGGCCCCGGGCCTTTCGATTACATCGCCATGGGTGGAATGTTCACCGTAATAAAAATTCGCGACGGAATCACATCGTACGAAGATCCCGGGTGGTACAAGCACCCCGAGGGAACCGTTGCAGGCATTGCCGCGGCCGGCGACTTGTCGCGTGATGGAATTGACGCAGGCGTTCCATCATCAGAGCAGCAGCGCACCGGCCACCAACATTCCGGTTAGGTAACTATTATAATATCAAAAGCCGGCACACCTTGACCCCAACCTAGAACAATGAAAATCAATCCATCTAAATTCAGTTTGCCCGAAGTGCTTCCATTATAGTGCTCGCGACAAGCCTCTTGTGTGCATCCGCGATTGCAACGCCCTCTCCGGCAACTGCCACGAAGGGCGATGGCGAAGCCTCGACCCAAGAGTCAGCGCCTATCGTCTCCGTAGTGGATGCCTTTCACGCCGCACTTCAGCGCGGCGATGGCAAAGCAGCAATGGAGTTGCTCGCGCTTGATGCGGTCATTCTCGAGAGCGGCGTCACTGAGACGCGCGAAGATTACGAGAAACATCACGTTGCCGAAGACATGGCATTTGCTAGTGCGACCAAGACTGAGCGTTCGCCTTTGATAGTCAGACAAGAAGGTAGTGTCGCTTGGACGACAGCGACTAGTAAAACGACGGGAACTTTCAAGGGCCGTAAGTTCGACAGCACGGGCGCCGAGCTAGTGGCGCTGACAAAGGACAATTCCGGGTGGCGTATTCGCGTGATTCACTGGTCCGAGGCATAAAGTCGGAATTTAACGTCGTAAATTGCGTTAGCTGCGAGCGTTTTACCGACCTTGTAGGAACGCGGCGGTATCATTCATAGATAGCTTAACCACGCTTCACGATGACGCCCCTTGACTATGGCGAACCATCAGCAAGCAGGATAAAGGATTAAAACGACACCAAGCCAGATCGCATATACCACCACTAGCTGTAGCCATAGCCTTGAGGGTATGGAAGGACGGAGTTGGTCGGCACTGTCACATTCTTGAACATCCAATCAGCCTGACCGTATCGCACATAGGCGAAGGCGATAGCTAATGCATGGATAACTACAAGTTGGAGCAAATAGAAGAATAAAGGGACTCGACCTGGTAATTACATCGGGCGAATAAAGCCAGGACAATTATTGCCGGCCCTAGTGTCATCAGCAGGTATAGGAGCGAAGGCGGCTACTTTTCGCAGTTGATAAATGAGAAGAAAGTGAATAGCCCCGCTTCTGTATAACCCACGCGTGCGGATCTTCATAAACGTTAGCGGCCCGCATGACGATGAAGGTAAGAGTAAGCTCGATGCCTAATCCCCAAAACCACCTTCGCCTCTTGTCCTGTGGACGAAGCAAGAGCGTTCTAAATCCATAGCCGGCGCAAGGTCTCCCTTTGTCTTTCCGCGTGAAATAGACAGAAAAGCGCCAGTGCCCGCAAGGAATACAAAAACAGGCGCGCAGAAGTGTGTGATCCAACGAGTAAGAAACAGGGCTGCATTTGTCTGCGTCAAATCGGTTGGGTCGAAGGCGTAAGCGTTGGAGAAGAAATCGCAGACGTGGTCAAGAGCCATGATGACCATCACCAAGCCGCGAAGCATATCAACGAAGCAAAGACGTGCCCGCCCGCTTAGAGACTCGCCAATAAATTTGTGTCATTGACAGGCGCTCTCAAACTCTGCGTTGCTCGTCTCGTCATTCTTATTCGAGACTACAAACGGTTCCGACACCGAGCGAGAGAATTCGCCTGTTGATCTAATGCGTAAACCGCCGAGTAACTTTTCGCCGAATAACAAACCGCGTTTACTATCTCGAAGATGAAAGAGACCGCTCAAGGAATCCGCGAACCCGTCCGCAGGACGGAAGTTGATCCGAAGTGTGGCATGGCGGTCGAGCGCAACCCCACTTTCCGCGAGCCAACGATGAAAGATCGTCAATTGAATGTGACGCGGTCGCTCCTCCGCCCAGCGCGGCATCCATTGCACTGCATCGTACCGCCGCACATGCTCAAAGAAATCGTCAAACGCGGCGACGCCGCGCAGAAGGAATGGGCGTTGGAGACACTTGCGGCGTCGGCCAGGCTTCGTGGTAACCGCGAGATTCTGGGCGAGTTGCTCGGCCTTTTTCCTTCCGCCGGCGACGAAAAGGTGCGCACGGTTTACGATGCTCGCGGGGGCGAGACGCTACCAGGCGTGCGCGTCCGCGGCGAGGGCGACCCGACTTCAAAGGACGAGGAGGTGAACGAGGCGTACGACGGCGCGGGGGTCACCTATGATCTCTACCGGAAACGATTCAAGCGAAACTCGATCGATGATCGCGGCATGCGATTGGATTCCACCGTGCATTACGGCGAGAACTTCGACAACGCCTTCTGGAACGGTAAACAGATGGTCTATGGCGATGGCGACGGACAGCTCTTTAATCGATTCACCATTGCCATCGACGTCATCGGCCACGAATTGACGCACGGCGTCACCCAGTTCTCATCCGGTCTCGCCTATCAGGGGCAGTCAGGCGCGCTCAATGAATCGATCTCAGATGTGTTCGGTTCTTTGGTGAAACAGTATCGCGCGAAAGAACCGGCGAAACGCGCCGATTGGCTGATTGGTGCAGGATTGCTGGCAAAGGGAGTCAAAGGCGTCGCGCTCCGCTCGCTCAAAGCGCCCGGCAGCGCTTACGATGATCCGGTTCTCGGCAAAGATCCGCAACCGGCGCACATGAAAGATTTCGTTAAGACCAAATCGGACAACGGCGGAGTGCACATCAATTCCGGGATTCCAAATCACGCATTCTATCTGCTGGCAGTTGCGCTTGGCGGCGCGGCCTGGACCAGAGCCGGGCAAATCTGGTATCGGGCTTTACAACAATTCAAGCCGGCCACGGATTTCCAGTCGGCCGCAGGCGTCACTGCCGAGACAGCGCGAGGATTGTATGGGTCGAAGTCGCGGGAAGAGAAAGCGGTCATCGCTGCCTGGAAAGGAGTCGGCATCGAAATTTGAGTCGATCGCCCGAACGAAACGGCGGGAGCGCGCCATGAAGATAACGCTGACCGTGACCGGAGGGTTCACCGGCATGGGCGGGAAGTGGGAAATTGAAGCAGGCTCGGAAGCAGCGCAGCGGACAGCAGAATTGCAGTCGTTAGCTCAGCTCATCGACCAGGCGCGCGCGGCTGGAATTTTCGGGAAAGATTACTCAGTCACCGAGCCGCAGCAGACGAGGGCCGATGAGATCGTGCGGGATCATCAGATGTATGAGCTCACCGTAAATGGCGAGCGCATGCGCTGGAGCGAACCGGCACCGGCGGGCGCAACAGCCATTCCATCGTTCGTCAGGGAACTAAAGCAACGGATCATGCGGAACACGCCACGACAGCCATATCAACCGCTCTAGGACCGTGCAAAGCCGACAGATAAAACATCGCCGGAGCCGACCTGATGGGTCTGATCGATTCTGTCGTCAGATGGCGCATTCCTGCGATTCACTGGTTGAGTCACGCAAACAAGAGCGAGCAAATCACATGATCTACACGTGTCCAATGCATCCGGAGATCGAGCAGGATCATCCGGGCAATTGCCCGATTTGCGGCATGACGCTTGAGCCGAAGACGGTTGTGGCCGGCGGCGAAGAGGACAACACGGAGCTGCGCGACATGACACGCCGATTTTGGATCGGCGCACTGCTCACGTTGCCTGTCTTTGTCCTCGCGATGGCGCATCTTTTTTCAAAAGCGCCCGCGTGGATGGCCGGGGACCTGGCACGCTGGACGCAATTCGTTTTGAGTACGCCGGTCGTACTTTGGGGCGGCTGGCCATTTTTCGTGCGCGGTTGGCAGTCGATCCGGAATCGCTCCCCCAACATGTTCACACTCATTTCGATGGGCGTAGGCGTTGCCTACTTTTACAGCGCGGTTGCCATGCTGTTTCCGCACCTGTTTCCGCCGTCATTTCAGGAGCACGGCAAAATAGGAGTCTATTTCGAGTCGGCTGCAATCATCACCGTCCTTGTCTTGCTCGGACAGGTGCTCGAACTTCGCGCGCGCAGTCGCACCGGCGCAGCCATTCGTGCTTTGCTCAGTCTCGCACCGCGCACAGCCCGCGTCATCCGCAATGGCCAGGAAGTTGATGTTCCGCTCGGCGAAGTAAAACGCGGAGACGTTGTTCGCGTCCGGCCGGGCGAGAAAATCCCGGTGGACGGCAAGATCATTGAAGGCCGGACCGCGATTGACGAATCGATGATCACCGGCGAGTCGATGCCGGTCGAGAAAACGATCGGTGACCGCGTGATCGGCGGCACTGTCAATCAAACGGGCAGTTTTCTCATGAAAGCGGAGCGCGTCGGCAGCGAGACGGTGCTCTCGCAGATCGTCGAAATGGTCGCGCAAGCACAGCGCAGCCGTGCGCCAATTCAGGGGCTCGCAGACAAAGTATCGGCTTGGTTTGTTCCGGCAGTGATTGTGATTGCGGGAGTCACATTTGTCGTGTGGGCATTGATTGGTCCAGAACCGCGATTTGCTTATGCAATTGTGAATGCCGTCGCCGTGCTAATCATTGCGTGTCCATGCGCGCTGGGTCTCGCGACGCCGATGTCGGTCATGGTCGGAGTCGGCCGCGGTGCGCAGGCCGGGGTCTTGATCAAGCAAGCCGAAGCAATGGAGCGGCTCGAGAAGGTGGACACGCTCGTAGTAGATAAAACCGGCACGCTCACGGAAGGCAAACCGCGATTGACACACATGGTAACCGTCGATTCGATCAACGAGGAGCAACTGCTCATGTTCGCTGCATCGGTTGAACAGCAAAGCGAACATCCTCTCGCCGCATCAATCGTCCGCGGTGCGAAAGATCGACATGTGGCGCTCGCCGGCGTGACAGATTTTCAATCAACCACCGGCGGCGGCGTGATCGGCCGCGTGGATGGACACGAAATCCTTATTGGAAAGCCGCAGTTTTTGCGCGCGCAAAATGTGAGCGGCATCGAACCGCTAGAAAAACAGGCCGGTGAGCTTCAAGCGCAGGGGCAGACGGCGATGTTTGTGGGTATCAACGGGCGAGCTGTTGGCATTCTTGCCGTCTCCGATCCCATCAAAGAATCGTCGCCCGCGGCGATCAAACATCTGCATGAGCTTGGGATAAGAGTGATCATGCTCACCGGGGATAATGAGCGGACCGCAAAAGCAGTCGCTCAAAAACTCAACATTGACGAAGTGGAAGCGGGCGTTGAACCGCAACGTAAAAACGAGCGTGTGCGAGAGTTACATGAGCAAGGCCGAATCGTCGCCATGGCTGGTGACGGCATTAACGACTCGCCAGCACTAGCCGCGGCGGATGTTGGAATCGCGATGGGGACGGGCACTGATGTCGCGATGGAAAGCGCCGGAGTTACTTTGGTGAAAGGCGATTTGCGCGGAATCGAGAAAGCGATCCGGCTCAGTCGCGCGATGATGCGCAACATCCGCCAGAATCTTTTCTTCGCTTTTATCTATAATGCGCTCGGCATTCCCATCGCTGCCGGTGCACTGTACCCGCTTTTCGGCTGGCTCCTCAGTCCGATGATCGCCGGAGCTGCAATGAGTCTGAGTTCTGTCTCAGTCATTGCGAACGCACTTCGACTCCGCACGGCAAAGCTGTAATGGCTCAGCTGTGCTTGATTGTCGATCTTGCGAAACGTTCGGTTTACTTCGGCGTACTTGGAGCCTTGCAATCGCACGCCTTCCCGCAGTTGCATTCCTTGTTGTCGTTCATCGGACAGTTCTTGCCGCTTTTTTTGCAACCGGCTGGCTTGTCCGCCGCAAAAGACACCGTGCACATCATTGCAACTAGGATCGAGAACAGGATTTTGCTGTAATTTTTCATAGACTCAGTTTCGAGCGCAACGTGAGACGAGTCAAAAATTCGAGAGACACATCGCCCGAACGCTCCAGCCGAGCTTAAGAATCATTATTTTCGCAGCAGAAAAAGGCCAACGATTGCTAGTGTGATGCCAGCCAGACGTTGCCAGGACGCCGGTTCGCGAAAAAATATGATTCCGGCGATAGCCATAATCGCCGCGCCGCCTGCGAGAATTGCAGGCACGGAAGAGAGCGGTCCGCCCTTCTGAAAAAGAAGAAAGAACGCAATCGTTCCCGCGCCCACACAGATACCGGTGAGCGCTGAGTAATAAAAACCCTCGCTGCTAAATTTTTGGTTCCAACGCGAGCTTAGCCAAAGCGTTGCCAGATAAAGGAGAATGGTGACTGCGGCTGTGGCCTCGACCACAAATCCGCCTAAGCCATCTCCGATGTGATCCGAGGCGAGCTTAGTAAAAATCTGATGAGCGCCATAAAGGACGGCTGCTGCGACTGCATACCAAAACCACTGTGCCATTCTCATAGTCGTATTCGGTCGAACTTCGAAAGTCACGTAATCGTGACACAGGTCGAAAAGTTTGCTGCTTGAAGCTTTCGGCATCGACAGCATCATCGAGCTTTTCAGCGCCGGCGTCGGGTTTGCGGCCTCGCCAAAGATGACATGCACGCTCTCAGGCAGGAAGTGAAGACTTGCTCGCCGCCAACGTGAAGCGTTGGAGAAAGCTTCCTGCCAGAAGGAAATGCGCGGCTGAATTCTGCGATCTGATCGAGTCGAGCAGCCAGACGCTGTGAAGGACGTAATTAAATTGCCGGACCGAACTGGTTCAGCCGGATCTGTGAGGTAAAGAGAGGAACATTCCAACGATTAGGGATGATAAACAACTACTCGGCGAGTTGGTGACCTGGCCGCGGCTTGCGGTCCGGTTTGAGACCATTGGGCAAGCGCCACTCCCGTTGTTTACGAAACGGCAGGACCAAAAGTTGGGCGAGCGTCAGTTCCTTTTCGTCGCGATACGCCGCCACACCGATGGTGATTTCATTTTGCGGAATGTCGCGGCGCAGCGTGCGATGGAGTTTATCCCACCAGCAAAAGACGGTGCCCCAGTTGGAGTTGGTCTCGCGCTGCACAATGGAGTGATGAATTCCGTGCATGCGCGGTGTTACAACGATCGAGTTCAAGATACGCTCGAGACGGATGGGCAGTCGCCAGTTAGAATGATGAAAAAGTGTTGCCACTTCGAGGCACAGGAAAAAAACGAGCAGCATGATAGGCGGGATCCCGAAAGCCACGACGGCCAGCGCGAGGAATCCAATGGAAAAAACCATTTCACCGAAATGGAATCGCGCCGCCGTGCTCACATCGAGGTCGAGGTCGGTATGATGTACATTGTGGAACCGCCAAAGGAACGGGATCATATGGTTGGCCCAATGCCACCACCAATATGCGTAATCCATGAGCAGAAAGGTCGCGATCCAGACAGCCAAAGTTGGCAAACTCAGCCAGTTCAATAAGCCGACATGTCGGTCTTGTGCCCACATCGCCGCTGCGATCGGAGCCGGCAACATGGCGAATCTAACCACGGCGAATCCGGGGATGGATAAAATCCAGTTACGCACCAAACGCCGCAACACGCTGAAATGGTGTCGTCGCAGCGGGAAACGCCATTGCAGCAAGAGCAATGCGATAAAAATTCCAGCGAGCAGCGGCCGTCCCGCATAGTCTATCACTGGTATTTTATCCATTGAATTTGCGTGAAGACCCTATCATCGGAATGCGCGCAGCGGCAAACCCATGCCGATGTCGCACGTTAGAGTTAGTTCGTGCCTTGAATCGTGTTGGCAGCTCATTTGAGAAATTCCACGTTTCACTGGTCATAATGAGGCCACTCCACTTGAATCCGAACGTGCGAAAGCGATAAGATCGGCCGTGCAATGGGTGAGCCGCGCTATCGTGAATATCCGATCCGCCCGGCGCTCGCGTCGTTCATAAAGTGTGTTTGGTCGCTGGAAAGCGATGGCCCCGTTTACCACGCGCTGCCGGAAAGAATTCTGCCCGACGGCTGTGTCGAGCTGGTCTTTCATTTCCACGATCCTTTTCGAAGGCATTTCGCGAACGGTGAAAGCACGATCCAGCCTCGGAGTTTTGTGGTCGGCCAGATGAAGCGTTTTTTAGAGATCGCGCCAGCTGGTCGAATCGGTTTTGTCGCCGTGCGTTTCTCTGCGCGCAATGCATACCGGTTCTTTCCAGGAAAGCTCCATGAGGTCTCAGACGGAGTTGTCGATCTAGCAAGGCGTATGGAAGAAGGACGCCGA
>Ga0193750_1000300_pt1 | contig 13727 bp, 18 predicted proteins | sample L1c1metaG_FD_160569 | JGI IMG/M metagenome (GOLD analysis project Ga0193750, IMG submission 160569) | Soil microbial communities from a riparian zone of the East river system, Colorado, United States - L1c1 | ecosystem: Environmental > Terrestrial > Soil > Riparian zone | place: USA: East River...
CGGCAAGCTTACCGGAAATTGGGCGGATGTGAACGAAACTTAAAGACGCGGCGATCGCGCCGCCCGCGGCCGCCGCCGCGTCTCTCCCGCCTCGCGTCGCCGACCTCGCGACCGTCAGCGAGACAGGTCTACCGACACGCCGCCCCACTGCTCTGGGGCGACGTCGGCGACCGACTGGGTGAAGGTCCAGCGATGGCCCGCCAGATCCTCCACCGTGCACTGGCGCTCGCCATAGGAGTGGTCGCGCGGCTCACGTACCACGCGCGCTCCACACGCGAGCGCCGCGGCGTGCCGCGCGTCGACGTCCTCCACGCGCACCAGCACCGCGGAGCGCGCCCCAGGCACGGGCGCACCGGCGTCGACTTCGGGTGGGTGGTCGCGCGCGACCACCGCGCCGTCCCCCACGTGCAGCTGCGCGCGGTGGTCGCCCGCCTGCCAGCGAACGGAGAAGCCGAACGCCCGGCACAGCCAATCGACGGCCTGCCGCACGTCGTCGTAGACGAGTTCGGGTATGACCGTGCTCGACGGGACGGAGCGATTCGCCAGCACGGCCGCTCGTCGCTACTTGATCTCGACCGAGCCTCCGGCCTCCTCAAGTTCCTGCTTGAGCTTGTCCGCCTCCTCCTTCTCGATGCCCTCCTTGACCGGCTTGGGAGCCTCGTCGACGAGAGCCTTGGCCTCTTTGAGGCCGAGCCCGGTGGCCGCGCGCACGACCTTAATCACCTGGATCTTCTTGTCGCCTGCCGCGGCGAGGATCACGTCGACCGTGCCGCCTTCTTCCTCATCGGCCCCGGCGTCGCCGCCTCCGCCGCCACCGGCAGCGGCGACCGGCGCCGCGACGGCTGCAGCGGACACGCCGAACTCCTCCTCCAGCGCTTTGATCCGCTCGGCGAGCTCGAGCACCGAGATGCCCTTCAGCTCCTCGATCCAGTCCTGAGTGCTAGTTGCTGCTGCCATCTTGGTCAGTCCTCCTTGGTGGATTTCGCATCGGCGGGGTCCTGCTCGGCCTCAGCCGATGCGTCCGCCTGCTTGTCGTCGTCTTGCGCCGGCTCGCTCGCCGGCTCAGCCTTGTCCTGCGCCTCGGGCTCCTCGGCCGCCGCCTCCTCGCCCGCAGGGCTCTCCTCAGCAGCTGCGCTCTCCTCGGCAGCTGGGCTCTCCTCCGCAACCGGGCTCTCCTCCTCGGCAGCTGGGCTCACCTCGGTCGCCGCGCTCTCATCGGCGGGGGACTCATCCGCCGGTGCGGAGGCTGCGTCCTCGGCCGCGGGGGACTCCTCTGCGGCGGGCCCCTGCGCAGCGGGCGCCTCGCCGGCGGGGATCTCGCCGGACTCCTTCTTCTGCTGCACCTGACCGAGCGCCGAGGCGAGGCCGCCGAGCAGCGCGGCGAGGCTGCGCACGACGCCGGTGACGGGCGAGGCGACGACGCCGACGAGCTGGCCATAGAGCACTTCGCGCGAAGGCAGGCGCGAGAGCGAGCGGATCTGTTCGACGTCGAGCACGGAGCCGTCCATCAGGCCGCCCTTGAAGGGGAGAAGCTGGGTGGCTTTGCCGTAGTCGGCGATCGCCTTGGCGGCCGTGGCGACGTCGCCGCGGACGAAGGTGAGCGCGGTCGGGCCGGCGAGGTATTCCTTCAGCGTCTTCGCGCCGGCCTGGTCGGCGGCGCGTTCGGTGAGCGAGTTCTTGACGACCTTGAACGTGGCGTCGGCATCACGCAGCTTGGCGCGCAGCTCGGCGATCTGCGGCACGGAGATGCCGCGGTAGTCGACGGCGAAAATCGCGTGCGATTCGTCGATGTGGGCGGCGATCTGCTCGATCGCCACGGCCTTCTGCTCTCGGTTCATGTATGTCCGTCGCTCTCGAAGTGTTCGGTGTGCCCATGCAGGCAGACGAGAGAGCGCGGCGCAAACCGGGCGTCAACTCGCTCCAACCTGCCCCGGTCTTACGACGCCGATCGAAGGGATCGGCGGGCGCCGAGGGTCTCGGGCGGTGCGTTTGCTCGCGAGAGTGTAGCCGCTAGGCTGCGACGGCGGCCGCGTCGCCGGTGATTTCGCGCGTGCGGCTGGGGTCGACCTTGACGCCCGGCCCCATCGTCGACGTGATCGTGATGGAGCGCAGGTATCGACCCTTGGCGACCGACGGCTTGGCGCGGATCAGCTCTTCGATGACGGCGGCGTAGTTCTCCAGCAGCTGGCTCTCGGGAAAGCTGGCCTTGCCGATCACCAGATGCACTATGGCCGTGCGGTCGGTGCGGTACTCGACCTTGCCCGCCTTGGACTCCTCGACGGCTTTGGCGACGTCCATCGTCACGGTGCCGACCTTCGGGTTGGGCATCTTGCCCGACGGGCCGAGCACGCGGCCGAGGCGGCCCACGACGGACATCATGTCGGGCGTGGCGATCGCCACGTCGAAGTCGTCGAAGCCCTCCTCGATGCGTTTGGCCAGATCGTCGCCGCCTACCACGTCGGCGCCGGCGCCTTCCGCCTCGGCGACCTTCGGCCCCTGTGCGAACACGACGATCCGCACGTCCTTGCCGACGCCGTTTGGCAGCGCGATCGTGCCGCGCAGCTGCTCATCGGCGTGGCGCACGTTCAGCCCGGTGCGTACGTGCACCTCGATCGACTCGTCGAACTTGGCGTTGGCGAGACCGCGCACGAGCGCCACGGCCTCGGCCGGCTCGTACTCGCGCTCGCGGTCGACCTTCTGCAGATCCTCGGAGTAGCGCTTGCCGTGCGCGCTCATGCGACGTCGACTCCCATGGATCTGGCCGTCCCGGCGATGATCTTGGCGGCTTGGTCGACGTCGTGCGCGTTGAGGTCCTGAAGCTTGCGCTCGGCGATCTCGCGCAGCTGGCTCTGCGTGATCGTGCCGACCTTCACGCGGTTGGGCTCGCCCGAGCCCTTGTTGATCTTGATCGCCTGACGGATCAGCACGGCGGCGGGCGGAGTCTTGGTGATGAACGTGAACGTACGGTCCTCGTACACGGTGATGACGACCGGGATGACCGTGCCCGTTTCGCTCTGCGTCTGCGCGTTGAACGCCTTGCAGAACTCCATGATGTTGATGCCGTGCTGGCCCAGCGCAGGACCGACCGGCGGCGCAGGACTCGCCTGGCCGGCGTTGGCTTGCAGCTTGATCGTCGTCAGAACCTTCTTGGCCATATCTATCTATCTATTCCGTGCTTTCAATGAGCGGGTCGAGGGTCAAGGGAGCAAGGACGCAGGGAGCGTGGCGTGCTTCGCACGCGAGCGACCGAGGACGCCGCTCCGCGCCGACCATCGGCCCGCTCAGAGCTTTTTGACCTGGTCGAAGCCTACCTCTACGGGAGTCTCGCGCCCGAAGATTGATACCAGCACCTTGAGCTTGGCGGCGTCGTCGTTGATCTCTGAGATCTCTCCGGAGAAGTCCGACAGCGGGCCCGAGACGACCTTGACGCTCTCGCCGATCGTGAACTGCGCGCGGGTGCGTGCGGCGGTGGCGACCTCCTTGTGCAGCAGCCGGTCGACCTCGATCTGCGTGAGGGGAACCGGCTCCTGCGAAGCGCCGACGAAGCCGGTCACGCCGGGCGTGCCCTTGACGACCCCCCAGGAGTCCTCGTTGAGCTCCATGTTGACCAGCACATAGCCGGGCATCGTGCGCTTCTCGACAGGCGTCTTTACGTTGTCCTTCATCTCCATGGTCGTCTCGGTGGGCACGACCACGTTGCGCACGGCCCGCTGCTGCCCGAGCGAGACCACGCGGTGCTCGAGGTTGTGCTTGACCTTGTTCTCGTGGCCGGAGTATGTGTTGACGACGTACCAGCGAAACATTCAGAAGCTCCTGAGGGGCGTTACGGGAAGACGACGAGCGTCAAAGGATGAATTCGACGATGTCCTTGGCGACGTAATCGGCGAGGCCGAGATACGCGCCGGCGATGGCCACGAAGCCGAGCACGACGGCGGTCGCCTGCGTGACCTGACGGCGGTCGGGCCATTGGACGCGCTGCAGCTCGGCCCAGCTTGCGCGCAGGAACGCCAGCGCGCGGTTGCCGCCGCGCAGCGGCTGGCCGGGCGCCGGCTCGCCGCCACCGCCCCTGCCGCCGGAGCCCCCGTCGCCGCCACCGGTCGCGGCGCGAGAGAGGTCTTCTTCGGCGTCGACAGCAGCGTCGACGGACTCGACGATCTCCTCGTCGGCGGGCGTCGCGGTCGCGCCGACCCCGTCCTCTGGACGCGGTGCCCCGCCGGCGACGAGCGCGGCGTCGAACTCGTCGGCGTCGGCCGAGGCGTGGTCGAGCGCGCCGGGCACGTCGGCGCGCCGCGGCGTGCTGGCGGGCACGGACGTGCGAGCGCGACGCTCGCGGCGCTGCTTTGCGCGTTTGCGGTCACGGGCCACAGCAGCGCTCCCGCGCTAGCGAGTCTCCCGGTGGCTGGTGTGCTTGCGACACCAGCGGCAGTACTTGCGCAGCCCGATGCGATCGGGGTTGTTGCGCTTGCTCTTGTTCGTCTGGTAGTTGCGGCGCTTGCACTCCTCGCAAGCGAGCGTGATAGCGATCCGAACGTCTCCGCGGGCCATGTTCAATCCCTGCGTAAAGGTTTGCATTTCGGGCCTGGACGAAGAAAAACCCCGCCCAGACGCGAGGTGTGGGGCAGTTTAGCGCGCTTGCGCGACATGCGGGGGCGACGCGTGCTCGCCTGCGGGGGCCGAGCGATCGTGGGGGATCTTTGTTTCTCTGTTTAGGCCCCCATATGGGGGCCGGGATGGTTGGCTACTCGTACAACGTGAGCGCTCCGAGGATCACGTACAGCGCGACCAGCGCCCACCCCTCGAACTCCGCCGCCTCTCCGTCTCCTGTCACCTGCGCGATCGCCAGCGTGCTGAGCAGCAGCGCGCCGATGTAGACGGGCGCCAGCGAGAACGTCAGCGTGGTGCTCAGCGCGAACGAGATCAGCACGAGCAGCGGAAACAGGAAGGCGGCGATCTGCGCGACGGAGTTCTTGACGACGGAGATCGCCAGGTCCGAGCGTCCCTTGTAGGCGAGCACCACGCCGGTGGTGTTCTCGACCGCGTTGCCGGCGACCGCCACGATGACCAGGCCGGCGAACGCCTGGGAGATGTGCAGCTGCGTGATGGCCGGCTTCAGGCCGTTGATGAACCAGTCAGACACGAACGCCGACCCGACGCCGGCGACGGCCAGCAGCGCGAGCGTGACCGCAAGCGACAGTCGCGGGTGCGCGGCGGAGCCGCCGCTCCCGGACTCCTGCGCGGGGGCGGCGACCCTGCGCGCGCCGTCGCCGTCGCTCGCGGCGGACGAGCCCTGCGCCTGGCCCGGCGCAACGTCCGCGCGCAGGTAGGGCACGACCCACGACAGGTAGACGACCAGCAGACAGATCGCGCCGACGATCGAGATCGCCTTGACGTGGTGGCTGGCCGGGTCGTGCGAGCCCAGCGACAGGCCCAGCAGCACGATGATGAACACCGTCACCTGCAGCAGCGTCGCCGTGTCGCGCGGCAGACGCTTGGAGAAGCGCATGACGCCGTCCTTGGAGCGGCGCGAGCCGACGACGATCACCAGCCCGAGCACGAGCAGGGCGTTGGCGAGCACCGAGCCGACGATGGCCGTCTGCGCGACGACCAGCTCGCCCTTCTGCAGCGCGAAGATCACGACGAACAGCTCGGGCAGGTTGCCCAGCGTCGACTGCAGCATTCCCGTGACCGCCGGGCCGAAGCGCTCGCCCAGCTGCTCGGTGGCGAACGACACGATCCACGCCAGCCCGGCGAGCGCCACCGTGGCGATGGCAAAACGCGGCACGGCCGCCCAGGCGCCGTAGTTGGCAACGCCGGCGAGCGCCGCCAGCAGCGCGATGACGACGAGCGCGCAACGCTCGCGTGTGGTCAGCGCCGACATCGCAAGCGAGCATAGTCAGCCATCAGGACCCGCCGGCCGCGCCACCGCGCAACCTCGCATTGCGGCCGTCAGGCCGCTCATCAAAAAACTGAAGACCGGCCTCAGTGGCTCTCGAGCACGCGGTCGATCAAGCCGTACTGCTGTGCCTGCTCGGATGAGAAGAAGCGATCGCGCTCCATGTCCTCGCGGACCTCCGCAGGCGGTTTGCCGGTGGCTTCGGCGTAGATCTCGTCGATGCGCTCGCGCACCTTGAGGATCTCGCGCGCGTGTATCTCGATGTCCGTCGACTGGCCCTGAAAACCGGCCGAGGGCTGGTGGATCAGGATGCGCGAGTTGGGCAGAGCCGCGCGCTTGCCCTTCGTGCCGCCCGCCAGCAGCAGCGAGCCCATCGACATGGCCACGCCGACGCACATCGTGGCGATGTCGGGCTTGACGAAGTTCATCGTGTCGTAGATCGCCAGGCCTGAGTAGATGCTGCCGCCGGGCGTGTTGATGTACATGGAGATGTCCTTGTCGGGGTCCTGGCTCTCCAGGTGCAGCAGCTGCGCCACGACCAGGTTGGCTACCTGATCGTCGATCGGCGTGCCGAGGAAGATGATGCGCTCGTTCAGCAGCCGCGAGTAGATGTCGAACTCGCGCTCGCCGCGCGCCGTGCGCTCGATGACCATGGGGATCAGGGGCATGGACGCCACCCTAGCGGGCGTGCCCGGCGAGGCGGGAGCTGGCCACATGTGCGAGTTCGCGCGCGGGCGCTGACGGGCAAACCCCGCCCAGTCGATGCCTTCAGCGACTCGCGGTGCGCGAGAGCACTCAGATGACGACACGTCCTACCCTCACGCCCATGCCCCACCCGCGCTGCGCCCGCTTGCGCGCCCGCCGCATGGCCGCGCCAACGCTGGTCGCGGCGCTGCTCGCCCTGGCCGTGGCCGGCCCTGCGCTCGCGATGACCAGCCACGCCGGCTGGCCGGCGGACGAGCACCTGGTCATGGACCGGGGCCCCGCGGGTCAGCAGCACGTGCTCATCGGCGTCAACGGAAAGCACAACTACCTGCTCGGCGGCTACGGCGACGACACTATCTACGGCGGCGACTCCGGCGACGTCATCTGGGGCGACTACCACCCCTCCGGCTGGCCGGCGCGCCAGACCGCCATCATCCACGCCGGCAACGGCCGCAACATCATCTACGCCAACGACACCTTCAACTACGTCTGGACCGGCGCCAACCCGGCGACCGTCGTGCACGTGCACGAGAACTCCGGCGTCGTGCACTGCCAAAACCCGCGCCAGATCGTCTACACCAGCCACCACGCGCTGCCGCACTACAAGCTCGACGGCTGTCGGCGCATCAGCTTCTACTCCGTCGGCTACTGAGCCAGCGGACGGCGGCTGGGCAGACGGTGCTTGTTTGCGTGTGCGCGCAGCGATAGCGAACGTATATACGCGCGGGCGTAGGGGTCGGCCGAGCGCGGCGGCTCAGAGGTTGACCGAGCGCATGACCGGCTCGGGGTAGCGCTCGCCGGCGGCCGGCGGGACGGCGTCCGCGATCGCCTGCGCCTCGGCCTCGCTGAGCTGCACGTCGGCGGCGGCCAGGTTCTCCTCCAGGTAGCTCACGCGCTTGGTGCCGGGGATCGGCACGACGTGCCGCCAGCGCGACAGCACCCACGCCAGCGCCAGCTGACCCGGCGTGATGCCGCGCTCTGAGGCGAGCTCGCGCACGCGATCGGCGAGACCGATGTTGTGCTGCAGGTTCTCGCCGGTGAAGCGCGGGCCATAGCGGCGGTAGTCGCCGTCGTCGAGCTCCTCGGGCGAGGTGAAGCGCCCCGACAGGAAGCCGCGCCCCAGCGGCGAGTAGGCGACCAGCGCGATGCCCAGCTCCTGCAGCGTCGGCAGGATCTCCTGCTCGACGTCGCGCGTCCACAGCGAGTACTCCGTCTGCACGGCCGTGATCGGATGCACCGCGTGCGCGCGGCGGATCGTCTCGGCGCTGGCCTCCGACAGCCCGATGTAGCGGACCTTGCCCGCCTGCACGAGCTCGGCCATGGCGCCGACCGTCTCCTCGATCGGCGTGTTCGGGTCGACTCGGTGCTGGTAGTACAGGTCGATGTGGTCGGTGCCCAGGCGCTGCAGCGACGCCTCGCAGGCGCTGCGCACGTACTGCGGGCTGCCGTCGACCGTGCGGTTGATCAGGTCGTCGTCTTTGATCAGCTTGATGCCGAACTTGCTCGCCAGGAACACGTCGTCGCGGCGGTCGACGAGTACGCTGCCGATGAGCCGCTCGTTGGTGTGCGGCCCGTACATGTCCGACGTGTCCAGGAAGTTGCAGCCGAGCTCCAGCGCGCGGACGATCGTCGCGCGCGACTGCGCCTCGTCGGTCGCGCCGTAGAACGCCGACATGCCCATGCAGCCGAGGCCGATCTCCGAGACCTCCGGGCCGTCTGGTCCAAGGGTGCGGGTCTGCATTGCACGCTCCTTTCGCTGGCGGGATATTGTCGGCGCGAGTGTTCCCTCTGAACCTACCCAATGTTCTGACGGTGCTGCGCATCATGCTCGTGCCCGTGCTCGTCGTCGCGCTGCTCGGCAACACGGCCGGAGGCGACGTGCTCGCGGCGATCGTCTTCGCGCTGGCCTCGCTGACGGACTTCGTCGACGGCTACCTCGCTCGCGCGCGCGGGTCGATCACGAACTTCGGCAAGCTGATGGACCCCCTGGCCGACAAGCTGCTGATCGTCGCCGCGCTGATCGCGCTCGTCTCCCTGCATCGTCTGGCCGCCTGGGTGGCCATGGTAATCATCACGCGCGAGCTCGCCGTGACCGTGCTGCGCATGGGCGCCACGCAGGCCGGCGTGGTGATGGGCGCGAGCATGTTCGGCAAGGTCAAGACCTGCCTGCAGATAGCCGCCATCCTCGCCGTGATCTCCGTGCACGGAAGCCCGCTGTGGGTCTCAGCGCTGCTCTATGTGACCGTCGCCGTGACCGTGCTCTCCGGGCTGGACTACTTCTTCGGGCTGCGCCGGCGCATGGCCCAGGCACAGGCGCCCGGCGCGAGCAGTTAGCGCAGGCCGGCAAGCGCAGAGCGCACGGCCAGGCAAGCATGCCAAGCAAGCAGGGAGGCGACTACGCGGTCGGCCGGCCGGCGTCGAGCCACTGCTCGAGCGTCGTCTGGTGCGCCGCCGGCGCGCCCGACTCGATCTCCGCGCGCAGCTCGGCCAGCGTGCCGTGGCGCTCGGCCACGACGTTGTGCTGGTGGATCGTCTCGAGATTCTCCTGGCGCGCGGACACGAAGCTGCGGCCGTCCAGCTGCGGGAACTCGCGCACGACCCCGGCCACCATCTCACGAACGCAGTCCTCCACGAAGCGCGGACGGCGGTGGGCCTTCTCCACGACCTCGACCTCATCGGAGCGCTTCATCAGCTCGTAGATCTCCGAGGACATGCTCGCCTCGGCGACCTTCAGCAGCGTCGACGCGTCGATCTCCTCCACGCACTCCTCGATGCAGCCGACGTGCAGCGTCGCCAGGCCCCGCTGGTTGTGCGTGGCGATCGGCACGCGCTCGACGATCCGCTCGATCTCCGCCTCGGAGAAGCCGTCGGCCGCCAGGCGCTCTCGCGCGCGGGAGGCGACGAGCTCCTGTGCACACGGGCACGCGGTCATGCCCGTAGCCGACACGCCGACGGTGCGCCGCGTGCCGTGCGCGAAAGCAACCGCCCGCCCGTAAAGCGTGTAGATCTCCTGCGTCTGTATGCCCGACACCGGCGCCGGCTTGTGCTCGGGATAACGCGCCGCGATCGTCACCTCCGCGCGTGCGGCCTGCTGGCGCTCGCGCACGAGCTCGGCGATGTGCTGCGCGAGCGTCTCGGCGCGAAAGGGCGACTCGCGGAGCACGACCTGGCCGATCGCCTCGTTGACGACCTCCTCGAAGCGCGACATGTGCGCTCCCTTCTGCTCGCCGCCCAGGTCGACGAAGCACTCCAGTCGCGCGAAGAACAGCTCGTCGCGGATGCGAATGACCTTCTCAACGCCCGTCACGCCGACGCGCGACAGGGCGACAGGAACACGCGGCGTGCGCGATTGCACATCCTCGTCGGCGCCCCTGGCGAGCGGCGGCGAGACGCTGGAGCCGATCGCCTGCACGCCGCCAGCGTAGCGCGGGCAGGGCTGTGCGCGCGCGGCGTCAAGCGGCGCAGGTGGCGGCCGAGACCACGCGCGGACCGGCGCGCTCATCGCCGCCTTGACAAACTGCCCGCGCGACCGTCGATTCTGGTATCAATCCGCACTCGGCCAAACGGACGATCTAAAAGGCGCGGAGCCATGATGATCATTGGGGGTCCAGGTTGAGGGCGAAGGTTGAGGGTGCAGTTAGCGCAGTGATCGCGGACACCGTGGTCGAGATGGAGGAGATGCAGGGAGTTCTCGCCAGCGCTCGCGAGCGGGGTTCCGTGAGCGCTGTGAGCCTGCGCGCGGCGGTTGAGGAGGCCGAGCTCTCAAGCGAGCAGACGCAGGACCTGTTCAGCTACCTGGAGGAGCACGCGATCGAGATCGTCGACTCCGACGAGACCGCCGGCGAGCTGCACGCAGGCGCGCAGGCCTCCAGCGAGAGTGCGGCCGACGCCGAGCGCCCGGGCGCTCGCGACGAACACGACGAGCCGGAGACGGACGACGAAGCGCGCGGCGTTCGCGCGCGCCTGCAGGAGCTCAAGCGCGCCGAGGCCGACCTGTCGGTCGACCCCAGCCTGGACTCGCTGCGGCTGTACCTGCGCTCGATCGGCCGCGTGCCGCTGCTGGACGCCGAACAGGAGGTCGCGCTGGCCAAGCGCATCGAGCGCGGCGACATGGCCGCCAAGCAGCACATGGTCGAGGCCAACCTGCGCCTCGTAGTGTCCATCGCCAAGGGCTACGTCGGGCGCGGGCTGACCTTCCTCGACCTGATCCAGGAGGGCTCGTTGGGGCTGATCCGCGCCGTGGAGAAGTTCGACCACCGCCGCGGCTACAAGTTCTCCACGTACGCCACCTGGTGGATCCGCCAGGCGGTCAGCCGTGCGCTCGCCGACAAGGCGCGCACGATCCGCATTCCCGTGCACATGGTCGAGCGGCTGAACAAACTGATCAGCGCCGAGCGCATGCTCATCCAGCAGCTCGGGCGCGAACCGACCGCCGAGGAGATCGCCTCAGAGCTGGAATGCGAGGTCCGCGAGGTCCGCGACGTGCTGCGCCTGGCCCAGCAGCCGGTCTCGCTGGAGAAGCCCATGGGCGAGGAGGACGACTCGGCGCTGGCCGACTTCGTCGAGGACGTCTCCGCCGAGTCGCCCTTCGAGATCGCCTCCGAGGCGCTGCGCCGCGAGAACATCACACGCGTGCTCGCCTCGCTGCCGCGGCGCGAGCGCGAGGTGCTCGAGCTGCGCTACGGCATCGTCGGCGGCCGCGCGCGCACGCTCGAGGAGGTCGGGCGCGCCTTCAACATCACGCGCGAGCGCGTGCGCCAGATCGAGAACCGCACGCTCAAGAAGCTGCAGACGCTGCCCGAAGCGCAGCAGCTGCGCGAGGCTTCGTAGCGGGCGCGCGGGAGCCTCAGACCCTCCGGCGCAGCTACGACGCCGGCTGGTATCCAAATGCCTCCGATCGCTATCCTCATCGCCCCTGGCGGGGTTCCCGAGCGGTCAAAGGGGAGGCGCTGTAAACGCCTTGGCTCAGCCTTCGCAGGTTCGAATCCTGCCCCCGCCATACCGGCCTCAGCCTGCACGCAGCTTCTGCGCAAGCTCGTTCGCCTCCGGCGTGCTGACCAGCACGCTGCGCAGCGGCTCGTGGTTGCGCACCTCCAGCGACAGAGCCGGCACGCCGCGGCGCACGATGAACACGCGGTCCAGGCGGATCGTGCGCGCGAGGTAGTAGAGGCCCGGCAGCCGCAGCCCGGCTTTCAGCCCGCTGCCCGCGACCTCGCCGATCGGATCGTCGACCACGCCGACCTCGCGCACGTCGGCGCGCGCCACGTGGATGTCTTTCATCAGTCCCAGCGCCTTCTGCCAGGGCGAGAGCAGGACGTCGAAGGACTCGTCTGTCACGCGCACGCGCACGCGAGCAGACTAGCCGCAGGCGCGCGAGAGGGAACGCGAATGCGGGTCAGGAGCCAGAGCACCCCGGACCGCCCGCAGCGCGGAGTTCGCGCCTCTGCGGTCGGGGTGGCATGATCGGGCCAACCAGCCAGAAGGGAGTTGTGCCATGGAGTCTTCTGACGGCGCCGCGAGGGTGCTCGTTGTGGCCCACAAGACAGCCGCCACACAACCGCTGCTCGATGCCGTACGCGAGCGTGCCCAACGCGGCAAGGCGTCCTTTACGCTGCTCGTGCCCAACGCCGCCCCGGGCCTGCACAAGGTCGTCGATCCCGAGGACCAGAGCGGCGGCGAGGCACAGACGGTCATCGACCGCGCCAAGCCCCTGCTCAGCGACGCCGCCGGCGCTCCCGTCGAAGGCATCGTCGGCTCGCCCGACCCGATCGCCGCGATTGAAGACGCGATCAACCTGCGCGGCTTCGACGAGGTCATCATCTCGACGCTGCCGAGCAAAATCTCGCACTGGCTCAAACTCGACCTGCCGAGCAAGGTCACGGGCATGGGCCTGCCGGTGACTACCGTCACGCCCGACGCTTGATCGCCGCCGCCAACCGCCGGACCCCTCGATCGAGCTGCGGCACCGTCGGTGTTGGCCGGCGCGGTACAGTGCCGTTTCCCCGCCCAGCTAGCTCAGTTGGTAGAGCACTTCCATGGTAAGGAAGGGGTCTCCGGTTCGAGTCCGGAGCTGGGCTTGGCAAACCGCCTGTAAATAGGCGGTTTTTTTGTGGAGGGGTCCGGGCGCGGCGGCAGGGGTGACAACGTTTTGTACAACGCCCCGGCTGGTGAGCGCCCCCGAAACGACGGAACCCTGCGGGCTGTCAAGTTCCCACAGGGCTCTAGATCTAGATCGTCGGTAACGGCTTGCCGTGCACGGCCATTCCAGCTACGAGACCCTGTACCCGCCGCTACATGGGCCTTGGGGTCAAGGTGCAAAGGGGGCTCGTGCCCTCTCGGTGCAGAATGCACGTTGGCAGCCGCGTCGGACAGAACGCGGCGACCCTCCCCGATAGCATCGCCACATGACCGCACCCCCGCCCCACGACCGACGATTTGATGCACTTGCGGAGCGTCTTGCCGGGCTGACCGTGGAGCAGGGTCGCAGGCTCTACGACTCCCTGTCTGCCGAGGAGCAGACCGCGATGGACGAGCGTGGGCTCAAGCGTACGTGGGCCGCGATGAAGGGCGCGGAAACCCGCCGCCGCAACCAAGAGCGCGAGCGGCAGCGCGCCATGCACGGAGAGCAAGCAAGGCGGCGCGGCGATAAGTCGGAGCAGCAAGAGACTCTTGAGCGGCTGAAACGTCGTGTAGATGAGGAGCGGCAAGAGACGCTTGAGCGGCTGCTGAGGAACGATCGCGCTCCTCAGGACTGAACGCCCCGCTATGTGCCTGCGCGGCTAGCCCGCGCTTGGTTTGGTGAGGTTCCCCGTCGTCCGGCGATCCGCGTGCGGCGCGCTTGCTGGTGCGGGTGCGGCGCTCACGGGCACGCGTCGGTGGGGCGTTGGCCCTGCGGCGCGTTGGCGGGGGGTGGCGGAAGACAATCAGGCGATCGGCGAGTTCCACAGCTACGGTGCGCCCGGCGCTGTCAAGGTGCGTGATAGTCCCCGTGCCCGGCCCCGGGCCAAAGTCGATCAACGTGTTGGCGATCTCCAAGCCGGTCAAGTCGTAGCCTCCGCCCTCCTCGTCCGTGCGCTCGCGGTTGTGGGCTGTGGCACGTGGCGCTAGATGCCCGCGGATCAGGTCGGCG
>Ga0193750_1000301_pt1 | contig 13680 bp, 12 predicted proteins | sample L1c1metaG_FD_160569 | JGI IMG/M metagenome (GOLD analysis project Ga0193750, IMG submission 160569) | Soil microbial communities from a riparian zone of the East river system, Colorado, United States - L1c1 | ecosystem: Environmental > Terrestrial > Soil > Riparian zone | place: USA: East River...
CTGCGCACCGCCCACAGCCGCCTCGGTTGCGCCGCCGGGGTCGTCGGGCTCCCCTCCCCCGCCGGCGGTCTTGCGCTCGCCGAGCACGGGCAGCTCGATCGCCGACAGGTAGTCGCCGGCGACGAGCACGCCGGCCCAGCCGATCCAGATGGCCATGCCGTCGACGGTGTGGCCGGTCGCCGGATGCAGCTCCAGCTCGGCACCGCCGATGGCGCAGCGCCCAGGCACGGCGAGCGCCTGCACCGAGCCGAGTGACAGCGGGCGCGAGCGCTCGATGTGCAGCTCTTCGTCAAAGCGCCGCAGCATTCGCTGCGCGGCGCCTGGCTCGGCGCTCAGGCGCGCGGCGCTGCTCTCGGAGCAGCCGAGCGCCGCCTCGGGGAAGGCCAGCGGACCGAGCACGTGGTCGAAGTCTGCGTGCGTGGCGAGCAATCCCCGCGGCGGGGGGAATCCGGCCTGCTGAACGAGCGCGGGCAACAGCTCGAGCTCTTCGGGCAGGACCGGTGAGTCGATCGCGAGGACCTCCGCGTCTGGCGCCTCGCCAGGCCCGCGCACGATCGTGCAGTGCGCTTGAAACAGCTGGCTTGTGACGACGATGACGTCACGATGCAGCGAGACGGCTCGCATCTGCGAGCCGCGCTAGGAGACGCCGAGCAGCTTGGCCGCCTCTTTGAGGTTGGCGACTTCGGCGGTGGGTTTCTTCTGGGAGGACTCGAGCGTCTCCTTGGCGCGATTGACCCAGATGACGGGCACGCGAGCTTTGACGCAGGGTGCGACGTCGTGATAGTGGCTGGCGGCCACGTGGACCCAGCCGCGCTTGCCGCCGACGCGCCGTGCGCACTCGGTGAAGTGCGCGGGTTCGGGCTTGTAGGAGCGGACCTGCTGGGCGGTGACGACGAGGTCGAAGTCGGTGGGGATGTGGCGGCGGGTCTGTCCGAGCAGCTTGTCGTCGACGTTCGAGAGCAGTCCCAGTTTGTATTTCTTGGCCAGCTTCTGCAGTTGCGGGTTGGTCTCCCTGAAGGGCTTCCAGCGCTGCACGGAATCTGGCAAAAAGCCCGAGCGCGAGGGCTCCAGCGGCCACTCCAGGCGTTTGGCGATCTCGATCGCCGTGCGCCTGAGCACCTCGGCGTAGAGCTCGTAGGAGCCGCCCTCGATTTCGCGTGAGATCTCGTGGAACAGCGCGATCAGCTGGCTGCGGTCGATCTCGAAATCATCGCGTTGGGCCTCTTTGGCGAATGCTTCGTAGATGCCGGTCTCCCAGTCGATCAGGGTGCCGTAGACATCGAATGTGACGAACGTGACGTTTTTCGGGATGGGCATCGGGCGGGCATTATGCCGCGCCGGAGCAGTCGGGCGCGGTTACCCTGCTTTGCGTTAGAGTCCCGCGCCGCAATGGATCTGTTGGAGTACCAAGGCAAGCAGCTGTTCGCGCGGCACGGATTGAAGGTTTCCTCGGGTAAGGCGGTGACCTCCGTGGAGGACGCGCTGGTCGCGGCCGACGAGGTCGGCTACCCGGTCGTCGTCAAGGCGCAGGTGCTGATCGGCGGCCGCGGCAAGGCCGGCGGCGTGAAGCTCGCAGCCAACGAGAGCGAGGCGCGCGAGCACGCCGGCGCCATCCTGGGCATGGACATCAAGGGCCATACGGTGCGCACGGTGTGGATCGAGCATGCGTCGGACATCGCCTCGGAGTACTACGCGTCGGTTCTGCTGGATCGCTCGGCCAAGCAGCCGCTGGTGATGTTCAGCGTGGAGGGCGGCGTGGACATCGAAGAGGTCGCCGAGCGCACGCCGGAGAAGCTGATTCGCCACCACGTCGACGCACTGAAGGGCCTCTCGCACGAGGAGGGTGTGCAGATCGCCCGCGACGGCGGCGCCGACGCAGATGTCCTCGACGGCGTCGCCGACGCGCTCGTGACGCTGTATGAGGTGTGGTTGCAGGAGGACGCGACGCTCGCCGAGATCAACCCGCTGATCGTCACGCCGGAGCGCGAAGTCAAGGCGCTGGACTCGAAGGTATCGCTGGACGGCAACGCGCTGTACCGCCACCCGGAGAACCAGTCGCTGTCGGACAAGGAGAACGAAGACCCGCTGGAACGCCGCGCCAAGGAGGAGGGCCTGCAGTTCGTCAAGCTCGACGGCGACATCGGCATCCTCGGCAACGGCGCCGGGCTGGTCATGTCGACGCTGGACGTCGTGGCGGGCGCGGGCGGCGAGCCGGCGAACTTCCTCGACGCCGGCGGTGGATCCAATGCGGAGACGATCAAGCAGGCAGTCGACCTGATCCTCGCAAACGATGCGGTCAAGGCCGTGCTGGTGAACATCTTCGCCGGCATTACGCGCTGCGACGAGGTCGCGCTCGGCCTGATCGCGGCGTTCGGTGAGATCAAGCCGTCGGTGCCTTTCGTCGTGCGTCTGGACGGCACCAACGACGTGGAGGGACGGCGCCTGCTCAGCGAGGCGGCGCTGCCCAACGTGCACTCCGCCAAGACGATGAACGAGGCGGCCGAGATGGTCGTTGCGCTGGCCGCGGGCCAGCCCGTCGGGGCGCCCGCCTGATGTCGGTCCTGATCGACGAGGGCACGCGCCTGTGCGTGGCCGGCATCACCGGGCGCGAGGGCAGCTTTCACACTCTGAACAACCGCAGGTACGGCACGAACGTAGTCGGCGGCGTGACGCCGGGCAAGGGCGGCCAGGACGTCGAGGGCATCCCGGTGTTCGACAGCTGGGCCGATGCAATGTCCGAGGCGCAGCCGAACACGGCGATGATCTTCGTGCCTCCGCGCTTCGCGGCGGATGCGATCCTGGAAGCGGCCGGCGCCGGCGTCGAGCTGGTGATCGCGATCACCGAGGGCATCCCGGCGCACGACGAGCTGCGCGTCTACAACACCCTCAAGCGCGACGGGCACACCGCCGGAACGGCTGGGTCGGGCACGCGGCTGATCGGGCCCAACTGTCCCGGCATCCTCTCGCCGGGCAAGGCGAACGTGGGCATCATCCCGGCCTCCTTCTTCGAGCAGGGCAACGTCGGCGTGGTGTCGCGCTCGGGCACGCTGACCTACCAGATCGGCAACGAGATCGCGCGCGCCGGCTTCGGCTGCAGCTCGATCGTCGGCATCGGCGGCGATCCCGTGCCCGGCTCGTCGTTCGTGGACGTGCTGGAGCTGTTCGAGGCCGACGACGACACCGAGCTGGTGGTGCTCTCGGGCGAGATCGGCGGCTCGGCCGAGGAGGAGGCGGCGGAGTACATCGCCGAGAGCATGAGCAAGCCGGTGGTCGCGTACATCGCCGGCTTCACGGCGCCGGCGGGCAAGCAGATGGGCCACGCCGGAGCGATCGTGTCCGGTTCGTCGGGCACGGCGACCGCGAAGGCGCAGGCGCTGGAAGCCAAGGGCGTGCGCGTCGGGCGCACTCCGACCGAGGCCGCGGCGATCGCCGTAGAGGTCCTCGGCGGCGCGTCCGTCAGCGCGTGAAGCGAGCGCCACTCGGGCGCTGGTCGCGCGAGGTCGCGCCCGCTAGGCTTGGCGCTCGTGGATAAGGAGATCGCGAACACGCTTGGCGAGCTGGAGCGCAAGTTGCGCGAGCTCGAACGCGTGCTCGGCTCGATGAGCGAGAGCGACACCGGCGGCGGCGCGCCGCAGAGCGCCGGCGGCGACGTGCCGACGTTCGCCGCGCGCACGGGCTCGGGCAGGCTGATCGACGAGGCGCTCGATCGCGAGCGGGCGCGCGGCACGACGGCGACGGCCACCGGCCCCGGAGGCGAGCCCGGCGTGGGCGTCGCGCGCGGCCCGCAGGGTGACGGGCCCGACCGTCCCCACGCCCCCCAGCCGTCCGCCGGCGCATCCGCCTCCGCCGCCGCGACGCGCACCGATGCCGACGCCGGCATGCCCTACGCGGGCGGCCGCCGAGCGACCGACCCTCCCTCGACACGGGCCGTCGTTCCCACCGGCGCGCCGCGGGTCGCCGAGCCGGCCAGGCACTCACCGCGCAGGCCCCCTGCCCCTGCGGACAGGACACCCACCGCCGGTGAGCTGCTGCACTTTCGCGATCGCCTGGAGCGGACGGCGCGCGAGCTGACCCACGACTACGACGAGCTGCTGGGACGCATAACCTACGCGACCGTGCCGACCCCGACCGGACCGACGATCTCCTTCGCGCGCGGCGCGCCGTCGCTGGACATAGTCGACGTGCAGGGCCTGCGCGACGCCGCCGGGCGGGCATTCGAGAGCGACCCGGGCGGGACGACGGCGTACGGCACCTCGATCGGATATCCGCGCCTGCGCGCCTGGATCGCCGACCGCCACGGCGTCGATCCCGAGCGCGTGCTGGTGACCAACGGGTCGATGCAGGCCGACGCGTTCCTGTTCGAACACCTGGTGCGCCCGGGCGACGACGTGGTCGTGGAGCGGCCCTCCTACGACCGCACGCTGCTGTCGCTGCGCGAGCGCGGCGCGACGCTGCACGCGGTCGAGCTGCAGCCCGACGGCGTGGACACGCAGGCGCTGTCGCGACTGCTCAGCTCACGCAGGGTGCGCCCCAAGCTGGCGCACATCATTCCCAACTTCCAGAACCCCGCCGGCTACACGCTGTCGCTGCCCAAGCGCGAAGCGCTGCTGGCGCTGGCGACCGAGCACGACTTCCTGGTGTTCGAGGACGACCCGTACGTGGCGCTGCGCTTCAGCGGCGAGTCGATGCCGACGATGCTGTCGATGAACCCCGAGCGCGTGGTCTACGCGTCGTCGTTCTCAAAGACCGTCTGCCCGGGCATTCGCGTGGGCTACCTGGTCGGCCCGCCCGACGTGATCGCGGCGATCGCCCGGCTGGCGACGAACACGTACATCTCGCCGAACATGGTCGCGCAGTCGATCGTCTACGAGTTCTGCGCGTCCGGCGCGATCGAGCGATCGATAGAGACCGTGCGCACGGCGCTGGCCAAGCGCGCGCTGACTTTGTCGCAAGCGCTGCGCCGCGAGCTGCCCGAGGCCGAGTTCGTGATGCCGGACGGCGGCTACTTCATGTGGGTGACGCTGCCGCCGGGCACCGACGTGGCGCGGCTGTTCGACGCAGCTGCCGAACTGGGCGTGTCGTTCGTCAAGGGAACCGACTTCCTGCTGGAGGGCGGCGAGAACACGCTGCGCCTGGCCTTCTCCGGCGTCACCGAGCCGCAGATCGACGAGGGCGTCACCCGCCTCGCCACCGCCTACCGCTCGCTCTGACGCCCGATCGCCTGCGCTGGCCGATCTCCGATCGGTCTGCGTCCTCGGTCGCTCGCGTGCCAAGCAGGCCACGCTTCCTGCGTCCTTGTCTCGCTTGACGCTCGGCCGTCAGCCGTCTTAGCGGCCGTAGCGCTGGCCGAGGACCAGCTGATCCGGCAGGGCCGTGCGCTCGGGCGGCGACGGGTCGGCGATCACCGAGACGGTCTCGGCGACGCTCGGCGTGATCGAGCAGGTGCTGCCGTCGGGCGCCTGCACGACGGCCTGCTCGTCGTCGCGCTGGACGAGCTTTCCCTCCAGTCCCGGCTCCAGGCCGGAGGCCTTGAGGTAGTGCAGCAGGTCCTCGGCCTCGTTCTCGAAGCGCAGGATGCGCACGCTGGCGCCCACGGCGACATCGGCAAGTGGCACCCCCGACAGGCGCGCGCCGGCCACGATCGGGTGGCCGTGCGGACAGGTCTTGGCGTCGCCGATCGCCGCCAGCATCCGCTCCTCGAGCACGGGCGACATGGCGTGCTCCAGGCGCTCGGCCTCCTCGTGCACCTCGTCCCAAGGCACGCCGAGCACATCGGTGAGGAAGCGCTCGATCAGGCGGTGGCGGCGGACGATCTGCTCGGCGTGCTCGACGCCGGAGTCGGTGAAGGCGATCGTGCGCTCCTTGTCGCGCGTGATGTAGCCATCGCGCTCCAGGCGCCCGACCATCTCGTGAACGGTCGGCGGCGAGAGCTGCATCGCGCGCGCGACGTTCGCCCCCGTCATCGGCAACCCGGCCTCGTGCAGCCAGAAGAGGCTCTGCAGGTACTCCTCCTCGGCGACGGTCGCGGTGTCGCTGCTCATGCAGGTGATCCTAGACCACGCTCGGCGCCGCCCATCGTCGCCGCTGGCCCGGCTGGTTCGGTCGCGACGGGGCGATTCAGGTGTAGAGCTGGTCGAACGTGCAGTCGCGCGGGCGCTTGTCCTCGCGCCAGCGACGCAGCTTCGCGCCGTGGCGTATGCGCCCGGCGGACACGTGGTCGAAGTCGATCTCCACGACCAGCTCGGGGCGTAGGCCGATCCACTGAAGGTCCTTGCCTGAGCTCCAGCGACTGGGGTCGGCCGAGCCGCGCTCGCCGGACTCGTAGTCCGACAGGAAGCCGGGCAGGCGGGCCTTCTCGGCGACCGACAGCCCCGAGCAGTGCCCGACGACGCGCAGGTCGTCCTGCTCGTAGAGCCCGAGGATCAGCGCGCCGACCGTCCCCTCCTGCTTGCCCGGGCGCCAGCCGACGAGCACGCAGTCGATCGTGCGCACGCGCTTGACCTTGACCATGCCCTTGCGTTCGCCGGGCCGGTAGGGCGCTGAGCGTTCCTTGGCGATCGCGCCCTCGGCGCTCTCCAGCCACCGCTGGGCGCCCTGCGCCGTCTCGGCCGTCTGCATGAGCTCGACGGGAGCCGTCGCAAACGGCCCGTCGGCGAGCAGCCGCTCGAGCTCTGCGCGGCGCTCTACGAACGGCAGGTCCAGCAGCGAGCGGTCGTCGCGCGCGAGCAGGTCGAAGGCGACGTAGACCGCGGGCGTCTCGCCGGCGAGCCGCTCGATGCGCGAGACGGCCGGATGGATGCGCTGGCCGAGCGCGTCGAAGTTCTCGCGGCCGTCGCCGTCGCGCACGACGATCTCGCCGTCGAGCACGTAGCGCCCGGCCGGGAGCGCGAGCTCGGGGAAGTAGCGCCCGAGCGTCTTGCCGTTTCGCGACTGCAGGAAGACGTCGTCGCCGTCGACGAAGGCCAGGCAGCGAAAGCCGTCGAGCTTGACCTCGTAGACGTACTCCTCGCCGGCGGGCAGCTCCTTGCGCGACAGCGCCAGCTGCGGCTTCAGCGGCGGCTTCAGCGGCAGCGTCACGAGGCCTCCGCCCGAGGCCCGTGCGTGGCTCTCGCCGTGCGGGGTGGCAGCCTCACGAGCCCTCCTCCCCGCGCCCGCGCTTGGCGGCGGTGCGTGCGCGCTTCGGCGCGGCGTCGCCGTCGGGCTTTCGCGCGCGGCTGGGCTGCACGCGCTTGGGCTCGCCCTTCTGCTTGCGAAAGTGCGGCGGCCAGGGCGCGTCGCCGAGCCCCTCGCGCTCGTCGCGCGCGGCGAGCTCAAGCAGGGAGTCCAGCCGGCCGGGGTGCTCGTCGATCTGCGCCGCGGGATCGCCGCGCTCGCGCAGGCGCGCCGGCACGCTCTGCAGGTTCAGCTCGGCCGGCTCGACGTCGGCCACCTCCTCCCAGGCCAGCGGACAGGACACGCGCGCGTCCGGCACGGCGCGCACGGAGTAGGCCGAGGCGATCGTGCGATCACGCGCGTTCTGGTTGTAGTCGATGAACACGCCCTCGCGTTCCTCCTTCCACCAGCGGCTGGTCGCGCGACCGGGCATGCGCCGCTCGACCTCGCGCGCGAGCGCGAGCGCGGCCGTGCGCACCTGCAGGAAGTCGTGGCCGGCGTCCAGGCGCACGTAAACGTGGACGCCACGCGAGCCGGATGTCTTGGGAAAGCCGAGCAGCCCGTGCTCGTCGAGCACCTCGCGCACGCAGAGCGCGACCTCGCGCACCTGCGAGAAGGGCACGTCGGGCTGGGGGTCGAGATCGACGCGCAGCTCGTCGGGGTGGTCGAGGTCGGCGCGACGCACCGGCCACGGGTTCCAGTCGATCACGCCGAGGTTCACGCCCCACACCAGATGCGCCGCGTCGTTGGGCACGAGCTCGCGCGCGTGACGCCCGCTGGGGAACGTGACCGTCGCCGTCTGCAGCCACTCCGGCGCGCTGTCCGGGACGCGCTTCTGAAAGAACGGCTTGCCCTGCACGCCGTCCACCCAGCGCTTCATCACCGTCGGGCGCTCGCGCAGGCCTCGCACGACCGCGTCGGCGCAGTCGACGTAGTAGTTGGCCAGGTCCAGCTTGGTCAGCTTGCGCTCGGGAAAGAACGGCTTTTCGGGGTTGCTCAGACGCAGCTCTCGGCCGCAGACCTCGATCGTAGCGGGCTCCGCCTTCTTCGCAGCCATTGCTGGAAGGATGCCCGATCGTGCTCTCGCAAACGCTGCTCGTCGTTTCCACCGCCTTTGACGGGCGCCTGAGCGCTCGGCGCGTGGCCGCAACGGTGGCGGGCGGGCTGCAGGACGGCGGATGGGCGACGGAGCTGTGCCCGATCGACGCCGACCGCCAGGGCCGCGCCGATGGGCAAGCCGGCGCCGCCGTGCGCGCGCTGCTCGACGCGCTTGGCTTCGACGCCCGGATGCGCAGCTCGCGAGCGCTGGTCGTGTGCCAGTGCGAGCTGCACGAGGACACGCTCGCCGGCAGCGCGGCGTTCGAGATAGCCACGCGGGCGCGTCAGGCCGGCGTGCCGGCGTTCGCCGTCACTGCGCGGAACCGACTCGACTCATTCGACGCGCGCATCCTCGACCTGCAGGCGATCGTCGAGGCTCACAGCGACCGCTCCTTGCGGACCGCGGGACGCACGCTCGCCCGGCTGGTGTGACGTGCGCACCCGTCAGCGCTGACAGCCCGGGCACCAGAAGGTCAGGCGATTGTCGTCGCCCTGGCCGTGCTCGCGAATGGTCGTGCCGCAGCGCTGACACGGCATGCCGGCGCGCCGGTACACCGCGCGCGGACGTGAGCTGAAGCCGTCTGCGTCGGCCGAAAGGCGCATGCGCTGTCGTGCGAAGCGCACGATCTCGATGGCCTCCTCGTCGCGCACCACTGCAAGCGCCCGCCACGGGTTGACGGCAGCGGCGAAGCACGCCTCCGACTTCCACACGTTGCCGATGCCGGCGACGATCCGCTGGTCGAGCAGCGCGTCGCCGATCGCGCGCCGGCGATCGTCGCAGCGCAGCCGCCGCAGGAACGCCGTCTCGTCGAAGCTCGCACCGATCACGTCCTGTCCCAGCGCCGCCAAGCGCCGGTCAAAGCGCGTGCGCGACTCGCGCATCAGCTCCAGCACCGGGCCGTCGAACTGCACCACGTCCCACTCCCCCGAGCTCATCACCAGCCAAGCGCGGCGGCGCGCGCGCCTCCAGCGCGCGCCCTGGCGGTGCACGCCCCAGGAGCCGGTCATGCGCAGGTGCGAGTGCAGCGTCAGGTGGCCGTCGAAGCGAACGAACAGATGCTTGCCGTACGCGTCGACCGAGCGGACGGTCCTACCGGCCAGCCGCTCCGGCCAGCGGTCGGCCTGATGGCGCGGATGGGGCGTGACGATCTCGTCGGGCACCCTATCCAGCAGCACCGTCCTGATGCGTCGCGCCGCGTGGTGGATCGTGTCTCCCTCGGGCATCGCCGCTCACGATCGCACAGCTCCGGTGAGCTTCCGCGGCAGGGAGCGCGCCACGTCGAAGACCAGCCGGGTCGCGTCGGCGACGCTGGCATAGTCGAGGTTCGCCGGTATGTCGCTGGGGAGGTGATAGTTGGCCGGACTGCGCCAGTCGGTCATCGACACGAGCGTCGCGATCGGATAGCCCGCGCGGCTGGGAATCACGCTGTCCGTCGACGCCCGCGCGCGAAACCCGCGATGCAGCACGATGCCCAGTCGCTCGGCATGCGCGGCGACCAGGTCGCGCAGCCACGGACCGGCGTAGCTCTCCATCCGCACCGGTCCCTCGGCCTCGAGCAGCACCAGGTGCGGCGAGCCGACCGTCTCGAGGTTTACGAAGGCCGTCAGGGCCGGGTCCAGCTCCTGGCGGTGTCGCGCGACGAACCCGCGTACGCCGTCCTGCAGGGTCTCCTCCGCACCGCACGAGACCAGCAGCACGCGCAGGCCCGCCACCGGGTCCTCGCGCAGGAGCTGCGCCAGGGCGACGAGCCCGGCGACGCCCGAGAGGTTGTCGTTGGCGCCCGGCACGGTCTCGCTGCGCCAGATGTCCGCCACGGCCACCGTCCCGAGCAGGCCGAAGGCGAGCCCCGCCAGCGCCGGCCCGCGACGGGCGGTGAGCGCCCCGCCGACCGTCGCCAACGCTCCGCCCAGGCCCACCCACCATTGCGGCAGCGGCGTCTTGAACCGTTCGAGCACCTGCGGAGCGCGCTCGTAGAGCCGTCGCTGCATCGTCTGGTCGAACAGCAGGCCCGTCTGCGGCGCGTCGTGATGGGCGAGCACCACCAGCGTGCTCGCCGCGTCCGGCTCGCCGACGCGTGCGACCACGTTGACCGTGCGCCGCCGTCGGCGCACGAGGCGACGAACCAGGCGCGGGCCGTTGTGCGCCTCGTCGACGATTCCGGCGAATGAAGCCGACGCGAGCAGCGCTCCGCTCGCACGTCGTCCGCACAGCACCAATGCGGCGCCCACGCTGCCGAGCAAGCCCAGGCCCGTGGCGGTCGGCGGGAACGTTCCCCACGAGTCCTCGTCCTCGAGCGCCGCCTCCACGCCGTCCACCGCGCGCAACCGGCGCGCCAACCACTGCGCGGCCTCGCGCTCGCCGGGCGAGCAGGGCGTGCGGTCGAGCGGGGCCAGCGCCTCGACCACCTCGCGCAGGGTCGCCTCCAGCGATAAGTCGGCCAGCGGCGGCTGCTGCGCAGCGCTCACAAAAAGCACCTGCCCTCGCCGCGGTAGGTCGGCGCCTCGTCGACGATCCTCTCGCCCTGCAGCAGATGCACGCTGTTGAAGCGCTCGCACAGCTCACCCGCCTTGGCATGACGCATGTACACACGATCGCCGATCGCCAGCTCGTCCGCCGCCGCGCCGCGCAGCGGCGTCTGCACCTCGCCGGCGCCCTCCTGGCGGTCCAGGCTCAGCCCGCGCGGAAGGTAGGTCTGAGGCAGGCGCGCGGCGTCGCCCGGCCCCGACGCCAGATAGCCGCCGCCGAGCGCCGTCACGACTCCGCTCGCCGGGCGCCTGACGATCGGCAGCGCAAACAGCGCGGCGGGTCGCGGCGCAAACGCGCTGTATGAGTCGAACAGCCCAGGCGCGTACAGGCCCGAGCCGGCCGTCACCTCGCTCACGGCGGCCTCGGCGGCGGTGCGCTCCAGGCTGCCCGTGCCGCCGCCGTTGACCAGCTCGAGCGGCGCCTGTCCGGCGCGCTGGAGCACTTCGGCCACGGCCTGCACGACCGCGGCGCGCCGTCCGGCCAGCTCGCGCGCGGAGAGCGCCTGCACGGCGCCGATCGCACGGGCGCGCAGCGGTCGCCCGGGCGGCCTGTCGCCCAGGCCCGCGATCTGCGCCTCGTACATCATCACCCCCACCAGCCGCAGCGACTCGCGCGCGACGATCGCCCGTGCCAGCTCGCCGGCCTGCTCGGGCGTGTGCGTGGGCGAGCGCTTGACGCCGACGCGCACGCGCCCGCCAAGCGGACGCCAGCCGGCGTCCACGTCGATGCAGACGCGCACCGCGCCCGGCCCCACGGCGCCGATCGCCCGCTCCAGCGGCGCGAGCTGCTCGACGCTGTCGAGCATCACCGTGATGCGCTGCGCCGCGGACTGCGACCGCATGGCCAGCTCGCGCAGCGCCGGGGCGTCCGCCGCCGGGTAGGCGACGACGATGTCGTCCGTCCCGTGCGAAGCCAGCCACAGCGCCTCGGGCAGCGTGAACGCCAGCGTGCCGCGAAAGCCGCCCCGCCGCAGCACCCGCTCCTGCAGCGCGCGACAACGCAGCGACTTGCTCGCCAGCCGGATCGGCCTGCCCGCCGCGCGGCGTTCGAGGCTCTGCGCGTTCGCGTCCAAGGCGTCCAAGTCCACGAGCGCGAACGGGGCCCGCAGATCCGCCGTGACGCGCTCGAGCCGTGCGTGGGCCTCATCGACCATCGGCCGGCCCCTCCGCGGCGCCGCCCACGGCTTTCGCGGGTGCGGCAACGGCCGCGCCGGTGCTTGCCGGCTCGGGCCCAGCCGCGCCAGTGCTTGCCGGCTCGGGCCCAGCCGCGCCGGCGCTCGCCACCGGCCCGAGCACGCGCTCGGTCCACTCGTTGGCGAAGCGTCCCCGCGGGTCCAGGCGGGCGCGGACGGCCTGGAAGCGCTGCCAGTCGGCATAGCGCCCGCTCAGCGTGTCGGCCGTCTGGAAGTGGCGCTTGCCCCAGTGAGGACGCCCGCCGAGCTCGTCCATGATCGCCTCCACCGCCAGGAAGTACTCGCGCCAGCGCATGCCGCCGAACATGTGCACGGCGACGAAGCCGCTGTCGCGGCCGTTGGCCGGGCTGAGCAACGCGTCGTCCGCCGCCACCGTGCGCACCTCGATCGGAAACGGCACCGCAAAGCCCCGCCGCTCGATCATCTCGAGCACCCGTCGCACGGCCTGCGTCGTGCGCTCGCGCGGCAGCGCGTACTCCATCTCGGTGAAGCGCACCAGCCGCGGGCTCGCGAAGATCGCCGCCGAGCGGTCGACGCGCTCGCTGCGCCCGGCCAGGCGCGTGACCAGACGGTTGATCTGCGGGATGCGACCGGGCAGGCGGCGCCCGGCGCGACAGAGCAGCCCGAAGGCGTGGTTGGTCAGCAGCACGTCGTTGGCGTACGCGGACAGCCTGCCGCGCGGCCGCGGCGGATCGTCCGTGCGGTTGTTCGCGCGCGTCAGCGCCACGTCGGCGTGCGGGAACACGAAGAACTCGAAGTGGTCGTTGCCCAATGCCAGCTCCTCGAAGCGCTCCAGCGTCGGCGCCAGCGGCGCGGGCGCGTCGACGCCGTGCAACGTGAACGCCGGCACGCAGCGCAGCGTCACCTCGACGATCACTCCCAGCGCCCCCAGGCCGACGCGCGCCGCGCGAAAGACCTCCGCATCGCGCTCGGGCGAGCACACCAGCGTCGAGCCGTCGGCGAGCATCAGCGTCAGCTCGCAGGCCTGAGAGGGGATGTTCCCCAGACGCGCGCCGGTCCCGTGCGTGGCCGTCGAGATCGCCCCGGCGATCGTCTGCACGTCGATGTCGCCCAGGTTCTCCATCGCCAGGCCGCGCGCGTCCAGCCGGCGGCTGAGCTCGCGGATCGTGATGCCCGCCTGGACGCGCACGAGGCCACTGGCCGTGTCCACGTCGAGCACGCCCGCCATCGCATCGAGGCCGATCAGCAGCCCATCGCTGCACGCTATGTCGCTGAAGGAGTGTCCGGCGCCGACGGCGCGCACGCCCATGTCATGCGACTCGGCGCGCGCCAGCGCCGCCGAGAGCTCCTCCAAAGAAGCCGGCCGCTCGATCGCAGCGGGGCTGCAGGACTGGTCGCCCGCCCAGTTGCGCCATCGTGTGGCGCGCTCGTTTGGATCGCTAGGCTCGCTCATCAGATGACCGAGCCCGAGCCTACTGCGAGCCCGGCCGCTCGCGCGCCTCGCGCCCGCTCGCTGCCGACGCCGGGCGCACGGCGCGCCGCCGTCATCGGCGCCGGTTCCTTCGGAACCGCACTCGCCGTCGTGCTCTCGCGCGGCGGGCTACGCACGACATTGCAGACGCGCACGCCCGAGCAGGCGGCGATCCTTGACTCCGAGCGCGAGAACAGCGTCTACCTGCCCGGCGTCGAGCTGCCCGCCCAGCTGCGCATCGAACCCGCGGCCGCCGGCGTGGAGCGCGCCGACTACGTG
>Ga0193750_1000302_pt1 | contig 13674 bp, 17 predicted proteins | sample L1c1metaG_FD_160569 | JGI IMG/M metagenome (GOLD analysis project Ga0193750, IMG submission 160569) | Soil microbial communities from a riparian zone of the East river system, Colorado, United States - L1c1 | ecosystem: Environmental > Terrestrial > Soil > Riparian zone | place: USA: East River...
ACCACAGGTTCCTCGACGCGCACCCGACCGTCTCCAGCGAGCTGCTTGGACGTCTTGGCGCCGGCGACGCCGTCGCCAAGGGCGACGTCGCCGAGCTGCTCGGCGACAGCGTGCGCTTCGCCGACGGCAGCGTGGAGCGGGTCGACGCGATCATCTACGCGACGGGCTACAACGTCAACTTCCCGTTCTTCGACTCGGAGTTCATCTCGGCGCCGGAAAACGTGCTGCCGCTGTACAAGCGCATGCTCAAGCCGGGATTCGACGATCTCGCGTTCATCGGCCTCGGCCAGCCGATTCCGACGATCTTCCCGTTCTCCGAGCTGCAGTCCAAGCTGGCCGCACGCTGGCTCAGCGGCGACTGGGCCCCGCCGCCGCTGGCGGAGATGGAGCAGGAGATTCGCCGCGACGAGGCGTTTCACACCGGGCATTTCACGAACAAGCCGCGGCACACGATGCAGCTGGAGTGGTACGGCTTCGAGCATGAGCTCAAGACGCGCTCGATCCCGGCGGGGCAGGCGCGTGCGCGAGCCGGCGCACCGACCGGGCTGGCGTCCGCCGGCCGCGCCGCGGCGCTGCAGGGCGCGGCTCTGGCCACATGAGCGCGATCTCCTTCGACAGCGCCGGCGCGCGTTGCGCCGGCGTGCACCTGCCAGGCCAGGGGACCGCCTTCGCGGGACAGGACGGTCGCCGTCCCTGCGTCGTCATGGCGCATGGGTTCGCCGGGACGATGGACTCAGGCCTGATCCCTTTCGCCGAACGCTTCGCTGAGGCGGGGCTGGACGCTCTCGTGTTCGACTACCGGCACTTCGGCGCGAGCGAGGGCGAGCCCCGTCAGCTGCTGAGCATTCGCCGCCAGCTCGAGGACTATGCGGCGGCGATCGCGTTCGCGCGTAGGCTGGACGAGGTCGATGCTGGGCGGATCGTGGTGTGGGGCTCGTCCTATTCGGGCGGCCACGTCGTCCCGGTCGCCGTAGCCGACGGCGAGGTCGCGGCTGTGATCTCCCAGGTGCCGGCGATGGACGGAGTGGCGACGATGGTCAACGCCGTCCGCAGGTCCGGCGTGGCTGGCATGGCCAGGCTGACCGCGACGGCGCTCGGCGACCTGCTCGCTTCGTTGCGCGGCCGCGAACCGGTGACGGCGCCGGCGGTCGGCGCTCCGGGACGCGTCGCCTTCATGACCACGCCGGACGCCGAGCCGGGCATGCGTGCGGTCGCCGGGCCGTCTTGGCGCAACGAGGTCGCGGCGCGGATCGCACTGCAGGCCGGCGCCTACAGACCAGGGCTGCAGGCCGACCGGCTTCCCTGCCCGATCCTCGTGCAGATCGCCGATCGGGACTCCGTGGCGCCGCCGCAGGCCGCGCAGGACGCCGCTTGGCGGGCCACCGGTCGCGCCGAGGTGCGCACGTACCCGATCGGCCACTTCGACATCTACACGGGCCGCCCGTTCGAGCAGGCGATCGCCGACCAACTGCACTTCCTGCGCCGCCACCTCAGCGCGCAGGCGCGAGAGCGCGCAGTCGCCCAAGCGCGCTGAGCGACCTGGCGTAGATCGCTTGTAGCGCCGCGTGTGACCGGGTACTCTGGATGCGGGCGACGTGAGCGCTCGGACGGCAAGCGGCAGGAGGGGGACGCATGGACGCGCAGGGACACCGCCGGTACACGTCATTGGGCGCTGCCGTCGTTTCGATGCTTGCGCTGCTGGCGTGCGTCTGGCCGGCGCCGGCCGCGATCGCCGGACAGGGCGCCGGCGCTGCTCCCGGGCATTCCGGCGCCACAGGTGCGAAGGCCGCCATGGCGGCCACGCCCACGCGACCGCTCTGCCGTGCGGGATGGCGCCTGCGCGGCAGTCGGGGCCTGGGCTTCGTCTGCAAGCGCCACGGCCACCGGGCTCGGCCGAGCTGTCGCGCCCAGCAGCAGCTTCGACGTCAAGGACACGGGTACCTCTGCCTGCCAACACCCGCGGGCAGCCCGACGCCGCAGACGACGCCGACCCAACCGGTCCCACCGCCGGTCAGCCCGACGCCCGCGCCGAGCCCGACGTCCGGACCGACCAAAGATCAGTACCTCGTCAACGGAGCGTTCGAATACGCCAAGTCCTATGGCGAAAAAGAACTGGCCGAAATGGCCTACACGCACGTCTACTACTGGAGAATCGAAGCCAACGGCTGCGCGCTCATCGGCTCGAACACCGCCGAGTGCGTCCTCATGTTGTACAAGGAAGTCGAAGTCCTCAACTACGACCCGTCGTCGATCGCCAACAACTGGTTCAAGGCGATCTACCTGCTCGGTGTCTACTACGAAGACCAGGGCCCCGAACTCGGCTACAGGGTCCGCCTCGGGCAGATCGGCGATTGGAGCGTCGGGCCCTGGAAGTGGCTGTGAGAGCGACGCGGCTATCTGCGCCCGGCTGAGGCGGGCGGCCGCCTGCGGGTCGCTGCACGCTTGCGCTTGCCGAGCACGACCTGCTCGAGCTCGGCGAGCGCCTCGCCCATGTAGATAGCCAGCCGCTGCAGGTGGGGAAGCGTGTCACGGGCGCCCGTGAGGCCGAAGTTGAGCGTGCCGGCGTAGCTGACGCAGGTGATGTTGAGCGCGTTGCCGTGCAGCAGCAGCGACAGCGGGGAGAGCGAGTCCAAGCGCGAGCCGTTCAGGTAGAGGGGCTCGGTCGGTCCGGGCACGTTGGATATGCCTACGTTGAACGGAATCGGCGAGCGCCCGGCCAGACCCGCCATCAGGCCGGCGATGTAGGGGCCGTTGATCAGCAGCGTGTAGGACGTGCGTGCCTCGGACGGAAGCCCGCCGAGGTGGTGCTTGGCCTCGGCGGTGGAGCGCGTGATCGCGCGCAGGCGCTCCAAGGGGTTGGCCACGTTGGTGCCCAGCTCGGCGACCATCATGCCGATGGCGGTTCCCATCGACTGGTCGTCGGCCTCGCGCAGGTTCACGGGGATCCCGGCGGTGAGGGGGCGGTCGGGGATGCGCGCGTGCTCGCCGAGATAGCGGCGCAGGGCGCTGCCGCTGAGATAGACAACCACGTCGTTGAGCGTGCAGTCGGCGGCCTTGGCCAGGCGCTTGATGCGCGCCAGCTCGTATTGCTGCGTCGCAAAGCGCCGCTGCCCGCCGAGGCTTCCGCCGAGCGCCGAGCGGGGCGCACGGTATGGCGCCTGGAGCGCGCGGTCGTCGACTGCCGCGACGGCCAGGTCGAGCGCCGCGCGGGAAAGGCCGCCGGCGGCTGCGGCGGCGCCTCGCGCGATGCTGAGCGGGCGCTCGAGCGCGCCGAGTGCGCCGCTGTGCTCGGCGGCATGGTGAGGGCGCTCGCCCGCGCCGACCGTCCAGAAGGAGGGCATGCCGCGCCGCTCGGGGTCCGTGGAGAGCGCGCGCATGATCAGCCGCATCCCGCTTACGCCGTCGATCAGCGAGTGGTGGATCTTGCTGTACATCGCAAAGCGATTGCCTTCCAGGCCCTCGATCAGATGCACCTCCCACAGTGGCCGGTGTAGGTCGAGCTGATGGCTGTGCAGTCGCGAGACGAGAATCCCGAGCTCACGCTGCCCGCCAGGATGCGGCAGGGCCGAATGGCGGACGTGGTAGTCGAGGTCGACGTCGCGAGTCTCGCGCATGAATGGCGCCTTGCCACCGAGCAGCGGCGCCTGCACGAGCTTCAGATTCCACGGCGACGGGATAGCACGCGCCTCGCGCATCCGCTCGAACTCCCGCTTGAGGTAGTCCGCTGGCGCGTCCTTGGGCAGCGTGAACTCGAACAGTCCGCCGACGTGCATGGGCGTATTGCGTGACTCGAGCGCCAGCCATACGGCATCGAGTGGGGGAATCTGCCTCATCTCCAGCTGTTCGCCTCTCCCATGTCTCACGTCGCGCCGCGTGCACAACGGCACAAGCCTAGCCCTTCGCGCTCAGGAGATGGTGATCGAGCCGGCCAGCCGCGCCGCCGATTGCGGGTCGTGCGAGGGCAGGTACACGGTCGCGTGCTTGGCGCAGTGAGCGAGGATCGTCTCCAGCGTCGCCACATGGGCCTTGGGGTCCGGGGCGACCGCGTCGGCACGACGGGCGTGCAGCTGCTCGAGGGTGTCGGTGACGTCGCCGGCCAGCATCACGTGACGGCCCGAGTCCTCGACGCAGATCACGGATACGTGACCGGGCGTGTGCCCGGGCGTCGGGGCCGCCGTCGAGCGCGAAGGGTTGCGGCGCGAACCCGGGCGGAAGCGGCTGGCGCAGGACGCGACGCATCACCCGCGGGAATGCGCTGGCGACGAAGCGCAGCTCCGCCTCGCTGATCAGCACCGGGGCGCGGACGTGGACGAGGCCGTCGACGTGATCGCCGTGGTGGTGGGTGAGCACGACTGTGGAGACGTCGTCAAGCGACAGGCCGGCGGCCGTGAGCGCCGCGGGGAGCTCCATCTCGCGTGTGACCTCGAAGCGCGCGAACGGGATGTTGCGCACGATCGCTGTCTCGCCACTGTCGACGAGCACCACGCTTCCGTCGTGCTCGATCGCCCAGCAGTGGATCGGAAGCGGGTCCGACCATGCGTCCGGCAGAAACAGGTCCACCTGGCGCCGCGCGCCGGTGGCTGGAAAGAGGAACTTGCGCTTGACGCGCACATGTCCGGTCGTCAGGGCGTGGATGACCATCGGCCCCGACCCTACCCTGCGCGCGGCCTGGTCGACCTCGTCGTCGGGCCCGCGCGACGGTCGTGCTACCAGGTGCCGCTTTGGCAACCCCCGCCCGTCCCGGTGCAGGACCGCGTGACGATGCCTTTTTTGCCCGTGACCGTGAAGGTGTCGCTTGTTGTCGGCGAGGTGGCCGTGACGGCGTATTCGCTGGGGGCGGCAGACGAGGCGCCGCTGAGATAGGCCTGAGTCGTGCTGACGGCGATCGGGATCGTTTTCTCGACTTCGTTCAGCTTCGTCGTGCTGAGGCCGGTGTAGGCCCCGTTGTTCCCCGCGGCGTATGCCTCGGCCGTCGTCTGCGCGGTACGGGCCAGCTCCTTTGCCGAAGCGTCGTTGGCCTTGCCCTTCTGGTTCACGAACGAGGGGATGGCGATCGCAGCGAGGACGCCGATGATCAGGCTCACGACCAGCAGCTCGATCAGCGTGAAGCCATGCTCGCTGCTGAAGCGTTTTGCCTGCATAGCGCCCACATCGGCAGGCGTGATCGATCCCTTTACGCGGATCGAAGCATTGACAGCGCTGCAAGCGATGCTGCGGCTCAGCGCAGGTGGCCTGGTCAGCGCGTGCGCAGCGCGAACACGAGCCCGACGATGAGCACCGGCACCGCTGCCGGCGGATAGGCGGTCAGGCTGGCGATCAGCGCCAGCAGCGCGCATCCGGCGGCCGCCCGTTGGTATGGGTTGCGGGTGATTCGCATGGCCGAGCATCGGACGTGCCGGCCGATCGCTCAAGCGCAGCAAACGAATTGCCGGCTTGCGGCGGGCGACGCGGGCCATTGACATGGCACGAGATCTGAGTAGGTTTGAGGCGTCGCCACGGTGAGCCCAATCGCTGGACGACTGGGCGTCTCGATGGGCGCACCTTTCATACGAGCGGGAGGGGCGGATGATGAGAGCTCGGCGAGCGGTAGCGGTGAGCATTCCCGACAGCGGCGCTTGGACGGCCGGCGGCGGCCACGACGACCGCAGAAGCGCGTGGGTGCGCCCGCTGCTGGTCGGGATCTTGGCCGTCGTGCTGGCTGCCGTGGCGCTCACCGCGCTTGCAGCGCCGACCGCACCGACCGCCCCTGCAGGGACACCGCGCGACGCCCTGCAGCGCCAGGCGGTCGCTCGGCTGTCTGCGGGGCTCGCGGCGGCCGCTTCGGTGACTATCGGCGGCTCCGAGCGCAGCTACTGGCCGATGCGCCGCGGCGATTCGCTGCGGACCAGCGGCGGGGGCATTCGCGGCGCCTTCAGCGCCGGCGGCGCCCGACTGCGGGTGGCCCAAGGAACGCTTGGGCTTTCCCTCGCCGGTGTCGGACGCGGCCGGGACCTCGAGCAGGTGGCAGGCGTCGCGCCTTTGCGAGCGGCGGGCCAGGTGGTCTACCGGCACGGGTCGATCACCGAGTCCTACGCCAACGGACCCTATGGACTGGAGCAGGCGTTCAGCTTGCACAAGCGCCCACGGGGGGGCAGCGGATCGCTGGTGCTGGCGCTCGGGGTGCGAGGATCGCTGATCGCGGAGCAGGGGGGAGCGCAGATCCTGTTCAGAACGCGGTCCGGCGCCACGGCGCTGCGTTACGACCAGCTCAGCGCGTTCGACGCTGCAGGTCGCCGGCTGCCGGCGCTCATGCAGGTCCGCGACGGGAGGCTCGAGCTCAGGATCGATGACGCCACTGCGCGCTATCCGCTGCGGATCGACCCGTTCATCCAGCAGGGCTCAAAGCTCACTGGCGCCGGCGAGAGCGGCAAAGGCCTGTTCGGGTTTCGCGTGGCGCTGTCGGCGGACGGGAGCACCGCTCTGATCGGCGGCTCCGCCGACAACAGCCACGCCGGCGCGGCGTGGGTCTTCACGCGCTCGGGATCGACCTGGACCCAGCAGGGCGCAAAGCTGACCGGCGGCGAAGAGAGCGGCAAAGCCGAATTCGGCAAGGGTGTGGCGCTGTCGGCGGACGGCGACACGGCGCTGATCGGTGGCCTGCTGGACAACGGTGGAGTTGGCGCCGCGTGGGTCTTCACGCGCGAAGGGGAAGCGTGGAGCCAGCAGGGCCCCAAGCTCACTGGGGGTGGGGAGGTCGGGGAAGGACACTTCGCCTTCAGCGTGTCTCTGTCAGAAGACGGCAACACCGCGCTGATCGGCGGCGGCGGCGACAACGGCGAAGTAGGCGCAGCCTGGGTCTTCACGCGCTCGGGCTCGACCTGGGAACAGCAGGGCGAAAAGCTGACGGGCAGCGGCGAGATCGGCAAAGGCCATTTTGGCTTCAGCGTCGCCCTGTCGGGGGACGGCGACAATGCGCTTATCGGCGGTCTGGCAGACAACGGCGAAGTGGGGGCCGCCTGGGTCTTCACGCGCTCGGGGTCGACCTGGACTCAGCAGGGCGAAAAGCTGACCGGCGGCGAAGAGGGGGGCAAAGCCGAATTCGGCGAGAGCGTGGAGCTGTCGGGCGACGGTGACACCGCGCTGATCGGCGGCTACGCCGACAGCGGGGAAGTTGGCGCGGCGTGGGTATTCACGCGCGAAGGGGAAGCGTGGAGTCAGCAGGGCCCCAAGCTCACCGGAGCCGGGGAGGTCGGAGCAGGCCGCTTCGCCTTCAGCGTCGGGCTGTCGGCGGCGGGCGACACGGCGCTGATCGGCGGCGGCGGCGACAACGGCGGCTTGGGAGCGGTGTGGGTCTTCACGCGCTCGGGCTCGACGTGGGAACAGCAGGGCGAAAAGCTGACCGGCGTCGGCGTGATCGGCGAAGCGCACTTCGGCTTCAGCGTCGCCCTCTCGGCTGACGGGAGCACCGCACTGGTCGGCGGACCGGCCGACAAAACCGAAGTCGGTGCGGCTTGGGCGTTCGTGAACCCGCCGCTGATCCCGCCGACTGCCGTGACGGGCGCCGCGACGTCGATCACGCAGACCTCGGCGACGTTGAACGCGACGGTCAACCCCAACAATCAGACGGTGAGCGACTGCCACTTCGACTACGGCACCTCGACGTTGTACGGGACCAGCGTGCCCTGTGCGACGCTTCCGGGATCGGGGACGAGCCCCATGTCCGTGTCCGCGGCGGTGACCGGTCTGAGCGCGAACGCTACTTATCACTTCCAGATCGTCGCCACCAATCCGTCCGGCACGAGCACCGGCGCCGATCAGGCGTTTACGACCGCCGAGCCGCCGGAATACGGGAGATGCGTGAAACTTGCAAAAGGCGTGAAAGGCAAGTACGCGACGGCCACTTGCACTTCGTCGGCGACGGCCGAAAAATTCGCGTTCGAATGGGAACCCGGGCCAGGACCGAAAGCGAAATTCACGACAGCGATCAAGGCGCTGACTGTCGCCACGCTCGAAACCGTCACCAAAAAACAGGTCACCTGCACAGGCGAGACGAGCACCGGTGAATACACCGGACGCAAAACGGTCGGCAACGTCGTCATCACGTTCACGGGATGCGAAATGGGGGGCTCCAAATGCACGGGCGCGGGGGCTGAAGAAGGAGAAGTGGCTACCAACGCGCTCGAAGGCGTTCTGGGGGTCGAAAAAGCTTCGACCGAAGGGCCCGTCAAAAACAAGATCGCCCAGGATCTGTTCCCCGTAGCCGAAGGCCCGCTCATGCAGTTCAGCTGCGGTCCCACTCCCGTATCGGTGCGAGGTTCGGTGCTCAATCCGGTCAAAAGCAACAAAATGCTGTCGACAGCCACCCTGAAATACACAGCGACAGCCGGCAAGCAGAAACCTGAAAAATTCGAAGGGCTGCCAAAGGACGTGCTCGAAACCTCATTCGGCGAAGCTCCGTTCGATCAGTCCGGCCTAAAACTCACGACGATCCAAACAAACGAAGAAAAGATCGAGATAAACACAGTCGTGTAGCGGTGGCGTTTCACGGGCGCGGGCGCCGGGTAGCCAAAGAGCAGACCCAAGGAGGAGCAAATGGCTAAGCAAGAGAAGAAGCTGGTCAAGAGCCTTCGCGAACGTGGGCTGCGCAAAAGCACCGCGATCGATGTTGTGAAGGCGACGAACGGAGCCGCCAAGTCCAAGGCTGCCCGCCGAGTGGCGGCAGATCTTTCGTCGGTCGTCGACGAGCTACGTGACCGACTGCGCGAAGGCCCGGCGAAGCGCAGCGCCGCCGCGAAGAAGGCCGCCAAGACGCGCAAGCGCAAGGCCCGCGCACGAAGCCAAGCTGCAAAGCGTGGTGCGCGAACTCGCGCGAGGGGCTAGCTGGGGTCGCACAACGACACGTCGTCACTCGCCCGCTTCATGACCAGACCAACAGGCAGACCGGATCAGAACCGGAGGCCGTCGAGGTTCGCCGGCAGCGCCCGGATCAAGTCAAGAGCGCCGCGCGTGTAGGCCAGTTCAAAAGCCAAGTCCTCATGCCAAACTCCGGGCTGTGGCAGGGTTTGGCAGAGGGTGTCGAGCGCATGTCCGATAGCGCGGCGACATGCGTCGGAGGCACCATCTGCTTCGTAAAGCTGCAAGAGCGCCGCAGAAGTCTTGTTGATCCAACGTTTGCGGCGCCGCTGCCAAACGTCGTAGTCGCTGCGGTCGCCGACGACGCTGATGGCGACAAGTAGTTTCTCGCCGTCGGCCAATCGGTCTGCCAGCAGCGTCGTTGCGGTCGCAGACGAAATGGGCGCGACCATGGCGTTGGCGGAAATACCCATCGTCAGGCCTGACTAAACGCTACTGCTCGCGGCGCGCTCGGACCTCCCGTCCGGTGCGTCGCGCTCGTCAGGGCCTCATTTCATCGGCCTCCGGGCACAGCGAGCCACAGCTGCGTGCGGGCACGGTCGCCATTCCGACGTGGCGGGCCGCTTCATTGGAGCCCGGACGCTAAGCTCAGGAGACTGTGGCGCTCATTCTGTTTGTCGTCCTTCCGCTGTTCGTCGGTCTGTACGTGCTGATCTTCAGGATGAACCACGCCAAGCACTTCGCGCCACCGGCGTACTACCGAAGAAAGACAGGCGGCGCACCAATCGCCTTCGGGATTGAGTCGCTGGGACCGCGCGCCCGCAAGATTCTGTCTTCGGGCGCGCAGAAGGGCGATAGCGCCTAGCAGCACCCCCTGCCGCGCAAGCGAGCCTAGGGGAACTGCCCTTTTAGTCAAATGGCGACTTGGCGCTGTGTTAAGCCTCGGTTGTAGCGAATTGCTCGCATTTGGGCGTGAACCGCGATACTACTCGACGTAATCTCAGTAACTAGCAAGTTCTACTAAATGGCACCAAAGAGAGTGAACCCCTTTTCTGGTGCGAATGTGTCACAAAGCGCGCCCAGCAGTACCAGCGCCGAATAGCATCGAAGTGGTACGGAAGTCACGACCGGCTTGGTGACGCGGCAGTTTTGCCTGTCTGGGCGCGGGGTAGGCGATGCACATGGACTTCATCGTCCGGCCTACCGGCGAATCCCCAATGAACGCCCTGCGCCTGCTCGCGGAAGCGCTGAGCAAGATTGGGCTGCCCCAAGGGTGGCACTGCGAGGCCGGTCCCATTCTGATCGTGCTCAGCGCTCCGGAGTCCGAGAGGCCCGAGCGCGCCATGCTGACGTGGGCGTGGAATCTTGTGCGCGCTGCGTGTAACGGGCGCGACGATCTTCGGCCTGATTACTTCAGCATTGGAGTTGGTTGAAGCTACGCGCGAGGTCTTGCGGTCGGCCGCGCTCGCTGTGCAGGCAATTCAGAAGGAAGCCCAGCAGCGGACTCGAACCGCTGACCCCTTCCTTACCATTGGCTCGGCGGGGGCTGCCATCCACTGGCCCCTGTGGCTATTTACCCTGCAAACGCCTCAGTTACTGCACATTGGCGGCGGAGCCGGTTTTGGGGTCCCCCGGGGGGCGCTTGTTGTCACGGCGTTGTCATCCCGGGCGGCTCACGCGGTAGTGCAACCCTAGCTCGGGTGCCCAACCACAGGGGCGCTGCTCGCGTTGGTCCGTGCCCGCCTCGTCTAGCCAGGCGCGGAACCCCCGGCTGCCCAGCCGCCGCGTTGGCCGCACGGTGTTGTGGACGAGCCACTTGCCCTCAGGGATGGACCGGGGCAGCACGGTTAGGTACTCGGCGGTCATGCCGACAGGCCTACCCGGGCGCACGCGGCGGTGTTTGCCTGTGATGCCTGTGCTTGCCTGCCTGCTCCCAGGCAAACACCCACTGTGCCTGTGTTTGCCTTGTTTGCCTGCGTTTGCCTGCCTGTGACCCAGGCAAGCTGCGCGGCGGCGCTGCCCGGTACGCTAACCGCCCAATGGAGGAGTGCAGCCGCTGCCACCGTCCCACGCCCCCTGGACCGGGGGGTCAGGTAGCCCAAGGCTGGGTGACCTTTGAGGGGCTGTCCACGGTGGTGATAGATGTGCCCTACCCCGGCCCAGCCGTCTTGCCGCCGGAGCTTGTGGAGCAAGTCCGTGCCCTGCTCGCTGACCCGCTCTACGAGGACAGCATCGTGGCGATAGAACCGGACCCAGGCACAGAGCTCGCCGCGCTGCGGGAAGTTGCAGCAAGCCACGCGGGGACGGTCTGCCCGGACTGCAGAAGCGAGACCGGTTGGGACGACTTCCAGTGGGGGCTGTTCCTGGCTGGCCTTGGGGACGTTGACCGCTAGCTGGCGGCTACGACCTGTGCGTCCAAAAAGTCCGCTGTGCCCAACCCCTCATCCAGCAGATGCACGTAGCAGCGCAACGTGAACCCGGGGTCCGCGTGACCTAGCCAGCCCTGCACCACCTTGACGTCCTTGCCCGCCGCAAACAGCAGCGACGCGCAGGTGTGGCGCAGCGTGTGGAACCCAACCCACGGCTTGCCCTGCTCATCCACAAGACCAAGGGCTATGACCACAGGGCGCAGTACGCGCGTGCGCATGTTGTGCGCGTCCAGCGGCCTGCCGGTCTTAGTGCCCCACAGCGGGGCCTGTGGTCCGGCGTAACGGGTTGCGCGCATGGCCAGCAGCGTGTCGCGCATGCCCGGCGTAAGCGGCACGTCGCGCTTGCTGTGCTGTGTCTTTAGCTGGCGCTCCACGCCCTTGTAAATCTGGCGGCGCACCTTGATGTGTGGATGCGCGCCTAGGTCCGCATCTTCCCATCGCAGGCCCACAGCCTCAGAGATGCGCAGGCCGGTCTGCGCCATGAAAACAAAGAACGGGCGCTCTGCCTCCGGCAGCGCTGCCAGCACAAGTCCAAGCTGGGCGCGCGTGAGCACCTTGATCTTGGTGGTGGTGGGTGCCAGGTCCAGCTTGACGCCCTGTGTTGGATTGGCCGCTAGGTCACCGTGCTGGTAGGCGGTGGCAAACAGCACCTTGGTAGCAACGATGTGGCTGTGCACGCTTGGGGGCGTGACGCCCGCGTCTTGCATGTGCGTGACGAAGCCTTCCACGTCCTTGGGGCGTATGTCCTTCATGCGCAAGCGGCCAAAATACGGGATGGCGTGCTTCTCAATGGAGCGCTTGTAGCGCACGCGCGTGTGGTCGGTTATGCCCTTGCGCGGACTGCGCCCACGGTAGGTCTTTAGCCACCTTTCCGCGTAATCATCAAAGCGCTCGTTGCTGGCGGGCTGGGTTTGGCCGGTGGCGCGCTTGCCCTTGGCGGCGCGTGCCTCAGCCAGCGTACGGAACGACTCGCGGTGCTGCTTGCCACGGTCACGCCAGGTAACGATGTAGCGGTTGCCGCGTTTGTATATCCCGGCGTACTTTGTCTTTTGCATCCGGTAAGCCATTGGTCTCTCCTTGTTGTCACTCCCCAGGGGCGCGGTACCCCGCGCCCCTGGGGGGGGCTGGTTATGCGTTAGGGCCGCTAGGCGTGTTAGGCGCAGGGGGGTTACTCCGCGTCCTTTTGCGCCTTGCGCCACGCGGCGACGATGCGCTTGACCTGCGGGTCCTTCATGCTGGCCCACGTGTACCTACTGCCAAAACCAACTCCCAAGTCCAGCCCGCGTATGAACGCGCGTAGCGTGCGCGCGTCCGTGTGTAGGTGCTCGGCAAGCGTTTGGGCGTTTATGGGTGTTTGGGAAGGGCTGTTGGGCTGCTGGGAGGCTGTGGTTGTTGCTGTGGCCATGGTGGTGCTCTCCTTTTGCTGTGGTTGCCTGTGGCGGCAACCTACGAGACAACTGTCTCCACTCCCTAATCTTCTTCGCGCAACTAACTTGGGACCGCCCCGCCACTAAACAAACGGGGCGGTCCCTTTCACCACTACGGCCAGGCCCGGATTACCACGTGGCCGCTGTGGTGCTTGTCCACAGGGGACGCAGACCCCCCCTGTGGCAAGTCTTGGACCGCCCCGGCGCACGACCAGGCCAAACCGAGAGGACGCCTAGTCGTGCATCGCGGGGCGGTCCGCAGCACCACAGCCGCCACGCTGTGATGCGACCCGGGGGAAAGACGAAATACCCCGGGCAAGTTTGTGGTCTAGGGGTCCACGGTGACGACCTCCGCAATTTCCACGCTGCGCGGGCGCGGGTTAGCTTCGCCGCGCAGCACGTCCAGTAGCTCAAATTCCTTCACAGGGAGCTCGTCAACGCCAGCGATTTTCACTGCGGCGCACAGGGGCGACCACGCGTCAACGGCGGCTTGCCACTTCTTCTTGGCGTGACGGTAGGCGGCGGCGAGCTGCTCCAACGCCACCTCCGCCTCCTTGCTGACCTCGTCGGCCTGCTCGGCAAACACGCCAAAGTGCGCCGCATGAAGTTGATGCATTTTCGTTTCACCGGCCTTAAACACATCCAACGCGCGGCTGGCGCGTGCAGCGTGGTTTACACAGTCGGCCTGCGCCTTGGCCAGTCGGGCCTCTAGCTCGCTCACGCGCTCGTCGCTGCCGTCTGTCTGGGCCTGTCGCAGCTCACGGTCCAGGGCGGTTTTTTTGGCTTCGGCCCTTTGGCGGTTCTTGGTTTCTGTGGCGTACAGAATGTATGCGCCGTCCGTCTTGTGCTGGATGCGCTGGCCCATCTCCAACGGACCCATCCGTTTCACAGCGCCAGGCGGCGTGCGTTCTCGTGTGCCGGGTGTCAACAACAGCTGACCGCCCACCTACCCCCCGCAGTTAGTGTTAGGCCCGTTAGAGATGGGC
>Ga0193750_1000303_pt1 | contig 13647 bp, 14 predicted proteins | sample L1c1metaG_FD_160569 | JGI IMG/M metagenome (GOLD analysis project Ga0193750, IMG submission 160569) | Soil microbial communities from a riparian zone of the East river system, Colorado, United States - L1c1 | ecosystem: Environmental > Terrestrial > Soil > Riparian zone | place: USA: East River...
TGCAAATTGGAAGCGTCACCGCCGGTTTGATCGGGATGCATTGGGTCATGCGCGATAACACGTTTGAGACGGCAGTGATGCGTTTGCCGCCCTGGACGATCGCCGCGATCGGGTCCGCGATGATATGTGCCATCATTCTCACTCAAGGAAGCAGTAATGCGTTCATCTATTTCCAATTTTAAAAAACGCCTCCGGCTGCCGCGCTTGTTCTTTCGCAAACCTTCGCGTGAGGAACAGATTCACGGCGGCCCGCCTCTGGAATTTGAGCGTCCGATTCCGCCGGCGCCCTGGCGCGGAATCGCCGTTGCTGTCACCGTCGTCGTCATTGCTGTGACCACCGTATGGGAGTTGTACTGCCGCTCGCTCGGCTATGGCCCGACGCTCAAAGACAACGAAGATCTTTGGACGCTGAGACGTCGTGTTGTTGAGCCGGAATCCATTGTCATTATCGGCGATTCACGCGCGTGGTTCGATGTCGACCTGGACGAATTCCAAAAAGGTTTGGGCAAACGACCGATCCAGCTTGCGATGGCTGGCTCGACGGCTTTGCCCGTGTTATCCGATCTGGCGAACGACAAAAATTTTCACGGCACAATCATTTGTAGTGTTGTCCCGCATTTGTTTTTCGCCCCGCCCGGCACTCCGCCGATGGAGCATGCCGAGAAAGGAGTAAAGCGGTTTCACAATCAAACGCCCGCCCAGCGTGTCAGCGAATATCTCGCGATGCCGCTGGAAGAGCATGTCGCGTTTTTGAAGCCGGATGATTTAAGTCTCGAAGCGCTTTTGAAGCAATTGGCAATTCCGAATCGTCCCGGTGCGTTAGTGCCGCCGCGCTTTCCGCCTTACTTTCAGACTGAAGATCGGGAGCGTCGCGCCCGGATGTGGGAGGAATGCGCTGAACCGGGGAGCGAACTAGCGAAAAGGATCCAACAAATCTGGATTCCGCTCTTCACGCCGCCACCGCCTCCTACTTACATCCCGAAGGACGTTTTCTTCGCGAAAGTGAATGAAGACATCCAAAAACGTTTTGCTGACGTGACCGCGGCCGTGGAAAAAATCCGATCGCGCGGTGGAAAGATTGTTTTCGTTCGGTTTCCACACACCGGCAGATTGAAAGAACTCGAAGATCGGATCACGCCGCGGGAAGAAACTTGGGACCCGCTTCTGAAGATGACCGGTGCCCCCGGAATTTATTACTCCGATTTTCCCGAACTCTCTGGGTTTAATTGTCCCGAATGGTCGCATTTGTCTGCGGGCGATTCGGTAGAATTTAGTAAACGTCTCGTTCCGCATCTGCGCGACGCACTGAACATGCAAGTACCGCTTGCCGCCTCGGATTGCGCGAACGGTAACACTAATCTCATCTGCTTATATGACGAGGTTTTCATCAATTAACGATGCATTGCAAAGAAGCCAGGCCTTCGTTCATCAGCCCACAGTAAACGCTGTACTAATGGGGCAACCACGAAGGATAATGTGGGACTGCGCTGGATAAGCGAGTTGTCCAGCTTGCCATCTCTGCCTACGCGTTGATTGCAGCCATGCTAGGCGCGTGGGCTTCGACCGCGGCGCCACCCGTTTGGCCACCGCCAAATCGCCGTGCAGCGAAATAGGACCCGATCACGAGCACTGCTGCGATCAGTTGTGCCACGAGCGTTTCGACCGTTGGAAAAACAGCGAACCAGAGTCCCATCCATCCCGGAATGTATGGTTCAAGAAACGCGATCGGCGTAGTGTGAATCCATTGGGCGAGCTGCATTTCCTGGGCTTGCTCGCCGACCATCACAAGCAGCACTATACCCAGCAGAATGCCGGTTGTGATTAGCATTTTCCGATACGGCAGACGCTGCTGAAGAACAAATGTGAGCACGGCCACCATGCCCGTCAGCACGAGGCCCAGTAGCGCGCCTTTCAGCACAACCCCGCCACCGAGTCGCAAATGATAGCTCTGCAAGAAAAGGACGACTTCAAAGCCCTCCCGATATAGCGAGGTGAATCCGAGCAAGATTAAGCCCCACCAAAGACGCTTCTGCGAAATTTCCGCTGCGCGCGCGTTTTCGAGCAAGGCTTTGCGCCGGCGATTGTGGGCGCGAATCCAACCGCCCCAGTAAATTTTGTGAAAGAACCAATTCATGATGACCAGCAGGACAACGATGGCTAGCAAGCCGGTGGCAGCCTGAAGATCGAGCGCTGACATATTATTGCTCAGCGACCCGACGATCCGAACCGCGATGAACCACGTAATCAGGGTTGCAACAAATGCGAAGGCGGCACCGAAGGCGATTGGCCGGCGATGACCGCGCTTAGGGCCGGTCATGCTTGCGGTAATGGCTGCGAGCACCAGGATGCATTCCAGGCCCTCGCGGAAGACGAGAATTCCAATATCCAAAAAAGCCACCGTTGAACTGGTATTTGGTCGCAGTGGATCAGGCGCACCATGTGCCGTAACTCCTTGCCAGATGAGCATTGACGTTACGAATGCTGCCGCTGCGAGAACGCTGATACGCAAGGCCAGCTTCATTTGCGATCAGAGCGTAGCACAGAGGCAACACGACTGCTGTTGATGGATTGCTTTTTTTTAGCGGCTAATTGCGCAGCCAATTTGCCGCTCGTCTGCCAGTAATTTAGGATCATCGGGCATGCCAAAATACGTTCTGGGTCATGATTTGAAAGGCGAGGGAGCGCGACTCGCGTTGATGTCGGAATTATTGGACCCGATGCAACGCCGATACATTGATGCACTTGGCGTTGTGAGGCCAGGGGCGCGCACACTTGAAGTTGGATGTGGCAACGGATCGATTTCTGCCTGGCTCGCCGAACGCGTGAGCCCCGGCGGAACAGCGGTAGCTGTCGATCTGGATTTATCGCTAATTCAGGTTCGCATGCCGAATCTTGAATTGCGCAAGGCCGACATTGTTGCCGGACCGGTGGAGCGCGGAGCCTTCGATTTGGTTACAGCACGCGCGGTGCTTCATCATGTCGTTGATGCACAAGCCGCAATTGAGAACATGGTTGCAAGCCTGAAAGTAGGCGGCGCGCTTCTTTTGATCGAACCCGATTTCCTTCCGGTCAGCGTTGCTGAACCTCAAGAGGTGCGTGCGTTCTGGGACGGCTGGCTTGCGTGGTCGCGTGAACGAGGAATCGATTATCAGATTGGGCGGACACTTGCGCCTCGAGTGGCTTCGCTCGGCCTAACAAACGTCAGTGGCACAGCGGAGACCGCGATTTACAACGGCGGTTCCTTGTGGGCAGACTACTGGATTGAAACGATAACTGAACTGCGTGGCGACTTGATAAGCTCCGGTAAACTCGACGAGGCGCTAATCGATCGCTTTCTCGCGTGCTGCGCCGATTCTAACTGGTGGACCGAGACGATTGCTTTCACCGCAGTGCACGGCCTTGCGCGCGGTGCATAAGCCGCAGCGTCGGTTGTGATTTTGCGTCAATCGAGTAACTTCGGCGGTGCATCGTTTTCGGGCGTTTACGCTAATCGAGATTGCCCTCAGTATTTTCATATTGATGCTGCTGCTTCTACTCGCGGTGCCCAGCTTGAGTGGGGTCATCGCTAACAGGCGGTTGAAGCAATCTCTCGATGGCTTCAACCAGCTTGTGCGCCAGGCGCAGGAGCGAAGTGTGACCGAACGCCGCGCGTATCTGATTGTTTGGGGCAAAAACAGTGTCCTGTTGCGGCCGGAAGTTTTTGCGGAAGGCGAGGAAGAGAAAGCCACGGCCGTGTTAGGTCTCGGCAAGGGAAGCTGGATTAAGGTCTCGCTGCCGGCAGCATTGATGGGCAAACCTCCCGCTGAATGGATATTCTGGCCATCGGGGACCTGCGAACCAGCGACCGTCCAATTCAGAGGTCCCGCGGGCACGTGGACGGCGAATTACCCGCCGCTCACGGCGCAGCCTGAACTTACGCAATATGCGGCGAGATAACGGGCAATGGAGCAATGGAGAAATGGGGTACTGAAATTTTCAACACTCCGGCACTCCAGGACTCCAATATTCCAATCATGGCTGCCAGACCAACTCGGACACGGGCAAGATCGAAATACGCATTTGCCTTGTACGAAGTCCTGCTCGGTGTAGCGATTTTTGCTCTTGGTGTAATCGCGCTGGGACGTGCGGTGGAGAATTGCCTTAACGCAAGCACGATCAGCGCGGAAGAAAATGTTGTACGGCAGATCCTGTCTGATCGTATGGCACAAGTTCAAGCCGCGACGGCCGTGCCCGAGACAGAAAAGGAATTTAAGATCAAAACCAGTTATGGCAGGGTGATCCTGACCCAGAAAGCCGCTCCTGCCGCTTTGACCGAGCCCGATAATACGCTTATCACCGGAATCAATCTCGTCACGTTGACTGCACGCTGGCAGCACGCCGGTGTTCCGCAATCAAAACAGATTCAGTTTTATGTCTATCGATCTAGCTAGGGTAACGAATTGGCGAACCGCTTCCATGCGCGCGGCGTCTCGCTGCTGCCGCGCGTTCACCTTGCTCGAGATCATGCTGGCCGTGGCGATCCTTGGAATGATGGCACTCGCGATTTTTCGCTTCGTGCAAACGAACCTGACTGCGCTGCAGTTTTCATCAGAGACAGCGGCCACGGACGCGCAATATGACGGCCTCCGCGATTTGCTTACAACTCAATGGCAAGGCTTGAGCCCACAACGAGCAAGAATGACTGGAGAGCCGTTCAAACTAAATGATCGCGAGCGCGATGAGATAAAGTGGAATTGCGGCGCTGGCCCCGGGCTGCTTACGCGGTATGCGCCCGGCGAATTTAGCGTTGTGCTGCGTTTGCAACCGGCGAACGACAAGAGCGATCGGCTCGATCTGGGCATTTTGCGTAAGCCGCAGGATGATTCCGATGTTGGAAAAGGAAACGAAACCTGGGTGCCGTTGATTACAAATGTGGGCAGCCTTGAAATCACCTACTTTGATCCGAACGCCAACACCTGGTTGCCGCGGTGGCCCGGCGGAAACCGGATGCCCTCGCTCGTGAAGATCAGCATCGGCCGCCCGGACGCAGCCGATCCGTGGGAAGCAGTCATCCCGCTGCGGCGGACACCATATTAGCGGACGCGATCATATGGTTAAACTTTCGCGAAGCTGCAAACGAGATTCAGGTGCTGCACTGCTGTTGGCACTTTGGGCGCTATTTTTGCTTGCCGGCGTCGTGTTTGCGTGGGCGCTCAACATCAATTCGCGCCTGACAGTTTCCTCGACTGCAAACCGTGTATTGTCCGCTGAAGCAATGGCCTCCTCTGGTGCAGAGGTTGCGTTGAATCCTACGATCAAACCTGCCTCGACAAACCTGCACAGAAAAATGGGCAACGAAAGTTACGATGTTGAGATGAGTGGCGAATGTGGTCGTTTTAACTTGAACTTGCTGGCGCCCGGCGGAGTAGAGAACCCGGTGCTCGTCGCAGCGCTGCGCCAGTATCTGAACATAAAGGGCGTAGACCTAAACGATCTCGACGCGATGATGGATTCTCTGCTCGACTGGACAACGCCAACCAAAGGACTGCGTCGCTTGAATGCGCCGGAGGAGACTGACGATTATCGTCCGCCACATACGCCGCTTACTTCCGTGGACGAACTTAAGAAGATTTTTGGGTGGGCTGAATACACTTCGCATTCCGGATGGGACGAAGATTTCACCACGATCATTGGTGGCTGTCAGCAAATCGACGCAGGGTACGCCTCGCGCGACGTGTTACGCGCGTTGGGAATTCCAGATGATTTTGTCGATCGCTTCCTCCAGGCGCGGCGTGGGCCGGATGCACTTGATGGGACAACCGACGACCCCCAAATGGATCAGCAAACGGCTTTTACTCTCCTCGGCCTTGGAGGCGTTCAAGCTGGGAAATCACAGCAGCCTAATCAAATCCAAAACATGATCGTGTTCAAAAGCCCGAACCCCGTATTTCGCATCGTGAGCGTCGGAAAGTCGGGCGATGTTTCGCGTTCGGTCGAGATGTTGGTGCTCAAGCAGGCAGCAGGCGTTGGCCGTCCTCAAGTGTTCAGTTGGAAGGAGCTTTAAGATCCAGACCGGGATGCCATCGATTTTTATCATTCCAACTTCTCACGGCTGGAATTTTGTCCGTTCGGCCCCGACAGTATCGGTGCCTGCCCGCAAGGGTTCGGATAATGAGGCAGGGGGGCGCGAAGCTGCTGCAGGCAAACCCGATCAAAACGGTTCGTGGACCGTGCGTAAACTGCAAACGTTGGAAGAAGCGGTGCCGCTACTCTCTGCGAGCGACGACTTTGTCCTCGGCTTGCCTGTCTCGGCTGTGATTGCACAACGGTTCCGTCTGCCGAGCGTCGATCCGGCGGAGTTTCCCGAGATGATTCGTCTTCAGATCGAGAAGTTGCTGCCATTTCCAGCCGACGAAGTGACGAGCGATTTTGAATTGATCGCACAAAACGAAACCGAAAGCGTGGTTTCTGCCGTTGCAATTAGAAACGAGCAACTGGCCGAGATGGCTTCGCCGCTCCTAAATCGCGGCTACATTCCACGGCAGATCACGGTGTATGCGGCGCAGCGCGCCAGCACCTACGCGCCTAAGGGCAATGCTCTTCTGATTTATCCCGAAGGCGAGATGCTCGTTTACGCCATGACCGAGAACGGCAAGCTCAGCCTGGCGCGGACGATCGAACGCAACGGCGATCATCTCCAACTCGAACTGCCGCAACTGCGATTGAGCGCCGAACTGCAAGGCATAGATGCTTCCTATCCAAATGTTTTGCTGGATGAAACCTGCTACGAACTGCGCGAGGCGGTCGAGGGAATTCTGACCAGCCCCACTGAGATCGTCGGAATCGAACTCCCTCCGGCGCCGGTCAAACTGAATCTTTTGCCGGAAAGCTGGCGCCAGCGCCGCCTGCAACTGACGCGGCAGGTGGAATGGCAAAAACGACTCGTCTGGATCGGTGGCGCCTATGTGGCGATCCTCGTTTTGTTGTTCGCGTATCTGGGGTTCTTGCGGTTTCAGTTGGGACTGCTCGATCGTCGCATTGCCCGAGACGCGCCTGGGACCGAGTTCGTACGCGCGACTGAAGCAAAATGGAAAGCGCTCGCACCGGCGCTCGATCCGCATTATTACCCAGTCGAAATTCTGCAGCATTTGTTTGAAAGCCTGCCTTCTGGCGACGTACGCATCACTTCATACAATCAGTCGGCGCGTCAGATTTCCGTGGACGGGGAGGCGAACACGGCTGCGCTTGCTTACGAGTTTATCGACAAGATCAAGAAGAACCCGGAGTTGCGAACGTTTCAGTTTGATATGGCCGCGCCGAGGATTTTGCCTAGCAATCACGCGCAATTTCGCCTGGAGGGGAAACCCAAATGATGCCGGCGTGGTATGGACGAATGAACCGGCGCGAGCGTGTGCTCTCGTGGATTGTCGCGGGCACGGTTGTTGTGCTGCTGAATCTTTGGATTTTGAGTTTGCTCTGGGGCGCAGTCGCGAGCGCGCAAAAGGAGTTTACCACCCGGAGAAGTAAGCTGGCCGAGCAAGCTGTTTACGTGAAAGAGCGCGACACCTGGACGAAGCGCGACGAGTGGATGCGGCAGCATCAGCCGGTGCTCAAAGACCCAGCGGAAGCCTCTGCGCTGCTTGATCAAGTGAGGGAAGTCGCCGGCAAATACAATATCCTGGTTGAAAATCCTGCGATCGGAACAGGCGAGACGACGCCGTACCATCAGACGGTTTTCGCTTCGATCGAAACCAAAAGTCCGTGGCCGCCTCTGGTCCATTTCCTATACGACGTGCAACGGCCGGAGGCGTTCGTGGTTTTCGAAAATGTTAATCTCGCGATTGACGGCAACGATCCCACAACGATGCGAGGCAAGTTTAAGATCGCCCGCTGGTTTGCGCCGGGACAAAAGGGAAAGTAATAATTAGGAACTGAAGTTATGAAATATTCTCTCACACTCGCAACGATACTGGCGATTGCCGGAGCAACCTACAGCCAGGCCGAAGATGTTCTTCCGCGACAGTACAACTTCGATCGCTACGCAAAAATGGTGGATCAATCGCCATTCGCGGTTGCCACTGCCGTAGCAGCGCCTGCTGCGACTCCAGATTTTGCAAAGGACCTTTACATCGCTAACGCCGCGCGATCGCAGGACGGCGATTTAGTGACGATTGCTTCGACCGGAGATCACAACTTCAAAAAATATCTTACTACAAAGGAACCAGTGGACGGTTACAGCATTTCCAGCATCGAATGGTCCGACAAAGTGGGCCAGACGAAGGTGACGATCAGCAAGGACGGAAATTTTGCGACACTCACGTTCAATCAAGCGCTACTGTCGCAGGTGTCGCCGGGCGGAGGTGTCGGAGCAAGGCCGCAGCCTGCTCCCGCGATGCCTGCGATGCCGGTTCCAAATCCCGGCGGCGTCCCGAATGTACATGCACCGAAATTGCCCGCCAATGTGCCACCGGAATTGCAACAGTTGATTCCTTCGCGGGACGCGATGCAACCGCGTACGCGTGGCATGATTCAACGGAGCCCAAGGACGCAGAGGGGATCCAATGGCGGGGCAGATGGAGCTTCGAAGCAGTAGCCTGTAACCACCGGCCTGTGGCGCGTCCCCTTCAGGACCGAGGTCAGACGTGGACCGGCAGCCCCTTGGCTAAAACATCGCCTTAAATGCTAGTTTTGACCCCAATCGTCGTCTGAAGTATCAGCCTGACGGTCGGGTCCTGCGGAATACAAATCGTAGCTGCCCGGATTTTTCAGACCGGGATCGCGATAGAGATAATCGCTGCCCCAGGGATCCTTTGGCATTTCCTTGAACAATTGATACCAGCGAGTGGGTCGGGGATCGTTTTGCGGTTGGGTCACCAGCGCTTGTAATCCTTGCTCGGTCGTTGGAAAAAATCCGTTCATACTCTCGTATAGTTGCAACTGTGTCTTGATCGCCTGGATGTCCGCTTGAACGCGCATGCCTTTGGCGATGCCAGTCGTGTTCCCGAGTTTTGAAATCGCTACTCCCAGAATGATCACGATGATGCTCACCACGAGCATGATTTCCAATAGCGTGAAGCCCTGCTGTTTTATCTTTGTTCTCATCTTCAATTAACCGGGGATCTTCCGTCCCGGTACGGCGACTACACTACCTTGATCTTCAATAATTGCTAGTGGCCACCTTGTGGTTGTCATTCTGAGCGCCGCGAAGTTGCAACGCAGCGAACGGAGTCTGCGAGGCTAGACTTTAATCTCTGGCTATTTCTCGATCGATGCTGCGAAACCAGAGACGTTTCGCTTCGCCTGCCATGAGAGCGTGAAACTTAATTGCCGGTGCGGAGAAGATAATCCGACTTGTCCCAGATGTACTTTAGCTGGACTTGCGTCGCTCGGATTGCGGAGGCGCCGGTTCCTGTTCCGCTGCTGATGGCAAGATCGTTTGCACCCACTTTCAAGACTGTCGCCGGCACCATTTTTTGAGCGCGCAGCCATCCCGTGTAGTTGAAATGCATCTCAGTCGTAAGGGGCTCGGATTCGCCTCGGTAACCAGGATCAGCGAGGTCCGGCAGCGTGAGTGCAACCGGGCCGATGTTCTGGCCATTAATATAGACTTCCGGCGGCGCGTCGATGCGCGGGTTGGCGATTTCAAAAGTCAAAAGCGCGGTGAGCGGTTGCGCTTCAATTGGAAATTGAAATACGGCGTTTTGCTGCGTCGGACCATCAAGCCGAATTGCTTCGGCTGCGAGAGTGGCAGTCACCGTTCCGAAGTTCTCGACATCTTCCGGCGGCGGGTGCAGGGCGGGCACCGCTGAGAACGGCTCGGGAATCATATCGCGATGTTCGGCGTTCACCGGATGGACGACCTGACTGGCTGTCATCCAGTCGAGATACGCTGCACGAATTGTCTTTCCGTCGCCGGGAACTTCGATGTCGATCGCGGAGGCGCCGGTCATTGGGATGAGGACTGAATCCGAGCTGGGCAGATTCATTCCAGCGCCGAGCGTGCCAGAGCGCAAAATGTGGCTGCCGGATTCGTCCCACGCCACTATTTCCGGCTGCTGATTCGGTTTGTCGTCGAAGAACAATCGGAAGAAAAGGATTTGATAATCCGGGCCGGGTTGCGTCACCCGAATGCGAAAAACGCTTTTCGATGCGCCACCGCCTTCGGTGAGCTCGCCGGGTAAAAGCGTGAGCGCTTCCACCCATGCTGGCGCTTCTTGCGATTTTGAATTACGCGACATCGTTTGGCGCAGATCGAGCCAGGCGCTTGATGGGAGTGGCTGTGCAATGGCGGCAGGGGGAGCGGGCAGAGCATCGGTCAAAGCCTCCTGCGCGCTTACGCGGCAGGCGGCAGCCAAAAAGATCGCAAACGCAGCGCGGGGTAACATCGAATGGGGCGAGATTAATTCACATGCAACCCGCTTTGCAAGCTCTGAGTTTAATGCGGCCGGATTTGCAAGCTGTGCGTCATTTCGAAAACCGCCGACAGGATGCTGAATACAACCAAGCCTACCAAAAGCGCGATCATCACGATGATGACCGGCGGAATCAATTGCGAAATTACGCCGACCGACCGATCGAGTTCGCGCTCATAGACGTCCGCGATCGCTTGCATAGTTTCGGCGAAATGCCCGGTTTGTTCGCCCACCGCCATCATGTCGGTGAACAAATCGGGAAAGAGCTTTTGCTGTTGCAGAGCAGCTGATAACGTTGCGCCATCAATCACGGCCTTGCGCACCTCGCCAAGTTTGATTTCGAGAAAGCGGTTCCCGGCAATCTCACTCACCAGATCCAGCGAACGCAATAGGGGCACGCCGTTTTCCATCAGAGTCCCTAGTGTGCGCGAAAACTGCGCGTAATATCGGTGGCGAATTACGTGTCCGTACCCAGGGATCATTAACCGGAACCGGTCCCATCCGACGCGTCCTTCCTGAGTGCGAACCATAGCGCGGAAACCAAGGATTCCGCCAATCAGTATCAGTACCCCGACCCACCAGTAGCCCGTGATGGCGTGGTGAATCTGCAATAAAATCCGTGTCGGCAACGGAAGCGCGCCGCCGGTTTGCGCCATGAACCCGCTCAGCTGCGGCACCATGAACGTGATGAAGATCGTAACCAGAATGGCGCCGGCCAGCGCGAGAAATGCCGGGTAAATCAACGCCTGTTGCACGCGATCTCGCAATTCTTTTGCCTGCGTCAGATGTTTCACTACCCGCAGCAGAATTTGCGGTAACGCACCACTGGCCTCGCCCGCAGCGACGAGGTTCACATACAGAGGCGGGAAAATTCGGGGCATGTCGCTCAGGGCCTGCGAAAAACTGCGACCATCAACCAGGGCCTGATGCAGCGTGTGCGTCATTTGTTGGACGCGCGCCTGTTTCAACCGTTTCTCCAAAACCGACAATCCCTCGTCCAGCGTCATCCCGGCTTGCAGCAAATGTGCAAGCTGCTCAGTGAAAATGAGCAGTTGGCCGTGTGGAATTTTCAGACTTTTCGCAGGCGTGGCGGCTTCGGGCGAGCCCAGTAGCCGCAATTTTCGTTGAACTGCGGACGGCGCGCTTGCTTTTGCTTCCACGGGCTTGGCCGCTTCTACCATATCGATCCGAATCGGAATGCAGTGTTGCGATTCAATTTGCCGGATCGCAATGGCGCGATCCGCGCAGTCTAGGACCCCTTCAACTAAACCGCCCTTCGCGTTGCGCGCACGATAAGTAAACTGTGGCATCGGCGTGGAAAAGTAACCGGAAACTCGAAATTCGAAAGCCGATTCGGAGGTTAAATCGTCGAAAGGTTACAACGGTTGACCGGCATCCTTTGAAACCAATCAATCGCGCTTAGCCTCTGAATTGCCGCCATCGCGCAAAATTTTTTGTTTCCACCCGTTCTCGATTTTGATAAGAACGCCCGAAATGAAATGGGCAGCAGTGGCGATGGCCGTTTACATTGCTTTCGCTTCGCAAGCGTTCGCAGTCCTGCGACCGCTCTTTCCCGCAAAAGCGGGGCCGCCATTTGGCGTTGAAGCGATTGTCAAAGGAAACGGTTCAGTCCCGCCGTTAGTGAAAAGAGCGCCTGGGCGATAGCCGGTGTATCAGCTGCAACACGCAGGCACTCGCCTGCGTGATAGGAATTTTCTCGCGATGGGATTCCGAGTTTCACAGCTCATCTGAGAAGCTGACTGCGTTTCTGGAACTTGCAGCGGTGATGGCAAGCCGCTCCTTTTTTTAGATCGGTCGCGTCAGCTGAGAACTTCGTAATCGCGATTTATTCCGTAAACGGGCCACGTGCAAATGAAAGCGAACATTGTCGCCGTTAGGTGAGATTGAATTGCATCTGTTACCGGTCTGATTCTGCGCGACACATGTCTAACACGATGCTCAAGCCAGGAGGCTTGATATGGTGCGGTAGATCATCTCCTGTTTTCCAAGGTGGCGAAACTGGCCATCTATTAAGACGCTTATCTATCGTAATCTCGTTTTCTGTCGGCGGGTCTGAAGCGTTTTGAATCACGGTAACTATGCGGAATTCGGTTGTACGTTCAGTCAGCTTGAAGCAGACCAGGTACGAGCTGCGATCGCGCTTTACTCCGGCGCCTGCACTGGTGAGTACAACGTGAAAGAGATAAAAAAGCCCATCTTTGGCTACAATGTCTACCTTCTCGAAAGTTGCTGAGAAGGGATGCGGTACACCATCCCACACCAGGGATTGGGCTTGCCGGCGTGCGGTATCTTCGTTGCTAGCAGTATCAAAAAGGAAGTCGAAAATTCCAGCGTCCGTTTCGAATGTAACAACCGTTAGTGCGGTCAGTATAACAGCGAGCTGTCGCATAAGAGTTGCTAGGGTCTAATCACGCTTGGCTGCTCTCGTGATCGCCCAATAACGTGGAATCATGGAAATTCATTTTAGCGGGAACTACGACGTGGCGCGAGGAAGAAACTTATGGGCCCTTGAACGACAACAGCTAAACCAGTTGGGGGAGCAACAACGTTGGGGAAAGGCAATCGGGCAACGGCATATTAGAGCAGACAACCCGAGTGGTATTGCCACTGTTTGAAATCGTCCTTGTGTTCGGGCGTCTCGATCGATGTAAAACTTTGCGTATTCGATTGCATTCGATTGCATCTACATCACCGTACGAGAACCCACCAAATAGGTTGCTAGCAGCAAGGCTTCTATACTTATGATCACGAATGAGTGAATAAGTCGATCTTATCCGCGTCACTGAGTTCCAAGGGAAATGAAAACCGTCTGTCGCGTCTTTGCTTATCTAAAACGCTACCCGCTGCTTGCGATAGCGACGCTGGCTTGCGCGATCGCGGGCACGCTCATGGTGATCGTTCCCCCTGCGGCGACGAAATATGTGCTTAATAACGTCATCAACGGTCACCACCCCGAACGTTTGCTCCCGCTGCTTGTTCTCGTGGGTTTCGCCATGTTGCTTCAGAGAGGCTTGGATTATCTTCGCCTCTTGCTCAACAACACCTTTGAGCAAAAAGTCATTTTCGATCTGCGCCGCGATCTGTATTCACACATTCAAACTCTGCCGCTGCGCTGGTTCGATAATCGCGCCACCGGCGATCTGATGACGCGGATTCTGGAGGATGTGAACTCGGTCGAGCGCGTCCTAATCGACGGCATCGAGAAAGGCACGGTGGCGGTATTGCAGATCGTGGT
>Ga0193750_1000304_pt1 | contig 13613 bp, 11 predicted proteins | sample L1c1metaG_FD_160569 | JGI IMG/M metagenome (GOLD analysis project Ga0193750, IMG submission 160569) | Soil microbial communities from a riparian zone of the East river system, Colorado, United States - L1c1 | ecosystem: Environmental > Terrestrial > Soil > Riparian zone | place: USA: East River...
TTCCCCGTCGTCGAAGACCTCCTCACCACATGGGAGTCCGGCGCGGCGCTGGAGTCGGGAGGCGTTCGCGTCGTCGGCCATCGCTTCTCCAAGGAGTCGCACGACCTGCGCGACTTCCTCGTGCGCAATCGCGTGCCCGCGCGCTGGCTGGACGTCGAACGCGACGGCGAGGCGCGCGAGCTGCTGCAGGTCGCCGGCGTCGACGCCGAGCGCCTGCCTGTCGTGCTGCTCGAGGACGGCGCCGTGCTCGAGCGCCCGACCGTGCTCGAGCTGGCAGAGCGCCTCGGTGTGGCCGTCGCGCCGGCGCAGGACCACTACGACCTGGTCGTAGTCGGCGGCGGCCCTGCCGGCCTGGCGGCCGCCGTCTATGGCGCCTCGGAGGGCCTGAAGACGATCATGGTCGAGCGCGAGGCGCCCGGCGGGCAGGCTGGCCAGTCCAGCCGCATCGAGAACTACCTCGGTTTTCCCGCCGGACTCAGCGGCTCGGACCTCGCGCGCCGCGCGACCGACCAGGCGCGTCGCCTGGGCGCCGAGCTGCTGTCCGTGCAGGAGGCCGTCGGGCTGCGCGTCGAGGGGTCAGCCCGGCTGGTGGAGCTCAGCGGCGGTGAGCTGTTGAGCGCCAGCTGCGTGCTCGTCGCCTCCGGCGTCTCCTATCGCCAGCTCGATACGCCGGGGTTTCCCGAGCTGACCGGAGCGGGCGTCTACTACGGCGCTGCAATGACCGAGGCGCGCGCCTGCGCCGACCAGCGCATCGTCGTGATCGGCGGCGCCAACTCCGCGGGCCAGGCCGCGGTCTACTTCAGCGGCTACGCGGCCTCGGTGACGATGCTCGTGCGCGGGCCATCGCTGGAGGCGTCGATGTCGCACTACCTGATCGAGCAGATCGCCGCCTTGGGCAACGTCGACGTGCGCACCGGCACCTTGGCCACCGCCGCCGAGCAAGAGGACCGAAGGCTGCGACGGGTCCGCATCACGGGGCCTGGCGGCGAGGAGGCGCTCGACGCCGACGCCTGCTTCGTGTTCATCGGCGCCTCTCCGCGCACCGACTGGCTGGATGGTGTGATCGCGCGCGACGAGCGCGGTTTCATCCTCGCCGGGCGCGACGCGCAGGCCGATGGCTGGTCGCTGGAGCGCGAGCCGGCGATGCTGGAGACGACGGTGCCCGGCGTGTTCGTCGCCGGCGACGTCCGTGCGCGCTCGATCAAGCGCGTCGCCAGCGCCGTCGGCGAGGGCTCGATGGCCGTGTCGCTGATCCACGAGTATCTCCTCGAGGCATGAGCGGCGCGGTCGTCTCAGAGCCGCCGGTGACCGTGCAGGAGCTGCGCACGGTCGACCTCTTCGAAGGCCTCACCGACGAGCAGCTCGCCGAGTGGATCGCCGTCGCGCGCACCTATCGCGTCGAGCCCGGCCAGATCATCGCCGAGCAGGGCGAGGAGAACCGCGGGCTGCAGTTGCTGCTCGAGGGCGACGCCCAGGCGACGATCGTCGACCAGGGCGGCTCAGAGCCCGTCGGCCGCCACAAGGCGCCGACCTGGATGGGCGCCATCGCCACGCTCACCGGAGGAACCCTCGGCGTGCGCATGCAGGCCGAGACCGCCTGCCGCGTCGCGCTGATCGAGCCCGACGACTTCCGTCGCCTCGCCTTCGCCCAACCGGCCATCCACCGCCGGGTCATGCAGCAGGTCGCCCCCGTGATGAGTCGCGTCACGAGCATCGAGCAGAGCCGTGAGCGGCTCACCTCACTCGGCACGATGGCCGCGGGCCTGGCGCACGAGCTCAACAACCCGGCCGCGGCCGCCCGTCGCGCCGCCGCGCAGATGACCGAAGCGCTCGACACGATCAGCTCGGCTCTCGCGCGCTTCGTCGAGGCCGGCGTCGAGCGCGAGCAGGCCGAGCGCCTTGTCGCGCTGCAGCAGCGGGCGCTCTCGCACGCCGCCGCGTGCACCGCACTCGACACGCTGGACGCGTCCGACGCCGAGGAGGAGCTGCTGGAGCGCCTGGAAGCGCTCGGCGTGTCCGAGCCGTGGCGCCTGGCCGAGCCGCTGGCCGTCGCCGGCGTGGACCAGGCCTGGCTCGACCAGGTCGCCGCCTCGGCCGGCCCGGCGACCGACGCCGCACTTCGCTGGGTCGCCGCGTCGCTCAGCGGCATCCGCCTCGCCGCCGAGCTGGAGGAGTCGACCGAGCGCATGTCCAGCCTCGTCAAGTCCGTCAAGTCCTACGCCTACATGGACCGGGGCGAGCTCGTCGAGGTCGACCTGCACGAGGGCCTGGAGACGACGCTCGCCGTGCTCGGCTACAAGCTCAAGCACACCGAGATCGAGCTCGTGCGCAACTACGACCGCACGCTGCCCAAGCTGACCGTGCGCGGCTCCGAGCTAAACCAGGTGTGGACGAACCTGCTCGACAACGCAATCGACGCGCTGGGCGAGCGCGGCACGATCACGATCGCCACGCGCGCTGACGGGCAGTGCGCCATCGTCGAGATCTCAGACGACGGTCCGGGCGTGTCCGACGACGTCGCCGCGCGCATCTTCGACCCGTTCTTCACGACCAAGGACGTCGGTCAGGGGACCGGGATCGGCCTGGCGACCGCGCGGCGCATCGTGGTCGATCGCCACGACGGCTCGCTCACGCTCGACCGCGCTCCCGGGCGCACGACCTTCCGCGTGCGCCTGCCCTTCACACAGGACTGAAAAAAGGAGAGGCCATGCCCGACTGCACGCACCTCGATCACGTCCTCGTCACCGAGCTCCCCGAGTCCGTCGACGGGTGCGAGGACTGTCTGCGCACCGGCGACGCCTGGCTGCACCTGCGCATCTGCCTGGAGTGCGGGCACGTCGGCTGCTGCGACGACTCGCCCAACCGTCACGCCAGCGCGCACAGCAGCTCAAGCGGCCACCCGATCATCCGCTCGATCCAGCCGCGCGAAGACTGGTCGTGGTGCTTTGCAGACGAACTGATGATGCGCATTCCCGAGGTCCGCGGCGAACCGCGCATCCCGCCGTCGCCGCTCGGCGGCTGACACGGCTCTATCCGCTGACGCGCGGCTCTTCGGCCGTGAGGCGCGCGCTATTCGTAAGTGAAGTAGTCGGCCGGCGGCACTTTCACGCTGTTCATTTCGCCGACCGTCGCTTTTACGTCGAACGTGCCCGGTTTGCCCGGCGGCGTCAGCAGCGTGCAGCTCGTCGTCGACTGACATTCGACCGAGGTCGCGGGCGTTTTGCGGAACTTGAACACCGTCGCGCCGGCGCCCGGCGCGAAGCCGCTGCCGCCGATCGTCACGCTCGTGCCGCCTTCGCGCGATCCCGTGTTCGGGCTGAGGCTGGTGATCGTGGGCGCGGCGAACTTGAAAACGTCGTGGTAGGTCTTCGCGCTTTCGCCGCTCGGCGTGCTCACGACGATGTCCACAGGGCCCGAGGTGGCCGTCGGCGACACGGCGGTGATCGAGGTCGCCGAGTTGACGGTGAAGCCGGCGGCCGGCGTCGCGCCGAAGCTGACCGACGTCGCACCGGTGAAGCTCGTGCCCGTGATCGTGACGCTCGTGCCCCCCGCAGCCGGGCCTTTGGTGGGCCCAATTTTCGTGATCGATGGGGGCGGTATGTAGGTGAACCGGTCACCCACGTTGGCCGTGCTGGTCGTCGCCGGCGTCGTCACCGTCACGTCCAGCACGCCCGTCCCCGGAGGCGTCACCGCGGTGATCGAGTTGCCCGAGTTGACCGTGAAGCTCGCCGCGGGCGTCGCGCCGAAGTGCACGGCGGTCGCTTCGGAGAAGTTCGACCCCGTGATCGTCACCGAGGTGCCGCCGGGCTGGGGTCCGGAACTGGGACTCACACTCGTCACGGTCGCCAGCGCGGCGCCGAAGGACAGGCTGTGCGAGCCGCCGGCGGCGATTCCCGCCACGCCGCCCAGCCCCGAAACGGCGACGGGCACCGGGCTGTCCATGTTGGCGCCGTCGCCGAGCTGGCCGTCCGGGTTATAGCCCCACGCGACGATCGTGCCGCCGCTGAGCCGCGCCAGGCTGTGGTGTTCGCCGGCGGCGATCGACGTGACGCCGCCCAACCCGACGACCGCTGTCGGTTTACCGCTGGAACCCCCGGAGCTGCCGTTGCCGAGCTGGTCGACGATGTTGCCTCCCCACGCCAGCACTTCGCCGTCGCCCAGCAGCGCCAGGCTGTGTTCGCCCCCGGCGGCCAGCGCCGTGGCTCCGCTGAGCGCCTGCACGGGGATCGGCACGGCGCTGTTTTCGGGTTCTGCTTCTTCTTCCAAGAATTCTTCGCCTTCTTCTTTGACGACTTTGATTTTCGGCGCCATGCCCAGCTGTCGCGAGATGTTGCTGCCCCAGGACATCGCTGTGCCATCAGAGAGAAGCGCCAGTGCGTGTTCGCGGCCGGCCGCGACGGCCGTCACGCCGGTCAGGCCTTTCACCGCCACCGGCACCCCGCTTTTGGCCTTTTTGCCGTTGCCGAGCTGCCCTTCGAGGCCGGCGCCCCAGGCCATCACCGTGCCGTTGCTCAGACGCGCCAGGTCAAACTGCCCGCCCGCCGAGATCGCCGTCACGCCGCTGAGTCCTTTGACAAGCACGGGGATCGTGCTTTTGGTGGCTTTGCTTGCGTTGCCCAGCTGACCTTCTTCGTTGCTGCCCCAGGTCATCACCGTGCCGTTGGAGAGCAGCGCCATGCTGCTCGTTTTGCCCGCGGCGACCGCGACGACGCCGCTCAGGCTGGAGATGCCAACCGGCGTTCTGCTGCTCGAGGTGGAGCCGTTGCCAAGCTGTCCTTCGCGGTTGTTGCCCCACGCCACAACCGTACCGTTGGAAAGGAGCGCCAGGCTGTGTTCGCCGCCGGCTGCGACCGCGCTCACAGCGCTGATGGCGGTCACCGCGATGGGCACGCGACTGATCGCCGTCGAGCCGTTGCCCAGCTGGCCGGAAGCGTTGTAGCCCCACGCCGCCGCTCCGTTGGGCGCGGCGGCGGCCGGTGCGGCCTGGACGATCGCCATGGTGACGGCGAGCGCAGCCAGCAGCGGCCATGCATGTCCTCGGCGCGTCCGTGCGCTGCGCAATCCCTCAACGCGGCTCTCGTCCATCTCCCTCTCCTCCACCCGGCCCTCTCAGCGGAAGCTCACCCTCGGTGCCCCGTGAGACTGAGGCGCCATGCTACACGGCGCACCCTGCACAGTCCAGCAAGCTAGCTCTCCGCGAGCGCCGCTGCCGCGCCCACATAGAGCGCCGCCTGCGCGCGCGCGACCGCGCCGACAGACTCGTCGGGCGGCAGCAGCTCGGGGTGGTGCAACGGCCGCGCGACGAAGCCCGGGGCGCCGTCGAGCCCGACGAACGCCATCGCGACGGGAGCGATCTCGCCGTAGAAGGAGAAGTCGTCGGATCCGCACGAGCGCCACTCCGGCGCCGTCGCAAACCCCGCCTGCGACAGCAGCCTGCGTGTGCGCTGCACGATGCGCGGATCGTTCTCCAGCGCCGGCTCGCCCGGCACGAGCTCCGCGCTGCCGCGGCAGCCGTGCGCGGCTGCGACGCCGGCGACCACCTCGGCGACGAGCTCGCGCAGCGCCAGGCGATCCTGCGCGCGCAGGGCGCGGATCGTCGCCCTGGCACGCGCGCGCGAGGGGATCAAGTTCTCCGCGCCGCCGCCTTCGAGCACGCCGACGTTGAGCGCCGTCGGCCCCAACGGGTCGATCCGACGAGTCGCCAAGGCGTGCAGCGAGACGACCACCTGAGAGATCGCCAGCACCGGGTCGCGCCCGTGGTGTGGGTAGGCGCCGTGCGACGGCTCGCCCTCGATGACGATCTCGAACGAGTCGCTCGATGCGTTCACCGCGCCCGCGTCGAGTGCGACAGCCCCCCACGGCAGCTCCGGATGGACGTGCGCCGCCAGCACCGCCGCCGGTGCATGCGCCGCCAGCCCTCCCTCTCGCGCGAGCTGCTCGGCACCCGACGGGAAGGCCTCCTCGCTGGGTTGGAAGACGGCCAGCAGCGCCGCCGGAAGCGCGTCGCCGAGGTTGTGCGCCGCGCGCGCCAGCGCGACGAGCGCCGCCATGTGCACGTCGTGCCCGCAGGCGTGCATCGTCTCACCGGCGGCGCTGAACGGCGCGCTCGTACGCTCGCGCATCGGCAGCCCGTCGAGCTCGGCGCGGATCGCCAGCGCCATGCGCTGCGATCCGCCGATCCGTGCGAGTCGCCCGGTGCCGGCAACGGTCGTCGACGCCACTGGCAGTGCGTCGGCGACGATCGTCGCCGTGCGCAGCTCCTCGTGCGCCAGCTCCGGCTGCTCGTGCAGGCGATGGCGCAGCCGCACCGCCTCGGCGAGCTCGCCGTCGATCAGCTGCAGCAGTAGGCCGAGCAGCGTGTCAGTAGATGTCGCCATAGCGCCTGCACAGCTCGTGCAGCTCCACGCCGTCCGCCGCGGCGATCTCAGCGTGCTTGACCGCCACATATGCGTCGTACATCAGCGACGTCATCCAAGCCCGCGCAACGTCGTCGCGCTCCAGCGCCGCGAGCGCGTCCTGCAGCGAGCTCGGCAGTCCGCCAACGCGAAAGCGAGCCGTCTCGGCGTCGTCGAGCTGCGACGGGTCGCGGTCGAGGATCGGCGGCGCCGCCAGCTCGTCGCGCACACCTTGCAGGCCGGCTCGCACGATCGAGCCCAGCGCCAGGTAGGGGTTCGCCGTCGCGTCCGCTCCCCGGTACTCCAAACGCATCTGAGACGCCTGCTCGCCCAGCGATGCGACCAGCGGCGGGATGCGCAGCAGCGTCTCGCGGTTGCGCACCCCCAGACACGCCGCGCCGGCGCTCCAGCGGTGCGGCGACAGCCGCTCGGCGGACACCGGGCTGGGCGCGCAGATTGCGCTGAGCGCGTCGGCGTGGACGAGCACTCCCGCGGCAAAGCTCGCGCCCAGGTCGCTCAGGCAGGCGGGGCGCGCGGCGTCGTACAGCGCCGGACGCCCGTCTTCGTCGATCAGGCTGACGTGGATGTGCACGCCGTTGCCCGCCTGCGCCGGATCGAGCAGCGGTGCGAACGTCGCGTGCGACCCGCTCTGGCGCGCGACCTCGCGCACGACCTCGCGCAGCGCGACCGCCCGGTCGGCCGCCGCGACGCCCTGGGCGGGCGCGACCGGAATCTCGAACTGGTGCGCTGCGTACTCCGCCATGAAGCGTTCAGGCGCGAGGCCCGCTTCGCGCAGCGCAGCGATCACCTGCGACGGGAAAGGCTCGGCGCGGCGCTGCGCCTCCAGCGAGAACGCCAGCGCCGCCGGCGAGCTGCTGAGAAGCTGGAACTCGTGCTCGAAGCTGGCCAGCGCGCGCAGCCCGGTCTCCGCGCGCAGATCCTCAAGCGCACGGCGCAGGTATGTCCGCGGGCAGCACTGCCACAGGCTGCCGTCCGTCTCGGCTATGTCGCACAGCAAGAACTCAAGCGTGGCCGCCTCGGCGTCCTCGCCGCCGATCGCCTGCACCCGCACGTGCGCGTCGAGGTCCGGCAACAGGCGCAGGTCGCCCGTCGAGCCGAACGGATTGGGCTCGGCCAGCGTGCCGATCGGCGTCAGCGCATGGTTGGCGGGCACCCATCCGACCCCGTGCTCCACATGCCCGGCCAGCTCGCAGGCGGGCAGCGATCGCCCCCGCACGATCGCGCCGAGGTCGCAGCAGACGAAGGCGACCAGCTCGTCGGCGCTCACGTCGCCGTCTCGGCCGTCAGCGAGCCGTTGTCCCAGACGCCCTCCTGCAGCGCGAGCGCCTCGGCGGCGCTGCGCACCGCCGCCGCGTCGGCATCGGCGACCACCACGATGACCCCGCCGGGCGCCATGCCGGGACGCTGCAGCGCGCGAACGAGGCGCTCGCGCGGCTGGACGTGCACACCGCCGCGGCCGAGCGACGGGTACGTGTCGGCGATCGCGTACGCGCTGCCGCCTCGCCCACGCGCGCGCGCCACCACGCAGTGCCCGACGTCCCAATCGGGCGCCGGCCCCTCGTCGGTTCCGTCGAGCAGGTAGTCCAGCAGCTGCTCGGCGCCGGTCGCCGCGCCCCACAGATGCTTCGTCGCCACGTTGGCGATCAGCGCCGCCGGACGGTCCAGTCCGGCGACGGCGTCGAACAGGCCGTCGGTCGTCTGTGCTGTCCATGGCCCGCGCAGGGGGATCGCCGCGAGTCCTCCGTCGGAGAGCTCGCCGATCGCAGCGACCACGCCGGCGCAGTTGGTCCCGGAGACGGCCGCGTCGTCGACCAACGGCGGCACGATGCGGTAGTCGCGCCGTCCACGCTCGCCCGCCGGCAGCGCGGTCGGGTCGGCGACGCGCGAGACGACCGTCCCGGCGGCCTGCGCCAGGGCGTCCTGGTCGACCGGCTGTCCTTGCCAGCGCTCGATGCCCGCGGCCTGCAGCGCCAGCGAGGCGCAGAACGCGCCGCACAGATCGTCGCGCTGGGGCAGTTCACGAGCGTGCGCGCGCAGCAGCGCGCGAGAGCCCGCCAGCAGCGTCGAGTCCAGCTGTGCGGTCCGCTCCATCGAGCGCAATCTACTGCGCCGAGGGCGCTCCACCGATCGCGTCGCTGAGCCACCGGCGGCGCTTGCGCACACGTGCGAACCGTTTCTGTGACTCACGCATCTTGCGCCCGTCGGGCGAGTAGCGCCGGTGCGCCCAGGGCGAGGTCGGCGAGGCGAGGCGGACGGCGCCGATCAGCGAGACGGGTGGGACGAAGATGCCGATCAGGCCCAGCAGCGGCTTGCCCTTGAAGATGGCCAGCGCCGAGAGCGCGATGTCGATCAGGGCGGCCACCACGAGCGACCCGATCGAGCCCTGCTGGTTGGCCAGGTCGAACGGCGCGAGGCCGAGCACGACCATCCCCCCGAGCAGCGCCGCCACGACGACCGCGTCCAGCGATATCCGTCCCTCCTGCGACCAGTAGACGTCTTCCAGGCGTACCCACAGGGCGAACTCGTCGAGCGTCAACCCGGCGCCGATGCCGAACGCGGCGGCGAGCACCTCAGCCCACGGACTTCCGGGCTTCAGCGCGAAGTTGAGAAAGCCGCTGCTCATCATCAGGCAGATGCCCCACACGAGGTGGTGCAGGTGCAGGCCGCTCTTCGTCTTCACGCTGCCGGGCCACCACGTGATCTTCGGGCTGCGAATCAGCCTGGCGCTCGTGCGGATGAACAAAAACGCACCAAGGAACGCGCCCAGCAGTATGAATCCGGACCGCTGCCCCCGGTCGTCGAGGAAGTGCTGGGAGATTTCCAGGTTGACGTCCAGCATCTGGCCGAGACACTAGCTGCGGCAGGGGCGCAGGGCGAGCTGAGCGCGAGCGCGAGCCGAGACCGCCGCGGCTTGCCCCGCCGGCCGCGACCGTCGGTGCGCCGTAGTGTCCACCGGGCTAAGGCATCGAGCGTCTGCTGCCGATGATGGAGCCGTGCCTTGCAACGCTCGCCTTCAAGCCCGCCGTCGCCTCTCGATGCTCGCGGTGGCGATCGTCGCCTCGTGCGCAGCGCTGGTCCTCTTCGCCGCATCCGCGCCGGCGCTCGTCGTGGAAGCCCCGGGTCCGAGGAAAGTGGGCCTCCAGAACCGCGAAGTGGCGCGCTACTGGGCCGGCACGCTGAAGCTGGCTGGGCTGTCCTCCAGCGAAGCCGAAGAAAACCCGTCGGCCGAACAGTTCGACAACGCTGCCGGCCATGCAGTCCTGCACTCCGCGGCCACGTACGTCATCTACTGGGACCCGCAGGACTACTACAACGGCGACTGGCAGGGGCTTATAAACGGCTTCATGGCCAACCTCGGCAGCTCCAACGGACAGCTCAACAGCGTCTTCGCGGTGGACTCCCAGTACACCGACGCGACCAACCAGCCCGCGACCAGTCGCTCGGTCTTCCACGGAGCAGCCACCGACACCGACCCCTACCCCGGCTCGGGCTGCGTCGATCCGCGCCCGTTCGAACTGCACGCGCCGCTGACCAAAGTGTGCCTCACCGACGAACAGGTGCGTACGGAGATCGAAACGTACATCCCCCAGCACCACCTCTCACGAGGCATGGGCTCGATCTTCTACGTGATGACGCCGCCCGGCGTGGCCGTCTGCCTGGACGCCGGCGGCACGACGGGTCGCTGCTCGGACTTCGCCGGCTCGATCAAAGAAGTCGAAGCCGCCGAAGCAAAAAAAGAAGAACCGACCGCCTTCAAAAGCTACAAGAAAAGCTTCTGCAGCTACCACGGCGTGATCGGCAACGGCGACGCCAACACGATCCTCTACGCGACCATCCCGTGGACCGCCGGCGGCGAGGGCGACAACCACCTCGCGCCGACCGACCGGACGCCCGGCTACGACTGCCAGGACGGGGGCTTTGAACCGAGCAAGCAGGCCAACGCCGGAGTGCAGGAAAAGGAGCGCCCGAAAGAAATGACGCTCCTGGAAGAAGAAGAATACGCGAACAAGAACCAGCGGGAAAAACGCGAACAGCTGGAAGCCGAAGAACTCGGCCTGAACGGGCCTCACGAGCAGGAGCCCAACCAGCTCTTCACCCGCAGCCCGGACGGCGCCTTCGACACCGGCCTGGCCGATCTGGAGATCAACCAGATCGCCGTCGAGCAGCAGAACATCGTCACCGATCCGCTGCTCAACGGCTGGCAGGACCCGGCTGGCCGTGAGGTGACCGACGAGTGCCGCAACTTCTTCGCGCCGCCGACAAGCGGAACCTCTACCGCCAGACCCGAAACACGGGCCGGGACCCTGGCCAACCAAGCGCTGAGCGCCAAGCAGTACTACCTCAACGGGACCTTCAACCGGGCCGCGCTGCGGCTGCCCTACCCGGCCGTGCAGTGCCTCACAGGCGTCTCCTTCGTCCCCGGCTTCACGACCCCCAACGCCGTCAACTCCGGCGAAGTCGTTGGCTTCGACGGCATGGAGTCAGACATCACGCTCAACGCAACCGTCAGCTTCCCCTCGGGGACCCCGACGTACGCCGTCTACACCTGGAACTTCGGCGACGGCAGCCCGACGGTGACCGGCTACGCGCCCGGCCAGGCGGCGCTGAACTCGCCCGACGCGACGCCGTGCGCCACGCCGTGGCTCAGCCCGTGCGCCGCCAGCACGTTCCACCAATACACCTACGGAGGCACCTATGCGGTGACGCTCACCGCGAGGGACGTCGGCGGCAACGAAGCCAGCGTGACGCACTCGATCACCGTCTCCGGCCCGGCGCCGCCTTCCGCGCCGACGTCCAGCGCCACCGGCGCAACGACGGGCTCGCAGAGCTCGGGCGGATCGTCGTCGCCCGCGGCGACCAGCACCCCCACGCCGGCTGCGACGCATCCCCCGCCCGCCGCCACCCAGGCCGTCGTCTCGCACAACCTCTCAAGCGTACTGAAGAACGGGCTGGTGATCCGCTACTCGGTCAGCGAACAGGTCGCCGGGCGCTTCGAGGTGCTGCTGGCCAGCTCGATCGCTCGCAAGCTCGGCATTCACGGCGCCCCCGCCGGCGGCCTGGCCAAGGGAACGCCGCCGCAGACGATCATCGCCAAAGCCATCCTCGTGACGACCAAGGGCGGGCACAACACCTACAAGCTCAAGCTCAGCAAGAAGACCGCCGCGCGCCTGCGCAAGCTGCGCAAGGTCTCGCTGATGATCCGCATGGTCGTGCACAACGCGACCAGCCCCGCCGTGACGACGGTGCTGAACACCGTCAACCTGTCGCGCTGATCAGGGTTCGGGCGGTTCGCCGCGCTTGGCTTTGGCCCTGCTGCTGAAGACGTAGCGCCACAGCGCGAACAGCAGCAGATAACCGACGACCAGCGAGACGGCCGAGATCACGGCGATCGCCGTGCCGTCGCCGCCCGTTTCGACGATCGCTTCGCCGTCCAGCGCGAGCGGCACGAGCTTCGCGCCGAGCACGCCCAGCGTGGCGATCATCGTGCCTCGCGCAAGGCGAGCGCCGCGGGCGACCGCGTGAGCGAGGCGGGCCTCGTGGGCGAAGCGAGCCTCACAGCCCCGGCCAGTGGCGGACGACGTAGCCGCTGTTGTCGGTGGGGCTGACCTGCCAGCGCGAGGCGTAGGGCCCGCTGCGCCCGGCCGTGTCGTAGAGCACCCCGTCGACGTACATGTAGGTGTGTCCGGCGGCCGCGTACACCGAGATGTAGCGGCCCGGCCCGGCCACGCCCCAGCTCTCGAGTTCGCCCGAGGTCTCCGGAGCGCTCAGCAGGCCGCCCGCGGCGAGCGCGTAGCTGACCGATCCCGAGCAGTCATAAGCGTTGTCCACGAACGATCCGTGTCCGCCGCCGAACACGTAGGGGAAGTTCGTGATCGCGTTCGCCCCGGCGATCACCCGCTGGACGACTTCCGGGACGTTGGCGGGAATCGCGATCGTCCCGTTGCCGCCGACCGAGTTGCCGCCCTTGACCGGCGTGAGTCGCTGGCGCTGCTGCTGCTTGGCACTGCGTTCGACAGCCTGCATCTGCGCCAGCTCGCGCTTGACTTCGGCGTCCGACGGAGCGCCCGCCGCAACGACCTGTTCGCTGGCCTTGGCCGGCGTGGACGCGGCCCTGTGTCGAACTGAGGCCGGCGAGGGGAAGCTGCTGGCTTCCTCGGGGTCTGCCACCTCGGAGACGTTCGCTCGCCGCCCCTGGGTCGCGCCGCCAGAGCCCTGCGCCGGCGCACCGTCGTGAGCCGCGGCGGCGCCGGCCCCGACCGCGACGCCGGCGCGTCGCGCCGAGCGCGCCGCCCCGTGGGCTGGCGCCGTGGTCTTCGAAGTGAGGTTTGCCGTATCGACGCGCGAGCCGCCAGATTTGAGCACCAGCACGATCGCCAGCGCTGCCAGCACAGCCACGAGCGCCGCGGCCGCTATCGGCCGGGGGCGAGCGAGCTTCTCTGCGAGCCGCGCCGCGTGAGCCTGGGCGGAGTCCGACATCCATGCAAGGCTAGCGAGCGGCCCCCTGCGACGCGCCCGCTAACCTTGCAGGATCGAGCGGTCCGAGACGACGCCCGCGCGAGGCCCGCCAAGGCAGCAGGGCGCGTGACTGCGCCTAGATAACCTGCACCGATGCGCGACGACGCCACCGCCGTGGACATACACGCCCGCAACATCCGCGCCTCCGTCGAGGTGCAGCCGCACATGCGCCTGGTGCACGGGATGCGCAAGCCGTCCAACTGGCTGCAGCTCGTGCGCTTCGGCATCGTCGGCGGCGTCGGGTTCATCGTCAACCTCGCCGTGTACGCGCTGTTCGTCCACCCGCTCGGCGTCGACTATCACATCGCCGCGGTCGTAGCGTGGATCGTGGCCGTCTTGAACAACTTCGTGCTGAACCGCCACTGGACGTTCGACGCGCGCGGCGGCCAGGCCCATGCGCAGGCGATGCGCTTCATCGTCGTCAGCCTCGCGGCGTTCGCCGTCAGCCTGCTCCTGCTCACCCTGTTCGTCGAGGCCGCCGGCCTCGCCAAGGTCCCCGCTCAGGCGTTCGCCGTCGCCGCGGCGATGCCCTTCAACTTCATCGGCAACAAGCTCTGGAGCTTTCGCTCAGAGGCCGCAGCGCTCGTCGAGCCGGGGCGCTGAGCGCGTCTTCCGGGCCCGTTGGCCGCCCCTGACGGGTACCTATACTCTGGCCTTCCCCCCTTCTCGGAGGACTTTTCG
>Ga0193750_1000305_pt1 | contig 13605 bp, 15 predicted proteins | sample L1c1metaG_FD_160569 | JGI IMG/M metagenome (GOLD analysis project Ga0193750, IMG submission 160569) | Soil microbial communities from a riparian zone of the East river system, Colorado, United States - L1c1 | ecosystem: Environmental > Terrestrial > Soil > Riparian zone | place: USA: East River...
AACCGGGAAGGCATATTCGCAGGTAGCGGACAGCGATGCGCGCGATGTTGATCTCGCCGTGGCTGCGGCAGAGAAAGCGTTTATAGAATGGTCGCGGATCTCCGGTGCGGACCGGTCGCGCATTCTCCTGCGCATTGCCGATTTTATCGAGCGTGATCTGGAGAAGCTCGCTCGCGCCGAGTCAATCGATACCGGCAAACCAATCTCGCTCGCGCGCACGCTGGACATTCCGAGAGCCGCCAGCAATTTTCGTTTTTTCGCGACCGCAATTCTCCACACCGAATCGGAAGCCCACATTACCGATAACGTCGCGTTCAATTACACGCTTCGTCAGCCGCGCGGCATTGCGGGATTAATTTCGCCATGGAACCTGCCGCTTTACCTGTTGAGTTGGAAAATCGCGCCCGCCCTCGCAGTCGGGAACACCGCGATCGCGAAACCGAGCGAGCTGACTCCGATGACGGCGTTCTTGCTTTGCGAACTTTGCTGTGAAGCCGGTCTGCCGGACGGCGTGCTCAACGTCGTGCATGGCACCGGACCGAATGTCGGCGCGGCAATTACGGCCCATCCAAAGATCGGCACCATCTCGTTCACGGGCGGGACGGTGACAGGACGCAAGGTAGCCGAAGCGTGCGCTCCGTTATTTAAGAAAGTTTCACTCGAGCTCGGTGGAAAAAATCCAAACATTATTTTCGCCGACGCCGATGTCGAAGCCGCCATCGCCGGCAGCGTACGCTCGTCATTCGCAAATCAGGGCCAGGTTTGCCTGTGCGGCTCGCGTGTCTTCGTTGAACGATCGGCCTACGATGATTTCGTTAATCGTTTTCTAGATAAAGCGTCAAAGCTGAAAGGCGGGGATCCACTCGACGAGAAAACTGAGCAAGGCGCGATCGTAAGCAAGACGCAGCTCGATAAGGTGAAGTTCTATGTCGATCTTGCACAGAAAGAGGGAGGCAAAATCGCGCTCGGCGGCACAGCGCCGAAACCCATCAACGATCGTTGTCGCGACGGTTACTTTTTCAAGCCAACAGTCGTCACCGATTTACCAGTCTCTTGCCGCACCAACCGTGAAGAAATCTTCGGCCCGGTTGTTACGATCACACCATTCGACAGCGAAGAGGAAGTGATCGGTTATGCTAACGACACTGAGTACGGCCTGGCATCGAGCATTTGGACGCAAAATCTGAACCGTGCCCACCGCGTGGCGGAACAGATCCACACCGGCACGGTTTGGGTGAACTGCTGGCTCGTGCGCGATCTGCGCGTCCCTTTCGGCGGCATGAAACAAAGCGGTGTCGGCCGCGAAGGCGGTGAGGAAGCTCTTCGCTTCTTCACTGAGCCCAAGAACGTCTGCATTGCAAAGTAGAAGGACAGTACGAAGCCAAAAATTCTTGGCTTTGGCGTCTCGCCTCAGCTGGAGATGAACTTGACGGCTTTAAGCCGTCAAGTTTTTGCTCCCCCGGATCACATTCCCTATTTGTGAGACACTCTTCTCTCGTGATCGAGCAACCATTTCTTCCGCCACAGGCCGCCGCCGTAACCACAGAGCGATCCGTCCGCTCGAATAACACGATGACATGGAATAATGATGCAGATCATGTTCTCGCCGTTGGCGCGTCCGACCGCGCGGCGCATCTCGACGTCGCCGAGTTTCTTCGCCATCCAGGAATAAGAGCGCGTTTCGCCGACTGGAATTGAACGCAACAGTTCCCAGGCACGAAGTTGAAATGGCGAACCAACCGGCGCCAGAGGAACATTGAACCGGAGATTCTTTCCCGAAAAATAATCGGCCAGTTCAGAACGAACGGCATCGAGATGCCGATGTTCTCCGGGAACGACATTGGTCCGAAGCCGGTGTCGCAAGATCGACAGCTCGCGCTCCATCGCACGTCGATCGACGAACTCGAGCAAACGAAGTCCCTCGTCGTCTGCAATCGCCAGCATCGCGCCAAGAGGTGTTTCAATCCGTTCGGCAAACAAACCGGCTTGCGCCTTTGCTGCGGTCGGTGGTTCGCCAAAAATTCGAGTGAAAGCGTCACGAAAACCGCTTTCTGATTCAAAACCACTTCCATTTCGCACATCACCCACGCGCTCACCTTTTCGCACTTCACGCAATGCCCGCCCCATCCGGCGGGCGCGATGATAGGCTTGGAAAGTCATTCCATAATGACGTTTGAATTGCCGTCTCGCGGTTGACGGATCGATCGACAAGGCTGCGAGTTCCTTATCCGTCAGGCGACCACCCGGCGCCCGATCCACTTCCGCGCGCAAACGCGCAATTAATTTCGGCGGCGGCTGATCCGGATCCATCGGATGACAGCGCAGACACGGACGATAACCGCTATGCAACGCTTCGCTCGGCGTCGCAAAAAAATCTACGTTCACACGCTCCGGTTTTTTTGCGGTACAAGTTGGCCGGCAAAAAATTCCCGTCGTTCGCACCCCGGCATAAAAGATTCCTTCGAAACTCGGATCGCGATTGACCAGGGCACGATACATCGTGTCCGGGGGCGGAAGAAGCTCGGGCATTTTCATAGGCGTTGAATGCGAAAGGTGTAACAACCGTGAGTTGCGCTGCGTGCGTCCACGAAAGCAGTCTCGGGTTTCTGCAAAAGCTTTTCAATGATCGCTTCCGGCGCGCTCCCATTCACCACTTCGGCATCGATCATATCGTAATTTATATTGTAAGCTCGCATGACGCGACCCCTGCGAAAGTCAGCCGGGTATTCGTCCGTGGGACCGTAGCGCTCGCAGGGTTCCGCATGCACAAAGATCGGTCCGATTTCCGAATACGGGTGACCGGCTGGGATGGCAGCATAGGGAAAGAGAATCATGCGCTCGCCGGGACGGGCCCGTCGCAGACAGTGGCGACATGGAAAACCATTCGGCGAGTCCGCGACAACCATCACGTGGTCGGGTGCGCCACTCGCGGTCATCCGCCGTGCCGTCAATGCAATCTCGGTCGCAAGAGGAACGACACGAAAATTTGAACTCTTCATGACAAAAACCATAGGACGTCGGGGCTACTTCGCATCGACGGAATTCAGGCACTGAATTCAGTCGGAGCGACGGCCTATAACCGTTGAAGCTAAATTTGGAACAAATCGTTCCTTGATCCGCGTAATTCGCGGTTAAGAGTTTCAGCAATGAGCGGAATACGAGTATTGGCTGGAACACGTAAGGGCGCGTTTATCCTGACATCGGACGGGAAGCGCAAAAACTGGAAAGTGGAGGGGCCGCATTTTGCCGGCTGGGAAATTTATCACATGAAAGGATCGCCGGTTGATCAGAACCGAATTTACGCGTCACAAACCAGCGCATGGTTCGGACAAATCATTCAGCGCTCCGATGACGGCGGCAAAAGCTGGAGCACGCCGGGCGGCGGGCCGGCGACAAACCCGGAGGGAATGCCAATGGGTGAGAGCAACAAATTCGTTTACGACGGTGTGCCAGGCACGCATCAGTGGTACGACGGGACGCAGCACCCGTGGGAGTTCAAGCGCGTCTGGCATCTTGAGCCATCATTGCAGGACCCCAATCACGTCTTCGCGGGGGTGGAAGATGCCGCGCTCTTCCAATCGAAAGACGGGGGCGCGACCTGGCAGGAGTTATCGGGACTGCGCAAACACGATACCGGCCCGAATTGGCAGCCGGGCGCAGGCGGAATGTGTCTGCACACGATTCTTCTCGATCAAAAAAATCCGGGACGAATATCCGTCGCGATCTCTGCGGCCGGTGCCTTCCGGAGTGATGACGGCGGCAAGACGTGGAAGCCGATCAATCGCGGTTTGCATTCTCAATTTATGCCCGATCCAACAGCGGAGGTAGGGCACTGCGTTCATCGCATCGCGATGCATTCGTCGCGACCGAACACATTGTTCATGCAAAAACACTGGGACGTCATGCGGAGCGACGACGCAGGAGATTCGTGGCACGAAGTGAGCGGGAATTTGCCGAGCGATTTCGGATTTCCAATTGATGTGCACGCGCACGAACCCGAAACCATCTACGTCGTCCCGATTAAGAGCGACTCCGAACATTTTCCGCCCGATGGCAAACTGCGAGTTTACCGCAGCCGCACTGGCGGGAACGAATGGCAAGAACTCACCAACGGTCTGCCGCAACGCGATTGCTACGTGAACGTACTACGCGACGCCATGTCCGTCGATACGCTTGATCCATGTGGTATTTACTTCGGGACAACCGGAGGCCAGGTTTACGCATCGTCCGATGGCGGTGACTCGTGGAGTCCAATCGTGCGCGATCTTCCCGCAGTTCTTTCAGTTGAAGTACAGACGCTGCGCTGAAGAAATTACAAAGCCGAGGCACCAAATTCCAAACAAGTTCCAATGATCAAATCCCAAACCAGGCGAGAGCCTGTCTTGCCATTTTTTGATATTGTGGTTTGGAATTTGTTTGGAACCTGGGTTTTGGTTATTGGGATTTCGATTTCATGATTCGCGTCGTTCTTCCCCATCATCTTCGCACGCTCGCGCACGTTGGTGAGGAAATACACGTCGATCTCAACGGCTCAGCGACGTTGCGCGCAATAATCGACGCGATTGAAGAAAAATATCCAATGCTGCGCGGCACCATCCGCGATCACGACACAAAAAAGCGCCGGCCGCTGGTGAGATTCTTTGCCTGCGGGGAAGACATCTCGCACGATCCACTTGATACTCCCCTGCCCGATCCGATTGCAAAAGGGACCGAGCCCTTCTTCATCATGGGCGCTATCGCAGGCGGATAAGTTATCGGGCGGTCGCTCGCGTGCTTCGCTCGTGAAACTCACGACGTTCCTGTTAGCGGCGGTAACGCAGATCGCAGCGGCTGCTCAACAGCCAACGGCCATCCCCCCTGAGATTGTCGTTGTTCCGAGCGGCGCGCTTCGGCTGAAAGCTTTACTTTGGCTACCAGAAAATGGCGGCCCTTTTCCCGCGGTGCTGTTCAATCACGGCTCCGGCAGTTCGGACGCGATGCATACCGGTCCATTCGTGATCACCGAGGCAGCGGAAAGACTTGGTCCGATATTTGTCAAGCACGGCTACGCCTTTCTTTACCTTTTTCGACGCGGGCAAGGACTTTCCGCAGATCAGGGCCATTTCATGCAAGAACTTTTGCAGCGCGAGAAAATGGCGAACGGAGAAGAAGCTCGAAAAAGTCTGCAGTTTCGTTTGCTCACTACGGACCACCTGGATGACGTGATGGCCGGTCTGTCGTTCTTGACAAAGCTGCCTCGTGTCGACGCAAACCGCATTGCGATCGCTGGGCACTCCTTTGGCGGTCAGCTAACCTTGCTCGCGGCCGAGCGCGATAGCAGCGTGCGCGCCGCCGTCACTTTTGGAGCAGCCGCCGGCTCATGGGAAGATTGGCCGGAGCTTCGCGAGCGCTTGTTAAGCGCAGTCCGCAAGACGAGCGCTCCGTTAATGCTCATCCACGCGTCCAACGATTACTCGACCGCCCCCGGCAACGCGATGGCGGCAGAGCGCAAGCGGATGGGCAAGCCACAGGTCCTCAAAATTCATTCCGCAGTCGGCAAGACATCGGAGGAAGGCCACAATTTTGTGTACTCGGCGGTGGATCGTTGGGAAACCGACGTCTTTAAATTCCTGGACGCGAATGTTCGTTGACTGTGACCGACGACTGCTAATCTGTATGCAAAAGGAAACAGAAAATCATGTGTCGAAACATCAAAACCCTTCATAACTTCGCGCCGCCGGCGACGGAGGAAGAGATCCGCGCATCTTCTCTTCAGTTCGTTCGAAAACTGAGCGGATTTACCAAACCCTCGAAAGCAAATGAGGACGCCTTTAATCGGGCAGTCGACAAGGTAACGCTGACCGCGCAGGAGCTGCTCGATTCATTGGTGATAAATGCGCCACCGCGCAATCGCGAAGTCGAAGCGTTGAAAGCGCGCACCCGATCGACGAAGCGTTTTGGCTCGTCTACCATTTCGGTTGTTGCCGGACATAGCCACGGTTGAAGTCGGGGAAAGCAGCATCCCTAAAAAAGCTGCTGTCGTAATGGAACACGCAGGCATCAGCGGCAAAAAGTTTCGCGCCGCTTTTGTGCTGATTTTGGTCGTGGCGGTCTCTGCCCTCTTCCTGGCGGTGACGTGGCCTTTTCTAAAACCGCTTCTTCTTGGAGCATTACTGGCAGGGCTGTTTCGCCCTCTTTACCAATGGGTCACGCGGCGTCTTGGCGATCAAAGATCCCTCGGCGCTGTGGTCACCCTACTGATTCTTTTCATCCTCGTGGTTGGCCCCATCAGCGCATTTCTCGGAGTCGTCGTTCAACAAGCGCTCAACATAAGCGATCAAGCGATTCCGTGGGTCCGCCAGCACTTGGGCTCCGCCAGTACTTTTAACGCGCACGATTGGCTGGTGCAGAAATTTCCAGCGCTCGCCGATCATGTTCCGAGTCAGGACGAGCTGGTGCAGAATGTGGGCGCGGCGGCCAAGGGCGCGGGTGCGTTGCTTGTAGCCGCTGCTTCCCGAATGACGGTGGGAACGGCTGGCTTTCTTCTCGATCTTTTCATTATGATCTACGCGATGTTTTTCTTCTTCAAGGATGGCGAGAAAATCCTGGAGCAGATTTTTTATTACGTCCCGCTGAGTCATGAGGATGAAGCGCTCATGCTGCAGCGATTCACTTCGATCACCCGCGCAACCGTGAAGGGAACACTCGTCGTCGGGATAATCCAGGGGGCGCTGGCCGGGATCGCATTCTGGGTCGCGGGCATCGGTGGAGCCGCGTTTTGGGGAACACTCATGACCATCCTCTCGATTGTGCCAGGAATTGGAGCGGCGCTTATCTGGGTGCCGGCCGTGATTTATTTATTCATAACCGGCCAAGTTCTCGCCGGAACACTCCTCCTGGGATGGTGCGCTGCCGTCGTTGGAACGATTGATAACATCCTGCGTCCGGTTCTCGTAGGGAAGGACGCCAGGATGCCGGATCTTCTCATCCTTGTCGGGACGCTGGGAGGCCTGTTTCTTTTCGGACCGATCGGATTCATCGTCGGGCCGATCGTGTGCGGGCTATTCCTAACTGTCTGGACAATCTACGGCGCGACCTTCAGAGATGTTTTGCCGCCGGTTAAAAGTTCACGAACTACCGAAGTAGATGAGCCTAAAACACCTTGAAAGATTAGTCGTCCGACGAAAGTTGAGCGTTCTCTGACTTCTAATTTCTTCAAATATGTCCAACTTTACCGGGGGATGCGTGTGCGGCGCGATTCGCTACGAAGTGACCACCAAACCGATCATGATGTTCAATTGCCACTGTCGTGATTGCCAGCGCATTACCGGGAGCGCGTTTACGCCTGTTGTTTATGTGCCGGCGAAGGCATTCAAAATCACGAAGGGTTCTCCGCGCTACTATTCCACGCCCAGCAAGATGGGTGGTCATAACAAACGCGGCTTTTGCCCCGAGTGCGGTTCACGGCTTTTCGGTGGAGAGACCGAACACGGCCAGGGCATCACCGCTTCCAGCCTGGACGATCCCAGCTTATTCAAACCGACGGTGGATATGTGGATTTCCGACGCGCAGTCCTGGGACCAGATGGATCCGAGCTTGCCGAAGTTCGAGAAGTATCCGCCGCAAGGATGAGCAAATCCTTTGAAAGCTCCCGCGCGCCTGAACCGGTGGGCGCATTTCCGCATGCCAAACGTGTCGGTAACTTGCTCTTCCTCTCCGGAATCGGACCGCGCGTTCGCGGCAGCAAGGAAATTCCCGGCGTCAAGCTAGACGAAGCCGGCAACGCCTTAAGTTACGATATCGAGAAGCAGTGTCGGGCCGTTTTCGAAAACGTCCAACTAGTCTTGGAAGACGCCGGTGCGAACTGGAACGACATTGTCGATGTCACCGTCTTTCTCACGAACATGAAGAAGGATTTCCCAATCTACAATCGGCTCTATGCCGAACATTTCGCCGGCGAAGGCAAACCAAATCCGACGCGCACAACGATTGAAGTCACCGCACTACCCACGCCCATCGCGATCGAGCTCAAAGTAATCGCCGCTGTCGCTTGATTCTGAGGAGCGCAGGCTGCCAGCCTGCCAGCCTCGGCAGCTTGCCGAGACACTTTTAAATTGCTGTTTCGCTTCGCGCAGAATGTTGCCGGCAAGCTGCCGGCAACTGCAGGCTAGCAGCCTGCGCTCCCCGGATGACTCACGCTGTCTGAAGAGGCAGTCGTGTCAGCTGCAACTAAACACTCTGCAGGCGACACGCCTGCCACTACAGTGACGGATGAGTAGCATTCCTTTTCGTATCCTCGCCGCCGATCACACCGGCATTACAGTCTCGAATCTCGAGCGCTCTCTCGCTTTCTGGCGTGATGTTCTTGGTTTCGAGCTCTCGCATCGCGTAGATCAAACGGGTGAACTCGCCGCTGAAATCACCGGCGTGCCCGGCGCTGAGATTTCTCTCGCGGTTTTGAAAGCACCCGGCGGCCACAAAATCGAATTGCTTCAGTACACCGCGCCGGCGGATCGAAAACAGCACGTCGATCTTCGGCCGTGCGACGTCGGATCGGTCCACCTCGCGCTAACGGTCGATGATCTGGATGCGGTTTTAGAAAAAATCGCCGCGTCTGGTTGGAAAGCTGGCCGCAAACCGCAAACGCTTACGACTGGCCCGAACGCCGGAAAACGGGTGATGTACGTTCGCGATCCAGATGGAACAACAATTGAATTCATGCAGCCGCCGGCTCAAAGCGGTTGATTCTTCCGAATTAAGCCTTGGACGTTCAGCGCGGTGCGTTGAATCTTTGGAAAGTAGAACGCATGCAGTTTTCAGATAACGAAGATTTTGCGAAACAGCTCGATGCCCAGGATTCACTGCACGTTTCCCGCGAAAAATTTCATTTGCCAGCGAACAGGAGCGGCGAGCCGCTGATTTATTTCGCGGGCAATTCCCTTGGCTTGATGCCGAAAGCGGCGAAGCAAATCGTCGAACAAGAGTTGGAAGATTGGGCAAAACTCGGCGTGGACGCGCATCTCAAGGCGAAAACGCCGTGGTATTCGTATCACGAGACGTTGCGCGGGCCCGCGGCGCGACTCGTTGGCGCGCAGCCGATCGAAGTCATCTGTATGAACGGCCTCACGGTGAACTTGCACCTGATGATGGCCACATTTTATCGCCCAAAGAAATCACGTTTCAGAATCCTGATGGAAGATCCGGCGTTTCCTTCCGACACCTATGCGATCAAAACACAGATAATTCATCACGGACTTGATCCAAAAGACGCGCTGATTCTGGCTCGGCCGCGCAGTGGCAAGTTTACCGTACGAACCGAAGAGATCCTCGATCTAATGGAAAAGCATGCCGATGAGCTTGCGGTTGTATTAATCGGCGGTGTGAATTTTTTTTCGGGTCAGTTGTTCGACATTCCGACGATTACGGCGGCAGCCCGGAAGCATGGAATCACAGTTGGTGTTGATCTCGCCCACGCCATCGGCAACGTGCCGCTTTCGCTGCATGACTGGAACGTCGACTTCGCGGTTTGGTGTTCCTACAAATACCTCAACGCCGGTCCCGGCGCGGTCGCAGGCGCCTTTGTCCATGAGCGACACGCTACTAACACGAATTTGGCCCGTTTGGCTGGTTGGTTCGGAAACGATCCGAATACGCGTTTTCGCATGCACTTGGAGCCCGAATTCATTCCGGTTCCTTCGGCCGATGGATGGCAAATCAGTAATCCACCGATTTTATCGATGGCGCCGCTGCGCGCTTCCCTTTCCATTTTCGAAGAGGCTGGAATGGACGCGCTCCGACAGAAGTCGATTAAGCTAACGAATTATCTCCAATTCTTGTTAGAGTCCGAGCCGGACGGGCAGTCGAAGAAACAATACACAATTATCACGCCGCGGCAGGCAGACCAGCGCGGCTGCCAACTGTCGATCCTGGTGCGCGAACATCCCAAGGAATTATTCACCAACCTCGAAGCCGCGGACGTGAAATGCGATTTCCGCGAACCGAACGTGATTCGCGTGGCGCCGACGCCGCTTTACAACACTTTTCATGAAGTGTGGCGTTTCGCCAACATTCTACGCCGCAGTGACTGATATTACCGTTCGAAAAAATTCGCCGCAACTCTGAGAAACATTGCTCATTGAGGCGTGCCAAGATAGCTGGCATGATTCAAAATGACGCGCGCGACGCGATTCTCCTATCTTTTCCTCGTCGCCGTAATTGTGCTGGCGGCGGCGATCCATCTGGCCACGCCGCTGATAACCGTTCTCTTTTCCTATTTTGCTCTACGCAAACTTTACTTTGGCAAAAGAAAGTGGCTGTCCCTCCTGCTATTCTTCGTTGTCGTTTCCGCAACCCTCTACGGCTTGGGTTTTCTTATCAGACAGGCGTTCGTTGCCTTTCCCAAGATCGCAGCGGAATCGATTCCGCCATTTATTGCATATGCGCAAAGCCACGGGATCGAACTCCCCTTTTCAGACATGGACAGTCTAAAAGCGGCCATCGTTGACGTGGTGAAAAACGAATTCCTGTTTGTTGGCAATTTCGCGCGAGCAGCTACTACACAACTTGCCTTCGTCTTAATAGGAATCGTAGTTGCGGTCAGCTTGTTTTTGAATCCGCGGATCGAAAAATCTTCCAAGTCGAAGAATCCGAGCCTGTTTACCGCGGTAACCGGAGAGATCAAAATCCGTTTTCAATTATTTTACCAAAGTTTTGAAACAGTCATGGGCGCTCAAATCCGGATTTCGGCGATAAACACGCTCTTGACGGCTGTATTCGTGCTCATTGTCTCACTCAAGTACGGGGCTTTTGTGGTCGGTCTGACTTTTCTTTGCGGCCTGTTGCCCATCGTGGGAAACCTGATCAGTAACGCAATCATCGTCGGCATCGCCTTTACAATGTCGCCGCGGCTGGCGATTGTTGCTCTCATCTTCCTGGTTGCAGTTCATAAGCTGGAATATTTCCTGAACAGCAAAATCATCGGCGACCTGATCAAAAATCCCGTCTGGCTTACCTTGCTCGCCCTGATCATTGGCGAGCGATTCATGGGAATACCAGGAATGATCCTGGCGCCCGTCGTTCTGAATTACATCAAAGTTGAAGCCTCCAAGTGGCCGCCGCCGGATGCCGTTCCTTAACGTACGGACTTTTCCGTCAGCGTTGGAACTGGCTCTATTCTGTGGAACCGGTTTGCGGCGGCGCTGTGCCACATTGAGCGGTTCGTCGTGCTCGGCGCGACCCTCGTCACCGGCCGACTCTCGGGCCTGTCCAATTACGCGCTTCCAACGGAACAAATTTTAGCTCAGTCGAAATCGCTGAGGTTATTAAAATTTCGGAATAATTTTCCCTCTTCTTCGAGAACGTTAACGAGGCTTAATTTGCCCGCGTCGACGAGCTTCTTCGTTAGCGATTGAAGCGAAAAATCCGATCCCGAAAGCGCCATGATGAAATCGGTCCCGGTACCTTTCGGATAAATCGCAACCAGTGGTTCGGCGCGGTTGCCGATCATGGGGAGAACGCCGCGCCCCGGCTCAACCAGATTGCAGATCAAACGCAAATAATTTCCGGTCATCAACGGCATGTCGATAGCGAGAGCGAGCAAATGATCTGTTGAAATTCGCGCCACTGTCGCAGAAAGACCACTTAACGGACCGCGCGACGGTTGTTCGTCGGAAACGAATTGCACATCCGATGGCCGCCAGGGCGGATCAGTTCGTGCCGAGACGAAAATTTCTTCTGGTTGCAATGTGCGCAGAAGATCAAACTGAATTTGCCAGAGCGGTCGCCCGCGAAAGAGAAGCGTTGCCTTGTCCTTTCCCGTCCGACGCGATTCCCCGCCGGTGAGCAACACCGCGCTAATATTCATTAAAGATGACAGATTTCGATTGCCACATGGTAACATCGCCTTGAAAGCAGTGAAAGAAGACGGCATCGCTCCAGGCCAGATCATTCGGCGAAAGCAGGATGGTGCACTGGAGTATCATCGCGACGATCTCACCATTGAGGAGCCGCTCGAGATTCGCATCGGCCGCAAGACTGTTGCGACTACGATGCGAACACCCGGGCACGACGAAGAACTCGCTGCCGGTTTTCTCCTTTCCGAAGGAATTATTCGAGCTTCTGACGAGATTGATAAATTCTCCCGTCCGTCTGGCGCGCGTAATCGGGAAAACATCATAACCGTTACGCTGGCCGAAGGCATAAAACCTAAACTCAACTCAACGCAGCGTTTCGGCACGATTTCATCGAGCTGCGGCATCTGCGGGAAAGAAAGCATCGCCGTGATCCGGCAGAATTTCCCGCCGATTGAGTCGGCCCCAGGCGTCCGCGCTCATCTCGAGACATTGCTCTCACTTCCAGCGCTCCTGCGTAAGAACCAGGGCGACTTCGCCCGCACTGGCGGAATTCACGCGGCTGGCATTTTTGGGCTCGACGGCAAACCACGCCTGGTTAGAGAAGACATCGGTCGGCATAACGCTGTCGATAAAGTTATTGGCCGGGCTTTTCTTGATCGCGAACTGGCTCTGGCCTCGTGCATACTTCTCGTTAGCGGACGCGCATCCTTCGAGATCATGCAAAAGGCACTCTCCGCCGGAATTCCAATCGTCGCCTCGGTCTCAGCACCTTCGACCCTGGCGATGGAATTCGCGCGCGAATGCAATCAGACCTTGATCGGATTCCTCCGCCCTCCGTCATTCAATATTTACGCGCACATCGAACGCGTCATTTTGGATTGATTCTTCTGTAGCGGCGGTCTATGACCGCGGGAGAGGCTAGCGGGCCTGTCTTCCGAATCAGCAGAGCAATTGTTTGACGCAATTAATCAGCCCTTGGATCGCGAAAGGCTTAACCAAATATTTCACGTCGTGCTTGGTAAGGAAGAGTGCGATTTTTGCGTCCGTAGCAAAGCCGGTGATGAAAATGAAACGATCGGATAGCGATGGTCGCATTTCTTTCGCCTGCAGGTAAAACTCGTCACCGCGGAGGCGCGGCATCTTCAGGTCGCAGATCACGGCGTCGTACTCGTGCGCCTTCACCTTGAGAAGGGCTGCTTTTCCGTCAAAAGCGACATCGACCAGAAAATTTTCATCTGCCAGGATCCACTGTAAAGCAGAGGCGAGTTGCTGGTCGTCGTCGACCACCAGGATAGCCTTAAGGCGAAGAGTGTTGACGTGAGGCTGAAGGCCTTCCCAATGCGAGTCAGATTTCATCGAGGCGCGGCTTTGATTGAGCAGTCAGGGTGCCAAGTCGAAGGCCAGAGATCAGGGGCGCAGGATCCGAGTTACTGCTCGGTTTGCTTCTCGAGCTGATGTCGAAAATAGCCTTTCCAACTTTCTGGTAAGGCCTTGATTTGAGTAGCTTGCCGCAGCGATTTGACATCGTCCTTATCAAAAGCATAAAGACGCGTGATGTCGGCAACGCTAATGTCTTGTTGCTCGTGTCCAACTAATTCCACGGCATCTCCGGCACCAACCATTCCTTCCCGCATCACCGCAAAATAAAAACCGGTGCGACGGCTGGCCAGAAAACGCTTGATGATATCGGCACGTCCAAACTTTATACCTAGTTTGTAGCAGGGCATTCGTGGTTCCGTGACCATGACTTCCGTTTCGCCGATTCGAAACCTGT
>Ga0193750_1000306_pt1 | contig 13585 bp, 11 predicted proteins | sample L1c1metaG_FD_160569 | JGI IMG/M metagenome (GOLD analysis project Ga0193750, IMG submission 160569) | Soil microbial communities from a riparian zone of the East river system, Colorado, United States - L1c1 | ecosystem: Environmental > Terrestrial > Soil > Riparian zone | place: USA: East River...
GCGTTTGCTTGCGCTGCGCCGCCTCGGGATTGAGACCGTGGAAGATTTGCTGACTCATTTCCCACGGCGTCACGAAGATCGACATGAGTTCCCGGAATTTCCGCGCGAGGAGAGCGATATCCCGATCTGTCTTTGCGGCGAAGTGATCAAAACTTCGGTACGCCGTTTTGGCGGTTGGAAAAAGATTTTCGAGGCAACGTTACAAGAGGCGAAGCCAAATGTTCTGAGCGAACCCCTCGTGTGCCGCTGGTTCAACTTGCATTACGTGCAAAAGATGATCGCAACGGGGCAGCGCCTCGTCGTCTTTGGCAAACCGCGTTTGCGCGGCAAACGGATTTGCATGGATCATCCGGAATTCGAGGTGATCGAGAACGACGAGGAAATCTCGATTCATTTTCGGCGGATCACGCCGATTTATCCTGCGACAGAAGGTATTTCACAGCGGGTCTTGCGCAGCATCATCCACCGACTGTTAAATGAAATTTCCGACCAGGCATTGGAAACATTGGTCCCGGGTGACGTTGCTCAGGGAGAAAGGCGCGACGCGGTCCGCGCGATTCATTTTCCGGAAAACTGGAAAGCGCGTGACGCCGCGCGCGAGCATCTGGTTCTTTCGGAGTTTTTCGCGATGCAAATGCTGATCGCATCACGCCGTTCCGAGTCTTCCATTCGTATGGGCGAATCGCATTGCGGACCGGGCGCGCTGCTCGATAAATTTTTGAAGGCGTTACCGTTCGATTTGACTGGTGCGCAATTAAAAGTCATCGGGGAAATCAGGCGCGATCTGGCGGCGAGCCAGGCAATGAATCGTTTGTTGCAGGGTGACGTGGGCTCGGGGAAAACAGTGGTTGCCATTGCCGCGATCTTGCTCGCGGTGGAAGCCGGTTATCAGGCCGCCTTCATGGCACCGACGCAAATTCTGGCCGAGCAACACTATTCCGTACTGCGGCGCTGGCTCGATCCGCTTGGCGTCCGGATGGCGCTCCGCACGGCGGCTCGCCAAGAGGCAAGCGGACCACTGCCGTTGTTTGTGAGCGCGCAGGCTGAGTCTCTGGGGAGCACAGGCTACCAGCCTGTCGTGTCCGGCAGCTTGCCGGACACCTCCACGGATTCCGACGCGCAAAGTGCGAAGTCGCTAGCGCGAAAGTATGGAGTCGCCGAACCAACCTATCACCGGCGCAGTCTGCCGCATTTCGAACGACCATGCGCCAAATACGCGATTACGTTTGCCACACGGAATCATCGGCAATTGTCAGCAAAGGCGCGCGACATCGTGCTGGAATCGCTACTCCGCTGGAAAGACCGCCGCTATGAATTGTACGCAGCGTGCGTGATGCCCGACCACGTTCATCTCTTAATCGAGCCGATGATCGAGCGCGAAGGTAACGACGCAAACCCGGTGTTCTTTTCGCTTTCGAAGATTCTGCACAGCATCAAATCGTTTACGGCGAACCGAATTAACAAGATCGACAATGTGCGCGAAGCCGTTTGGGAAACCGAGTCGTTTGATCGGCTGATTCGCTCCGAGAGCGATCTACAGGAGAAATTTCAATACATCACGCGTAATGCATGGGATACCGGCGTGGTGAAGCATGGCGAAGATTATCCATGGGTTTGGTATTTTGGGATGGAAAACACGAAAGACTTCGCGGCAGGCTGCCGCGAAAGACAGGCTGGCAGCCTGTGGTCCCCAGGCAACCTGTCATCTCCAGTCGTTACGCGCAATGACGTGCCACAGGTCATCATCGGTACACACGCGCTGCTTTACGAGAACGTCTCGTTTTCGAAACTCGGTCTCGTCGTGATTGATGAGCAGCACAAGTTTGGCGTTGCCCAGCGCGCCCGATTAACGGCGCGCGAACCAGCGCCCGACGTGCTGGTTATGACTGCCACGCCGATCCCGCGCACGCTGACAATGACTGTTTATGGCGATCTCGATGTCTCAATCATCGACGAGATGCCGCTTAACCGGGGAAAAATAGTCACCGCGGTTCGCGATGAATCGCGTCTTGGCGAGGTTCTCAGCTTTTTACGAACGCAATTGGAAACGGGACGTCAACTCTACGTGATTTATCCGCTGATTGATGAGAGCGATAAATTGGACGTGAAAGCGGCGGCGGCGGAGTACGAATTGTGGCGGGAGCGGTTGCATCCATCTCGCTGTGAATTACTTCACGGTCGCATCCCCGCAGCGGAGAAACAGGAGATTATGGAGCGATTTCGTCGCGGGCAGTCCAAAGCATTAATTAGCACAACGGTGATTGAAGTGGGCGTCGATGTTCCAAATGCAGCTGTGATGCTAATCGAGAACGCGGAACGGTTTGGGCTGGCGCAGCTTCATCAACTTCGCGGGCGCGTCGGACGCGGCGAGCACAAATCATACTGCATTTTGCTAACGTCGGATAAATCCAAAGAAACGGCGGCAAAGCTCGCTGTTTTGGAACGAACAAGCAACGGCTTTGAAGTGGCCGAAGCGGATTGGGATTTGCGTGGACCGGGTGATTTGCTTGGCACGGCGCAGAGCGGCTTGCCCGCGCTTAAGATCGGCAATTTGAAGACCGACGCAGACTTGATGCGACGGGCCCGCGCGGCGGCGATGTCGATCTTCGATGCTGATCCACGTCTGGAATTGCCCGAGAATCAACGTTTCCGGCGTTTGATTGTCGAACAACAGGGACGAACTTTTTCTAACGTCAGTTAATGAAGAATCTCGCGAAATTTTTGATTTTTGTCCTGCTAATTAGCGCGGGAATTTCTCTGCTGTATGATTATCGCCTCAAACATGGGGCGCTGAATCTGCCGTCGGCGCGAACGCCAGAGAAGTACACGTTGGCTTCAACGCCGAGCGTCGACTCAAAGCAAGTCGCCTCGCTGGAGGCATTGAACCGGGAACGGCGCGCACTCGTCAGCAGCGTAATCCCGTCTGTCGTCGCGGTGAAAACTTCCAAGAAGATTGCCATACCGCGTGAACGTGGGCTCGATCTCTTCGAATTTTTCTATGGCAATCAGCGACGATTTCGGAATCCAAATGACCAAGCTTTGGTGCAAAATTCGCTCGGTTCTGGCGTAATTGTGACGAATGAGGGGCACATTATTACGAACAATCACGTTGTCGATCAGGTGGATGAGATCGAAGTGCAATTGAGCGATGGCCGGACGAAAAAAGCGCGCCTGGTGGGTGCGGATTCTCAGGTTGACCTGGCTGTGCTCAAGATCGACGATCCGGGCGTCAAACCGCTTAAACTAGCCGATTCAGACACGGTGCAGGCCGGAGACTTTGTTTTGGCCATTGGCAATCCGTTCGGGTTCGAAGAGACGGTAACAGACGGCATTATTAGTTCGAAAATGCGGCCAAACCGCACCGACGCGTTCGGGGATCTCCTGCAAACAAACGCAGCAATTAATCCTGGAAACAGCGGAGGCCCACTGATTAATCTTCGCGGCGAAGTCATTGGGATCAATACGGCCATCATTTCACCTAGCAGCGCTTCCGCGGGCATTGGCTTTGCTATTCCGTCGAACACGATTCGTACCGCCCTCGAGAGCTTGTTGAAGCAGGGGCGAATCATTCGCGGTTACCTCGGAATCCAGATGCGTGCATTGCAGCCTGGCCAGAATGGCGCGGAGACTGAAGGCGTGACAGTAGAGGAAGTAATGCCCGGGTCGCCCGCAGCTCAAGCGAAATTGCAACGCGGCGACGTGATCCGCAAATTCAATGGTCGCGACGTGAAGAATATAAATGTGCTGAAGGGTATGGTGGCGCAGACAGAGTTGAATAAGAATGTTGAACTCGAAATCATACGCGAGGGCAAGGCGCTGAATGTGACCACTCAGGTCAAAGAGCAGCCAGCTAATTACGAAACCGCCGGGGTTATGCCACGGCGCCCCCAGCCCCAGACGCCTCAGATGGAACCGAACGATCAACGAGATACAAGCGGTCCGCTTGCGTCAATTCATGTTGGGGACCTGACTGCTGAGATGGCGCGGCAACTCGATTTGCCGAATAACGTCCGCGGTGTTGTGGTCACCAATGTCGAACCTGATAGTGGCGTGGCCGAGTTGCAAAAGGGCGATGTGATCGAGGAAATCAATCAGCAACCGACAGCGTCAGTTTCGGATTACAATAAAATCGCCGCTTCACTTGATTCCAGCCAACCGCAGATCCTATCGGTTTGCCGGCATCGGATGCGTTCGTTTCTTGTTTTGCGGCCGCGGTGAGCGATGCTCAACAACCGCTAAAGCTTGTCTAGTGGCGCGTGTCCTCACACGCAATCTCTGAGTGTTTGCGGCTGGAGACAGCCGCCTCTACACCAAATTCAACACGCAATAGCGTGGCGCCGGCAAACGCCGGAGAGCATTTCCCAGAGCGCATCGAGAACGCGCTGCACGGAAGCTTTTACGGATTCGAAATTGTGATTGTCGATGTACGAGGAAAGCATTTTGCGCTCAGTGGCGGCGTGTTCGCGGTCGGCTTCAATGTGGACGCTGAAATACTCGTAAGCTTTCGGATTATTGAAGCCGTAATGTCTCTTCAGTCCGTCGATCTTTGATTCGCAGATCGCGGGGACTTGACTCTCATAAGCGTAAAGCGCAGCGAGACCTTCCGCGGTCGGTCTGTCACCACACGCTGATCGGAATGTGTCGATTAAGTTTTTGGTCTCCGGCTGTTTCTCTGTGCTCCGTACATCGACATCGGAAACGCCCAGGCTTTCCGCGAATCTCAGCCAAAGCTCGGGATGATTTGGTGAACCGCCTTCTTCGTCGATCAAATTAGAAAGCAATTGTTTCCGCGTCGCTTGATCGTCGCACTTCGCGTGCACTACCGAGAGATACGTCGGAAACGCGGCGACATGGTGATAGTACTGCCGCGCGTAATCAGCCAGCGCCTCCCTGCTCAGCTCTCCACGCGTCCACGCGAGATAAAACGGATGTTTCAACAGATGTTTGTCCGCGATGTCCTTGTCGATCTTGTCGAGATGTTGATTCATTGGTTTCTTCACTCCTATTTTATTATGGCCACAGATTTTCACAGATAAGAAAACAGAATTCTTCGATTTTTTGGTACATCTGTGTCCATCCGTGGTTTTCTCTGTTTGAACATCGACATCGATTACGTCGAACGCAAAATATGCTTAATGCCGCGGATGGGAATGACGACCCAGTCGGGACGATGGTTTAGTTCGTAGCCGATTTCGTACACGGCTTTGTCGAGCAAATAGGCTTCTAGCATGATTTGCAGATCATCGGCATTCTGCGGGATGAAAATGGCGCCAGTGGTTGTCTGCAAATAGCTTTGCAGGAAAACGCTGCTCATCTGCCGATACCAAAGATCGGCCCAACGCTCCAGGAACGGCACATCCTCTTTGCGCATGGCCGGCTGCCAGAGCGCGCTGTAAGCAGCGTATTGAAACGAGCGCATCATTCCGGCGACGTCACGCAGCGCGCAGCGCTTCAACTTCCGTTCGCTGAGCGCTCGCGCCGGTTCGCCTTCAAAATCGAGAATAACAAAATCCTTTCCCGTATACAGTACCTGGCCGAGATGATAGTCGCCGTGGATGCGGATTTTTGCGGCGTTTGAGCGACGGTCGAGCAGCCGTTTTTCTCGCGCGAGAATTTCTTGTTCCGCAGCGATAACCTCTTTGGCTTCCTCTCGAGACACTTTGGACAAGTTTGATAATTTTTTTTCGACAAGAGTAAACGCGCGCCGCAGCGACGTCCGCATCGACTGGTAAACTGAACGTTGGGCCATCGCATTGAAGGGTTCGGGCGCGAAGGCGCGATCATCATTGTTTGAAGCGAGCGCGAGATGCAATTCGCCCGTGCGTTGCCCGAGCAGCTTCGCTTTTTCCGGATAAACGCCGCCGATCAACTCATCGAGAAGTGAAGCGGGGGGCGCGGCTTGATTCTGGAGATCGGCTTTGCGACCCAGCACACGTTCGTAATACCGGCCAACTGCGTCCAGAGTCAGCGCCCAGCCGTCGCCTTCGCTGATGGCAGCACGTTGCAAGAGGCAAACCACTGTTGGCTGAGATTTTTCGCGGCGATATTCGATCGCGCCGAAGAAAGCCGGCACATTCGGGAAGTTGGCGCGCTCGGTGAGGAATCGGGTTATTTCGACGTCGGGATTCACGCCGTCCTCAAGTTTGCGATAGAGTTTTAGGAAAAATTTATTATCGAAAAGCATCGACGAGTTGCTCTGTTCCCCACCGAGAACCTGCGATTTGCCTGAGCTGACAAGAGAATCGGTTCCGAGCGACTTACTCGCGATACCGATGAGATCGCCCGTGTCCCCGTTCATAGTCTGACGTTGCACGATCGCTCCGAACAACTGAGACCGAAAGTTCTCATCCCAAATCGCATCGTATAGGATTGTCTCCTTGGCACCCGCGAAACGCGCGATGATTGCGTGCGCAGTGTTGCGCAAAACAGCACGCGCAGCCCCGTCAGACGCAATCTTTACAGGCAAGGAATAAATTTCCGTAGGGCCATCCAGATAACTGACCTCGACGAACCAAAGGCGCGCCGCGTCTGCACCGGTTGAGATGGCAGTTTGCTCGATCACCCTCAGATGACGAAAAGTCCGTGCTTTCGAGCCAAACCAGCGACACGTCTGGATGTAAGTAGGCAGAATTTCGCGCTCGATCTGCGCGCGCTGACCGTCGGCCAGCACGGTTTGCAGGTCGGCGGGAGCATCGATCATGGGCACAACGCGTTTCCTAGAGGCGCGGCGCCCATCCGTTTGCGCCTGGAGGGCGAACCAATAATGAGCATGCGGGCCGAGCGTAACGACGTAGGGCGACTTCTTAATCGGGCGAAACAGATTGCGGCTAAACACCTCCATCGGCACACATCCGGCGAAGCGGGACAGGTCCAACTCTACGGATTGCGCAAAACGCGAGAGGTTCACCACGACAACGATTGTCTCATTCTCGAAGCGCCGAAGAAACGCGAGAACCTTGGCGTTATCCGGATGGAGAAATTCAAGGGAGCCGCGCGAAAACGCCTTAAAATTTTTTCGCATCGCAATGACCCGGCGCATCCACCAAAGGAGGGAGGAGAGATTTTTCTGCTGGTTCTCGACGTTGACAGCTTCGTAGTGATATTCGGGATCGATCGTAATCGGCAGATAAAGCTGCTGGGGATTGGCTCTTGAAAATCCCGCATTACGGTCCGGACTCCACTGCATGGGGGTGCGGCAACCGTTGCGATCGCCCAGATAAAAATTGTCGCCCATGCCGATCTCATCGCCGTAATAAATGATCGGTGTTCCCGGCATGGAGAAAAGCAGCGTGTTTAGCAGCTCGATTTTGCGGCGGCTATTTGCGAGGAGCGGTGCCAGTCGTCGCCGGATGCCAAGGTTAATGCGAGCGTGCGGGTCGGTGGCGTAAACACGATACATGTAATCTCGCTCTTCATCGGTCACCATTTCGAGGGTCAGCTCGTCATGGTTGCGCAGGAACATCGCCCACTGGCAATTGTCGGGAACCGGCGGCGTCTGCTCGAGGATGTCGATAACTGGAAACCGGTCCTCCATTTGCAGCGCCATGAACATGCGCGGCATAAGCGGGAAATGAAAACTCATGTGCGATTCGTCGCCCTTGCCGAAGTACGCGGCTGCGTCCTCCGGCCACTGATTCGCTTCAGCAAGCAGCATGCGATTTGGAAATTTCGCATCGACGTGTGCACGCAACTTGCGCAGATACACATGTGTCTCCGGCAAATTTTCGCAGATCGTGCCCTCGCGTTCGTAAAGATAAGGAACGGCGTCAAGACGAAGTCCGTCGACACCCATGGCGAGCCAAAAATCGCAGACTTTCTCGACTGCCTCATGCACGGCGGGATTGTCGAAATTCAAATCCGGCTGATGGGAATAAAAGCGGTGCCAGTAATATGCTTTTGCCACAGGGTCCCACGCCCAGTTGGATGTTTCAAAATCTTTGAAAATGATGCGCGCATCCTTGTATTTCTCAGGCGTATCGCTCCAGACATAAAACTCGCGTTCGGGTGAGCCAGGCGCGGCGCGGCGCGACTTTTGGAACCACGGATTTTGATCCGACGTGTGATTAATCACCAGTTCCGTAATGACGCGCAGATTGCGCTGATGTGCTGCATTGAGGAACGCACGGAAATCATCCAGTGTGCCAAAGTTTGGATTAACATCGAAGTAGTCGGCGATGTCGTAGCCGTCATCACGAAGCGGCGAAGGATAAAACGGAAGAAGCCAAATGGCCGTAACGCCGAGCTCCTGGAGATAATCCAGCTTCTCGATCAGACCACGGAAATCCCCCATTCCGTCGCCGTCGCTGTCACAAAAAGTTTTGACGTGCAGCTCGTAGATGACTGCGTCCTTGTACCAAAGCGGATCGGCATTTTCGCCGTGCGAGTGCGTCATGAGGCTAACTCTTGGCGCACAAATGGCGCACGGCAAGTTATCGATGTCCCAATCGCTTGCGAACAAAATGCCTCGCCCTCGCAAGCGCGCGACGCGAGATCATGTTCATTACGAAGTCATAGCGAACCGTCGTTCGCTCAGAACTATTTCTCCGAGAGAGCCGATCGGAACGCTTTACCTCGAAAGCGTTGGACGAATTCCTTCGCACAGACTAAGACACCCAAATGGCCGACCCGCATCCGATCCATTCCTGCTTTCGAACTTTTGCCTTTGTTGGCTGAATCTAATTTTTGCATGTATCGGAAAGCAAAGAAACAAGCGCGCCGCAAAGGAAAATGGGAGACGGGACGCTTCTCCGCTCCTCCGCAACTCCAACCAGGCGCGCCAACCGATCTGGAGTTAATGCAGGCGATCCAGGCTGAAGATCCCGATGCGATTTCGCAGCTCTACGACCGGTACAATGGCATTTTGAAAGCACTCATCTTGCGCGTGATCCATAATGAAGCGGAGGCCGACGATCTTCTGCAGGAAATTTTCATGGAGATATGGAACCAGGCAAAAAATTTCTCCGCCCAAAAAGGAAAACCGCTGGGTTGGATGGTTACGCTGGCGCGCCGCCGGGCGATTGACGGTTTGCGCAAAAAACAGGCTTACGCTCGAGCGGAGGAGCGCCTGCAAAATGAGGTCGAACAGCAACCTGATGCCTGGGTGCACAATGCCACTGAAGAAGAAATTGTCCTGGGAGATACCCGCGTTCTTATACGCAAGGTAATCAACGGGCTTCCGCCAGCCCAGCAGCAGGCCATCGATCTCGCATTTTTTCGGGGCATGAGCCAGCGCGAAATCGCCGCCAAAACGAATACACCATTAGGCACAGTCAAAACGCGGCTTGAGTTGGGGTTGAAAAAAATCTATGACGGACTGAAGGAATTGAAAGATGAACTTTGAGCGATTCCAAAACCAATCGCGGCTTTATGTCATCGGCGCGCTCGAGCCTGACGAGGTAGAGGAATTCGAGAAAGCGCGCAAAAAATTCGGGAAAAAGGCGGAAGATTTCATTACTGAATGTTATGCGTTGCACGAAGCATTTGCGCTGAGCTTGCGCCCGGCAAAAGCTTCCTCTGCAATCAAGGAACGGCTCATGTCGATGGTGCGAGAACGGAAATAGGCTTAATTATTCGGAGGTGGTTCCCAACCATCCAATTCACGCAGGATGAATTCCTGAAGGAATCCATAGAAATTCACCTGGAACAAACTCAAGTCCCGCCGCGATCCGATCGGTGAGCGATAATGATCGCACAGCTCGCCGTCGGTGAAATTGTATTTCGCGACAATGACCAAGCGCGCCTGATTGAGTGCGCTCAACCATGCTTCGGCGTGTTTTGACGGAATACGTAACGTGCGGTTGGTGAACGTTTTTTCGTTCCCGCTTAGTTGCTCGAGGTCTGCCGCCACTGTTTCCGTCGCCGTCTGAAACAGCCGCCGTAACTCAGGTTTCACGTAAAGCTTCCATTCCGCGCAAATTTCAGCTTCGTTCGGGTCCGCCGGTGGACTGAAGAGGCGATGCTCGGCGGCGAGAACGCCTTCCGGGTTAGCGCTGGTGGGAATTTGACGCAAAAGTTCCGCAAGAAATGGATCGAGCTCCGATATTTCAATCTCGTCTTTTCGCCGGCAAATCTCCATATCAAACGGCCTTCTCGAGCGTCGCGAGCAGGAGATATCCGTGCAACTGTTGCACATATAATTCCGCTCGCTCGCGCATTCCGCTCCACAAAATCGAGCGTCCCTTTTGATGCACCTCCAGCATGTGGCGCTCGGCTTTCTCCCGCGGATAGCCGAAGACCCGTTGGAACACCATTGTCACATAACTCATCAAATTCACCGGATCGTTATGCACGACGACTTGCCACGGAAGATCGACATCTTCTTTGGAACGCGTTTCTTTTTCGATCATGGGCTCATCAACTGTCGGTGGCCCCGCATTTTTCGCGACAGAAAAGGCACTAACCGCTGCGCTTTCTGCCATCGCCACCTCGTTCCAAAGTGGCTCTCCGTTCATACGGAAAACGCTAACATACGCCACCTTCAGTTCAAACCGGATGCCCCATTTTGCAGGCGATTGTGGTCGCGGGTTGGTGAACCAGGCCAAACAGTGGCTTTCGCTACGACGCAGCAGCAAGGATTTTTTCCTGAGCGGCTTTCATTTTTCGCGCATCGGCTTCGCTTCGGTCGTCGAAACCGTGCAAGTGTAAAAGCCCATGGACAATGTAGAGCCGAACCTCGCACGCTAACGAATCGACGAATGTGCGGGCCTGCCGGCGCGCCGCTTCCGCACTGATAACAATTTCGCCGTGTTGAAACGTTATTACGTCCGTCGGTCCCGATTGGTTAAGAAACCGCCGATGCAACAATGCCATGCGCCGATCGGAAATGAACAAAATGGAAATATCGCGGAGCCTCGTTAAATCGGTTGGTTCGCTTTTGCGTAATTGCAGACAAAATTGCAGTGCTTTCGCTGCGAAATTTTCAAGATCGGCAACATCAAGCGGAACAGCGCGTTGTAAATTACGGACGATGATTTTGGGAGCCGTATTGCCTACCCGACCGCGTCTCATGATGAATGGCTCGCGATCTTTGCCGCTGATTTCTTTTCGCGCACTGTTTCGCCAAGAGATTTTAGAAGGGCGTAAACAACTTCGAGACGCGGGACATTCGCTCTCACAATAAAGGCACGGCGCAGCGGCTCGCCCCAAATCGGTTCGATCTCAAACTCGACAAGATCGAGATTGGAAGTCGCCTTTACGGAAATCAAAATCAAATCACACGGACCGATTTCCTTCGTCGAGTTGTAACAATTGACTTCCGGGAGACGAAAATTTTCACCTGCGCCCCGAATACACAAATCTGCGCTCCGAATCGCCCTGAGATCGCCGCGCATCAGAAAATGAACGTTGCTGCCGCCGTATGCGAGTTTTGCGCCGTAATAACTGCCGATCGCGCCAGAACCGACTATTGCGATGCGAAAACTCATTCCTTCACGCTGGAGGACGCGTCTCTGATTGGAAATTTCGGGTGATCAATCGCGCTCCGGCGTTGAATGTGAAATAGGCCCACCCCCACTGGAAAAGCACGGCAAGCCGATTCCGAAAGCCGACCAGAAAAATGATGTGCACAAACAACCAGACGAGCCAGGCCGGAAGTCCGCTCAAGTGGACAAAATTCAAATCCGCGACTGCTTTGTTCCGTCCTATCGTAGCCATGCTTCCCTTGTCCCAATAGCGAAATCGCTGCGGTTCGCGCTGCTTGATCATTCGCAGAATATTTTTGGCGGCGTGACGGCCTTGCTGCATTGCGACCGGTGAAACTCCCGGCAAAGGCTGTCCAGTTTGATGAGAAAAATTCGCCAGGTCACCGATCACCTGGACTTCGGGATGGCCGGGAATCGTGAGATCATCGTTCACCATCACGCGGCCGACTCGGTCGATCGGCACGCCGAGCGTTTTGCCGACAAATGAAGCATTGTTACCTGCCGCCCAGATTTTCACGCGACACGGAATAAATTCGTCGCCCACTTGCAATCCGGTCTCAGTGAGATTCGTCGCGCACACACTTGTGCGCACTTCTACGCCAAGATCGACAAGTTGTTTCATTGCGCTGGCAGACAAATCCTCTGGAAAACCGGCCAGCAATCGCGGCTCGCCTTCAATGAGAATGACCCGCGCCTGGGATGGATCGATATGGCGGAAATCTTTTGCCAGGGTATAGCGCGCGATTTCCGCGATAGCGCCCGCCATTTCCACGCCAGTGGGTCCGCCGCCAATAATTACAAAAGTCATCGCGGCCTTGCGCGCCGCTTCATCAGTGATTTTCTCGGCGTACTCGAAGGCCATGAGCAAGCGCCGTCGCAGCTCGATTGCGTCCTCCAGACTTTTTAGTCCGGGCGCTAATTTTTCCCATTCGTTGTGTCCGAAATAAGAGTGCCGGGCGCCGGTGGCTAGAATCAGAAAGTCGTAGGGGATTTCCAGATCGGTCGTCTTTATTTTTTTGGCCTCGATATCGACCGATTCCACTTCGGCAAGGATCACTTCCATGTTGTTCCATCTGCTCAAGATAGCCCGTACTGGCGCAGCGATGTCGGCCGGTGACAGCGCAGCCGTCGCAACCTGATAAAGCAATGGCTGGAAAAGATGGTAGTTCGTACGGTCGATCACGGTCACGCGCACATCCTGGCCGGCGAGCTTCTTTGCCGCCTCGAGCCCGCCAAACCCCCCTCCAACTATGACGACCTGCGGTTTTTCCTCGGGCGTGTTCTCCATGGGCAAGAATGTCCCAGCAAACGTTCAACGCTCAACATTCAACGTCCTAAGCCTAACTAAATTGGCAGGGCGAACGCCGAGCACAGCGACAAAAGTTGGTTGTCAAAATGCCGCCCTCAATTATCTTTCGCGCCTTATGCCGAAGCCGATTGCTCGCAGCAAAACACGTAAATCAGTGGCAAAACGTTTCAAAATCACCGCGCGCGGCAAAGTGCTAAGGGCGCAATCGTCGCGCCGGCATTTGCTTTCGGCCAAGAATGCGAAACGCAGACGCCAACTGGGCAAAACGGCACGAGTGGATGATACCGATGTCGCCCGCGTCAAGGCAAACCTGCCGTTCGGCTAACAGCGATGGCACAGCTTAATAGGGCAACGGCGCGCTCTCTGTCCCAGTGCTGTGCCTGGTCGTGACGATCGTTGTTCTTGTGACCGGCGGGTTGCTCTTCAGTGCTCGTGCACGACTCTGGTCAACCGGCGCGATCGCAAACAGAAGTGTTACAACTTGTCAATGCGCGCGATTCTTTTACAAAAGTCCATTGCACGACGGCGATCTTGCTCGAAAATGTGCTTTCCGTCAGGGGCTATGGATTGAGGGCTTACAAACCCCGCCAGGGCAGGAATGCAGCAACGGTAGTCTGATCCTCCTTGCCGTAGTTCTCTGGCGGACTTTTTTTTGTTAGGCTGCGGCCCCCGAAATGGGCCGCACCATTCGGCTATGAAGCTCCTCAAAGTTAAAACGGTACGCTTTGCGCAGGTGATTGAAAAATGTGGTGAACCAGAGGTCTACACGCTCTGGCAAAAGCCCGGCGCCGACCGTCACTTTCAATCGCACATAAAAAACAACCGTGTCATGACGATACAAAGGAGCGGGAGAGGA
>Ga0193750_1000307_pt1 | contig 13583 bp, 9 predicted proteins | sample L1c1metaG_FD_160569 | JGI IMG/M metagenome (GOLD analysis project Ga0193750, IMG submission 160569) | Soil microbial communities from a riparian zone of the East river system, Colorado, United States - L1c1 | ecosystem: Environmental > Terrestrial > Soil > Riparian zone | place: USA: East River...
TAATCTCGCGCAGTTGTTCGGCCGGGACGCCAGTCTCGACTTCATAGTCAGGCTTGTAGCGTCCACCTTTATAGTTGTCCCAATATTTAGGAAGGTCGCGAAAAGTCGGCTTTTTGGTAATGGACGCCGCGTTTTTTTGTGCGGCTTCGTATTCTGCGCGGATCGCCGTGACTTTAGACTGCGCTTCCTCCGCGCCAATGTCTTCCGCATAAACCTCCCACAGTGCCGGATGCTCTTTGATCGCCTGATACATCAATGGCTGGGTAACGGTGGGATCATCTACTTCACTGTGGCCGTGACGGCGATAGCCGATCAGGTCGACGACTACATCGCTGCCGAAGGTGTACCGATATTCAAGGGCCATGCGGCCTACGCGTACTACCGCATCCACATCTTCACCATTGACGTGGAAGATCGGAACCGATTGGCGTCGCGCGAGCTGTGCGGCAAAGCGTGATGAATGCAGCTCAGTGGGAAGGGTTGTAAAGCCGAGCAGGTTATTGACAATCACGTGCACCGTGCCGCCGACTGTGTAGCCTTTCAGGTCGGAATAGTTCAGGGTTTCGGCAAAGATTCCCTGGCCCGCAAAAGCGCCATCGCCGTGAACGAGAAGAGGGAGGTACTTTTCAGCACCACCCGTGCCGACGCGATCCTGCTTTGCCCGGCTGCGCCCAACGGTGACTGGATCCACGGCTTCTAAATGGCTGGGGTTCGAAACCAGGTGGATGTGAATTCGAGCGCCGGACCTGGTGACGTACTCTCCAGTCGCACCCATGTGATATTTCACGTCGCCGCCGCCCAGCACACTTCGCGGATCCACATCCTCAAAACCTGCGAAGACCTCTTCTGGCGGCCGCTTTGCCACGTGGACGATCACGTTCAGCCGGCCGCGATGACTCATGCCCATCACCAGTTCGACTGCGCCGCGTTGCCCGGCAGCGTCCAGGATTTCATCTACCAATGGAAGCAGTGCGGTCACGCCTTCTAGAGAAAAACGCTTGGTGCCGAGATAACGTTGCTGCAGGACCTGCTCGAACAGGTCGGCGCGGATGAGTTGGTCAAGTATGCGTTCCTGGTCGACTGCGGGCTGAGGACCTTCCATCCGTTCCTGTATCCACTTGCGCCGCTCAGGTTCGGCGATGTGCATGAATTCCACACCGACGGTGCCGCAATAGAGGCCTCGCGCTTCGCGGGCGAGTTCGCCCACGATCTGCAATTCAGGAGGCGGCGATTTAGGCAAGAAGCCGAGTGGATCGAGATCAGCCTCGAGATATCCCCATTGGCGGAACGCGTCGAACACGCGCTCACGCTCTCCGTTGGCGGTATCGAGAAGGGCGGTCGATGCGGCTTCGGAAGTAGTCCGTCGAGTCATGGTCTAGTACTAGGATAACGGATGAGGCTGGCTCTGTGGCGGATTCAAGCCGGTCACTCCCAAGACTGCACTTTTCCTGTATTGACCCTCGCTTGTTTTTCTTTCGCTCTGGCTGCCCTTCCGTGTCCTGATGGAGACGGCAATCCCGTCCGATCTAACCCCCTGGAGGAGTACCAGGGATGGACAGGTCGAAGGATTGCGCGATCACCTCACAAGAGCAATTGCTGTCCGGGGGAAGCAACGCCGAAGATACGGTGCGCAAGCTCTGGCAGGCGATCGAGCAATCGGCGGATTTGGTGCTAATTACGGACCGTGCAGGAGTGATTGAATACGTCAATCCCGCTTTCGAATCCCTTACCGGATATTCGCGGGAAGAAGCCATAGGGCAGACTCCTCGCTTACTCAAGTCTGGACAGCAGAGTCCGGAGCTTTATCAGGAGCTGTGGGCCACAATCATGTCGGGGAATGTGTTTCGCGGAGTACTGGCCAATCGCAAGAAGAGCGGGGAAATTTTCTACGCCGAGAAGTCGATTACCCCGGTACGAGACAGCGAGGGCAGGATTACACATTTCATCTCGAATGACCGCGACATCACCGAACGGCGGAGACTGGAAGCGCAGCTACAGCAAGCGCAGAAAATGGACGCCATCGGCAAGCTTGCCGGCGGCGTGGCCCATGATTTTAACAACCTGTTGATGGTGATCAGCTCCTACGCCGAGTTGATGCAGAACTCGCTCGCTCCGGAGCATCCCCTACGGCGCAACGTGCAGGAGATCATGACAGCATCCCGCCGGGCGGCTGACCTTACCCGGCAACTCCTGGCTTTTGGACGCAAACAAATGCAGTCCCTGCAATTTCTCAGCTTGAACAGCATCATTCTGGAAATTAACAAAATGTTGCCGCACCTGTTGCGTGAAGATATCCAGATTGTGTTTGTTCCCGGCGAACATCTGGGACGAGTCAAAGCGGACCGCGTACAGATTGAGCAGGTGGTAATGAACCTGGCGGCGAATGCGCGCGATGCTATGCCCGACGGCGGCAAGCTCACCATCGAAACTGCCAGCGTGCGAGTGGACGAGGCTTATGTGCAGCAACGGCACGCCATGGTACCGGTGGGTGACTATGTTTTATTGACCGTGAGTGATTCGGGACAGGGGATCGCGCCGGAATGTATGACTCACATCTTTGAACCCTTCTACACCACGAAGGAAGATGGCAAGGGAACTGGATTGGGGCTTGCCACCGTCTATGGCATTGTGAAGCAGAGTGGCGGCTTTGTCTGGGTGTACAGCGAACCCGGGCTAGGAGCCACCTTCAAAATCTATCTGCCCACGGTCGAGCAGCAGGCCGATGAGATCCCTATTCCCAAGCCCGTGGCAAAGAGCGCCGGCGGCCGCGAGACCATACTGCTGGTCGAAGATGAAGCCGCGTTACGCCAACCTGCGAGGGAATTCCTGGCTTCGAAAGGTTATACCGTGATCGAGGCCATGGACGGCGATGACGCACTACGGATTGCGAACAATCACACAGGCCGAATCGACTTAATGATCACTGACGTGATCATGCCGCACATGGGTGGGGCGCAGCTCGCAGAAACTTTGGCTGAAAAGCGGCCGCAAATGAAAGTCCTCTTTGTCTCGGGCTATGCCGAGAATACGATTCTGGGGCATGGTCCCGTCGACGTGATGACTCGTTTTCTGCAGAAGCCTTTCAGCCTGGAAGAATTGGCGCGCAAGATTCGTACGGTTCTTGATCCACGCGTATCCGCGGCTGTCGCCTCTGGTAAAGCCAGCTAGAATCGGCTCCCTAACGTATAATTCTCTGTTGAACTTTGCATGAACCAGCCTGTCGCGTTGCAGAATCCAAGCCACCAAACTGCTTTTTCCTTGCGGCACTCGAGCCACTCGAACTATTCCATTGGCTCAATCGCGATTATTGGGCTGCTGTGGGGAGCGATCTATCTCGCTGGAATGTTCGCTCCTGCGCTACTGGATGATGCGGACTCCGTACACGCTGAAGCGGCGCGTGAGATGGTCTTGCGGCATGATTGGGTCACATTGCACACTGATGGCATTCGCTATCTGGAAAAAGCGCCACTCATGTACTGGGGCGTCGCGGGCAGCTACTTATTATTTGGAGTGTCAGAATGGTCGACCCGGCTGCCTTTGATGCTCGGGGTGCTGGGCTTGCTCTTTGCAACCTATGCCCTGGGATCTCAATCGTATGGCGAGAAAGGCGGATTTTATTCCGCACTTGTTCTAGGCACCGCGTTGGGTCCGTATCTTTTTACCCGCTTTCTGATTCCTGACATCCTGGTAGGACTTTGGCTGACACTCGGTTTGTATTTTTTCCTGCGCTCACTGAAGGAAGAGACACCTTCACTCCTGGCCTGCTGGGGACTGGCTGTAACGTGTGCATTGAATGTACTCACCAAAGGGCTGATTGGGCTGGTTTTTCCCGTCGCAATAATCGGATCGTATCTAATGCTCACGGGAAATCTTCGGCACGTGCTACGCATGCGGCTTTTCTCCAGCACCCTCATCTTTTTTGCGGTTGCTGCTCCGTGGCATATTCTGGCGGCGTTGCGTAATCCGGATCAGGGAGCGGTACGAGGATTTCTCTGGTTCTATTTCGTCAATGAACATTTCTTGCGTTATCTGAACAAACGCGTGCCTCCCGGCTACGACACCGTCCCGCTCTTGCTTTTTTGGGGACTTCTGATCCTCTGGCTGTTTCCCTGGAGCGTGTTTCTTCCCCAAGCGATACGGGAGGTTCCGTGGCGGCGGCGTCAACTGCCGGTTCTCACCGCGGGTCAAAGGGCAAATCTTCTTTTCATGCTCTGGGCGTTGGTGGTCGTGGTCTTTTTCAGCTTTTCTACGCGCCAGGAGTATTACACCATCCCGGCACTCCCAGGTCTGGCGCTGCTGGTGGGGGGCTGGATGGCAAAGGAATCCTCCACCACGGCTGACCCGGAGGATCGCCGCAGGGGCAGGATTTCTTCCGCGATTCTGTTTGCGATTGCCGTTCTGGGTTGCATCGCGGGCCTGGCTTTACTGGTTTCTTCTCACGCGCCGGCACCGGGAACCGACTTGGCCGAGCTGCTGAAAAAGAACCCGCAGGACTACGACTTCTCCCTCGGCCATTTGTTGGATCTCACGCCTCAGGCGCTGGGTGCTTTTCGCGTCCCTCTGGCCGGTGCTGTGGTTTCGTTGTTCGTGGGAACAGGCGCCAACTGGTTCTTCCGGAAGCGCGGAAGCCCCGGGAGGGGCAACCTGGCACTGGCCGTGATGATGATCGCATTGCTGGCCTGCGTGCAGTCAGCATTTGTGACGTTTTCCCCGATTCTGTCTTCGAAGCAGCTCGCGGTTGCGGTCCAGCATCATTATCGGCTTGGGGACATCATCGTGGTGGATGCCGAGTACTCCGAGGCATCGACTCTGAATTTCTATACCGGCGTTCCCATCCATGTTTTGCGGGAGCCCAGCGGAAATCTCTGGTATGGGGCGAAATTCCCGGATGCTCCCCACGTGTTCGAAACCGAATCTTCCCTGGCCGCGCTGTGGACTGCTTCCGGCACCGTGTTCCTGTGGACCGAACAGGAAGACCCCAAGCAATTGCACGGTGCGCCCCGGCACGTGCTGGCCCACAGCGGAGGAAAGTTCATCCTTACAAACCACGATCTGAAGCCCTGACTCGCTGTCTCCAGGTGAGTAGAATGCGGGCTCGCCGGGACAAGTATAATTTCTCCTTCTTATGACCAATGTTCTGCCCGGCCTTGCCGCGGCTGTGTGGGTATGGCAGGTGCTGCTGGGAGTCGCGCTGCTGGGCACTGCCAGCTCCACCACTTTTCTGTTCTTGCTTCTCGCTGCCGCATTGCGCTATCGGCGTGAGGCACGCACGTCCCGAGCGGCCGCTGTTTCTACTCCCGAGTCTTCACTACCGCCGGTGACGATACTCAAGCCAGTCCACGGTATGGAACCCCGCCTGGAAGAAAATCTGGAAAGCTTTTTCCTGCAGGATTATCCGGAATTCGAGATTGTCATCGGCGCGCGTGATGCCGACGACCTGGGACTAAAAGTAGCGGAACAGGTCCGGCGACGACATCCCCAGGTAAAGTCTCGCATTGTTCTGTCCGGCCCACCCACATGGCCAAATGCCAAGGTGTTCTCGCTCGACAAGATGCTGGCGGTGTCGTCGAATTCCTACCTGGTTCCCAGTGACAGCGACACGCGGGTGGGCCGCGACCTCCTTCGCAATCTCATCCCTTCGTTGCTCGACCTCAAGGTTGGGCTCGTGACCTGTCCCTACCGCGGCATACCTGCCCGCGGTTTCGGATCCACGTTGGAAGCGATGGGCATGTCGGTGGAAATGACCTCGGGGGTGATTGTGGCTGACATGGTGGAAGGCATGCGTTTTGCCTTGGGTCCGGTGATCGCGGTCCGTCGCGATGCCCTGGAGGCCATTGGTGGGTTTGCCTCCGTGGCCGACTACTATTCGGACGATTTTGAATTGGGGAGTAAGGTTTGGGCGGCTGGATACAAAGTCGTCCTCTCACATTACGTGGTCGGACACGTGCTCCTCCCACGCCCGTTCTGGCGGACCGTTGGCGACCAACTGCGTTGGATGAAGAGCACACGCTACTCTCGGCCGAAAGGTCACCTAGGCACGGGGCTGACCTTCGCCATGCCCTTTGGTGTGCTCGGCCTGCTGGCCTCAGTTGCCCTTGGCGACTCGCCACTGGGGTGGTGGCTCTTCGGCGCCGCGTGGGCAAACCGTATTATTCAGGCCCTGGCGGTAGGCTGGGGAATCATCCGCGATCCACGGTTGTTGGCCCTGTGCTGGCTATATCCGTTGCGTGACTTGCTGGGCTTTTTTATCTGGGTGGGCAGTTTTGCCAGCCGGAGTTTCTTCTGGCGGGGGGAAGTTTACCGCTTCAGCGACGGGGGCAAGATCGTTCCACAAGACCGTCCAGCGGAGAGCGCGGTCGCCCAGCGCCTGTGAAGTGGCCCAACCTGTGGATAGATCATCCAGAACAAATACTTCATCTCCACGTTGAAGCAAAGCCTCGCATAAATGGCTGCCGATGAAGCCGGCACCACCGGTAACAAGAACTTTCCTCATTCGCAGGGCCTCTCTAAACTAACTGGGATTGGGTCTTACTAACTCGTTTTATTGTAAATGGAAAGATGAATCAGGAGCTAATCCGGGCTAACTTGCCGTCTTTTAGCCTGAAGGCAACTCCGCGCCAGGCAACAGTATGGCCGGTAAAGCTGGCTATCCAGAGCAGCGCTGCAATCAAGTCTCGGAAGGGGATGAGCCACAATAAACCGAGTACGTGACGATCACGCGATACCAAGAAGCCAACCACAATCGCTACAGCCATACGCATTGCCAGGGTGGCGGCTAGCAACGTCCATGTCCAAGCTGCGGCGTGAGCAGAAATCAGAGTGAGCAGGCCCCAAACCAGTCCAAACGTCAGCCCAAGTCCCAAGTACCCCCATGGGCGTGAGTCGCGAACGCTACGTGCCCAGCGCAATTGATGGAGTAGAAATTCACGTACGGAATACGGAGGGACGAATGTTTCCACCACCGTTTCGGAGAGCTTCACCTCGAGCCCTCGAGCAGCGATGCGGCTTCCAATCTCATAGTCGTCGGCCAGGTGGTCCACGAAGGATTGGAAACCGCCGATTGCTTCTAAATCATGCCGGCGAAAGGCGAGGGTGGAACCTAATCCGAAACGGATGCCCCCTTCAACTTGCCGCGCCACGAGGACGCCGGCGGAGAAATCTGTGCTAATCCCCAATGACTCCAGCCTCGCTCCAAATGTGCGAGCGGGCACACCCCGGTAGAGGCACGTGACCATGCCTACCTTAGGATCGGCCAGCGGCGATATTATCCGTCGCAAGTAATCCGGTTCAACGCGGATATCGCTGTCATTCACGATCAGGAATTCATACCGTGCGCGGGGCAACATTTGGGCAAGGTTGCTCACTTTGATATTTGCGCCCAGATTCTCGGGACACATTACAAGCCGAATGAAGCGTTGCGGGAATTCCGCTTTCAGGCGGGCCACCGTTTCTGACGCGGGATCGTTAGCGTCCTTAATGCCGAACAGGATTTCGTACTCTGGATAGTCCTGCAGACAATGGCTGCGAAGGCTTTCGTACATCTCAGGGTCGGTCCCCTTGAGAGGCTTAAGGATGGAAACCGGGGGACTAGTTTCAGGAAAGCGATTGCCTGTAGTCGAGGTCTTCCTCTCCCGCAAGAATTTTGCGGCGGAGAGCAAGCACATCAGGTAATAACCAATACTGGACAACGTGCCCAGCACTGCGACGATCTGGATGAGTTTGATAATGTGCGGAAGCATCGCTACGAAGATTCTATTCGTAACGCAAAGACTCAATGGGATCGAGGTTGGCGGCCTTCCAAGCCGGATAAATTCCGAACAACAAACCCTCAATGGCGGCCGCTCCAAAACCGAAGCTGGCCCAGAACAGCGACATCCGCGCTGGGAGCGAACTCCAGATGGCAGGAATTGTCCAGGTGATAATTGCGCCAAGCAACACCCCGAGGATCCCGCCTACGGCAGTCAGAGTAATCGCCTCCAAAGTGAACTGCAGCAAGATGTCACGCTTGCGCGCACCGATGGCCTTGCGAACACCGATTTCGCGGGTTCGCTCGGTGACCGAGACCAACATAATGTTCATGACCCCGACTCCCCCCACAATGAGGCCAACACTGGACACGGCAAACATGAAGACAAAGACCGCGCCGGTAACCTGGTTCCACACATCGGAAAGTGAGTCCTGAGTAAATACGGCGAAGTTATCAGGTTTACTTGGCGGTACTTTCCGGCGCCGGCGCAATAACTCACGAATCTCGTCAATGGCCTTAGGCATGTCGTCGTGCGAAGTGGCCTTGACGCTAATCCAGTACTGTTTCAGTTCCGGATGTAATTTGCGGAAGGTGGCCAAAGGGAAGTACACAATATTGTCATCTGGATTCTTGCCGCCCGCGAAGACACTCTTGCGTTTGGCGGCGACACCAATCACCGAGAACAATTGGCCATCAATATTGATTTCTTTGCCTAAGGCCTCTTGGTTGGGGAACAGTTCTTCCGCAGTATCTGAGCCGAGGACAATCACGGGTGAATGATGTTCTTCATCAGTCTCGTTCATCCAGCGTCCAGATGTGATGTCTAAATCAAACACGTCTTTCCAAGTGCCTGTGTCCCCCTCGAGGATGGTGTTCTTCACTTTGCGGTTGCCGTATTTGACTTCGTAAGTGCCGGTGCCGAAGTCCTGACGAAAGTAACGCAAACCCGTGGTCGCCGTTTTTACGTGCGGCAGTTCCATCACCGCTTCAAAATCTTCGAAAGTCAGCTCTTTGCGAGTGCGTATCTCTTCGGTAGGTCTGCCGAAGGTCAAGGGCTGGTGATACGCAAAAATGATGTTCGAACCCAGACTGCTGATGACTTGGCTAACGTTGTCGTTAAGCCCACGCACGACAGAAGAAATACCGATGACAACGGCTACACCAATGACGATTCCGAGCACGGTGAGTGCGGACCGCATTTTGTTGGTGCGAATGGTGTCCAACGCCATCTGCACGATCTCGCCGTAATCGCCTCTTCGCATCATGACAATCTATGATTTCTTAACCCGCAGCATGTTCCGCATTACATCTCAAAGCGCAGCGCAGCTATAGGATCCAGTCGAGCTGCCCGTCGCGCCGGATATACGCCAAAAAAAAGGCCCACGCTCGCCGAAACCACCAGGCCCGCAGCCACCGCCCACAACTTTATTGCCGATGGCATTCCAATAATCGCCGTAATTCCTTTGGCGAAGGTGATGCCAAATAGTACCCCCAACAATCCGCCAACAAATGCCATGGTGCCCGATTCGATGAGGAACTGCATCAGCACGTCCTGGCGCCGCGCGCCCATTGCCTTGCGGATTCCGATCTCGCGCGTCCTCTCGGTGACGGAAACCAGCATGATGTTCATGATTACGATACCGCCCACGATCAGCGAAATGGCTGCGATCGCCACCATCGCAATAAAGAACGTACCGCTCAGGTTCGACCAGAGACTGAGAAAACTGGCGTTGGTTTCGGCGGCAAAGCTGTCTGGCCGTCCGGGAAGATCATGGCGGCGAGCCCGCAAGATAGCGCGGGCTTCATCAATGGCAGACTCCAACTGGGTGCCGACACCGTTGGCCTTGCCGGAGATCCGAATGCTGGTATGCGCACCGAACTGTTTCAGATAGGTGGTGATAGGGATTGCTACATAATTGTCACGACTCTGCCCCAGAGTCGTACCCTGCTTCTTGCCAACCCCGACTACGCGATAGATCTGGCCTTCGACGCGAATTTCCTTGTTCAACGGATCTGCGCCGGGAAAAAGATTGTCCACAACGTCGGTTCCAATGACGGCAACATTGGAGCGGTTGGTCTGATCATTATCGTTAAGCATGCGGCCAGAAGTCAGGTCCATATCGAGGATGGGGGCCATGGCCGGCGTCAATCCTCGTATCCAGGAGTCGCTGACCGATTGCTCTCCATACTTGACATGCCCGCTGGGATTGAAGGTTGAGGCCCCTATCATCACGCAATGGTGGCATTCCTCAAGAACGGCCTGATAGTCGTCCATCGTCAGATCCTTGCGCTTTTGGCCTTCGAGAAACTGGTCGATGTTAGTGATGACGGGACTGATTTTGCTGATGATGAAAACGTCAGCGCCGAGATTAAATATCTTCTCTGCGACGTATCCATTGATGCCGTTGACAAACGTGACCACAGCGATGACAGCCGCTACCCCAATCACCACTCCAAGCAAGGTGAGGACCGACCTCAATTTATTCGCCCACAGCGATTGCAGGGCGATGCGGATGGCTTCTGCGATGTTCATGATTCAGGTTTCGGGATCTGGTTGCGAGCCTAAATTCTTAGCCTCTGCAACCGCTTCAAGTTTAACAGGCGATCAGGATGGTTGAAGGCTGCTTGAAAACTGCAGAGGTCTCATCTGAAGTCGGCATCGAATATAATGAACCAGTTGGCAGCCGGACCGGACGGTCGCTCTCGCCGCGTCAAGTGGTGGGAGAGGAAAGTCCGAACTCCGCAGAGCAGTGTGCCGGATAACGTCCGGGAGGCCGGGTTCAAGCCCGGTTGACGGAAAGTGCCACAGAAAACATACCGCCTTGGTGGCAACATCAGGGTAAGGGTGAAAAGGTGCGGTAAGAGCGCACCGCTGTCGCAGCAATGCGACAGGCAAGGCAAACCCCACACGGAGCAAGACCAAATAGGGAGGGAGCCTCAAGTTCGCTTGAGCGCGTGCCGGCTCGGCGCGTTTCACCTCCGGGTAGGTCGCTTGAGCCCCGCAGCGATGCGTGGCCCAGAGGAATGACCGTCCTGCCGGAGCGATCCGGTGGACAGAATTCGGCTTACAGGTCCGGCTGCTAATCTTTTACTCATTGATTTCTTCCCTTCGCAGTGTCCATTTTCTGGGGGATGCTTCTTGGCTTGGGTCAATACTCTGCTACAGGTCCGCTGCGAAAAGGCTTGGCGCAATGTAGCCATTGTCCCGGAATCTAACGGGCCGGGTTAAGTGGCAATCCGCGGCCGCGAGTAGAGGATCGAATGAAAGCTGCCGTACTGACCTCACCGCAAGATGTTTCTAAGCGGCCTCTTCGAATTATCGAAGTTTCGAAACCCGAACTCAAGCCCGGTCATGTTCTGCTGCGCGTGCTGGCCTGTGGCGTTTGTCGGACTGACCTTCATATCGTCGAAGGCGAACTTCCTTCGCTTCGAGAAAAACTAGTTCCTGGCCATCAAATTGTTGGCGAAGTCGTGGAAGGAGCTACGCATGAGATCCCTGTGGGCACGCGTGTGGGGGTTTCCTGGATCGGCGGCACGGATGGGAAGTGTTGGTATTGCCAACGAGGTTTCGAAAATCTCTGCGATTCGCCGACCTTCACCGGATACACGGTCGATGGCGGATATGCCGAGTATGCACTGGCTCGCATTGATTTCTCATTTCCACTTCCCACAACCCTCGATGATCTGCATGCCGCTCCTCTTTTGTGCGCCGGCATCATCGGTTTTCGCAGTCTTCGTGTAGCGGGCGTCGAACCTGGCGAGCGGGTCGGATTGTTTGGGTTCGGTGCGTCGGCGCATCTGGCGATTGCTGTGCTTAAGGCCTGGAAATGCGAAGTATATGTCTCCACACGAGGTGCCTCCCATCGCAAGTTGGCCGCCACCTTGGGAGCCACTTGGATCGGGAACGAGAAAGACAGACCACCTGTCGCGCTCGACCGTGCTGTGACGTTTGCACCCAGCGGTGAGGTAGTTGTCGCCGCTCTCGCCAGTCTGAGAAAGGGAGGCGTGGTTGCCATCAATGCCATTCACTTGGATCGGATTCCAGAATTCGACTACGATCGCCTGCTCTGGGGCGAGCGCCAGCTTCGCAGCGTTACCAATATGACCCGTGCTGATGCTCGGGATTTCCTTGAAATCGCGAGTGAGATTGGCCTTCGACCGAAGGTAACGGCATTCTCACTCGAACGGGCAAATGAAGCCTTGCTCGCGATAAAAACCGATTCCATCGACGGAGCAGCGGCCATTGTCCCGTGACGGCGTTAACGTTGGCATGGAAGGCTGGAATGCCGGCGGGTGTAGAATCCTCAACGGTCGGGGTCCCAAACGATCCGGATCAGGAGGTCACTATGGCGGCAGACAATAAGGAGATCTCTAGGCGTGTCTTCGAGGAAATATGGAATAACAAGAAACTCAACGTGATAGATGAGCTCATGGCAGCCGACTACGTTCACCATGATGCCCAGTCCCCAGAGGTCCCCAGCGGGATCGAGGGCCACAAAGAATTTGTCAGCTACTACCTCAATGCATTTCCAGATCTTCACTACACCATTGAAGACTTGCTTGCTGATGGAAATACGGTCGCGATCCGTTGGACCGCTACCGGCACTCACCAAGGAGATCTGCCCGGCATAACAAAAACGGGGCGACAGATTTCAGTAACCGGAATGACCATCGCGCGCGTACGAGATGGAAAATTCATCGAGAGCTGGGGAAATTGGGATGCTCTCGGGTTGATGCAGCAACTGGGAGTTGTGCCCGCCGAAGCTCGCGACCGGGCGGCATAAAGTCGCTTGATAGACTGCTGGTCCAAGTTCGGACCAGCTGTTTTTTTGTCGTGCGTTCTTGTCGCTTGAGGTCTCTTTACACTGTTGAAAATATTTGGTTTAGCCTGGCAGTGTCCCAACAGACATGACCATACCGGCACTCCCGTAAGTCCTGCTAGCCATTTAGATCGCATCACAATAAATTGAACTATGCACTTTCTTGTCAAAGCGCGAACTCTGTTGTTGATCACATTGTTTGCCGCCGGGAACATCCATGCCCAGCAAACATCCGAGAGACGTGAGAACTCTGGAATATTGGCTTCTCGAGACCGCGATGAAGTGGAGGACAGACACCGCACACCTGCGGGCCTGATGAGCTCGGACGACAGGCTGTTGGTGATCAGCGCGGCCTTTGGCCGCCAAGGCTATCGTTCCAAAGTTGACTGTTCGCATTTGGTGCATGAGATATATAGCCGCGCAGGATTCCCCTACCCTTATGCAAACTCCTCCGATCTTTATTCCGGAATCAATGAGTTTCATCGGGTAACGACTCCGCAGGTGGCCGACTTGATTGTCTGGCCAGGACACATGGGAATCATAGTCAGTCCGACCCAGCACTCTTTCTACAGTTCGCTGCGCTCGGGAGTGGGAGTAGATTTTTACGATTCGTCCTATTGGAAGGGGCGTGGAAAGCCGCGATTCTACCGCTATGTGAGACGAACGACGGCAGCAGAGCCTCCGTCGAGTTCGCGAAATACAAGAGTGGAAGAAGAAACCGAATCAACGGTTCTTGAGCCTGCAAATATAGCGATCACTGATGCTCTAATCGTGGACTCTGTTCGCCTTAGTTCAGAGCAGATCCGCAACGCGCTTCTCAAGTTATCCAAGGATTATGCGAACTCGCTTCGCCCGCGGGACTTATTCAACTTGCGCGTACCGGTGGTCGTCTTCGATCGCGTCAAAGTGGAGCGTATGAAGATTAAAGGCCAAACAGGATCGGTCGAGGTCGCGATCGACGGGCCGCTATCGTTATCCGACGCCCGGATTAACCAGAAAAAGCACCACGATCGTCA
>Ga0193750_1000308_pt1 | contig 13558 bp, 12 predicted proteins | sample L1c1metaG_FD_160569 | JGI IMG/M metagenome (GOLD analysis project Ga0193750, IMG submission 160569) | Soil microbial communities from a riparian zone of the East river system, Colorado, United States - L1c1 | ecosystem: Environmental > Terrestrial > Soil > Riparian zone | place: USA: East River...
CAGGGACGGATGGCTTGCTCGCGCATGCTCACGATATAACCAAACGCGAATCCCGCGATCACGAGCGTGAGAGTCCATTGCACTTTCGCGCTGTACTCCCCGAACCAAAGCAAACAGAGCGCGATCACCGCCGCCGGCCCCACCGCGCCTATGGTCAACCAGGTGAGACGATCTTCGTACGAAGTCCGACGCCGCGGTTTGCGACGCTCGTTCATGCGCCGAGCAATCCGCCGTTCACTGTGGTGGCAGGCTTGTCCCCGGCCACCATTCCGCAGCCGACACGGCAGCCTGTACAGCTACAGCCCATACTGCTGCAACCGGCGATAAAATGCACTGCGACTCAATCCCAGCGCTTCCGCCGCTTGCCTGGCGTTTCCGCCAGCGCGCGCCAGCGCCTTCTTAATTAGGTACGCTTCGACTTCCTCCAGACTCATCTCTTCCAACCCCCGCGCATCGCCGCCTCCAGTTGAGAGACCAAGGTCGCGTGCTTTTATCTGCGGGCCGGTCGACATCAAGACCGCACGTTCGATCACGTGGTCGAGCTCGCGCACGTTTCCCGGGAACGGATGCCCCATTAAACGTTCGCGCGCAGTCTCATCAAAACCGCCGAATTCCTTCCGGTACCGTTTGGCGTGCATGCGCAGGAAATTGTTCGCCAGGGGCATGATGTCCTCTTTCCGATCGCGCAAAGCGGGCAAGCCGATCTCGATCGTGTTGAGGCGAAAGAGCAAATCCTGGCGGAACCTTCCGGCCGCGACTTCATCGTGCAGGTTCGAGTTCGTCGCGGAAATGATGCGCACATTCGCGTGCAACGTTTTCGAAGAACCAACGCGTTCGAACTCGCCGGTTTCGATCACGCGTAAAAGTTTCGCCTGCAAGTTGAGCGGAATGTTTGCGATCTCGTCCATGAAAAGCGTGCTTTCGTCCGCCAGCTCGAATCGGCCGGCACGATCCGTTTTGGCATCGGTAAAGGCGCCTTTGACGTGGCCAAATAGTTCGCTTTCGAAAATCGTTTCCGATAGTCCACCCATATTCACTGTGATCATGCTATGCGACGTACGTGGCGACAGCGCGTGCAGCGCCTGCGCAATCAATCCCTTGCCGGTCCCATTTTCGCCCGTGATCAAAATGTTCGCGTCCGATGGCGCCACTCGCGAAATCATTTCCAAAACCGGCCGCATCGCGGGCGATTCCGCGATTAAATTCGGCGCACCCCCACGAAGTAATTGATTGGCCGCTTCCAGCCTGCGTCCTTTGCGCAACGCACCCGCCAGCTCGATTTGCGTGCGCACGATCGAAAGCAACCGCTCGTTGTCCCAAGGCTTGGGCACGAAATCGCGCGCCCCGCGTTTCATCGCTTCCACCGCAAGATCTATCGTCGCCCACGCCGTCATCACGACAATGGGAAGAGTGCTGTCGATTTCCTGGAGCTTCGGAATGACCTCCAAGCCCTCCTGGCCGGAGGTTGTGTCACGCGTGTAATTCAAATCCATCATCAAGAGCGCGTAATCTTTTTTATCGAGCGCATTGAAAATTCCCGCGAGCGAAGTAACCGCATCGGTCTGGTGCCCCGCGCCCTTGAGTAAAATGCGCAATGCCTCCAGCACATCGGGCTGATCATCCGCAATTAAAATTCTAGCCACGAGTTACTGTGAACCGCGTTTCAGGTGCGGTGTCAATGTGGTAACATGAAACGCTATAAACGCGTCTCCATCAATTAATGCACGCAAGTCGCCTCAAGTTTCGTTGCCGAGTTGCGCAATTCGTGCCGCTCCATACTTGTCATCCCGAGCGCAGGCGAGGGACCTCACCCAAGCTCGTGATCATCCAAACTCGCTTGCACTATCATTGTCCATTCGTGAGATCCCTCGCCGTCTTCGCGGCTCGGGATGACTCGCGAAAGAAATAATCGCCGGCGACTTTTCTTCTAACTTGTCAGTCAATGTCAGGCTCTTCCAAGTTACATCGCATTTCTTTACTCACCGCCACCTGCATCGTGATCGCGAACATGATCGGGACCGGCATTTTCACCAGCCTCGGATTTCAGGTTGGCGATTTGCCTAGCGGCTTCGCCATCATCGCGCTCTGGAGCGTGGGCGGAATTTGCGCGATGTGCGGCGCGCTTTCCTACGCCGAACTCGCCGCGGCGCTGCCGCGGTCCGGCGGGGAATATCATTTTCTGCGCGAGATTTATCATCCGTCGCTCGGATTTTTGGCCGGGTGGATTTCGGCAACCGTTGGCTTCTCCGCGCCCGTCGCGATCGCCGCGATGCCATTCGGCACTTATCTCGCTGAAATTTTTCCCTCCATAAATCCGCTGGTCGCTGCAATGGCCGCCGTCTGGATCGTAACCGTCGTTTTACTTTGTGATTTGCGGCTCGGCAGCGCCTTTCAAATCGGATCCACCGTTCTGAAAGTCGCGCTCATCGCCCTGCTCATCGGTGCGGGATTTTACATTAACAAAACGGAGCCGATCTCGTTCTGGCCGATGAAAGGAGATGGCGCGCTAATCGCGAGTGCGCCCTTCGCGATCAGTCTTTACTGGGTGATGTACGCCTACTCGGGCTGGAACGCCTCGACTTACATCACCGGAGAAATTCGTAATCCACGCCGAAACGTTCCGCTGTCCCTCGCGCTCGGGACATTGATTGTAATCGTGCTCTACGTTTGCGTGAATGCGGTCTTTCTCCGAACAACGCCCGCCGCCGAAATGATCGGCAAACAACAGGTCGCGCTCATCGCCAGCACGCACATTTTCGGTCCGACCGGCGGCAAAGGGATGGCGGCATTCATTTGTCTCGGATTGATTTCAACCGTCAGCGCAATGATGTGGATCGGCCCGCGCGTGACGGCGGTGATGGGCGAAGATCTCGGTATCCTGAGGCGATTGTCGCGGCGAACCGCGCGCGGAATCCCGGCCAACGCAATTTTGACCCAATTCGTCATCGTTAACTTGATGCTTTTGACCGCCACGTTCCAGTCGGTCGTGAACTACGTGCAGTTCAGTCTGACTCTTTGTTCCGCGCTCACCGTGCTGGGAGTTTTTGTCTTGCGCTGGCGCCGCCCGGAATTGGAAAGGCCGTATCGGGTTTGGGGATATCCTATGACACCTCTAATTTTTCTCGCGATCAGCGGCTGGATGCTGTGGCACTTGCTTGCGGAACAATCGACGCGCGCGCCGTCGTTGCTCGGTCTGGTAACTGCTGCCTTTGGGCTAATTATTTATTTTATTTCACCAAAAACTGCCACCAGCGACGTCTAACCGTAAAATGATTTATCGCATTTTAACGGCGCTGCTGCTGCTGAGCGCTTCTGCCCTCGCCCAAAATGCACCTACTCTTGATGAGACTGCGCATTTTCTCGCGGGCATGCCGGTGACGGGCGTGCTCGAGCCGCTCACGCATGATCCTGCCTGGCAGGAGCACGCTCAGGCAATGAACGAGGCGTGGACCAGAAAAGAACGACAACAAATTTGGCCGATTCGCCAATGGATGCAGGCGAATGCGCCTCAGTATCACCGCAGCAACGACACCGTTTTCTACATGTTTAGCGGGCCCGATTTTTTGTACGCCAGCATCTTTTTTCCGCTGTCGGGCAACTACGTCCTCGCAGGTCTCGAACCGATCGGAAACGTTCCCGATCTCACTCAAGTCGCGCCCGAAATGCTGCGCGCCGATCTAATCTCGCTGCGCAATTCCATGAATTCGATTTTACGATTTCAATATTTCATTACCAAGGAAATGCGCGCGGATTTGGGTCGCGGAAATGTCGGCGGAACTTTGCCGATCCTATACGTCTTTCTCGCGCGCCTTGGTTACACCATTGTCGACGTGACGCACGTGACCACTCCGGCCGAGGGGGTGAAGATCACGTTTAGCGGCGGCGAACAACCACAAACGCTTTATTATTTCAAAACCGACTTATCCGGCGGAAACAGCGTCTTTCTTCGCTGGTGCGGCGCGCGCGGACCGGGCCTGAGTTTGCTTAAAGCGGCTTCCTTCCTGATGCACGGCGATGGATTCTCCGGGGTGCGCAATTTCCTTCTCCAGAACAGTCGCGTCATCATTCAAGACGATTCCGGAATTCCGCTGCGCATGTTCCCGAAAGGTTGGAAAGTGAACTGCTACGGCCGTTACGTTCCGCATAAGGACGAGTTCCAAAAATATTATCAGCCCGATCTTGCCGCCCTCGTCGGCCAAAACGAGACTCCGCTCGGTTTTGCCTTTGGCTACCATTGGCAAAAAGAGGACGGCCTCCTCATGCTTGCCACGCGCGAAGCCCTACCGGCACTCCCAGCCGAGGAGCAACCGCAAAACGTGCGCACCCGAAGATGAGCGTTCTAATCGTTAGCGACAACCTTCGGCGCCGCTTTGGTTAGCTCAACCTCGTCGCTAACTCTTCGTAGTCCGGCAGTAAGCTTCTCGATCTGTTTTTGCTGCGTTGTAACGAGACCTTTCAGCTCCTGTATCGTGCGAGCTTGTTCCTCCACGTTTCGACGTTCCGCAATGGCTCTTCCATGCTCTTTAAGGAACTCATTGAGCAGCATCGCGTTGACCGCTTCGTAACGCACAGTAGTTACCTTGCCGTCCTCATCGCGTACAACCAGGTCCGGAGAAACGTTTTCTACTTCTTCAGCAATCAGGCCGAACTGCGGGATCTTATCTGGATCTAGCTCTTCCTTATAACGAAAGGTGACCGGCTTAAGCTTGAGCAAGGCCTCACTGGCTTTGTCCATCGGTTTGATGTCTTGCTTAAAGCGAGCGGAAGACTGGACCGTTCCAAGTTGGCCGCTCGAGTTAACGATCACGCCTGCGCCGCTCGCTACCGTTTTGCCGAAAATGCCGGCTACAAACGTCTTCTGTTGTGTCCCTGATTTGCCGATCCGAATTGTGTTTGCTTCGCCCGCTACACCGAGCACATTCGCGCCGATTTCGACATTGTTGCTGCCAGTGGTGAGTTTGTTACCGGCATTAAAGCCCACTGCAACGTTGTAAGAGCCGGTGGTATTAAAGGCGAGGGCTTCGGAACCTTCGGCGGTGTTCAAGTTACCGGCAGTGTTTCTCAGGAGTGCGTCCTGGCCAGTGCCGGTGTTGCTACTGCCCATGGTGTTGCTGTCGCTGAGCCGGGTAATCCAATGCTTTGCCGAGGTATAAGTAAATACCACCCGAGGCACGACTCCCCGCTATTGCGATTAGACTTTCCGATTGCCGCAACGTACTATTCGTTAGCGGCTAATCGCGGTCCTCGAGTACTTATCTCGACTTATTCGCTCACTTTCTGTAGGGTCTCAGTAAGAGCTTTAATTTGCTTTTGCTGCATCGCGATCATCTCGTTTTGCCTGGCAACGATTGCTTCAAGTTTGCTCGTCGTCGCGGCCTGTTCCTGAACCCTGCGGTGCTCTTAGAGAAACTGATTTAGCAGCGGCGCATTCACCGCTTCATAACGAACCGTAATAACTTTGCCATCCTTGTCGCGAACTACTAGGTCCGGATTTATCTTCTCTACCTCCTCGACAATACCGGCCGAACTGCGGGGCATTATCCGGATCGAGTTCTCCTGTACGGGCATAGCGGCCGAGACAGACATGCCAACGCTCAAGCAAACGATTTTAGCGAGTTTCGCTATCGCGACAAGCGTCCCCGATCTTCCCTCAAGCCACATCAAAAAATTCTTGCTCCTGGCAACCTACGACAAAGCGTTCGACTAGCTCCGAAATTTCTCCATCGTATTCGTTAGGGTTTCCGGCCGAGGAGCAGCCGCAAAAAGTGCGCGTCCGAAAATGATCCGCCGTCGGCATGTCGCACCACGATAAGTTGGAGAGAAGGAATAACGTAAAGGCGTTGTCCCTCCGAACCGATGCAGGCTACGAGATCGCTCGGGGCATCGCGGCAGAGACAGGCATCACGCCAATCTTGATTTTGCCATTTCGGAATCAGCATCTGCTCGAAATCAAACTCGCGTCCCCTGGGAGCAGCGCGATTGTTCCACCAGCCGAGGGAAAAGGCACGATTGGCCGTGGTTCCGCGCCAGCATTGCTGAAGTGAATTTGGAGAGAGAACCGGCTTGCCATTTGCCAAAACAAGCTGACCAAGCTTCGCCCATTGTTTTGCGCTCAAAATCCAACCGGCTGCGAGCAATGGATTGCCAGCGCGATCGGTGAGGTATCGTTGTGAGCCAAGACCAAGGCGATGCAAGACCCGGCGCTCCAGATAATGAGTTGGCGATTCACTGCGCAATTTTTCCTTCAGCACTTGATGGAATACCTGAAGCGCGGCTGGTCCATAAATAAACGCGCTTCCCGGCTCTGCCGCCATTCGTGCCCCTATCGCGGCTGTGTCGCGGTCCCCTGATTGGGTTTCATGCAGGAAAAACTCTGGCTCGAGGCCAGAATCAAAATCCAGCAATTGCCGAATCGTTACCTGCGCTTTCCGCGGGTCACTTCGCCAACTCGTGATGGTATCGGCCACGCGTTCATCGAAGCGGAGCGACCCATCCTCCGCCGCTGCCAAGCCAGCCATATCCCAAAAGGCCTTCGTTCCGCTATAAATCTTGTGCGGCGTTTTCGCGTTCTGTTCCAACAGCGTCCGCCCATTCTGGATTGCGAGAAACGAAACGCCGCGATGCCGCGCGGAATAGTCCGCCGCCATTCTTACGGCGGCTGGATCCAGCGGAGTCATTGCGTTAGCCGAACCCGCAAGGAAAAGCAGCAAGACCATGCCTAAACTTGACGGCTTTAAGCCGTCAAGTTTAGGCCATGACACGGATGCGATGGAATCCGCCGAACGCTTCATCGTCTTAACTTAGCGCGTGATCTGTCGCAGGAACACAGGCCTGAGGCCTGTGCGCCAAGCGGACATTTTGTCCGCTTACCTTTTTGGTCGCAGCGGAGTCCAACTCCGCTGGACGCACAGACTAGAAAGTCTGTGTTCCAGCTGCCATGTTTCGACGGCCAACGCTCTTAATCGCTTCAACACTTCACCGCTTTAACGATTCGGCCTCAGATCCCCGACATGCCAAAAGAAACGCGGCAGAAGACGGCGCACAGTCCAAAAGCTGGCGCACGTTCGAACCCTTACATTCGTGAAACGTCGTGGATTGCGTCAGCCCTCTGGCACCTTGGCAATCAGCGCACAAGCTGCCGGGACTCTCCCTCTAACGAGATTTCCTAGGCAGAAATAAACCGTCTCGGCTTCCGTCCTTCTTCGGCATCATGCAAGTCCACCCAGGTTTGGATATCGTCGCGATTTTCCCAACCCGCGCGCTTCTTTGCTTCCATTAAGTCAGCGTTGCCTTCATCTCGCCACCCGCGTTTGGCGAGGAAGGCATTCCAGATCGCAACTTCTTCCTCGCTCGGCCTTCTGCCGTTGGCAAAACACCACTCCAGGATTTCCTCATCCGACCCGCCCTGAAGCGTTCGCTCTACCAGCTTATCATAACCAACTCCCAAAAACCTGGTGCAGCGCGCATCGAAGAAGGTTGGATCTTCCACTCCGCAAAAATATCCGGGCGCGAGTTTACCGGTAGCATTGAGCCTGATCTTCTCCAGCATGCGCGCGAAGTAGATCAGACCTTTCGTTTTCTGATAATCCGTACATGGAGTTTGATCTTGCATTGCGCCAAAACCTCTCGCCCTGTGCTAAAGTGTCAACAGACCACTTGCGCCAAGAGGACCAGACCACTTTAAAAAGTCATTGATCGAATGCGCACCTTCCTGCAAATGGAGCCGAAACACAGACTTTACAGTCTGTGCGCCCATTGGAGTTGCACTCCGCTGTTAGGCCAAAGAGATCATTCCAACGTCGACCAGCAACCTTGAAACCGGCAGCAACTAAAGTGCGAACGAAAAAACGTCGGCGACGTTCAATCATCGCTTTCGAAATGATCCGGCTGATCCGGAATTCGGCTGAACCGTTGCACCAGCAACTTTATCGGCAAATTCGCGATGAATTAGTCTCAGGGAGCTTTAATAATAACTCCTCGCGTCTTCCCTCTTCTCGCTCGCTTGCCGCTGATCTGGGGATCTCGAGACTCACGGTCAACCTCGCCTTGGAGAAACTTCATGCGGAGGGTTACCTTCGAACCAGAGTCGGATCGGGCACATTCGTTGCAGATTCACTACCCGAAACTTTCCTGAGCCCGCGCCGCCCCGAGACGCAACTACTAATCGAACGTCCGCCCCGCCTTTCCAACCGGGTAAAAAACATCCCGGATAAGCGCGCTGGGAAACAGTTTGATTTTGGGATTGCCGGACCGCCTGGCGTCTCCTTTGTACCTGCCTGCCCAGCCCTCGACGAATTCCCCATAGAAGTCTGGGAACGACTGCGAGCACAAGTGCTTGCTAGAAAGGGAGCCCACTTGCTGGAGTACGCATCGAGCCGCGGCGACCCCGACCTGCGTAAAGTAATCGCAACCTATTTGTGCGACTACAGAGGTGCGCGCTGTCACCCGGACCAGATCATTATCACTGCTGGGACGCAGCAGGCGATGATGATCAGCGCGATGGCGCTGGTAAATCGGGGCGAGGTCGCGTGGATCGAAGATCCCGGATTCTATCAGGCGCGGCGCGCTTTTGGTTTCGCCGGAGCAACGGTAGTTCCGCGACCAGTGGATCGGGAGGGAATCGTGATCGCACGGCCATCGAAACAGGCAGCGCCAAAAATTATTTATGTGACGCCTTCCCATCAATTTCCGCTTGGCATGACGATGAGTCTGGCGCGCCGGACCGCGCTCATCGATTTCGCACGTGAGCGTGACGCCTACATTTTTGAGGACGATCATAATTCGGAGTTTCGTTTTACCGGTCCCCCGCTCCCATGTTTGCAGGGACTCGATAACTCCGGCCGCGTGATCTACGCCGGGACAATGAGCAAGATCCTCTATCCATCGCTGCGCTTGGGTTATATTTTGGCGCCAGAGCAGCTAGTAGAGCCAATGATCAAGATCCGGGCGGTCACCGATCAGCATTCACCGGCGATAGATCAGGCAACGCTGGCGCGGTTTCTGACGGAGGGATATTTCTTGAGCCACATCAAGCGAATGCGGAAATTATATTCCGATCGAAGAGACTTCTTTATCGAACAATTCAATAAGCTGTTAAACGATTACTTTATCCTGGAAGTTCCGGAAGCTGGCTTACATTTCGTCGCCTGGTTACGGCGGAAAACAGATCTACCGTTCATCACGCGGGTTTGTGCGGAAATCGGTATCAGGCCGTCGCCGCTCTCCTCATGTTTCATGAAAGCGGAACTGGATCCTGCGCTTACCTTCGGCTTTGCAGCATGGTCTCGCGCACAAATTCGCGAAGGCCTGATTAAGTTCGCATCCGCACTTAAACTAGGGGCTTCTCGACCCTCGGCCGAAACTACGAAAGAAAAAAAGTAGTAGCTGAAGGCACAGCCGTTTTGTCATCTGGCTCTCGCGAAAGCTATCTCTCCCTGGTTGTAGGACAGGCGCGTCGCCTGCCAACCTGAGAAACGGCAACCGGCGCGGTTGCCCTACAATTTAGAAGTCGTCAACGTTGTCGAGAATAACGTTTTAGCGATTCAACGTCTTAAAATCCTGCCACCTGCACGGCATAAGTGGTCTAGGGCAAACGCCCGAAGTGGCTCTTTTTCAATCCGGAACCAGCCTCTAAAACATAACTCAGTAAACAATTCATTAACTGAGAAAATATTATGACAACACAAAAACAAATTCTTAACTCTCATTCCCCCTCTGTTGGCAGAGACCGCGGGCCCTATTCGACTCACTATGCCGTAAACGATGGTTACAGAGGATGGATTCTCTTCCTAATCATCCTGGTGGCGCTCGGCGGAGCCGCTCTGGTCTTTGCCCAGAACGCCACGGCACAAACACAGGCAAAGACGAAGCCAATGACGCAATACCACGTATCGCCCCTCCCTTCACTCGGCGGAACGAGTAGCGGGGGAAACAGCATTAATGACCAGAGCTGGGTGGCGGGCTATTCCAGACTGCCGGATAGGAACCGGCACGCTACGTTGTGGCGAAACGGCGCGCTAACTGACCTCAACACACTCGGCGGGCCAAACAGTAGTGTAACGTGGAACGTGAAAAATACCGCGGGAATCATCGTGGGTATTTCCCAAACTCTCACACCGGAACCGCTCGGCGAGAACTGGAGTAGCGCGGCCTTCTACAGTACGCCTAACAACGTCGGCTATATCAACCTCGGGTTCGTTTGGAAAGGGGGCCAGATAAGGGGACTGCCCAATTTTTCAGGTGGAAACAACGGCTTTGCCACCGGAGCCAATAACTTGGGTCAGGTAGTCGGGTGGGCGGAGAATGGCGTTCATGACCCCACGTGTTGCTGCACCCAAGTCCTCCAGTTTCGCCCAGCCGTGTGGACTCTGGGGCCGCCAGATCAGATCCACGACCTTCCTTTAATCCCCGGCGACACTTCCGGAGCTGCCACGGCGATCAATGACAATGGTCAAATCGTGGGCATTTCGGGCATTTGCGACCAGGCCGTCGGAAGACATACGGCCAAGCATGCCGTGCTTTGGGAAAACGGTGGGGTCACTGATCTTGGCAATTTCCCAGCTGCCTGGTGGAATACTCCAACGGCAATCAATCAACATGGCGATATCGTCGGCTTTGCCGGCGACCCGGCATTTATTGAAGGCGACGTCTTACACGCTTTCATGTGGACCCGGGAGGACGGTCTCCGACCGCTGAAGCCTTTGAAAGGACGCACACCGCAACATGTAGACAGCGAGGCCTATGGTATTAACGAACGTCGCCAGGTAGTCGGTGTCTCATGCGACGCGGAGCAGACTGATTGTCGTGCCGTTGTTTGGGATCATGGTGCCTATCCCACAGACCTCAACGATCTCAAAGGCGGCTACTCTGCCTTTCTCGCACTTGCAAAAGACATAAATGATAAGGGAGAGATCACAGGTAGAGCTGTCGACCCAACTACCGGCGCATTAATTGCGTATTTGGCAGTCCCAGTGGACAACAATTAAGATAGAATGAAATCCCTGTAGCCGCGGCGCGACGCCTCCCCTTGGCGCGGTCGTGTATGTTATCGCGCCGCGGCTGGGGTCGGAGTAAAAACAATCGTCGGCTAGCAACAATCGCCACGACTCCTCTTTGCGACCCCGAGCGAAGTTCCTGACGTTCCCGATACCACGACTGAGTCAGACGGAAGATAGAAATATCTTGGTAGTAGTTCCTGTGCAGGAGATTGGCCATTGCCGTTCAGTCCAGAGGTAGATTGGATAATGCAGGATCATATACCTCCCTCCCGGGATAGTATATCGCGCATCATTTTCAAACTCTCCTTTAGCCGACGCGGATCGTTCACGACGCGACGCACTATTTCCATCCATGCTCCCGACCAATCACCGTTTTCCATTCTCGCTTTAACAGACAGCTCCGAAATTTTTGCCAGCCATTCCTTGCGGATGGCACGCTTGTCTTTTTGCGGTAAATCCTCGGTAACTCGCATGACTTCCGCGAGCACGTCCTGAAAACACCGCTCCTTTTCCGAAAAGGAAAGTCCTTTGGAAACGCCTCCGGCGTGGTCGCGTTTCTCCATCAGTGGCTCGGGCAGATAAACGAACGGAGTCACTTTCGCCAGATGCAGAGTCAGGATAAAACCATCGTAGTAAAAATGGTTTTCATCGAGAAAACCGGCCGCTTTGACCAGGTCGTACTTCGCCACCATTGAGCGCAGAATGCCTTTGCGACCACGCGCGATGTAGGCGAGAACCTCGCCTGAGGGTTGCAGGCTACGATCACGCGGGCGCCGCTCCCCAAGTTGATTAATATCGTAGCGATTGCTGTAACTGACGTGGGCTTGCGGGGTCGCTGTCAGCGCAGCGCCATGCCGCTCGATGAATCCCGGCAATAAACGGTCATCGCCGTCCAAGATCGCGACATGATCCCCTTTGATCATCCGCAACGCGCTATTCCTGTTTTTCGGAATACCAACGTTTTCTTCCTGGAAAAGACCGCGAACCAATCCGGGGTACCGCGCCGCATATTCACGAATGGTTTCGATTGAACCGTCTTTGGTCGAATGATCATCCGCGACAATGATTTCGAAAGGAGCCACCGTCTGATCAATCGCGCTTTCGATCGCTTCCCTTAAATACTCCTGCTGGTTATAGGATGTGATAATAACACTGACCTGCGGTGGAGGCATTATTTGGAAAGCAATCCTTTTCGAAGCACTTGGCTGTAATTTGGCAGGTTCCTATTCGAAACCAAATCCTTGGCTCGGCATCCAGCACTAGCAATCGAAACGATAACCGAATAGCTCAATCGTGCGCGCAAAGCGATTCGCTACGAGCTCCCTTGACTCGTCATCATAAAAGACTCGGTAATCTTGACGCACAACCTGGTTTTCTCGTCCCAACGGGAGAGGCGGGACCTTAAGAGCTCGGCATACCTTGCTCCAATCTTGATTCAGGGTTTCGTAACGAGCGACAAAATCAACTATGATCTCGTCGCCGTCGGAAATCCATTCCGTCAAATCGCCCCCACGGTGTTCGTTGAGCATAGAACGACCGAATTTCGAGCGAATGAAGACAGAAAAAGTGCCCATTTCTCGAATCCGGGCGACGTCTGCATGCAAAGCCGGATATAATTCTGCATGGGTCAACCACCAATGATAGGAGGAAACCATCAGGTCCCAGGGGTTGCGAATGAAAGCGAACTTAAAGCATTCATTCCAGGCAGGCCCGAGGACTTCCCGCACCTTTGCCGCTTTGGCATGCTTATGATATCTGGGTTTCCCGACCGGCAAGGAACGTTGCGCGTGCAAGGTGCCCAAAGCGCGGTGAATACTGCTTCCAGCACACTTGGGAATATGGATGAACGCATATTTTAAGAACGGGGAATAACAGATCGGTTTCGGATATTTCGCCCGGGCCGCTAGCGTTACGGCGCTAGCAGGTGCTCTCTGACAAGCTGTTCTCTGGTAAAACCGCTGGTGTATGCCCGACACCCCTCACCATTCCAGCCTACCTTTCCTTTGCAAATGTTTCCTACCTGAGATGCAGGAAAATTCGTACGTGTTTAACGTCCGTCGCCGCGCACGGTCTTGAGCTCTCCCTTTCGGGAAAAGAAATCCTCTTTGCACATTCGTTCATTCCAACGATAGATCCTCCGTTTCGACTCTTCACCTTAGTCCTCTCCTCGATCGAGGAGGAAAGAAGACAGCCGCCGCAAGAGAGACGAAACCCACACAAAGATTCAGACCCACAACGTGCGATCGAAACTGCGATACTGGATTGCCTCGCTCACGTGTTCGGCGGTGATGTCTTCGGTGGAAGCGAGGTCGGCGATGGTGCGGGCGACCTTGAGAATGCGATCGTAGGCCCGGGCGCTGAGATTTAATTCGGTCATGGCCACACGGATCAATTCCTGCGAGTCGGAATCCAATTTGCACCATTGTTTCAGATGCTTCGTTCCCATGCGCGCATTGCAGTTCGTCTTGGAATCGTTAGCAAATCGCGCCTGCTGCCTGTTGCGCGCAGCGGATACCCGCTCGCGAATCGCACTGGAGGGTTCCTCTGACCGTTCGCTCGCC
>Ga0193750_1000309_pt1 | contig 13528 bp, 13 predicted proteins | sample L1c1metaG_FD_160569 | JGI IMG/M metagenome (GOLD analysis project Ga0193750, IMG submission 160569) | Soil microbial communities from a riparian zone of the East river system, Colorado, United States - L1c1 | ecosystem: Environmental > Terrestrial > Soil > Riparian zone | place: USA: East River...
GATCACGTTCACCGTTTGCGGTCTCTCGTTCCGAGAATGGCCGGGAACAGCCGAGAACGCCGTCCCTCGGTTAAGGTTGGCTTTCCTATGCGGTTTTTCGGCGGTCTGCGGTCCTTCTGCGGTCCCAAATCAGGAGGCGTCCCGACCCTTGGGCCCGCCGCTTCGCTCTTGCGGCTCGATTCGGTCGTTCTGCTGTCCCGAAAACGCCAGGCAAAGAAGATATGCCATATGTCATGTGTGGTACATTTACCCCCGTGGTAAAGACGACGATCTACTTGCCGACCGAGCTTCATCAGGGGATCAAGCAGGCGGCGAAGGAGCGCGGCACCAGCGAGGCTGAATTGATTCGCACGGCGGTCCGTCACGAGTTGCTCGGCGCGCCAGCGGATCAGCAGGAGCGCGCCCAGCGACGCGCTCGCCTGCTGGCGGCGATGGGCCAGGTCGACAGCTCCACCTACCCGTCTGGCTACCTCGATGAGCTCCGCGCCCAGTGGCGCGGCTGATCGTTCTCGATGCGAGCGTCGCGATCGCCGCGCTGTCGGCCGATGATGCACACCACGATGCGGCGACGAAAGCGCTCACCGGGGCACGCGACGACGATCTCGTGCTCGCCGCGACGACGAGAGCGGAGATCCTCGTCGGCCCTGCTCGCGTGGACGGCAAGACGCTCGCGGCAGCCCGAGACTTCGCAGACGGCTGCGAGACGGTCCCTGTCAGCGCCGCCATCGCCGATGACGCCGCCGCTATGAAGGCCCGCCACCGTGGCCTCAGCCTGCCTGACGCCATCGCACTGGTAGTCGCCGAGATGATCGACGCCGACGCCGCGTGGACGTTCGATCGGCGCTGGCGGGACGTTCATCAGCGAGTCGTGATTCCGTAGCTTCCGTTGCTTTCCTGGGGCCGAAGCGTCGGACCTGCAACATTGCGGTTTTGGAGACCACCCGTTAGGGGGTGTTTTGGGCCCGTGTTTATTTCGCTCGCTCAGGGATTAGTTGTAGGGAGAGAAGGCGTCGCAAGCGTCCTGTCACCCCTGGCAGGCCTTCCCACGAGCTCGCCGCAGACCACAGCTGTTAGGAACGCTCTTGTGCCGACCCGCTCGTGCCCGCCACGGGGCTAGAGCTGCGGCCCGTTTGCGGTCCATTCCGCCCAGCTTTGCGGTCCTTCTGCGGTCCAAATCCCCCGCGAACATCCCGAACCTCCGCGAACACCGCCCCCGCGATCCCGGCGTTTCGCGGTTTTCGCTCCTGTTCGCGGATCTTCGGGGTTCTTGAACCGGTGACTCTTATCGGGGCGCCGAGATTCGAACTCGGGACCTCACCGACCCGAACGGTGCGCGCTACCAGGCTGCGCCACGCCCCGATGCGCCGTCAGTATTCCATACCGCTATCTTCGCCCGGTGCCCGCCGCGACGATGGACATCATCGAAGAGCTCGACGGCATCCTGCAGCCGGCCCGCTTCGAGGACTACGGCCCCAACGGATTGCAGGTGCCGGGGCCCGCTGAGGTCGAGACGGTCGCCACGGGCGTATCGGCCAACCTGGAGCTGTTCGAGCTCGCTGCGGCCGAGCGCGCGCAACTGCTGCTCGTCCACCACGGTCTCTTCTGGGGGGCGGGCCCAGGACCGATCGACGCGGCGCTCAAGCGGCGCCTGAAGGCGCTGTTCGACGCGGACATCGCGCTTGCCGCATACCACCTTCCGCTCGACGCGCATCTGCAGTTCGGCAACAACGCACTGCTGGCCCAGGCGCTCGGCGCGCAAGCCGTCGAGCCGTTCGCCCTGCATCGCGGTCAGTCGATCGGCGTGATCGCTCGTCTGCCTGGCGAGGGCGTCGACGCCGTGGATCTGTTTGCGCGCGTGCGCGAGGTGACCTCCCGGGATCCGCTCGTCTTCGACGCCGGGCCGGCGCGCATACGCACCCTCGCGATCGTCTCCGGAGCAGGCTCGGACTACCTCGCCGACGCGGCCGCCGCCGGCGCCGACGCGCTGCTGACCGGTGAGCCCGTGGAGCGCGCCATGGCAAACGCGCGCGAGCTGCACCTGCACTTCATCGCCGCCGGCCACTACGCCACCGAGACGTTCGGCGTGAGGCGGCTGGGCGAGCATCTGGCGGCGCGCTTCGGCGTGCGGCACGTCTTCCTCGACGTGCCCAACCCGATCTAGTCGCCAACGTCCGCCAACCCGGTCGGCGCCGCCCTGTGCCCGGAGCGTCGCGCTGGTCGCCTCGGTGCTGTAAAGCATGCGCCGTCGCTCTAAGATTGAGCTGGTCAGCCAGCTTGTTTGATCAACCAGGAGGAGAGGTTCCGGATGGAGGTCACGACTGCGTCGACCGCGGGGTCGGCAACGGGGTCGCAAACGATCGCCGACTTGATCCCGTGCGCCGCCGCGGCACACGGCGAGAGCACGGCCATCCGCTACAAGCGAGACGGTGATTGGCAGGACGTCAGCTACGAGCAGCTGGCGAAGATCGTGCAGGAGATCGGCCTCGGCCTGATCGAGCTCGGCATCCAGCCGGGCGAGCGCCTGTGCATCCTCGCCAACACGCGCCCGGAGTGGTCCTACGCCGACATGGGGGCCACGTCCGCCGGAGCCGTCGTGGTGCCGATCTACCAGACCAACTCGCCCGAGGAGTGCCTGTGGGTGATCTCCGACTCCGCCGCCTGCGCCATCGTCTGCGAGAACGAGGAGCAGCTTCAGAAGATCGCCGCGATCCGCGATCAGGTGCCGGGCATCCGCACGATCATCGTCATCGACCCGCCCGAGTCCTCGGCAGGCTCCAACGGGACGTCCGACGCGGTTCGGGCGCTCAACGCGATCACCCTCGACGAGGTGCGCGAGCGCGGACGCGGACGTTCCGCCGATGAGCTGCGAGCGCGCCGCGCGGCGGTGCGCCCGGAGGACCCCTTTACGTTCATCTACACCTCAGGCACGACCGGCCCACCGAAGGGCTGCGTGCTGACGCACGGCAATTACCGCGCGATCATCGACATGGTCGGCGAGGCCGGTGAGATCCAGGGCGACGAGGTCATCTACCTGTACCTGCCGCTCGCGCACTCCTTCGCGTTGCTGATCCAGCTGGCGGTCTTCGACCTCGGCGGCACGCTCGCCTACTTCGGCGGCGACACCAAGCAGATCGTGCCGGAGCTGCAGGAGGTCAAACCCACCTATCTGCCCTCCGTGCCGCGAGTGTTCGAGAAGATCTACACGCTCGCGCACGGCGCCATCCAGGCGCAGCCGCGCGAGGAGCGCGCTCGCGCCGAGGCCGCGATCAAGCTCGGCGCGAAGGTTCGCGACATGATCAACCGCGGCGAAACCGTGCCGCAGGAGCTGCAGAAGCCCTTCGAGGAAGCCGACGAGCAGCTGTTCAAGAACGTTCGCGCGATCTTCGGCGGCAGGGTCCGCCACGCGACCAGCGGCGCCGCGCCGATCGCGCGCGAGATCCTCGAGTTCTTCTGGGCGGCGGGCGTGCCCGTGCTCGAGGGATATGGCATGACCGAGACGGCCACCGCCGCGACCACGTCGACGGTCGAGAACCACCGTTTCGGCACCGTCGGCCGTGCGCTGCCGGGAGTCGAGCTGAAGATCGCCGACGACGGCGAGATCCTCGTCAAAGGGCCGAACATCTTCGCCGGCTACCACAACAACGCCGACGCCAGCTTCGGCGCCGTCGAGAACGGTTGGCTGCACACCGGCGACCTCGGCTCGATCGACGAGGACGGCTACCTGTCGATAACAGGCCGAAAGAAGGACATCATCATCACCGCCGGCGGCAAGAACCTGACGCCGGCCAACATCGAGAACGACCTCAAGCAGTGCCGCTGGATCTCCCAGGCCGTCATGCACGGCGACGCTCGCCCATATCCGGTCGTTCTGATCACGCTCGACGAGGAGGAGATCCCGATCTTCGCCAAGGAGCACGGCCTGCCCGAGGACATTCCCTCGCTGGCGCGCTCCCCCGAGGTGCGCGAGCTGATCCAAGACGAGATCGATCGCGCCAACTCGAAATATGCGCAGGTGGAGCAGGTCAAGAAGTTCGTGATCCTCGACCACGATCTCTCGCAGGCCACGGGCGAGCTCACGCCCACGCTGAAGGTCAAGCGCAACGTCGTAAACGACAAATACGCCGAGCTGTTCGACGAGCTGTACGCAGGCTGAGGCGCCGTCGCCGATCGTCCCGGCACGCCAGGACCGCGCGCGGCTGACGTGAGCGCCCCGGCGGGCGACGGCTAACTGCGACAATGGATTGCCATGCGCACCGATCCCAGCGACAACGGCGGGCTGTTCGTCGGACGCCGTCCCGGCACCGCGCCGGCAGCGAGAGGCGCCAGCGCATCGACGGGTCGCTCGCCGGGCTGATGGTCGCGGCGATGATCGTCCTCAGCCTGCTCTGCTGGGGGCCGATTCCGCTGGCGTGCCTTTGGGTCGGCTCGCAGATGGACTACCTCTCGGGAAGCGTCGGCGTCGGCATACTCGTCTCATTCGTCGCGCTGTTCGTGCTCCTGTTCGGCACCCTCTCGCTGCTCAAACGCCTCGACCAGGCGTGGATCCTCGTGCGCCGCGCCGCCGGCCACGATCAGCGCACGGGGATCATGGGCCGCATCTTCGGCACCGCCGCGGTCATCTGCGGGCTTGGCTTCGCGTTTTGGTTCGTCGTCATCCACGGGCCCGGCTCGATCACCATGTCCGGCAACGGCCAGGGATGAGCGTCGCCGGCGCCGCGCCGAGTCGACGCGGGGCCGCGCCGGACGTCCGCTGCTAGAACGGTCTTGCCATGAGCCTGCTCGACTACTACCGCCAGTTCGAAGGGATGTCGGAGGAGGAGGTGAACGCCGAACTGCGCGAGCAGGCCGCCGAGCGTCGGCGCAAAGCGCTCACGCGCGTCGACACGCTGGACCTCTCACAGACGACCTGGCCCGAGCTGCCGCACCCGCGCATAGTCAACGCGATTACTTTCGTGGCCCGGCGCGGCCTGCACCGCTATCCCCACGTGCGCGGCACGGAGCTGCGCGACGAGCTCGCGGCCAGCCTAGAGGTCGAACCCGGCCGCCTGATCCTCGGCAACGGAGCTGCCGAGCTGTTGAGCTCGGCGACGCGCGCGCTGATCGAGCCCGGCCAGCAGCTGCTGACGACCTGGCCCTCCTACCCGCTCTATCCGATCATGGCGCGCCGCGCGCACGGCCGCGCCGTTCCGATCGCCGGCGGAGTCGATGCGCTGATCGAGGCCGCCAAGGAGCAGTCCACGCGCGTGATAGCCCTCGCCAGCCCCAACGACCCGACCGGGGAGCTGCTGTCGACAGGCGAGCTGGAGCGACTGCTCCATGGCGTGCCCGAGGACGTCGCCGTGCTGCTCGACGAGTCGCTGGTCGAGTTCGTCGACGCGCAGCCGGTCAACTCTTCCGTCAGGCAGCTCGAGGAGCATCCGCGCCTGCTCGTCTTTCGCAGCTTCTCCAAGGCGTGGGGCCTGGCGGGCCTGCGTGTCGGCTACGCCATCGGCGGACCCCGCTCACAGGAGCTCATGGCTGAGCTGGAGCCCGACCTCGGCGTATCGGAGGTATCACAGGCCGGGGCGCTCGAGGCGCTGCGCACGTGCTCGGATCTGCTCGCTGGCAAGGTGCGCGCGGTCTGCCAGGAGCGTCCCCGCCTGACCGACGGCCTGCGCGAGCGCGGCTTCGAGGTCGCCGACAGCCAGGCGAACTTCGTGTGGGCCGCACATCCCGCGATCAGCGGCACCGAGCTCGCGGCGCGACTCGCTCAGTCCGGCGTGCTCATCGCCGCGGGCGACGCGCTGGGCGAGCCCCAGCACGGGCGCATCGCCGTCCGCAAGAGCGCCGGCACGACGCGGCTGCTCGCGGCCATCGACAAAGCGCTGTAGCGGGAGGCGCCACCCACGGCGGCGTGGGAATGCTTAGCTGGCGGAGCCGGACTGGCGCAGCAGCGTGCCCGTGGTGCCTTCGAGGATCTTGCGCCACGCACTCACCCGCTCGGGCTCGGCGTCGAAGTGCTCGACGACCTTGCGCACGCGATTTCCCGAGATGTCGAGACCGTGTCGGTCGGCGACGTCTTGATAGCGCTCGTATTCCTCGGCGAGGTGCTTGGTCACGGACTCGAAGCCGTGTCGCGCGATCTCCACGCGCGAGGCGAAGTTCATCATCGAAGTCTGGAACATCAGCTCGTCGGTCGGCTCGGGCTCGATCAGCACGATGTCCACGCCCGGATAGCGGCTCTCCCAGTTCTTGGCCAGTTCGTGCAGTCGCTGGTGGGCGACCAGCTTGAACGCCTGGTAGCCGATCTGCGGAAAGCCCATGTCCGAGACGCGGCGGGGGCGCGTGCCGCGCAGCGTCCTGACCTGCTCGGCGAAGTCGTTGACGAACGGCACGATCGGGTTGATCACGACGATCAGCTTCGCGCCCGCCTCGACCGCGATGTCGAGGTTGGTCGTGGAGACCATCCCGCCGTCGATCAGCTCGCGATCGCCGACGCGAACTGGCGCGTAGACCATCGGCAGCGCCCCGGATGCGCGCACCGCCGTGGAGATCGGCACGTCTTCTGCGCCCTCCACGCCGAACACCACGCGCTCGCACGTGTCGAGATCGGTCGCGGTCAGGTACAGCTCGCACGCCAGCTCGCCGAAGTCGTCGGTGCGGCCCGGCTCTGAGAGCACCTCGTGCAGGTAGGACTCGATGCCGGCGCCCGTGTAGGCGCCCGAAGGCAGTCCCTCTGCGAAGCCCAGCAGCACGTCCATCAGCGACACGCCGCCGCGCTGGGAGACGACCTCACGTGCCAGCGACAGCGCTCGCCACGGCAGCACGGCGCCCTTGCGCGCGAACTCGAGCAGGTTCGGGCGCAGCAGGTCGCCGAGGTCTATGTCTTTGAACGGCGCTTTGCCTTGACGCGTGACCACCCGCATCATCTCCTCGGGCGTCACGCCGTTGGCGCTCAGCGCGGCGATGAACGCGCCCGCGGAGGTGCCGACGTAGACGTCGAACTGGTTGACGCTGCTGTTGACCGCCAAAAGGTCAAGGGCGCGCAACGCGCCGATCTCGTACACGCCGCCGGTGAACCCGCCGCCGCCGAGCACGAGCGCCGTCTTGTGGCGCCGCGCGCGCCGACGTCGATCGACCGAGCCGGTGCGCCCGACACCACGTGCCGCGCGCAAGCTCGCCCTGCGCTTCTTGGCCGCAACCTTGGCCTTATCCGTCGGTTCCAGCTTGACGACCTTGCCCATCCTGACTTGATTCTAAGGGACACATGACCCAGAAGCCCGCCGCCTCACGCTCACAGCGGCCATTTCGTGCGCTGGACGGCGTGCTCCGGCGGGCCGAGGCTCGGCCTCGGGCCCGTTCAGGCACCCTGCTCGCCGGGCTTGCGATCGGATTTGGGGCCATGTTCGCGACGCTGCCTTCGCCGGCCGGCGCGGCCACCAGCCTGGGCGCCCTGCAGGGCGATCTCGCCCATCAGATGCAGATCTCAGGCAGGCACTCGAGCGCCTATGTCTATGACCTCACCGACAAACAGGCGCTGTTCTCCCTCCGCGCAGCCGCCATGCGCCCTCCAGCGTCAGTGGAGAAGCTCTACACGGCCGTCACGACCCTGCAGCGTCTCGGGTCGACCGCGCGCCTTTCCACGACCGTGCTCGGCACCGGCCAGCTGAGCCCGACGGGCGTCTGGGAAGGCGATCTCTACCTGCGCGGCGGCGGCGACCCCACATTCGGCGACAGCTCGTTCATCCGCAGTCACTACGGCGGCGTAGGCGCGAGCATCTCCACGCTCGTGTCACAGCTCGTCCACGCGGACGGAATCCATGCGGTTCAGGGCTCCGTCTACGGCGACGAGTCCGTCTTCGACCCCCAGCGCGGCGAGCCGTCCAGCGGCTACGCCCAGGACCCCTTCCTGGAAGGGACGCTGAGCGGCCTGGCCTTCGACCGTGGCGCAAGCGGCTCGAAAAAGCTCGCGCACGCCCCCGCCGTCTATGCCGCGCGCAAGCTGTGGGCGATGCTCAAGAACGCGGGCGTCAGCATCCGGGGTTCGAGCGCTGCCGCCACAGCCCCCGCGGGCGCGGCACAGCTCGCGCACGTCAGCTCGCCCACGATCGCGCAGCTGCTCGGCCTGATGCTGCCGCCGTCGGACAACTTCTTCGCCGAGACGCTGCTGAAGGATCTCGGCGCGGCCGCCGGCGGAGCGGGCACGACCGCCGCGGGCGCCGCCGTCGTCGGGCAGACGATCTCGGTGCTGTTCGGCACCCACCCGCGCGTCGTCGACGGCTCGGGCCTCTCCGAAGCGGACAGGACTTCGACCTATGAAGTAGCCAACCTGCTGGTGGCGCTCGCGCCGACGCCGAGCGGGGCGATCCTGCGCAGCAGCATGGCCGTCGCCGGGCACACCGGCACGCTGGCCAAACGCATGCGCAGGACGGCCGCGTCCGGACGCTGCCAGGGCAAGACGGGAACCCTCACCGGCTACTCCAACCTCGTCGGTTACTGCCAGACCGTCGGCGGGCGCCTGCTTGCCTTCGCCTTCTTCAACGACGGCATCTCCACTACGCTCGCGCATGTGATCCAGGACCACATGACGATCACGCTGGCGAGCTACTGAGCTCTCCCAGCCCGTAAAGTCGTCCGGAAATTGCGGCAGGCATGGTCGACCGCATGTGGTGGAGCACGTACAGTTGTCTGCATGGACTCCGACAGGCGCGACTGCAAATGTGCAGACAATGCCTCACACCGCAACGCCCGACCTGGCGCTCGCCGCCGCGATCCGCAGACTGCGCGAGGAACGTGGGCTGACGCGCGAAGCGGTCGCCTTCCACGCTGGCATCACGAACGGCTCGCTCGCGCGCATCGAGCTCGCCCAATCGGCGCCGAAGTGGTACACGGTGAGGCTGATCGCGCGCGCGATGGACGTGCCGCTCGTTGCGCTGGCGAGGGTGATCGAAGACCTCGACTGAGCGCGGCGATCGCTCGCCGAGGCGTCCACTGACATGACGCGCAACTCCTACCGCCAGCGTCCGGACGTCGAAGAGCGTTTCGTCAGACGCGAGCTGGCCGAACGCGACCTCGACCTGCTGCGGCGCGGCGTCATGCTCGCGCTGACCGTCGCTGTCGTCGTCGTCGCGATCGTCTGCGTGCTGCGCGGCGCCTGGCCGCTCGGCGCCGCCGCCAGCACATGCATAGCAGCGGCCGTCCGCGGCGGCGCGCGTCACTGACCGAGGCGTGGGTACCACAGCCGCCGGAGCGGCGGTCGTCACCCAGATGATCTCGGGACTGATCGGCATCAACCCGCGGGTGGTCGCTGGCTCGGGCTCTCAGAAGCTAACCGAACATCCACCTGCCCGCCGCTGCGTCTGCCGCGATGCCAGTCTTTCGATTGCGCTCGATTGTTGACCGCCGCGCACGGGCCACGCGAGTGCGCTATCGTCGCACGGCGATCCTATCTAGCCGAATGCTGTGCTTTGTTCGGGATCGCGACCTAGACAGCGGGGGCGTTGGCATTGCATGCTGGTCGCCATGTTCTGATGCGCGTGCCAAGAGCGTTGGAGGGAATCGGAGCGGCTGAACCGCTTCCTATCGCCCCGACGTCGTTGGGCGGCGATCGTCTACGAGCTGACGGCCAGGCCGCCCGCCCGCCCGCTGTACATCGAGACACAGGGGGATGGACATGAAGCGAATCACAGTTGTGGGACTCTGCCTCGCAATAGCGTCCGTGCTCAGCGCGGTCGCCGCAGTAAGCGTGTCCGCGGCCGCGCCGGAATACGGGCGCTGCTTCAAACAGGCCGGCGGGAAATACAAAAACGCAAGCTGCACGCTTGCGTCCGTACCGGGGGAAGAAAAATACGAATGGTTCCCCGGGCCTGGACCGAAAGCCAAATTCACCTCGACGCTGAAACCCGCGACGGTAGCGACGCTCGAAACGACCGGGGGAGCGAAAGTGACCTGCACCGGGGAGACGAACTCCGGCGAATACACCGGGCCAAAAACGATCGCCAACCTCGCAATCACGTTCACCGGCTGTGAAGCCGGCGCTCTCAAATGCAGCACCGAAGGTGCCGCAGCGGGCGAAGTGATCACCGAACCGCTCGCGGCCGGCGTGGCGTTTGCGATCTTCGGGAAAAAAGAAAAACGAGAAGGCACGGGAATCGGTCGCGCCACCGCGCCCGCAGAAGGGGAAGTGATAGTCACGATGACCTGCGCCGGGCTGTCGGTGACCCTGAAGGGCACCGTTCTCAACTTCCTGATGCCGAACAAGATGCAGCTGACATCGATACTCAAATACAAGGCGACAAAAGGCAAGCAGAAACCGCAATTCTACGAAAACGAAGCAAAAGAAAATGAGTTCGGCGTACTCTTCAGCTCCTTCGGCGGCGGGCCATTCGTGCAGACTGGGCTGAGCGCTGAAGTCGTGCAGACAAACGAAGAAAAGATTGAGATCAACAAGGTCGTCTAGGCGCCCGTCGATCGCTGCAGCCTCCGTGAACGTCGCTTCACGGGGGCTGCACGCCTTGCGGCGCAGAGTGCACGAACTAGCTAGCGAGCAGCTCGCGCAACCCATCTTCGTCGAGCACCGCCACGCCGAGCCGCTCGGCCTTCGCCAGCTTCGAGCCGGCGCTCTCGCCGGCGACGACGTAGTCGGTCTTCTTGGACACCGAGCTGGTGACGCGTCCGCCGGCCGCCATGATCCGTTCTGTGGCCTGCTCGCGCGACCAATCGGGCAGCGTGCCCGTCAGCACGAGCGTCTTGTCGTTGAGCGGACCCTCCGACGGCGCCGGCCCCTCCTCGGCGAAGCGCAGGCCCAGCTCGCGCAGGTCGGCGATCAGCTCGCGCATGCGCCCGTCGTCCAGCTGCATGCGGATCGACGTCGCCATCTTCCCGCCGATTCCCGGCGTCTGCTCGATCTCCTGCTCTGAGGCGGCGAGCAGCGCGTCGATGTCGCGGAAGCGCTGGGCGATGTTGCGTCCGGTGACCTCGCCGACCTCCTCGATACCCAGCGCGAAGAGCACGCGCGCGAACGGACGCTGCTTGGACGCCTCCAGCGCCGCCAGCAGGTTGCGCGCGGAGAGCTCGCCGAAGCCGTCGAGCTCGAGCAGCTGCTGCTCGGTCAGCCGGTAGAAGTCGCCGGCCGTCTCGACCAGGCCGCGCTCCTGCAGCATCGCCACCTGCTTTTCGCCGAGCCCTTCGATGTCCATGGCGCCACGCGATACGAAATGCTTGAGGAGCTGCCAGGCGCGCCCTGGACAGACGGGGTTGGGGCACTTGGTGAAGACCGCCTCCGCCGCCTTGATCGTCTTCGTCGCGCAGAACGGGCACTTCGCCGGCGGGCGTGGGCGGCGTGGGCGGCCCTTTTGCTCGACCACGTGCGGCGCCGGCGAGACGACCTGCGGGATCACGTCGCCCGCGCGCAGCACGATCACGTCCTCGCCGGCCCTGATGTCCTTGCGTGCCAGGTCCTCCTCGTTGTGCAGCGTCGCCATGCCGATGCGCACTCCGCCAACGACGACTGGCGCAAGCACCGCGTAGGGGCGCATGTCGCCGAACTTGCCGACGTTCCACATGACCTTCTCCAGGCGCGTCACGGCCGTCGTCGGCGGGAACTTCCAGGCGATCGCCCAACGCGGCTCGCGCCCGACCGAGCCCAGCCTGCGCTGCAGGCGCAGGTCATCGACCTTCACGACCGCGCCGTCGATCTCGAAGTCGAGCTCGCCGCGGCGGTCCTGCCAGCGCAGGCACTGCGCGATCACCTCGTCCTCGCTCGCCAGCAGCTTGATGTCGTCGTTGACACGGAAGCCGTGCTCGCGCAGCCACTCAAGGCCCTGCGAGTGGCGGGCGAAGGAGAGCCCTTCGGTGACGCCCACCTGGTAGCACCAGATCGACAGCGGGCGCTTGGCGGCGTCGGCCGGATCGAGCTGGCGGATCGTGCCGGCGGCGGAGTTTCGTGGGTTCATGAACGTCGACTCGCCGGCTTCGGCGCGGCGCTCGTTCAGCGCGGTGAAGTCGGCGAGCGACATGTAGACCTCGCCGCGCACCTCCACCAGCGACGGCGCGTCCTCGACGCTCAGCGGGATCGCGGCGATCGTGCGCAGATTGTGCGTGACGTCCTCGCCGATCTCGCCGTTTCCGCGCGTGGCGCCCCGCTGCAGCGTCCCATCGCGATACACCAGGCTGATCGCCAGGCCGTCGATCTTCGGCTCGACCACATATTGAAACTGCGGCTCGGAGATCCCCTCGCGCGCGAGGTGGTTGCGCATCCGCTCAACCCACGCGCGCAGCTCCTCCTCCGAGCGCACGTTGCCGAGCGAGAGCATCGGCTCGAGGTGCTCGACCTTCTCCAGGCGGCTGACCGGCTCGCCGCCGACGCGCTGCGTCGGGGAGTCGGCGCTGCGCAGCTGGGGGTGCTCGCGCTCGATGACGCGCAGCTCCTCCAGCAGCGCGTCGTAATCGTCATCGCCGATCTCCGGGTCGTCCAGGACGTAGTAGCGGCGTGAGTGGTATTCGAGCTGCTCGCGCAGCTCCTGCGCCCGCGCGAGCGTGCGTGTCGGCGTCTGCGCGGCGCTCACGGCATCTCGTGCGCTGATCGATCTCGACCGGGCCGCGACCGGGCCGGCGCGACCGGGCCGTCGCCGACCGCTCGCCGACCGATCGGTGCCGCGAGCAGATCGTCCAGGTCAAAGCCCTTCAACGCCTCCAGGCCAGCGCGATCGGTCAGGTCGAAGTGGATCGGCGTGACGGCGACGCGGCCGGCAGCGACGGCGGCGAGATCCGTGCCGGGCTCGTCGTGGAAGCCCGGATCTGAGCCGTAGATCCAGTAGCGGCGGCGGTGCTCCTCCTCGCGCTCGAGCTTCAGCTCGTCGCGGTAGATGCGTTTGCCTAGGCTCGTGACCTCCACGCCGGCGGGCTCGCCCGCGGGCACGTTCACGTTGAGCAGCGTCGTCGCCGGCAGCGGCACGTCCTCGATGCGCTGAACCAGCCGGGCGACGAAGTTGGCCGCGACGTCGAACCCGAAGCCGCCGTCGTAGCGGTAGTCCAGCGCGCGCGCGCCCGACTGCTGGGAGACGGCGATCGACGGCAGGCCGAGCACGACGCCCTCCAGCGCCGCGGCGACCGTGCCAGAGTAGGTGATGTCATCGCCGAGGTTCGCGCCGTGGTTGATCCCCGACACGACCAGCTCGGCGTCGAAGCCCTCGACCAAGCCAAGCCTCGCCAGCCGCACGCAGTCGACCGGTGTGCCGTCGGTGGCGTAGCCGACCGAGCCATCGGCGAAGGGAACCTCGGCAACCCACAACGGCCTGCGCGTGGTGATCGACCGCGCCATCGCCGAGCGGTTGCCGTCGGGCGCGATGACCGCCAGGCGAACGCCGTCGATCGCTGCAAGCGCGCTGCGCATCGCCTGCAGGCCCTCGGCTTCGATCCCGTCGTCGTTGGTCAGCAGCACGTTCAGCATCTGCTTATTCAGCATAGGCGCAAGCCCCTACGCATAGGAGACGCTGGCGAGCGCCAGGCCGTGCGCCGGCGCCGTCCTGCCCGCGTCCGCGCGCGAGCT
>Ga0193750_1000310_pt1 | contig 13520 bp, 11 predicted proteins | sample L1c1metaG_FD_160569 | JGI IMG/M metagenome (GOLD analysis project Ga0193750, IMG submission 160569) | Soil microbial communities from a riparian zone of the East river system, Colorado, United States - L1c1 | ecosystem: Environmental > Terrestrial > Soil > Riparian zone | place: USA: East River...
ACTCCCAGCGTAGCGTTCACGAAGCCAATCACCAGGGCGGCGATCAGCGCCGAGAATGGCCCAGTCAGATAAAAGCCGGGGATCAGACGCGCCACAATCCACAGCGCCAGCGCGCTTATCACCCAGTTCAGCAGATGTTTCATGCCGGGCCTCCCGAAGATTCAGGCCGACTATAAGCTTCTTGTTGTCGTCAGGCAAATATAGATGGGAATGATTATCACGGCACTGCTACACCAATAGCTTTTCCCGTCCGTAGATAATGATTAATGGCAGCTTCCCAGCCCTGCATTTTTTGCTCGAACAATTTCTTGTCATAACGTTCGACTTCCTGATTGCCGGCGGTTGACAAGCCTGTATAGGTGTAGCGAATGACCGCCGTCGTCGCACCCTTCGAGTTCTTTTTCAGATAGATTTCGATTTGCGCGGCTACTTGACCCGGATTTACCCATGCGAATCCGATGCGGAGTCTTGCTGGATCGTACTCAGTGACCAGCCAAGTGGTCTGTGTGCCATCGTCATTCGTAGTAGTGAACACACATCCCGCCTCCGCGACACCCGATTTTGAATAGATCATCGTGTACTGCCATCCCGGCACCCAGTCTGCTTCTCGGACGGGACATAGAAGTGGGAAGACGGTTTCCGGCGGAGCATCGTTGGTCTGCGTATATTCGTGAGTGACGCGCCTGGCTGCTGACATGCATCAGCTCCGGGGAAATTCCCAGCGCGTTCCCGTGCCCGGAAAGTCATTTTCCTTCCAAGCCAACACCACGCGAGGACGCACGCAATACAGAACGCTGTCCGGAATAATCATCAATGGCATCTTGTACTTGGTGCGGCAAGCTGCATCGATCTTTTTGAAAACGGCTTTGTCATTGACCTCGATCGCAGTTCCTTCCAGAATAATTACGTCGTCGCCGGATTCCAAGTGCACCGACACAGCAGGATTGTGCGACAGGTTGCGGGCTTTTCTGGTCGTCTGCGCGGTACCGAAATATAGAGCATCGTCGATCCAAAAGCCCCACACCGGTATTGAGTGAGGACGCCCGTCCGGGCGAACCGTACAGATCCAATAATTGCGCGAGCCCGTTAACCGCTCTCGCGCATGGCTCCAGGGCAAGTATTCTTTGCGTGGCTTAATGCCGTAGAGAGCCGGCACGCGCGGCGGACCCACGCTGATGATGTCGGGTGATTCAGAAACTGTTTTTAAGGCGGTGGCAGAAAGAGGTCTGGATTTCGGCATAGCTCACCTCGCCGCGATTTGCACGCCGATGAATCTTAGTCCCGTGGAAATCAGCTTTCAACGGTACGTGTCTGCTCTTGATTGAATCTCAAAAGCCTTGCAGCTCACGCCTTCTGGCATTATGATTCCGTTCCCGGGGGCCACCATGCGCGAATTCTGTCTGCTGCTTTTTGTGTTGTTCATCACTCTGCCAGCGGTAGCGGCAAAGCAATATTCTTATTTCCGCGTAGGCAATAATAATGACGTGACCACTGCCACCACTCCGGGCACGGTTTTAATGGGTGGGGGCACTGACGTGGATGCCGCCTTCCAGTGGATGTGCCAGCGCAGCGGCAATGGCGATTTTCTGGTGATCCGCGCCACCGGAACCGACGCCTACAATCCGTACATCCAACAGCTCTGCCCCAGTGAAAATTCGGTCGCCACGCTGATTATTCCGAATCGCACCATGGCCAGCGACCCATTCGTGATCAATACCATCCAGAGCGCTGAAGCTTTATGGATCGCAGGCGGCGATCAATCCAACTACAACAACTACTGGAATGGAACGCCGGTTCAAGACGCGCTCAATGGACTGATCGCGCGAGGCGTTCCCATCGGCGGCACCAGTGCCGGGATGAATGTTCTCACACAATTCGTCTATTCGGCGCTGGCCAGTCAGGGCGTGACTTCAAGCCAGGCTCTGGCGGATCCGTTCAGTCGATACATCACGCTCGATCGTGATTTTGTGGATCTCTCTATCTTGCAGGGAATCATCGGTGATCCGCACTTTGTCACTCGTGACCGCATGGGACGCGATCTCGCGTTTATGTGCCGCATCTACACCAATGCCTGGTCAAACACGCCGCGTGACATTGCCCTCGACGAGAGAACCGCACTTCTGATCGACAGCCGCGGAAACGGCACGGTTGTGGGGTCGAGCACCGTTTACTTCATGCAAGCTCCCGGCGCGCCTCAAGTCTGCCAGCCAAAAACGCCGCTCACTTATGCCAACATAAGTGTTTACCGGATCAATTCCAGCGGCACGTTTGATCTCTCCTCGTGGTCGGGCAAAGGTGGCACCGCATACACCGTATCGGCCAACGCCGGCGTGTTGAGCTCGACACAGCCCGGCGGCTCCATTTATTAACTGTCATCATTTGGAAGGTTCGCACCTTCCACACCAAATCCTGAGTACTTACGTAATCCGCCGGCGATGAATCGTCTTGTGCGCTGGTCGCGACCCAGCCTTAAATGTCTATGAAATCCCATGAAAATCATCTGCACGCTCGGGCTGTTGCTCTGCGCCTTCGCCCAATTTTCAAGCGCGCAGCAGAAGACTTTCGACTGGACACGCGCCAGTGACGAAGTAGTCCGACTCGATCCTGCCGACTACCACACCGGCCGCGTTTATCGTCCCGGTCCAGGCGGCGGCAATATGCATATTGACGTACAAGCCAAACAGCCAGTCACGATTGCCATGGCCTTTGCGGACGAATGGAATAGCGCGCTTCAGCATCCCGATCCCTCAACCTTGAGCAACCTTACTTATCATTGCATGCGAGAGCATGTGACTACCACGACTTATGAGTGTCATCTTCCATCTGACCGTCCCATGGTCCTTATTATTCAGGATGAACGCACTCCCGATCGCGCCATCCTCACTGGCATCGTTGCAGTGCTGAACCGCGGCTCCAAGAAGCTCGTCTCGCCCAACGATTTGAAGATCACGTACTACAGCTGGACTTGCATGACCAATTGCATTCAGCCGGAATATCAATGGTTCCGTCTGGTGAAAGAAAAGTATGAGCTCACATCGGTTCCGAAGATTTATAGCCTGCTCACTCCGGAACGCGATGGTCAGCAGCTCAGCGTGAAGATCAAAGCTCCAGTACCAATGACGATCGCAGTCCTGCCTTCGAAATTCGCCGACCAGATCTACGATCAGCCCGAGACTTTGTCATCCGCCCTTGGCAACACATCCTGCAAACAGCGCGGCGTTCAGTCCCTGACCTTCGATTGTCACTTCAACCTCGCCGACGGCCCGCAATCCCTCATCATCAAACCTGACACTTCTTTTTCCGGACACAAGAAAGCTGAAATCGAACTGCAAACCGTGCGTTGCATCGCTAACTGCAGCACCCAGTAAACGGGTCCCACAAACTCCGAAAACCAGAGTTCGATTCAACATTCACAAAGGGCACCAAGGGGTATCTACAGGATATTTCCTCGTTCAGGAATACCTTAGATGTACAACTCACCTCTATTCCAGCACCTCCAACCCGTATACCTTTGCGAAATCATCCGCGAAGAATTTACGAACCCAAGGATTGAACTCAGATGAGAGCCGCTACCAGCCTGACATTTCTAGGAGTCTGCCTGTTCATATTCACAGCCAGCATAAGCCGAGCCCAGATATCGCAGGGCCCAACCAATTTCAATGGATCAAACACGAACCAAGTGGTCAACGTAACTCAGACTGGGAGTGGATTTGGTCTCCAGGCTAGCACTCCTTCCACCGGTGGCGTAGGCGCCATCTTTGGCCAGGCAACCGGCACCAGTGGTTACAACAATGGCGTGTGGGGAAGAAGTTTTAGCCCTGTCGGCGTCGCCGTCCGTGGCGAAAACATGGCCAAAACCGGCGCCGCTACCGGAGGCGCTTTCTTTAGCAGCAGCACTCAGGGGCTGGGCCTTTTTGGTGACGCTAGTGCCAGCAGCGGAACTGGCATCGGAGTGAAGGGCTTCGCTCAGAGCCCGACTGGAGTCGGCGTGTTGGGCACTGTGGCGTCTCCCTGCAACGTCGCATGTGGATCGGGATATCCCATCGGCGTGCTGGGTATTATCAATGCTACCGCCGGTGCCGCCGGCGTTTTCGAAGAAGATTACAGCGATGGTGGCGGCACTCTAATGGTCGGCCGAACCATGACGCATACTCCCGGCGTCCTGCAAAATGTCTTCCGCGTAAACGATGTGGGAGATGTATTTGCCAATTCCTATAACATCGGCGGCGCCGACTTTGCCGAGTCCTTCTCCGTTAAAGGATCGAAGTCTGTCTACGCCGCGGGCGACGTCCTCGTGATCGACCACAGCTCCACTCGCCGCCTCGCACGCACTACCAAGCCTTATTCCACACTGGTTGCCGGCATCTATTCGACCAAGCCCGGAGTGCTCGGGACTCCGTACAAGATGGGTGAAGCCCCAAAATCCGATGTGCCTCTGGCCGTCGTAGGTGTTGTTCCTTGCAAGGTTACCGCTGAAAACGGCGCGATTGCAGCTGGTGATCTGCTGGTCACTTCCAGCAAGCAAGGCTACGCCATGAAAGGAACCGACAGGCGCAAAATGATGGGAGCAGTATTAGGAAAGGCATTAGAGCCTCTCCCCCGCGGGACTGGCCTCATACAGGTGCTGGTCACGCTTCAATAGCTCGATGTCTTGTCGGTACGTCGTCGGGCCGCTTGTGAGAGTGGCCCGATTTTTATTTTTAGCCGAGCGACACCGCCCGCTTCGACTTCACAGACGCTATTTCCAAACCCCGGTGATCCCGGTTGCTTTGCAATCGCCGTAATTCAGTTGCACCAGCCCAAAATTATTTTCTACAGTTCGCAAGAGATCAAAATGATCGTAGCGATCATTCACTTTCTGACCCTTTTTCACCATGTCGCCCAGAAATACAGTGTAGATGTGATTGGATTCCTCTTCCGGAGGTTCGCCTTCATCAAAGGTGATGACCGTTAAAGTACCGGCGCGAGCGTCGGCCGGGAACCAGGTTTCGAGAAAATTCTTTAACCACTTGGACGCTGTGGCAAGATCCGTATCGTGTCCGTCATCGTCCATGTTGGGCGTGTACAGCATGTAGGTAGAAAGATTCTTGTGCTCTTTGTCTTTCTGATCTTTGCGCGCATTCCCCACGTCAGTGACGAAAGCGTTGTGCGGGTCCTTGGTGTCAACTCCCACAACATTTTCGTATCCTTTTTGTTGGATTTTCTTAAAACTTAGAAACGGCACGTGCTTCCGTGCATATCTGCCGAACGTGGATTTCAAATAAGGTGACTGTCCAGCTTTGGCGGGATAATTCTCCGCATAATTTTTCCACTCAATCAGGTCCCCAATCGTCCTGTGCTGATTATCATCAGAGAAATTTTTCTGGTTATCCCCAAACCAACCCTTCATGCCGAACGTACTGCCCGCGATCATTGCTAAATAATTAGGATAGGATGGATGCTCCACCCCTCTGAAATTCGTGAACTCAACCCCTTCGTCCGCTATTTGTTTTAGGTAGGGATCTTTGATGGCCGCGACATAGCTCTGATTTTCCAGCACCACAATCAGGACCCGATCGAAGTGTTTCTCCGCGGCCACAAAGTGGCAATCCATGGGAGCAGTCGGTTGTTGTCCCCTGCCTGGCTGCGCCGCGCTAATCAGTAGTAAAACAGTTATCAAGGCACGATTCATTACGACTCTCTCCTGTCGAAGATTCTAAACTACAGCTTTTTACCGAGGAAAGCAGCGTCACGGCCTCCCGCCAGTCTCAGAGTGGGACTTCCAAGGCACACACCAGCTGCCTCACAGACTACAAAGTTTTGACATTCTCGTGACAACGCCGGATCTCCCACATGGAACAATTTGGAGTCCGATCTCGCTGCAAGGAGCCCGCCATGAACGTTTCCCGTTCTCCTCTTGTTCGCATTTCTGTCCTCCTGTTAATGCTGACAACGTCCTTGCTGTGCGTAGCCCAGACATATTCCGTCGCCGACCTTGGCACTCTGGGCGGCAGTTCCAGCGCTGCGCGTGCGATCAATGCGTCTGGCCAAGTGACTGGCTCCGCCAACGGATCCAACGGTGTCAACGATGTTTTCCGTTACACCTCCGGCCACATGAGCAATCTCGGCACCCTCGGAGGGAGCGTAGCGTTCGGCAACGGCATTAATGTTTCTGGCCAGATCGCCGGATACTCCACCAACAACGTGACCTATCGCGCTTTCATAACTAACGGGAACCAGTTAACCGACATTGGCGACCTCGGCGGCGGCTCATCGGACGGCTACGGCATCAACGATCTCGGCCAGGTCGTCGGCGCCTCCTATCTTGCGAATGGCGAGATCCATCCATTTCTTTATAGCAACGGCCAAATGACCGACCTCGGAACTTTGGGATCGAACACTCCGCAATGGTGGAACGTGGCGCAGGGAATCAATAACTCCAGCCAGGTGGTCGGCACGTCCTACGACAGCGTCGGCAATTTTTTTGCATTCATCTGGGCCAGCGGCAAGATGCACAAGCTCGGAACTCTCGGCGGCTCCTGGAGCCAGGGATACGCCATCAACAACAAGCGCCAGGTTACCGGACTAGCTTATCTCCGTAACGGCGCCGCCCACGCATTCCTCTGGAGCGCCGGCAAAATGACAGATTTGGGGACACTCGGCTCGTCCACCAGCTGGGGTTTCGGAATTAACGACGCCGGAGTTGTGGTTGGCCAGGCTACTTTCAGCAACACCTATCACGCCTTCATATACAGCGCCGGAAAGATGACCGATCTCAACACCCTGCTCCCGCCCGGCTCCGGATGGACGCTCTTATCCGCCAACGGCATCAACAACGCCGGCCAAATTGTCGGCGACGGCACGCACAACGGGAAAGCACGCGCCTTCCTTTTAACTCCCTAGTAAGTGCAGGCGTAAGTCAGACGCCCAGCACCAGCCACGTAGGGACAAGCGACTCGCCTGTCCAGCGGAGCCAAGCTCGGCAGGGTTTTACTCCATTACAATCGACATGTCGGCATGAATCCCACCGCGGATATCGAGATCCGTCCCGCCAGAGATGATGACGAAGATGCCGCAACGATGTTGAAATGCCTGGCAGCCGCCTTTGAGCCCTATCGAAACCACTACTCGCCGCCCGCCTTTGCCGATACCGTTCTAACCAACGAGACGGTCCATTTCCGCCTGCAGCAAATGCGGGTCCTGGTCGCCACCGTGGCGGGAAATGTCGTCGGAACAATCGCCGCCGCATGGCATCCCGACACAAGAGAAGGCCACCTGCGCGGCATGGCAGTTCTCCCGGACTGGCACGGCCGAGGCGTCGCTGCGAAACTGCTGGCAGCCATCGAAGCATGGCTGCTTTCTCGCGGCTGCAAGCGAATCACGCTGGACACAACCTTGCCCCTGGCAGCCGCGATGAAGTTCTACGAGAAGCACGGCTACCTGGTACATCTTGACATCGAAGAAGCCCAGCTCTGCAGCATTGCTGTCCTACGATAGGGTTTGATTTGCGATAATCTTCTACGCAATGTTGAACCTCAGCGAACACGAGCTCGATCTCGCTCTAGCCGCGATTAATAAGCACGGGTATGGAGATTTCTTCCCGGAACCGCCGGAACTATCCTTGCTCATAGCAAACTGGCAGGATATTCGGGCCGGGATTGCTCAAGTCGACCTCGATCTTTACGGTGGTTATGACGTAACTTTTGCGTTCGCTCCAAAGTCTCGCCTAAACGTGAGGCGGGTCGCCTTACTTCATCCTTTTGATCTCGTTCTCTATACTGCTTTGGTTCTTAAGCTACGAAATGGAATTACCGCATCACGACCGCAGCCGCACGAGAACCGTGTCTTCTCGTATCGCGCTGACGGGGCGGATGACGGCAGCCTCTACAATGAGCAACCGGGCTACCGAGATTTCACAGAAGCCGTTACCGTCCGCGTTAACGAAATCCAGAATCGTACGTTGGGATTACAGATATAGCCGATTTCTATCCACGTATCTACCAGCACCGCCTCGTGAACGCGCTTCAAGCCGCTTGTGGGAATGCACTGCAGGACAATATTCGCGTCCTCGAAAAGATGCTGACGCGGTTCTCCGAGAATGTTAGCTACGGTATCCCGATTGGACCTGCCGCATCTCGACCACTCGGGGAGGCGGTTCTAATCGACGTAGACAGCACTTTGCTAAGTTTCGACATCGATTTTGTTCGATTTACAGACGATTACGTAATCTTTGCCACGACACCAGAGGAGGCAGAATACGGCATCCGAGTCCTTGGTGAGACCCTTTTCATGAATCACGGCCTGACGCTGCAAACGGCGAAAACGAGAATACTAAGGGGAAGCGACTATGTCGCGCGCTACCTCACGACACATACGAAAAAAGAGGAGGACCGGCGGAAGTTGCTCGATCTTGTAGGCGCGTACGATGAATCGGTCAGCTATGAGGACATGGGCGAGACGCAACAGCGGGAAATCGATGCAATGAATCTATCAGGCATGCTTGCGGACGCGCTCGCAGAAGGTCAAAACGTGGATTTCAGGGAAGTCTCTTTCATTCTGGGCCGCCTCTCGGCGCTTGAAAAGCCAGAGTTGATTCCGATCGTGCTGAACAATTTGGAGAGGCTGGCCCCAGTGGCACACTCTATTGCCGCGTTCTTCAAGCGATTTGAGGATATGGATGGACAGACCAGGGAGAAATCGGCGAGTGCGATGCTTGACCCAATTTTGAATAATAGCAAGTATGCGTCTGAGTATTACTCCATTTGGATTTTAAGCATTTTCGCAAGCAACTCGGTTTGGGACCATGCCGATAGCCTCTTGAAGATTTTTCGGGAAACTCATTCCGACGCTGTAAGGAGGTTCGCGGCTCTAGCACTTGGAACTTCGGGTACTCGTGCTCAAGTAATTCACGTGAAGCAGTACCTGTCGGCAGCGTCGTCTTTGAGTCGCACAGCCTTGATGCTTGCGACAGCCAAAATGGGACGAGATGAACGGAAATATCTTAAGCAAAGTCTTCGTCTCCACGACTCATTCGAGAAACTTTGCATTACGTCCTAACGGTGAAACTACTCATTAGCTGTCTTTGCACCTAGCCTGCCTGGATGCTCCACAAATCACCGTCGGATCATCCACAAAAAGCAAAAGGCCGGCAACCACCTACGCTCCCACACACTTTCGCGTGCAGTACCATCGGCCCTGCGGGGCTTGAGGCGGTTAAAAGGCGTGAGAACGCGTTTTTGCACGCGGGAGCCTCTGCCGAAATCCTGAGCGCTCTTGGCGGACGATCTAAATTACAATTCGATTCGCAAGGGTTCCTATTGCCTGGTCTATGACTAATTTCAGCGTGATCTGGATTGTTTTTGTCGCACTGTTAATGTCAGCATGCAATCGAGGAAGGGCCGTCGACGAGTGGCGAGTTGGCGGACTTTATTCAACCGACGACGGCAAAGGTCAATTCAGTGTTGTCAAGATTCTGGTTCTGGAGCCCGATGCCGTCCACGTTCGCATATACCAGCAAAAATTCTGGTCGCGGCCTACTTCCATCGATCCGACATTGCTGACGCTCGGTAAGCTCGGGGACAAGGAGTTTAGTATCGGGCACCTGCCATTGTCACGAAAGACGTTCGCCTCGTGGGAACCCGTCTTTATCAGCCAACAGTCCGTCTCCGAGCATGAACTCGAGGGTTACAAGACTTGGAAGGAAGCAAAGGGTGGGTTGTTCTGATCCTTGTACCCCAAAAGGCAAAGGCCACACTCTTCTAGAATGTGGCCTTTTATTTAATGCCGGCAACGACCTACGCTCCCACACACTTTCGCGTGCAGTACCATCGGCCCTGCGGGGCTTAACTTCCGTGTTCGGGATGGGAACGGGTGGAACCCCCGCGGTAAGATCACCGACAAATCGAAGCCGTCAGCATTCAGCCCTCAGCATTCAGTCCTCATAGGCTGTGCTGATTTCCCTGGCTGAAGCGCGGCAATCTTTCAAAGATCATCCTAAGTAAAACTGAGGACGATGCCTCACAACTGAATAGATTGGTTTTTACTGATCACTGGCTACTAGCCACTGATCACTAGCTTGTTACTTCGGCAATTTTCGTCGGCGCACAGCGCGTCAGATCTCTCATCTCACCGCTGCCCAGGTTCTGGCAGAGTTTGTGAAATTTGCTTTCAGCCCAGTCCAGGTTCTGACTGAGTGCTGAAGGCTGAGTGCTGACGGCTGTTTTAATGCACCGAGTAAATTTTATGGTCAAGCCGAACGGGCGATTAGTGCGGGTAAGCTTCACACATTACTGCGCTTTCACTTCCCGTCTATCAACCAGGTAGTCTTCCTGGGCCCTTCTTATCCCTTACGGGTTGGGAGATCTCATCTTGAGGAGTGCTTCCCGCTTATATGCATTCAGCGGTTATCACAACCGAACTTCGCTACCCAGCTATGCCATTGGCATGACAGCTGGAACACAAGAGGTTCGTCCATCCCGGTCCTCTCGTACTAAGGACAGGTCCTCTCAAATCTCCTGCGCCCACAACAGATAGGGACCGAACTGTCTCGCGACGTTCTGAACCCAGCTCACGTACCGCTTTAATAGGCGAACAGCCTAACCCTTGGAACCTTCTACAGCTCCAGGATGCGATGAGCCGACATCGAGGTGCCAAACCGGAGCGTCGATATGAACTCTTGGCTCCGATCAGCCTGTTATCCCCGGCGTACCTTTTATCCGTTGAGCGATGGCCCTTCCATGCAGAACCACCGGATCACTAAGGCCTGCTTTCGCACCTGCTCGACTTGTAAGTCTCGCAGTCAACCACGCTTATGCCTTTGCACTCGTCGGCTGATTTCCAAACAGCCTGAGCGTAGCTTCGCGCGCCTCCGTTACCGTTTAGGAGGCGACCGCCCCAGTCAAACTACCCGCCTTACTATGTCCCTTTCCCGGTTTACGGGAATAGGTTAGAACCACAGAACTCGCAGGGTGGTATCTCACCGTTGGCTCCTCCAAGCCCGAGAGCCTGAATTCAAAGCCTCCCACCTATCCTGCGCAGCAAGTGCCATAGTTCATAGTAAAGGTATAGTAAAGGTGCACGGGGTCTTTCCGTCTAGTTGCGGGCAACCGGCATCTTCACCGGCACTACAAGTTCGCCGTGTCAGTCGGCAAGACAGTCGCACTTTCGTTACGCCATTCGTGCAGGTCGGAACTTACCCGACAAGGAATTTCGCTACCTTAGGACCGTTATAGTTACGGCCGCCGTTCACCGGGGCTTCAGTTCGAAGCTTCACCTTGCGGTTGACCTCTCCCTTTAACCTTCCGGCACCGGGCAGGCGTCAGCCCCTATACGTCGTTTTCGACTTTGCAGAGACCTGTGTTTTTGTTAAACAGTCGCAGTGCGCATTTCTCTGCGGCCGCTTCGGGCTATAAACCCTACCGCGGCACCCCTTCTTCCGAAGTTACGGGGTTAATTTGCCGAGTTCCTTACCAACTGTTCTCACGAGCGCCTTTGGATATTCTCCTCGTCTACCTGTGTCGGTTTGAGGTACGGTTCCCTTTTGTTCTCCTTAGAGGTTTTTCTTGGCAGTGTGGAATCGGCAGCTTTCCTCCATACGGAGTACTGCTTTGCGTCTCAGTGATAACTTTCCAACGGATTTTCCTGCTGGAAACACCTTACACGCATCGACCGTCATAGCCATAGGACGGCCTGCTTATCCTTCTGCGTCACCCCATCGTGATAACGAACACTAGGGAGGTCCGGAATATTAACCGGATGTCCATCGGCTACGCCTTTCGGCCTCGCCTTAGGGACCGCCTGACCCTGAGCGGATTAACCTTTCTCAGGAAACCTTAGACTTTCGGCGCGGAGGGTTCCCACCTCCGTTATCGCTACTTATGCCGGCAGGGTCTCTTCTCAACCGTCCACCAGTCTTTTCAGTCTGGCTTCAAACTATTGAGAATGCTCTCCTACCACGCATTGACGTTAATCAATGCATTCGCTGCTTCGGTACCAAGCTTGAGCCCCGTTATATTGTCGGCACCGGACCGCTTGACCAGTGAGCTATTACGCTTTCTTTAAAGGATGGCTGCTTCTAAGCCAACCTCCTGGCTGTCTGGGCGTTCCGACTTCCTTTCCCACTTAGCTTGGATTTGGGGACCTTAGCAGGCGATCTGGACTGTTTTCCTCTCGACGACGAAGCTTAGCCCCCGCCGTCTGACTCCCGGATTGGTTGTTCTATGGCATTCGAAGTTTGATTGGATTCTGTAAGCTGGAAAGCCCCATAGTCCATTCAGTTCTCTACCACCACGACAAATCATCCGAGGCTAGCCCTAAAGCTATTTCGGAGAGAACGAGCTATCACGGAATTTGATTAGCCTTTCACCCCTACCCTCAGCTCATCGGAGCTTTTTTCAACAAACACCCGTTCGGCCCTCCAGTAGGTTTTACCCTACCTTCAGCCTGGCCAAGGGTAGATCATCCCGCTTCGCGTCTATTCCTGCCAACTGATTCGCCCTATTAGGACTCGCTTTCGCTGCGGCTCGCTTTCGCTTAACCTTGCTGACAAGAATAACTAGCCGGCTCATTATGCAATAGGCACGCGGTCAGACTTTCGGCTTGCGCCGCATAGTCCTCCCACCGTTTGTAGGCACACGGTTTCAGGTACTATTTCACTCCCCTCGCAGGGGTTCTTTTCACCTTTCCCTCACGGTACTGGTTCACTATCGGTCAGAAGCTAGTATTTAGCCTTACGGGATGGTCCCCGTAGCTTCCCGCAGGGTTTCACGTGCCCCGCGGTACTCAGGTATCTGCTTCGAGTCTGGTCCGTTTTCGCCTACGTGGCTATCACACTCTATGGCCCCTCTTTCCAGAGGAGTTCGACTAACGACCAGATTGGTAACTCTACTGTTGCAGACCCTACAACCCCTGCCTCACCCGAAGGTGGAACAGGTTTAGGCTGTTGCGATTTCGCTCGCCACTACTTTCGCAATCGAGGTTTCTTTATTTTCCTCCAGGTACTGAGATGGTTCACTTCCCTGGGTTTGCTCGTGCCCGACTATGGATTCATCGGGCCGTACGGGGGGTTTACCCCCGTGGGTTTCCCCATTCGGAAATCCCCGGATCAATGCCTGCTTGCGGCTCCCCGAGGCTTATCGCAGCTTGCCACGTCCTTCATCGCCTGCTTCTGCCAAGGCATCCACCATGCGCCCTTAGTAGCTTGACCATAAAATTTACTCGACACACGGCAGCTTCACTTCCGACGTCCCAGCTTTCGCCGTCCGCCTTCCGCAAAACCACCACACGCCGCGAAAATCTTATGGGCCTAGATCCTGCTCATCGCATGCAACATAGGAATTCCCTCTGTGAACCTCTGTGCCCTCCGTGGTCAAAGCTTTTGACTTTAATCACAGCGACACAAAAATCACAGAAGAAATCCGCGCCGCATACCCCAGCAGGTTTTCTTCAGGCACTCATAAAAATTTACGTTTCGCCTTGTAATTTGCCCAATCTATTCAGTTGTCAAATATCGTCCTCGCTAACTTGCGTTAGCTACCCCGCGT
>Ga0193750_1000311_pt1 | contig 13515 bp, 10 predicted proteins | sample L1c1metaG_FD_160569 | JGI IMG/M metagenome (GOLD analysis project Ga0193750, IMG submission 160569) | Soil microbial communities from a riparian zone of the East river system, Colorado, United States - L1c1 | ecosystem: Environmental > Terrestrial > Soil > Riparian zone | place: USA: East River...
TCGATCTAGGGCAGGCGGTGATCATATCAACCGTTCCGTTATTTCAGCTGATATGCCGCCCCGCGGCGCTCGCGATACCTTGCAGGTTTTGCCGTCGGCTCAATTCCGCTGATCCTGCTTGTTTGCGCAGCCGGACCGCAGCAAATGCTCAACGATTTGTTTCTTTACCCCGTGTTTTACTCCAGCCCGGGTCGTCACCTACCCATTTTCTCAGTAGACCCAGATGTGATCGGATTGTTCTTTGCCCATCTAATCGCAAGCGCAACCAATCTTGTGGCCGGTATTGTTGGCATTCGCGCTGGGCGACGCGACGTCCACGGCCGTCTCCTGCTGGCCTTGGCGCTATTGGGCGTGGCACTCACCCCCCAGGCGATGCAGCGTCTTGACGTAATACATCTGACCTGCGCCGCTTTCATTTCACTCGGACTGCTACCGTTGTCGCTGCTCGTGTTGGCGTCTCGCGATTGCGCTGCATCACCAAATCTCAAGCGTGTGCTGTTCGCGAGCTTCGGTATTCTCGCTACGATTGAATTCCTCGCGCCGGAACTAACTGCCTACTTTAAGCACGAATTCAAAGCCGCAATTTTTTCGCAGAAAGACGAACAGCTCTTTGTTCAGCACAAGGGCCGTGTCTTCCCATTCTACAAGCGGACAACCCCAATAATGGCCAGTCGCCTGCTCGACAGAATTGAGAAATTGTCCGCCCCTGGAGAGAGCCTCTTCATCGGACCGGGCGATCTGCGCCGAACCAATTGCACTGATACATTTCTTTATTACATGCTACCGCAGTTGCGGCCGGCCACCTACTTCCTCGAGATGAATCCTTTTTCAGCAAACCGTCCCGGATCGCGGCTGGCCGAGGATGTGAAAGATGCCGATTGGCTGGTGCTAAATCGCGAGTTTGATTTTTGGAACGAGCAGAATCGCTCGCGCGAGTTTCAATCTGATGTGCCAAATCAAATGGTGAAAGAGCACTTTGAGGTCGTCGGCGAATTCGGAAACTATCTTCTATTCCACCGCAAAATGGGACCGACGGTCGCGCCAGAGCGTCCCACCAAAATGGCGTATTTCTAGAGCGGTTTCTGTCACCGCAAATCCGCCGGCGCTTTTAGGATCTTCAAGCCACGCATGAGCTCTGGGGTGACCAGCTCGTAGAGCGGATATTCCACGGCCATGACAACGTAATTGCGCATCTCGAATGCGCAGGTGAGTCCGACAGCGGCGAATAGTGCGATGCTGCGCCAGCGTTGTGCGATGAATCCAATCAGCACCAGTAATTGACTGAAAGCAAGCACGCGTAACGGCAAATCCCACATGTTTGCGTAACGCAGATTCATTCCATACTTGATGTTGCACATGATCAGGTAACTCGCGGCAACGAAGAGAAAGCAGAGCCACTCTGCCTTTTTTGAACGTGTGAGATTAAAAGTGGATCCGATGGCAAGAACCAAGACAACCGGGCTAACCAGCATTAGATCGACCAGGTAGCGATACCATGGACCATCTCCGGTGAGAATCGCGTACTTGAGTTCGTAGTTCTTACCCACCGATAAGTGATAGGTCGCTATCAAGGGACCTGCTCCCCCGGCCAGCATTCCTAGGAGAACGACCCCAAGAAAGGGGCCGGTGACGGTAGCTAGAAGCAATTCCCGCGTGACGGTGCCAAACTTCAGCCAATGATTGGCTATTAGAATGGCAACGACCGCAACCCAGACAAAGAAAGCGTTTTCTTTTGTGAGAACGGTCGCGGTCAAGGCAACGGTGTAAAGAGCAAGCCAACGCCAATCCCGCGGCGCGCGTAGGTTCTCCCAAAATGACCAAAGAACTAGCGTGGCCCAAAAAGTGAAGAACCCATCCACCAAAGCGTGTTGCGACATATGCAACTGGGTGGGCGCAAAGGCCATTAATGCTCCCACACCAATCGCGTAGCAGAAGCCTCCCAGACGACCCGCGAAAAGCGTGGCCAGCAGCAGCGTTAACATACTGAAAACCGCCGAAACGTTCTTGAGACAGCTCAGCATTTCCGATCCAAAAAACTGGTGCCATAAGTAGGCGAAGAAAATGTAGAGGAAACGCACTGGTGGCAGTATCGATCCAGTTAGTGTCTGCTGTTTCTCCCGGTAGCGCTCGATGATCTCAGGATAAGAGATCAATCCGAAACGAGTGAGCTTGTCAGCGTAATCGCGATACAGGCCTTCGTCGAAGCCCAGCTGCTGACTCGCAGGTAGCGGATGCAGGGCAACCAGACTCCGGAGCGGCCCGGCAGGCTTCTGGAAAAGCGCAGGGGGAAGGCGGAGGAAAACGCCCATCAGCAGAATGATTCCGAGGCCGATGAATCGTAAATTAAGCAAACGATGAGCAGACATTGTGTCGGCTGGAAGTAGCGAAGATGTAGCGGTTCTGAGCGTTGTAGCAATTCCAATCTCGTCAGGGGCCAAAACTTACATCCGGGAAATCGTCGGTGCTCGTGGTTAGTTAGCAGACTCTTAGTGTTACCTCACCTACGCAGCTACGAGCTCGATCAATGCCAACCCTGGACCACGGTCAGCGAAGTCTGCTCCAGCTCGTTGATCCGAGTAGATTCAGGCAGTGACAAGGACACCTCCTTCACCTTGTCCGCGTGCGAAATTGCAAAGACACTGAGTTGCTGCCACCAGGAGGCGGTATAGGCCCTGTTATCCCATTTAAATCGCGAAGCAGGAGCTGGTGGCAAAACCATCGGACCATCTTCTGGAGGCGGAAGATTGAGCCCACCGACAAACCAGACCCGGCTTCCTGAAACCAATGTCATGCGAATGGCGTGCCCAAGATCGTCAATCGGATCCTGGGAGATCATTTTCGCTTTCATCAGATCATAGCGATGAACCCGATGATCAGCGATGTTGGGAATTGTCATCCACGGCGCGGCGCCGCGGTAATAACGCTGAAACGGGATCCCTAACTGCCATGGAGTAACAACAATCAAATCGCCTGGTGCAGCTCGCGCGGAAACAGTCCGCGCGGCAATGTCGACGTTCGTTTGGCGTTCCGTGATAGCTGACCAATCGGCAAAAGGCGCCGCTATCAATGCGGCTGATCCGAATCCCAGCCTAACCAATCGTAACCAAGTGGCTGTGCAAAGACTCGAGGCCATTAAGTCCAAAGCAGCTGCGATCAGGCAGATCAAAGCAAGATAGTACCAAACGCTGGTGGTGTAGCTGAGGACTCGAAGAAACAGGCCACAGCCAGTAATACTCAAGCCGGCGACGATCACGGCAAACCAAATAAGCTCCCGGTGCGGAGCGGGCTGACCGCCCGGGTTTTTATAGGTTCGAAAAATGAACACCCCCGCTAAGCCGATCGCGACAGAGTACCAAAGTGCGGGGATACTATAACCCGGATTACCAAGAGCGACTTCGCAGTGCTTCCACAAGGAATAAAGGGTTGGTGCACCGCGCACTAAAATGTTCCAATCTCGGGCGCGGGCGTAGGCCGGGACATAAGCCAGAAGGCTACCGAGGACGGGCACGCAGATCGCAGAGACCACGAGGAAATCTTTGAAACGACGCCGGAAGAGGAAGACTATCGCAGCCGACGCAACGATGGCCAGCAACAGAATGCTATTGTAGAGGAGAACTTGAACACCAAACAAACTAACTAACATCGCCGTGGCGATGCGTCTCGGAGTCGAAGCGAGAAAAAGACTGCCGACACAGCCAAACATCAGCACGATCAGTGCACTGCCCAACCCGTAACCTCGGATAGTTGTTCCCCATACAAAAAAGGTTGTGTTTAAACTCAGCAACCCAAGTCCGACCAGTGGAATGCCACTGCGAAATAACCGCGAGTTGATCCAGAATGCGCCCACGAGTAAGCCACCGACGCAAAAGCCGAAAACGCGTAATAACGCGTCGCTCGAGCCGAACAAGATGGTGTAGATGCGAACAATGAACGGAAATAACGGCGGGAAGGCTTCGTGTTGGAAGTTCCTTAGAAGGTCGGATAGCGACGGCATTCCTGCCAATTGCACGACGGCACATTCATCTCGCCAGAGTGCGTTCGCATGAAACGCTCGAACCAAAAGCAAGGAGAAGATGGTTGCAGTTAAGAGAAAGCCGAGGAGCCATTCGGCCTTGGTAAGTAGATCGGATTTCTTTTCTAAAGCTTGACCTTGCGAAATCGTTCGCCCTAACCGGTTTGGCCGATCCGGGCCGGCTGCGACAAATGGAGCAGGACGGGGGCGGAAAAACGCGTTCCGCCGGCTACACCATTTTTGTGAAGACGTCGCCGATATCATGACTTGCGACACACTCAACCGAGACTGAAAAGACGCACCAGTAGATCAGTGACTGGAAACCGACCGATTGTGCAGTTAAGGCGCCGGAATTCCACGACGCGTAACGGTCAGCAGCTTCGGTACCGGGCGTTTATCCTAGTGAGATCCGATTTTGATTTGTTCACTCAAAGCCAGGAATTCCGTCTGATCCGGTTTGAGCCGAAGAGCGGCGTCAATCTCAATTTGCGCGGCTTCGCGATTGCCTCTACCGAGGAATGTTTTCGCCAGGAGAAAGTGGGTCTTCGCGTTGGCGGGCTCGATCTGCGCGGCCCGCCGAAACCAACTTTCAGCGGCGGCGTAGTCGCGCGCATCGAGGGCGATAACGCCAAGATTGTTCAGGGCCCCTTTATGCTTGGGATCGATCGAAAGGACGGATGAATAAAATGCGAATGCGTCATCAGACTTTTGCTGTGCCAGACGCAGATTTCCGAGCGCGAAGAGCGTCTCGGAATTATCCGGCACATAAGTGTAGGCAACAGCCAGTTTCTTTTCCGCGAGCGCCAAATTATTTGATTCGAGGGCTTGCCATCCGGAGTTGTAAGCATCGAGGGCCCATAGAGAGGGATTTCGCTGCGGCCAGGATATAAAGACCGTGGAAATGGCGAGCAGGGTGGCATACGAGAGCATCGGACGAAACTTGCCGGCAACGAGGTTATGGAAAAACATGACCAACCCAAATGCGGCGAAAATGAGAAGGCCGGGGACAACAGGCAATCGATAGCGCTCTGTCGTGAAAACCGGCAGCAAAGCCAGCATTTGGAGAGCGACCGCAGATGTGACCCAGCGGCCGGCCGGTACGGCTTTCCATCCAAGAACCATCGCTGGCAACGCGAAGGCAGCGACCAGACCAAAATAAATCCCCGGAAGCGTCACCTTTTGCTCCCGCAGGATAGTAATGATGCTGAGATCGTCGTACTGGAATGCGCTCCAGAACGTTCGCAATTTGAGCGCAAGTAATCGCAACCAGGCCGCCGGTGACCGTTGAATGTAGTCACGCGCTTTCGCGGACCAATAGCGCGAAACCTCGCCACGTTTGAGCGGATGCCCGGCAGCGGATTCAGCCGCATCTATTGAATCTTGTAACATCGCGGCCTGGCCGGCGCGGAGACCGGGCGGAAAACGCGGATAACCATTCGCGACCGGATTATTTCCGATCCAGAAATTAATACCACTGTGAGCGGACAGAAACACGCGGTCGCGGGCAGTGAGACAATTGTGCACCCAACAAGGCGACGTACCAGCGGCAGCGCCAAGCAAAAGCAGAACAAGAGCGCTCATGCGCGTGCGGAATTGGGAATGAGCGGAAATCGCCGGCTTGATCAGAATTGCGCTGACCAACAAGGGGATGAGAAAGAGAATCGTCGCAATTGCGGTCGCGACGAGGCCAACCAGAACACCGAGAATTAATGCTTCCCATTTTGTTGGCGCATTCTTCCAGCCAACGATGCGCCAAAGGATGAGCCAGAAGATAAAGATGAACCAGGCGGTAGGCATAAGAACGACGGCGTAGGTTTGTGCTGGGACAAAAAAGGCCCAACCCAACGCCGCGAGCACCCCTGCGATTTGGGCCCGGCGCAAACCGGTTCCCGAAAAAATGCCTACCGACACCTTATAGATCAGCGTCGCCGTCCCTGCCTCGAGCAATGCCTGCAAGAGCGCAGGAACAAACGGACCGTAGCCGGCAATCTTATATAGGGCCGCGAGCAAGTAAGGGTACCCCGGCAGGCCGTAAAAGGCCAGATGATCACTAAACTGCCCGCTAAGAATCCGTTGTGCCCATTCATCGTAGAAATGCATGTCTCCACGCGTGGGCAAGAGGTATGGCGAAGCCGTCAGTCGGGCGAGAACAACGATACGGATGAGCAGAACACCCGCGAAAATGTAGTGTGCCGGTCGGAGGTGAAACGGAGTGAGGAGCTTACGTGAAATCACGGATATCGGGTCAATCAGCAAGTGTCGGCTACCGTAGCATTTGCAAAGCGAGAATCACGCCGGAGACGGGGATCTAGGCCCGAAAGGACGGGCCCCATTTATAGAAATTATAGAAGGATCGCTGCTTGGCATCGCGAGTGCTCATTAAGGCGGTATTCCGAGGCGGGTGCTTCGGAGCGCAATCAAACAAACAATAGAGAACAGAAAGCAGTAGCAAATGTTGAACAAACTTAATAAACGCCGCGGGGGCTTCACTCTCGTGGAAATTATGATCGTTGTTGCGATCATCGCGCTCTTGGCGGCGATCGCAGTGCCCGGATTCCTCCGTGCTCGTAAACGTTCCCAAGCCAGCCGAATCCTTAATGACCTGCGTATGATCGACGCCGCTGTCGACCAATACGCCATCGAAACTAACCGAAGCACCAACTTCGCGGTCGGTATCGCGGATTGGACGAACTACTTGAAAAAGGGTTCAGCCCTTTACAACACTGGCAACAGCATCCTGGGCAGTGGCTACGGCGTTCAGACCGTGGACACTATTCCAAAAGTGCCAAGCACCGACTACAACGTTTTGTCGGACGTTGCCAGCACCGGCTTCTGGTCGCCTTACGGGCCGTAACATAATCGAATCTGACGATTCATTCGCCTGCCATTCCCTTAAGCGGGAGTGGCAGGGAATGAGTTGTGAGATCGCAGCCGAAAGAAGCCGCGCCATCGCAACTCAAACACAAACAAACACTAAACCAACGCAATAGAAAAATAATGTTAACTAAATTCAATCGAAAACATGCCGGCTTCACGCTGGTGGAAATCATGATCGTGGTCGCAATCATCGCATTGCTGGCCGCGATAGCCGTTCCTGGATTCTTGCGCGCGCGCAAACGCTCGCAGGCTTCCAAGATCCTTAACGATCTGCGCATGATCGACGCTGCCGTCGACCAGTACGCAATTGAGACCAATCGAACCACGAATTTCGTCGTTCCCGTTACGGATTGGACCAAGTACGTCAAGAAAGACAGCATCCTCTATAATACGGGCGCGAACCTTTTTGGCACCTCTTACGGTGATCAGACGGTCGACACCATTCCAAGAGTGCCAACCACCGACTACGACGTTTTGTCGGACGTCGCCAGCACGGGCTTCTGGTCGCCTTACGGCCCCTAACAGGCTGTAGGAGTTAAAAAACTTCGGGCGTCCTCTCGTGCAAACCGGGAGGACGCTCGTTTGCTTAACGATGCAGCTTCTCTCTCGCAACCCTGCTCATGGATCAGACTCCGACTAAGGCGCCGTCTGGCCCCAGTTTTCGCGCGCGCTTTATCGCTTTTTGCGGCAAGCAATGGCCGCGGTATTTTCTTCTCGGAACCATCGGCTTCCTCGTCCGATTGCCCGCAGTGCAGGGACAATTCATCTGGGACGACATTTATCTGACGCGGGAGAATCCGTTTATAAAAAGCCCGCTCCTCGCACTAGAAGCGTTCCGGCACTATCTCTTTCTCGACTCATTTTCGGGTCATTATCGGCCAGTCCAGAATCTCTCTTACATGATCGATTACTTTTTTTGGAATACGGATGCGGCCGGGTTTCATCTCAGCAATATTTTCTTGCACGTAACCGCTGGCCTGCTGCTCTATCGGTTGCTTACGCTCCTGTTTCGCAATGGCGCGAGCCTTTGCAGCAATGATGGCTCGCTCTCACCGAATGCGGGCGCAATCTGTGCATTCCTTATTTCCGGGATCTGGATGGTACATCCGGTGCATTCCGCCGCGATCGATTACATTTCCGGACGAGCCGACAGCCTAGCCTTTGTTTTTTCAGCGGGCGCATGGCTGCTCGTATTGCGCGCTCGGATAGCCAAAGCGCGATGGCTAAAAGGCATCATTTATCTTCTGGCGGCGCTGGGCGGCGTGCTGGCGCTCTGCTCCCGTGAGATCGCTTGTATATGGATACTCATTTTTCTGGTCCACACCCTTGCCTTTGCGGGGGACATTGGCAAAAAAGTGAAGATCGCGACGATCGTGTGCTGCGCCCTGGTGCTTGGCGCATATGCTGAATTACGCCGGCTTCCAGTTGCGCGAGCGGAAAAGACTTTCACCGAAAACTGGTCGGCTCCCGTTCGAGGCGCCCTAATGCTACGCGCGCTGGGTGACTACGGGCGACTGATGGTTTTTCCCGCTAACCTGCACATGGAGCGCACCATTTTCGATCCCGACAACTACCGCAATCGCGAAAGTTGGCGCAGAACAGCTGAATCTGAATATCTCTCGATTGTCGGTCTGGTTGTGCTCGCAGCGTTCATTTATGGTTGCGCGAAGCGCGGAACGGGTCAGCGGGCGCGCGTCCTAGGCACGGTCTGGTTTTTCGCGGCCTACCTTCCGATCTCGAATATCGTGCTGCTTAATGCAACCGTGGCGGAGCATTGGCTTTATCTGCCGAGCGTCGGCTTTCTGATTTTTCTCGCCGGCTGCGCGTTGGATTTGCCGCGGAAGTTCGGAGCCGGTCTAACTGGTGTTGCAGCGATTGCAATCCTCGCCTTCAGCGTCCGCAGCACAATTCGCAGCACTGACTGGGGGAACGAAGAAAGATTCTATAAGCGCACGCTGGCAGCAGGTGGCACGAGCTCCCGGGTCGGAGTAAACCTAGCACAAATTTACGCGGAGCGTGGCGAATATGCCGTAGCGGAAAAGATGCTTCGCCACATCTTGGAAGTCACACCGGACTACCCGGTCGCGCGGAACAACCTTGCTAGCGTTCTGGCGCGCCAGGGAAAAACTGCCGAGGCCGAAGCCATACTTGCGCGGAGCGCCGCAGAGGCCCAAAAATCAAGAGATCAATATCCGCGCACTTGGATCGCCGCTTTCAATATCGCGCACATGCGCTCGCGAGCGAACGACGATGCCGGAGCCATTGCGGTGCTTGAGCGGGCACGCGCCGACTATCCCGAGATATGGGAGCTGATCAGTCTTGAATCGGAACTGCTGCGCCGAACACCGAGCCATCGCACGCGAACCAAATCAGCCCCGGCAATATCTCATGCTCGCCGAGATCCTGGACAAAATGGGACGCACGTCGGAGGCACAGAGCGCGCGCGACGACGCCACGCGACTGAAGGCGCTTGTGACTTCGCCGCGGATAGCAGCCAATTAAATTGAATTTGGCGCGAGGGGCCGCTTCAGCCACTCTTGTCCGGCGATGCCGGTGCGAATTTATCGCGACAAACAGATCAGACTCGAACCACTGCGCGGCAAAATTTGCGGCGTGATCGGATTTGGCTCGCAGGGTCATGCCCACGCCCTAAATCTTCGGGACAACGGGTTCGAAGTCGTCGTTGGATTGCACCGCGGTAGTAAGTCGCGCCCGGCGGCGCGAGCGCACAAACTTACGGTACTGGAAACATCGGAAGCGGTTCGGCAAAGCGACATCGTTTTTCTCGCGCTGCCGGACACAAAGATGCCGAAGATCTTCGCGAAACAAATCGCGCCGTATTTACGCCGTGGACAAACGCTTCTCTTCGCTCACGGGTTCACCGTCGTTTACCGGACTGTCATCCCTCCGCGCAATGTGAACGTGGTAATGGTAGCACCCAAAGGATTAGGGCAAATGGTGCGGCGCGAGTTTAAGGCAGGCCGCGGCGTGCCGGCCTTGCTCGCAGTGGAAAATGATTTTAGCGGGCAGGCGCGCGCAATTGCATTTGCCTGGGCCAAAGCCATCGGATGCGCCCGGGCCGGTGTCATCGAAACAACTTTTCGGGAAGAAACTGAGACCGATCTTTTCGGGGAGCAGGCGGTATTGTGTGGCTGAACAACCGCGCTTATTCGAACCGCGTTCGAGACTTTGGTTCGCGCCGGTTACGCGCCGGAGCTGGCCTACTTCGAATGCCTGCACGAACTGAAATTCATCGTCGATATGATCCACGAAGCAGGAATCGCAGGGATGCGCGACTTGATTTCCGATACCGCGAAATGGGGCGATCTCACCGTTGGACCAAAAATTGTGGATAAGCACGTCCGCAAAAAGATGGCGATGGCACTGGGACAAATCCAAACCGGAAAATTTGCGCGCGAATTTATTCGGGAGATGAGAGCTGGAGCGAAACGCTATCGTGCGTTACTGCAAGAGGGGCGACGTCACCCACTAGAAAAAACCGGACGTCGATTGCGTGCCTTGATGGATTGGCGAAAAAAATAAACTTTCCCGACGCGCTTTTTCAAGCGCGTTGCTCGCGGCCAAAAATTCTACTGCCGCTTACTCGCCACTGAAATTCCCGAACACTAACATCGGGGACGCAGTGGTTGGAATTGGCCCGTTCACGCGGTCGATTGGCTGGGGAATCGCCGACCCGCCGGTAAATACGAAGTATAGCTTTTTGGCGACCTCCTGCTGGGTCGCCGTCTGCATTTTGCTTGCCTGTACTTTAGGCGTTGCAACTACGTTCTTACTCGGATCTGCGAGTGCCGATGCGCAAAACGCCAGCGCGACAAGCGCGACGCCGCATCGTCCCATCCAACCAACCAGGCTGAACAGCCTGAATGGTGTTTTCATACTTGGATTATGCGGCATTTCTGGGCACAACACAATGACAATCGCAATCAATTTTCCTCCCGTTATTGCCAAAGAAAATGCTCCAGCCGCAATTGCCCCAGGCGCGCGCTCGCTTCCTCACTGCGCGGCCCATTGGCCGCCACCAATTTTTCGTAAATCGCCGCCGCTGCTTCCCATTTTTGTTGCTCCTCCAGTAATCGCGCCGCGTTAAATCCGGCTTTGTAAAACCAAAAGAATTCCGGCGGCCGGTCGGGTGAAGGATTAAATTCAAGAATGCGATAGAAGGTCGCCAGCGCGCCGTCGCGATCTGATTCCTTCTCCAGGCAAACACCTTTCTTGAACAGAGCCTGATTGCGCCAATGCGGCTGGTTCGCCGCTTCATTGGCAAGCTGATCATAGATCCCGACTGCGCGATCGAGGTTGGCGGCATTGGCATTGGCTTGCTCAAAAAAAATGTCGGCTTTCCCGCACAAAGCTTCGCGCTTTTCCGCCCCACGTGCGTCTCCTTTGAGCACTTCCTCATACAGCGTTTGAGCGTCCTGTGATTTTCCCAACCGGCGTTCGATTGCCGCCTGTTCATTACGCGCCGCCCATCGAAATTCGCCGTTCAGGGCCACAACCTGCGTCAGTAATTCCAGGGCGTGGTCAAGCGATTGGCTGGCCATGCTTGCCATCGCGGATTGCGCGGCCAGGAAGAGTGCTTGCTCGGTCAGTGCCGATTTCGGGTTCTCCTGTGCCAAGGTTTCGAATTCTGTTTGCGAGCTGGCGAAATCCTGCCGGCGAAAATGCGATTCGGCCAGTTTCAAACGTACTTCCGCCACCAGCGGCGAGTTGGGATGGGCACGAATAAAATCGCGGGCCAATGCGATGACCCGATCACTGTCCGCACCGCGTGCATCCGCCAGCCAGATCGCGAGATAATCGGCATGCTCGACGGCAAGCTCCGTTGGATGAGCCGCGCGTGCCGCCGCCAGATTTTTTTCTGCCTCATCGAGCTTGGGCGGGGTAAAATGGTACGCCATCTCAGCCAATGCTATCTGCGCTTCAGAGACGCGCGGATGATCCGGATAATGTCGAACAAAATCCTGCAACAGCGCGCCGGCATTCTTTTCACCTCGCTCGGCTGAGACGACCGCTTGCTCCAGCGCCACTTCTGCTGCTTCATCGACCTGACCGCGCCGGACCAGCTCTGCTTTATCGCGTTCGGTTTTCGTCTTATCGTCCGCTCGAAGCGACGCTAGCGAAGCATTAACAAGCGCTGCCGGCGCGAGGGCGGAGCGATCGTTTCCCAGAGTCTCGAAACGATCGGCTGCGTCCTGAAATTTCAGCGCCGCGTACATTGCGCGTCCCGATTCGAAATCGATTTGCTCGCGCACTTGCCGCGCCGGGTTCGTTTTCCCCGCTTCGCTGAGGATAGCGAGCGCTTCGTTGACTCTTCCCGCCTCGATTTGCAGCCGCGCGTATTGTAAGAGCGCGGGTGCAAGCACCGCCGGTACGGGAGTTGTCCTTCGAATTTGTTCGAACTGCCGGATCGCTTCTTCGCGACGGCCGGCGCGCAGGTCGCTTTGGGCCAGATACCACCGCGCAAATCCGCGTCTCGGCTGCACGGCATCGCGCGCCCACTTTTCCAGTTCGTTACGTGGTGCCTTGCGCTCGGCTCGATAAACCTGATCCAGCTTGGCGAAAACCTGCGGCAGTGCCGGATCAGTTGGATGCCGATCGACAAAATCCTCCAGATAATCATCGCCCGCTTCCGGCGTATTCATCTGCAAATGCGCGTCGGCAATGGCAAAAAGCGCGGCGATCGCCGTCTCCCGCAATTCGCTTTCCGGTTTCTTCACCAGCGAATCAAGCAATCCGACTGCTTTCTCCGGCCTTTGATTGAGCAACTCAATCCGTGCATGCAGTAAGCGTTTTTGCCGTTTATCGGTCGCGATTTTGGTCTGCGTGCCATCGAGAATACGCTTCGCCATGACACTGTCTTGTTTCGCGATAAACAATTCCGCCTCGCGCAGACGCGCCGAAATACCGAAGCGCGGATCGTTTTCGAGTGCGTGATAAGCCCGAATGGCTTCGTCGGCTCGATCGAGCGCCCGCAGCATTTCCCCAGCTCCGAATGCGGCAACAGCCCCTTGCGGCACGCTGTTGTTATTCGCGACTTCGCGATACAACTGGAGCGCTTCGCCGGGCCGATTCAATGCTGCTAACGCCTGCGCGCGGAGAAATTTCCCGCTTGTCGAATCGCGCAACACCGGCTCGTCCAGCAGGCGAAGTGCCTGGGTCGAGCGCCCCGCCGCAATCAGGGCCTCGGCCAGTTTCTCTTTCGCCTTGATTGCATCCGTTCCGCTGAATCCAGCAACAAGTTTTTGTAACTGGTACACGGCCACTTCCGGCACCCCTTCGTCAATGGGCCGCGCCGCTTCCGCGATTTCCGTGCCGCCAACCGCGCCTGTTTTGATTTGTCCAATGGCCGAAACCGCCACTGCAATTGCGGCGATAGAAATGGCGCGGCCGAGATTTCGCGAAAGACTCATTGCAACAGGGGACGCAAAAATTGTCCGGTATAACTTCCCGCCGTTTCCGCGATCTTCTCCGGTGGACCGGCATCGATGATTTTGCCGCCCCGTTCGCCGCCCTCCGGTCCGAGATCGATCAACCAGTCGGCGCATTTAATCACTTCAAGATTATGCTCTATCACTACCAGCGTGTTGCCGGCGTCGCGCAGCTTC
>Ga0193750_1000312_pt1 | contig 13498 bp, 12 predicted proteins | sample L1c1metaG_FD_160569 | JGI IMG/M metagenome (GOLD analysis project Ga0193750, IMG submission 160569) | Soil microbial communities from a riparian zone of the East river system, Colorado, United States - L1c1 | ecosystem: Environmental > Terrestrial > Soil > Riparian zone | place: USA: East River...
CACGCCGGCCTGCTCGGCCTGCGCGCGCGCCTCCAGGGCGCCCGATATCTCGTTGTGGTCGGTCACCGCAATCGCGCCCAGGCCCTGCGCGTGCGCCGTCGCCAGCAGCACCTCCACGGGCGTCGCGCAGTCGTGCGAGTGGTCGGTGTGCATGTGCAGGTCCACGTCGATCAGCGGCCGCTCGGCCAGCTGCGCCGCCAGCGCCGAGTCGCCGTCGCGGGAGTGGCGGCGCGCGGCCAGCTCGGCGTAGACCTGCTCGAACTGCGCTGCCGCGCCGTCGCCATCGGCGATCAGGCGGTAGTCGCCCGGGAAGTGGCGCGCCATCAGCTCGGCCGTCGGCGGTGCGCTGGCCGTGCGTGCGTCCAGGCGCCCGAAGAAGCTCTCCACGAAGCGCCGCGCCACGAGTGTCGACAGCAGCCGTTCGCTGGAGGAGTGAAACGAGCCCACGTTCAGCGCGCGAGAGTGGCGCAGCGCCGCGTTGGACGTGCTCGGCGCGAACGGCTCGTGAACGTGAACGAAGTCGAGCTCCACCGTGCTCAGCAGTTCCTCGATCGTGCGCGCCACGTCGATCGACAGCGACGGCGCGCGACGGCGCGCGCTCGCCGGCATGTCCAGCACCTCGCCGACCGCGATCACGCGCGGCTCGCCTGCATCTGTCCCGTCGAGCAGGCTCTGCGGCCTCGAGCGCGCGGCGCGCAGCGCCTTGCGCGACTCGCGCACGCGCTCCTGCGAGTGCGACGGAGCCAGCACGAGCACGTGATGGCCCAGCCGCGACAGCTCCCTGCACGCGCGCAGCACGTGAGCGTTGACCTCGTTGTCCTGCGCCTCCCACGGATACGGCGTCACATGGGCGACAGAGAAACGCTCGGGAGGCACGAGGGGCAGGATATGACCTCGTCCACCGCGCCGCCGCGAGAGCCGTTTGATCGGCTATCTGGAATCTGCTTTTCTGGCTGGCTTCCAAATCCGAGTGAGGGGAGCAGATTGCAATGAGACGAATCACGGCTTGCGTGCTGATGGCGCTGGCACTGTCGGCCTGGGTCGCCGCCGCAGCCCAGGCCCATGCCCCGATCCTCTTCGTCCATGGCTGGAAAGAGAGCAGCTCGCTGTGGACGACCATGATCGGGCGCTTGGAAAAAGACGGCTGGAGCAAAGCCGAACTGAACAACTGGAGCTACAACACCGCTCAGTCGAACGCCACCACCGCCAAAGAAGTGGCGAGCAAGGTGACCGAAATCAAAAACAAAACGGGCGCCGCCAAGGTCGACCTGGTCACGCATTCGATGGGCGCGCTGTCGACCCGCTACTACATCAAGAACCTTGGCGGGGAAGGCACGATCGAATCGTGGGTCTCGCTCGGCGGGCCCAACCACGGCACGACGACTGCAAACTTCTGCTTCGAAACGTCGTGCGTGGAGATGCGTCCGAACTCGACCTTCCTCAACGCGCTCAACGCCGGCGACGAAACGCCGGGCTCCGTCCGCTACGCCACCTGGTGGTCGCCCTGTGACGAAATCATCAATCCGCACACCAGCGTCATCCTCACGAACGCCACGAACACCGAAACCGAATGCATCTCGCACGTCGCGCTCACGACGAACGAAAACGTCTACAAAGGCGTGCGCGAATTCGTGCGCTAGGCAGCTCGGACGCTGTCTGAGCTAGCGGGCGCCGGCGCGGTCTGCGGAGCGCGCCGGCGCCTTGCGCTTCGCGGTCTGCGCGCTCGTTCCGGGCCGCCCCGCGTACCTGGCGATGAACTTCTCCGTGTCCGTGCGCGCCTGGTCGTCGGGGCGCTGGTTGTGCGGCGACTTCATCAGGTAGGAGGACGGGCCGTCCAGCTGACCGCCGACGCCGTTGTTCAGCGCCAGCTTGCAGCAGCGCACGGCGTCGATCACGATGCCCGCAGAGTTCGGCGAGTCCCACACCTCGAGCTTCATCTCCACGTTCAGCGGCACGTCGCCGAAGGCCTGGCCCTCGACGCGAATGTGCGCCCACTTGCGATCGGTCAGCCACGGCACGTAGTCCGACGGGCCGATGTACACGTCGTCGGCCGGCAGCTCGTGGTCCATGATCGACGTGACCGCGTTGGTCTTGGAGATCTTCTTGGACTCCAGGCGCTCGCGCTCGAGCATGTTGTAGAAGTCCATGTTTCCGCCCACGTTCAGCTGCGACGTGCGCAGCATCTTCACGCCGCGGTCGGCGAACAGGCGGGCGAGCGTGCGGTGCACGATCGTCGCGCCGACCTGCGACTTGATGTCGTCGCCGACGATCGGCAGCTTGGCCGCTTTGAAGCGCTTGTCCCAGTAGGGCTCGCGTGCGATGAACACCGGGATGCAGTTGACGAAGCCGCAGCCCGCCTCCAGCACCTGCTCGACGTACCACTTGGTCGCGTCCTCGGAGCCGACCGGCAGGTAGGAGACCACCACGTCGGTGTGCGTGTCGCGCAGGATCTGCACGATGTCCGCCGTCTCGCCCGGCGCCTTCGTGATCTTCTGCTTGAGGTACTTGCCCAGGCCGTCGTGCGTCATCCCGCGGTAGACCGGCACGCCGAGCTTCTTCGGCACCTTGGCGAACCTCATCGTGTTGTTCTGCCCCGCCCAGATCGCCTGGCCGAGGTCCTTGCCGACCTTCTTGGAATCGATGTCGAATGCCGCCGTGAACTCGATGTCGCGCACGTGGTAGCCGCCCAGGTCGACGTGCATCAGCCCAGGAACCTGCTCGTTGGGGTTCGCGTCGCGGTAGTAGTGCACGCCCTGCACGAAGGCCGAGGCGCAGTTGCCGACGCCGACGATCGCCACGCGCACCTTGTCGGACTGATAGCGCGCGGCGCCGTTCTTTGAGGCCGCGCCGTCCGTCGCGGCGCTGCCGTTTGAGTGCTGCTTGATCACGAGAGAAATGTCCTTTGTGAGGCTCGGCGCTGGCGGCCGAGGCGCGGGTCAAGGAAGGTTGTGGGCTTTGCGGAGACTACTCCGCGGCCTGCGCTAGGTCACACCGACCAGCTCGCGCCGCACGTGCCAGATGCGCTGGCCGACGGTCACCAGGCTGAGCGCCGCGAGCACGTACACGGCCGGCTGCAGCAGCTCGAACTCGCCCAGCGAGGCGCCCCGCGCGAACACCAGGCCGATCGACAGGATCACCACCCGCACCGGGCGCGTGGCTATGCCCACCTTGCACTCCACACCCAGCGCCTCTGCGCGGGCGCGCGTGTAGCTGACCATCAGCGAGGCGAGCACCGCGACCACCACGGCCGCCGCCGCCGCGCGGTTTCCGCTCAGCGCGAAGTAACCCGCCACCGCCGTCAGCACGATGCCCTCCTCGACGCGATCCAGCGTCGAGTCCAGAAACGCGCCGAACGGCGTGCCCTTGCCCGACATGCGCGAGTAGCGCCCGTCCAGCGTGTCCATCACCGAGCCGACGATGAACGCGACGCCGCCGAGGAAGAACAGCCTTTCCCACACCAGCGCCGCCGCCACGACGTTCAACACCAGCCCCGTCAGCGAGATCGCGTTCGGCGTCAGCCGCGACTCGATCAGCCGGTTGCGCACCAGCTCGCGGCGTTCGCCCGAGCCGATCGGCGCGCGCGCGCGACGCTGGCCGGACTTGCGCGCGGCGCGGTAGCTGTCGCGGCGCGAGCGCCTGGGCGAGGCGTGCTGTCGTGGCGCCATGCCGTCGAGCCGTCGCCTAGCCGCTCGCGCGCACGCGCGCGGAGGGAACGGTCGAGAAGCGCCACACGTTCGGTCGCGCGCGCGCCAGCCAGCCGGCGCCGTAGGCCGACGCGCCGGCCGTCAACGCGCCCAGCAGCGCGTCGACGATGAAGTGGTTGGCAGTCACCACGATCACGAACGTCATCAGGAACGGGTACAGCACCCAGAGGACGCGCACGGTCCTCTGGCGCACCAGGCGCGCCAGCGGCCAGCCGATCATCAGGGCGAACGCCACGTGCATCGAGGGCACCGCCGCGTACGGGTTGAACAGCGTGTTCGCCGTCGCGCTCGCGTGCGACACGTGCACGCCCGTGAAGTCCGACACGCTGTCGATGAAGCCCCACTCCGGCATGAAGCGCGGCGGCGCCGTCGGGAACACCACGTAGCCGACCAGCGCGATCGCCATCGCGATCATGAACATGTTGCGCACGAAGTAGAAGGAGCGGTTGTGGCGCAGGTACACGTACAGCAGCGCGCTCAGCGTGATCGACGTCTGCGCGTTGACGTACAGCCAGCTCGCGCCCACCATCACCATGTGGCTGCCCGACGCCCATGCCTGCACGCTCGGCTCGATGAACAGGTGAAGCTTGCTCTCGATCGAGATCACGTCGCGCGCGTGCGCGAACGCCGCATTGGCGTCGCCCTCGGCCAGCCCGCGCACGATCCGGTAGGCGAAGTACGCGGCGGCAAAGAGCGAGACCTGCCGCAGCGCGTCGAGCCAGCCGTGCGGCAGGACGCGCGCCTGCAGTCGACGAGCGCGGGCGAGCATCGCCGAGAAGCCTAGACGACGCGTTACATGCACGGCTGGCAGCCGGCGCGGCCTCATGCGTCGAGCCGCCCGCTCAGCGACAGCGCGCGCCGTGCGCCAACACGCGCCCCGGCGAGAAGTCGATCGCCACGCGCACCGCGCCCGCGCGGTGCGTCTGCACCTGCGTCCAGCCTCGCGGCGCCCGGCGCACGCATCCGCGTCCCCGCGACAGCGCCCAGTACGCGGTGAAGCGCACGCGCACCAGAAACGTGCCCGGCGCAGGCGCCCGCAACGTGAACGCGTCGCTGTCCAGGCGCGTGAGCACGCTCGGCGGCTGCGCCACCGGCGTCGCATCGACCACCGCGAACAGCCGCCAGTGCGCCGCGCGCCAAACCTCGCGCAGATAGCTCCGCGCGCCCGCGATCACGCGCGCCTCCCCTCGCGCCGAGTAGTCCAGCGGCCCGTCGCTCAGCGCCACATAGGAGATCGCCTGGTCGGCCAGCCATTCCCGGTAGCGCGCGCTCGTCGGACGCGCCTCGCCTTCGTAGAACAGGCCGTCGCGCTTGCGCTCGAGCTGGCGCTGCCAGCCACGCGCGATCGGCACGACGTCGGCCACCCAGCGCGCCTCGCCGCGGTTGCGCGTCGGCACGACCTCAACGCGCGCCGGCCGCGCGCCGTAGCCGAGGCCAAGCCGCCGCAGCTGCGACACCAGCGGAGCGTAGTAGGAGGCGTTCGCCGTCGGGCTCGACGCCGCCGAGACCAAGTCGCAGATCGGCGGCTTCACCTGCCAGTACGCCAGCGCCGACGCCAGCGCCACCAGCGCCGCCGTGCGCCATCGCCAGCCGCGAGCGGGAGCCCGAACCCGAACCCGAGATGGCGCGGCTCGCACGTCTTGTGCGCCTGAGCGCTCGCCGGCGCCGGCCACGCGCGCTGGAGCGCGCCCGGCCAGCGAATAGGCGAGCACAGGCCCAGCCACCAGCGCGCCCAGCCGCGCGATGTTGCCGCCGACCGGCGTCGCCACCACGTAGGCGCCGAGCAGCGCCAGCGCATACAGCAGCGCGCCCATGCGCAGCACGCGCTCGCTCGGCCCGATCGCCGCGAACAGCAGCAGCACCGCCGCCAGCGCCGGATAGAACGCCGACGCGACGAACGGCTCCGAGCCGCCTTCAGGAAAGGCCATCGCCAGCAGCGCAATCGGCGCCAGCGCCGCCAGCGTCATCGCCAGCGCCAGGCGCCGTGCGGCCCGGCAACCGAGCGCCCATGCCAATGTCGCCATCGCGACGAACGCGCCTGCGACCGGGCTGGCCAGCGTGCACAGCGCCGCCAGCGCCAACGCCGCCGCGGCGCGGCCGCGCGCGCCGGACGCCCATTTTCGGCCGGCCGCGCGACGGCCGCTCGCCGCCCGGTGCTCGACTCGCTCGTCCGCGCCGAGCGCCCGTCGAGAGTCGGCTCCTGCGCCCGTCCCCCGTTGCGCGCGTGCAGCCGCCACGAGCGCCGCAAGGCCGAGCGCCAGGCCGAGGTCGAAGGCCACGCGGTTGGAAAGCAGCGAGATCGCCGCGCCGAGCGCGAACCACAGCGACGCCAGCCTCGTCGCGCGCTGCGGCGCGCGACCGTCCAGAAGCCTTTCAAACGACCACGCCGCCGCCGTCATCGCCAGCGCCGCCAGCGCCTGCACTCCCAGCAGCGCACCGAGGCCCGGCGCGAGCAGCGAGTAGCCGAGCAGGTGGTGCCCGCCGTACCAGCCGTTGTCCCACAGCGTCAGCCCGGCGCGCGAGAAGAGGTCGCTGCGGTAGCCCGCCGCAGCCAGGTCGGTGCTCGGCGGCGCGACGATCACATACGCCAGCGCCAGCGCCGCCGTGATCGTCCAGGCGGGCAGCGCCCGCGTGCCCGCGCTCACCCCGGTGCTGCGCCGACGAACTCCACCACGCGGTCGATCGCATCGGGGCGGTCCAGCCACGCCCAGTGGCCCGCGTCCGCCAGCTCCAGCAGCTCGGCGTCGAGCACGTCCGCGTACGCCTTGCCGAAGCGCGCGGGAATGTATGGGTCGCGCTGGCCCCACACGACCAGCGCCGGCACGCTCAGCTCGGCCAGGCGCTGTCCCGCCGCCGCCAGCAGCTCCGGCGGCGAGCTGCGGTACAGGCGCAGGATCGCGCGCTGCGTGCCCTGGTCGAAGTGCTCGAGCACGCTCTTTCGCCACTGCTCCGGCATGGGCCCCGGCGTCGCGTTGCCCTCCCGCGACAGCCAGCGCAGCGTGCGCTCGTTCGTCGTGCCCATCGCCAGCTCGCCCAGCACCGGCGTGCGCCAGATCCGTGCCGTGCGGTGCCAGCGATAGCCGGGCAGCAACGGCACCGCGTTCATCACCACCAGTCGCTCGATGCGCTGCGGATGGCGCTGCGCGAACGCCAGCCCCACCGCTCCCCAGTCGTGCATCACCATGCGCACGCGCTCGACGCCCGTCAGAGCCAAGAACGACTCCAGGAAGTCGGCGTACTCATCGATCGTGAAGCGCAGCGACCCCGGCTTGCCCGTGCGTCCGAACCCCGGCAGGTCGGGCGCCAGCCCGCCGCTGCGCGCGAGAAACGCAAGCCACAGGTCCGAGCTGTCGGGCACGCCGTGCAGGTACAGCGGCACCGCCGTCTGCGCGGCGCTGTCGCCGGCCGTCGCCGCCGAGGCTCCGTTTTCGCCCTCGCCGAGCGGCGCGCTGCGCCAGAACACAGGCAAGCCCGCCTGTGCCCCGGACGGGGTATCGATCTCGCCTTCGTGGTCGGTCACCTCGGGCACCGCGCGAGGATAACGGCGGATACCGTTGTGGCGTGCCCGCAAGCGCCGCCAAGCGCGCCCCAGCCAGAGGGCCGACGGCCCCCTGGAAGCCCCCTTCTCGCGCCCGCGTCCTGCGCGTTCGCGATCGGCTGCGCGAGGTCTACGGCATACCGCTCATGCGCCCGCACGGCCACCCGATCGCCGAGCTCGTGCTCACCGTGCTCTCCCAATCGACTAACGACCGCAACCGCGACGTCGCATTCCTGCGCCTGCGCACGCGCTTTCCCTGTTGGCAGGCCGTGCGCGACGCGCCTATCGCCGAGGTCGAGGAGGCGATTCGACCCGGTGGCATCTCCAAGGTCAAGTCCGCGCGCATCCAGGCCATCCTGCGCGCCATCTCAGACGACCCCGGATGGCCGATCTGCGATCGGTCGCCGCACGAGCTGTCGCTGGACTGGCTGCCGCGCGCGCCGCTCGAGCAGGCGCGCGACTACCTCGTCGCGCTGCCCGGCGTCGGGCGCAAGACCGCCGCCTGCGTGCTGCTGTTCGCCTACGGCCTGCGCGACGTGCCCGTCGACACGCACGTCTCGCGCGTCGGCGCGCGCCTGCACCTGCTGCAGCCGGGCGCCCCCTTCGAGCGCCTGCACGACCAGATGCTCGCGCTCACCCCGCCCCAGCAGGAGCTCGAGCTGCACGTCAACCTGCTGCGCCACGGCCGGCGCACCTGCCACGCCCGCTCGCCCGAATGCCCCAGCTGCGCGCTTGCGCGCATGTGCCCCAGTCGCCCCCTGTTCACCTGAGCGCGCCGTGCTGCGCCGCTCAGCGCCGGCGCGAACGGGTCCGCGGCCGGCCCACTCCTGCTTGGCGCGATCGCGTTCGTCGGTATATACAACCGCTACCGCTGTGCGCAAAAGTTACGGTTGCCGATGGGGAGGATGTGTGCTGCAGAACGTGCAGCGGTAGCGATGGTATTTACGGGAGCGAGCTGCCGGAGGCGCTGCCAGGTCAGCCGTGAGGGAGGACCGCGAAGGCGATCACCGCGTAGTGCAGCCCCGCCGCCGCCAGCACCAGCGCGTGGAAGACCTCGTGGTAGCCGAACACCTTCGGCCACGGGTTCGGCTTCTCGCTCGCGTAGATCACCGCGCCTGTCAGGTACAGGGCGCCGCCCAAGCCGATGCCGATCGCTCCCAGCCAGCCGATCGCCGCAGGCAGCTCGCCGAACACCGCCGCCGTCACCAGGCCGAGCAGCGCGTACACGATCGCCAGCAGCCACTTCGGCGCGTCGATCCACGCGAGCTTGAAGATCGCGCCGCCCAACGCGCCCGCCCACAGCACGATCAGGATCGTGCTCGCCAGCGAGCCCTTCAGCGCCAGCAGCGCCACCGGCGTGTACGTGCCCGCGATCAGCACGAAGATCATCGAGTGGTCCAGCCGGCGCATCCAGCGCCGCGCCTTCGGCCGCCACGTCACGCGGTGATACAGCGCGCTCGTGCCCAGCAGCGCCGACACCGCCGCCGCGTAGATGCTCGCCGCCACGCGCGCGCGGCCTTCCGAAGCCGCCAGGATCAGCCCCACGCCGCAGCCGATCGACACGAAGAACGCGTACTGGTGCGACACGCCGCGCAAGCGCGGCTTGACCGGCGCCGCCTCGGCGATCGTCGTCGTCATCGAGGCCATGCCTTCAAGGTACCGCGTGTGCTCGCCGTTGTGGCGGCAGATTCCCGGGCGCGGCTCGCGGGCGACCGCCCGTCCGCGTGCGCGGCGCGCGTGGATTCCTGCCTTGAATCCTATAAGAAATCTGTCACAATGCCACTTAGATTTATTCCGCGTATCTAAGGAGCAGTCCCACATGGCCAAGACCATAGGCATCGACCTCGGCACGACGAACTCGTGCATGGCCGTGCTCGAGGGCGGCGAGCCCACCGTGATCGAGAACTCCGAGGGCGGTCGCACGACCCCCTCCGTCGTCGCCTTCACGGCTTCCGGCGAGCGCCTCGTGGGCACGGTGGCCAAGCGCCAGGCCGTCACCAACCCGCAGAACACCGTCTTCTCGATCAAGCGCTTCATGGGCCGCAAGGAGGCCGAGGTGCGCGAGGAGGAGTCCATCGTCCCCTACAAGGTCGTCTCCGGCCCCAACGGCGACGCGCGCGTCGAAGTGACCGAGCGCGACTCCGGAGCGGAGCAGTTCTCGCCGCCTGAGATCTCCGCCATGATCCTGCAGAAGCTCAAGACCGACGCCGAAGCCTATTTGGGCGAGGCCGTCGACTCTGCCGTCATCACCGTTCCCGCCTACTTCAACGACGACCAGCGCCAGGCGACCAAGGACGCCGGCAAGATCGCCGGCCTCGACGTCAAGCGCATCATCAACGAGCCGACCGCCGCGTCGCTCGCCTACGGCCTGGACAAGGAGTCCGACCAGACCATCCTCGTCTTCGACCTCGGCGGCGGCACCTTCGACGTGTCCGTGCTGGAGATCGGCGACGGGGTCTTCGAGGTCAAGTCCACCGCCGGCGACAACCACCTGGGCGGCGACAACTTCGACAAGGCCATCGTCGACTGGCTCGTCTCCGAGTTCAAGAAGTCCCAGGGCATCGACCTGAGCGCCGACCCGATGGCGCTGCAGCGTCTCTACGAGGCCTCCGAGAAGGCCAAGATCGAGCTGTCGACCACGCAGGAGACGCAGATCAACCTGCCCTTCATCACTGCCGACGCCTCCGGGCCCAAGCACCTCGACACCCGCTTGACCCGCGCCAAGCTCGCCGAGCTGACCTCCGCCCTGCTCGACCGCGTCGTCGCGCCTGTCAGGCAGGCCATCGACGACGCCAAAGACAAGGGCGTCAAGGAGATCGAGCACGTCGTCCTCGTCGGCGGCATGACGCGCATGCCCGCCGTGCAGGAGAAGGTCAAAGAGCTGACCAACAAGGAGCCCCACCGCGGCGTCAACCCCGACGAGGTCGTCGCCGTCGGCGCAGCCATCCAGGCCGGCGTGCTCGCCGGCGACGTCAAGGACGTGCTGCTGCTCGACGTCACCCCGCTGACGCTCGGCATCGAGACCAAGGGCGGCGTCATGACCAAGCTCATCGAGCGCAACACCACCATCCCCACGCGCAAGGGCGAGGTGTTCTCCACCGCCGAGGACAACCAGCCGTCCGTCGAGATCCACGTGCTGCAGGGCGAGCGCGAGATGGCCCAGTACAACAAGTCGCTGGGCAAGTTCCAGCTCACCGGCATCCCACCCGCGCCGCGAGGAATCCCGCAGATCGAGGTCGCCTTCGACATCGACGCCAACGGCATCCTCAACGTGTCCGCCAAGGATCTCGGCACCGGCAAGGAGCAGAAGATCGAGATCAAGTCCGGCTCCGGCCTGTCCGACGAGGAGATCAAGAACATGGTCTCCGACGCCGAGTCCCACGCCGACGAGGACCGTCGCGCACGCGAGCTCGCAGAGGCGCGCAACAACGGCGAGAACGCCGCCTACCAGGCCGAGAAACAGCTCGCCGACCTCGGCGATCAGGTCGACGCCGACTCAAAGCAGCGCATCGAGGACGCCATCAAGGAGGTCCGCGAGTCGCTGCAGGCCGACGATCCAGCGGCCATCAACGCCAAGACCGAGGCCCTGCAGACGGCCTTCCACGCGATCTCCGAGGCCATGTACCAGCGCGCCCAGGAGGCCGCAGCGGCCGACGGCGGCGGCGGCAACGGCGCCGCGCCATCCGGCGACGCATCGTCCGCCGACGACGAGGACGTCGTCGACGCCGAGGTCGTCGACGAGCCCAAGGCGTAGCGCATGTCCGACTCCAAGCAGACCGTCGACCCGGCTGCGCCCGAGCAGGGCGCCGAGCAGGAGCAGTCCTCACAGCGGCGCTCGCCCGGGCGGCAGGGCTCGCCCGCACAGGAGGACTCGCGCGAGGGGCAGTCACCCGAGCAGGTGCAGGCCCAGACCCCCGGCGCAGCCGCGCCGGGGGCGGCGGACGGCGCCGCGTCCGACGGCGACGACGACGGGCATGAGCCGGCCGACGGCTCGGCTGAGCTGAAGGGCGACCTCGACGAGCTCGGCAAGCTCGCCGCCAAGCGCGACGAGTACCTCGCGCTCGCGCAGCGCACGCAGGCCGACTTCGAGAACTACCGAAAGCGCGTCGCGCGCGAGTCCGCGCTCGCGCAGGAGCGCGGCGTCGTCAAGCTCGCCAAGGAGCTCTTGCCCGCGATCGACAACCTCGAACGCGCGATCGTCGAGATCGCCCTCGCCACTGGCGAGACCGACAAGGACCCGCTGCTCGGCGGCGTGCGCCTCGTGCTCTCCGAGCTGACCGCCGCGCTTGCCCGCGTCGGCGTCGAGTCCTTCTCACCCGCCGGCGAGGCGTTCGACCCCTCGCTGCACGAGGCGATGGCCACCGTGCCCCAGCCGCCCGAGGGCGGCGCGCGCAGCGGTGAGGTCGTCGAGGTCTACCAGCCCGGCTACCGGCTCGGCGAGAGCGTCATCCGTCCCGCCCGCGTGGTCGTCGCCGCGTAGGCCAAGGAGCGCATATGGCATCGCGACCCGACTACTACAAGACGCTCGGCGTCGACAAGAAGGCCTCGGCCGACGAGATCAAGAAGGCCTACCGCAAGCTCGCGCGCAAGTACCACCCCGACGCCAACCCCGACGACAAGAACGCCGAGGCGCGCTTCAAGGAGATCTCCCAGGCCCACGACGTGCTCGGCGACCCCGACAAGCGCAAGCAGTACGACAGCGCCTCAGGCCCCTTCGCCAGCGGCGCCGGGCCCGGCGGCGGCTTCGGCGGCTTCGGCAACTTCGACTTCGACGCCTCCTCCATGGGCGACATCCTCTCCAACCTGTTCGGCGGCGCCTCCGGCGGAGGCGGGCGGGGCGCCCGCCAGCGCCCGCGCGCCGAACGTGGCTCGGACCTGGAGACGCAGGTCTCGATCTCCTTCGACCAGGCCGTCTCCGGCGCGCAGGTTCCGCTGCAGGTGCCCATGCAGGCGCGCTGCGACACCTGCCACGGCACCGGCGCCAAGCCCGGAACCACGCCCACCGTCTGCCCGCGCTGCGAAGGTCGCGGCGTGGAGACGCAGGGCCAGGGCGCCTTCTCCATCTCCCAGCCATGCTCGCGCTGCGGCGGCTCGGGCACGATCATCGAGGACCCATGCCCGACCTGCCACGGCTCCGGCGCCGTGCGCACCGTCAAGCGCCTGCGCGTCAACATCCCCGCCGGCGTGCGCGACGGCAGCCGCATCCGCCTCGCCGGCAAGGGCGAGCCGGGGCGCAACGGCGGCCCGCCCGGCGACCTCTACCTGATCACCCATGTCGCGCAGTCGCCCGTCTTCAAGCGCAAGGGCGCCAACTTCGAGGTCGAGGTGCCGCTGACCATCCCAGAGGCGCTGCGCGGCGCCGAGGTGCAGGTGCCGACGCTCGACGGCGTAAAGACCCTGCGCGTCGCGCCCGGCACCGCGCACGGCACCATCCAGCGCCTGCGCGGCGAGGGCCCGCCCAAGCTCGGCTCCGGCTCGCCGCCCGCGCACGGCGACCTGCACTACCGCTTCGTCATCGACGTGCCCAACCAGCTCGACTCCGAGCAGCGCAGCGCCGTCGAGCAGATGTCCAAGGTGTTCAACGGCGACCCGCGCGCCAAGCTGTTCAGCGGCAGCGCCTCCTCGCGTGCGAGCGCCGGCGCGGGCGCAGCGGACGCCGAGGAGGCCGGCGATGGCGCGTCCTAGCGTCACCCGTGTCACGCGCGTGTCCGTCGAGTCCGCGCGCGGCGTCTTCATGATCTCCGTCGCCGCCGAGCTCGCGCAGATGCATCCCCAGACGCTGCGCATGTACGAGCAGCGCGGGCTGATCGAGCCCAAGCGCTCGCCCAAGGGCACGCGCCTGTACTCGCAGGAGGACGTCGAGCGCCTGCGGCGCATCCAGGAGATGACCTCCGACCTCGGCCTCAACCTCGCCGGCGTCGAGCGCGTGCTGGAGCTGGAGGCGCAGGTCGACGAGATGAACGCGCGCATCCAAGACCTCGAGGTCGAGGCGCTGCACGCGCAGGTGCAGCTCGCGCAAGAGCTCGAGCAGGTGCGCCGCTCCTTCCGCGCCGAGCTCTCCGTGCCCTATCGCGGCGGCGCCATCGTCCGCGCCGCAGACGCGCGCTCCCCCTTCCCGCGCCGGCGCGAGCCGCCCAGCGAGAGGAGGTCCGGCGATGGCAGCTGACGCGACCAACCCCGCCGCGCAGGCCACCGAGGAGGAGCAGAGCCCGCTGGAGCGCTTCGGGCGCGATTTGTCACAGATCGCCGAGGCCGG
>Ga0193750_1000313_pt1 | contig 13466 bp, 10 predicted proteins | sample L1c1metaG_FD_160569 | JGI IMG/M metagenome (GOLD analysis project Ga0193750, IMG submission 160569) | Soil microbial communities from a riparian zone of the East river system, Colorado, United States - L1c1 | ecosystem: Environmental > Terrestrial > Soil > Riparian zone | place: USA: East River...
CTGCCGCGGCGCGTGCCAGTTCTTCCTGGGCAAGCTCCATGGAGCGGCCAGTCCCCAGAGACTGTGCCGATACCGTCTGAATTCCAGTTGCTTCCAGTTCGGTCAGGGATGCTCGAAAAACCTCTTGCACGCTGCCGAAATGTTCTACCAGGCGGCGCGCCTTGGTTGTGCCTAAGCCGGCGGTCAGCGATAGCGCCAGCCACTCCACTGCGTGGGTGTCGATCGACTGAATTGGGAGCACTGCGCCCGCCACCGCAAACCTCCTGGGAGCTCCGACTGCCGGACTGTGACAGTTCGGAAAAATGCTGTCAAGGTCGGATGACACACACCTTTGTTAAAATCAAACAAAGGCAGCATGAGACGACTCCGAATCTCCGCCATCTCGTACCTTAATACTGCGCCGCTGATGTGGGATTTCGAGCACAGCGGCGTCGGGACAGCCTTCGATATCTCTTACACCCTACCTTCGTTGTGCGCCGCGGCGCTTCAAGATGGATCAGCGGACATTGGCATCATTCCCGCGGCAGCCTACGCCACAATTGCGGACCTGCTTATTTTGCCGGGAGTAGCCATCGCTTCAAAACAGGCGGTACGTTCCATCCTGCTGGTCAGCAAGGTTCCGGCGGAACAAATCCAAACCGTAGCTGTGGATTCTTCCTCTCTGACTTCAGTCGCGCTGCTGCAGATCCTGTTCACGAAGTGGTGGGGCGGCCGCAGGCCTTTCACTACGATGGCACCGGATATCGGACGGATGTTGGAACATCATGATGCCGGGCTGGTGATTGGGGATCCCGCATTGAAGGTGGACCGCTCGCGCTACTTCACCTACGATCTGGCCGATGAGTGGATTCGCTTCACTGGCCAGCCATTTGTTTTCGCCTTCTGGGCGGTGCGACGGACTGCCTTGAAAGATCTATCTCCGACCCTCGATCTGGCATCAATATTTCAGGAATCGCGCGATCATGGACTCGAGGCAGAAAATCTGGAGCGGATCGCGGGGGAGTGGGCACCGCGGATGGGCCTGAGCGGGTCTGATATTAAGAACTATCTCGCTCAGAATATCTATTATTATCTCGACTCTGCATGCCTGGATGGAATGCAGCTTTTTTTTCGCTATGCTGAAGAATGCGGCATTCTGCCCGCCGCCACGCGTCTGAGCTTCTTAAATGCGGCAAAAACGCTGATTGCCTAGTGATTCGCGGTTTCCGGTACCACTCATTGGTGAAAGACTGCTTCTAAGGAACTCAATGTCAGCAATCCTCTTACTTTTCAAGGTCACGCAACTGTGGCGATGGTTGCGCCATTTGGGCGGCCTCGGATTAATCCTTTTAGGAGTCGCCGATAATTCGGTAGTGCCGCTGCCAGGCAGCATGGACGTGCTGACCATCTGGCTGGCGGCCCGGCAACCGTCGTGGTGGCTGTATTACGCAGCTATGGCGACTCTCGGAGCCCTGATCGGCGGCTACATCACTTACGGACTGGCTCGCCAAGGCGGCAAGGAAGCTTTCGAAAGAAAGCTGCCAAAAAGAAAAGCGGAGAAAGTCTATGAACGATTTGAGCGCTGGGGATTCTGGGCCGTGGCCATTCCCGCTATATTGCCGCCTCCTTTCCCCATCGTTCCCTTCCTGTTGGCCGCGGGTGCACTGCAATATTCTCGGAAACAGTTTCTGGGCGCACTCGCGCTTGGGAGAGGAATACGTTTCACCATCGTTGCGGGCCTGGGAGCAATTTACGGGAATCACATAGTCCGTTTCTTCTCGAAATATTACAAACCAGCTCTGTACACCCTCATTGGGTTTGCCGTGGTTGCGGGAATCTTCACTCTGATGGGATATCTGCAATATCGCAGGAAGGCTGCTGGGGAAAGTTCCGGGGACGTTCCCATTCAAAGAATCGCCTGAATTTGAATGAGCTTTTGAATAAGCTCGTCGGCTCCGCTAAAATCGTTCTAGCAGTCATGTCCCTAACCAAACAACAAGCGCTCGACCTGTTCCATTCTGATGACCTGATCGGACTGGGCATGGAAGCCGACACGCAACGGCGCAAGCTGCACCCCGAAGGTGTGGTCACGTACATCATCGATCGCAACATTAATTACACGAACTTCTGCACCGAATACTGTACTTTTTGCGCCTTTTACCGGCCCCTAAGAGGACCAAAGGCGAAAGAGGGCTACATCCTCGACTTCGACACCATCTTCGACAAGATAGAAGAGACGGTCGAACTTGGCGGCACCGGAGTTCTGATGCAAGGTGGATTGCACCCCGATCTCAAGATCGATTGGCACGAGAAGATGTTGCGTGGCATCAAACAACGTTTCCCCAAGGTTCATCTGCACTGCTACTCAGCCTCGGAAATTATCGCCATTGCGGAGTACAGCGAATTGAGCATCCGCGACACAATCGCGCGTTTGAGAGATGCAGGGCTGGACTCCATTCCCGGCGGCGGCGCGGAAATTCTGGACGACGAAGTTCGCTATCGTATCGCCCGTCTGAAATGTCTTACGGAGGATTGGCTGAACGTACACCGTACCGCTCACCACCTGGGCATGAGGACTACTGCCACGATGATGTTCGGAGTCGGCGAAACCTACGAGCACCGTGTCAATCATTTTCAGCGGCTCTATGATCTTCAGGAAGAAACTGGCGGGTTCACGGCATTTATTCCGTGGAGTTTTCAGCCCGCCAACACCGCGCTTGGCGGACGCCACTGGGATGAGGCCACTGCCGTCGAATATTTGAAAGTGTTGGCGATCTCTCGACTTTTCCTGTCGAACTTCAAGAATGTTCAGTCAAGCTGGGTCACGCAAGGATTGAAAGTCTGCCAACTCGGGCTGCGATTTGGTGGCAACGATGTTGGTTCCGTCATGCTGGAAGAGAATGTTGTGCGCGCCGCCGGAGTGACCAACTGCACTACCGAAGAAGAACTGCGACGCATTATTCGCGACGCCGGCTTCAAGCCGGTGCAGCGCGATACCCTGTATCGAACCTATTTTCTGAATTAAGTCCTACCCGCAACTGCTTCTTAAAACAGCTGCTTACGTGCCTGTGCCGACAAGCCGGCACTCTGCTTTCAGGTACAATTGAGGTTTCGGGTTGGCTTGTCCGACCTGACTGACGAGGACTCCCCCCTGATCAGCCTGCCCATTTCGTTTTCCGCTCTGGCCCTTATTGCAGTTACGCGCGGTCTTGGGCAATACATTCGCCAGCATTTCTTCGATAAAACTTTTCAAGGTTTGTATCACGCCAACTCTTTCGACATGGCGTTGTTGATTCCCTATTTCATTGTGTTGATACTGCTGGCGTCCTACGGCGTGCATCGCTACGTCCTGGTCTATCTTTATTACAAGAATAGGAAAAACCGCACTGTAGATCCGCCGGGACATTTTTCCGAGTTGCCGCGGGTCACGGTTCAGCTTCCTATTTTCAACGAGCAATTCGTGGTGGAACGGCTCCTGGAAGCAATTTGCCGATTGAACTATCCATTGGACAAACTCGACATCCAGGTGCTGGATGACTCGACTGACGAGACGGTCGCCGTTGCTCGCGGTCTGGTCGAGCACTATGCAGGTCGTGGTTTTCCAATCACGTATCATCATCGCGTTAACCGTGAGGGCTTTAAGGCCGGTGCGCTAGCGGAAGGTATGAAAGTTGCCCGAGGCGAATTCATTACCATTTTTGACGCCGACTTCGTTCCGCCGGAAGATTTTCTGCTTCGCACGATTCACCACTTCACCGATCCGAAGATCGGCATGGTGCAAACTCGGTGGAGCCATATCAATCGCCATTATTCCTTCCTCACGGAAGTTGAGGCGATTCTGCTGGACGGCCATTTCGTGCTGGAACATTCCGGGCGCGCGCGGAGCAATGTTTTTTTTAATTTCAACGGAACGGCCGGCGTCTGGCGGCGCCGGGCCATCGAGGAAGCCGGAGGCTGGCAGCACGATACCCTGACGGAGGACACCGACCTCTCCTATCGCGCGCAGCTTAAAGGTTGGAAATTTATTTACCTGCAGGACGTCGAGTGTCCCGCTGAGCTTCCCATTGAGATGACGGCGTTCAAGACCCAGCAGGCGCGCTGGGCTAAAGGCCTGATCCAAACCGGCAAGAAGGTTCTGCCACGGGTGCTCAAGAGCGATCAGCCTTTCCGGGTGAAACTTGAAGCTTGGTATCACCTGACGGCAAACCTCAGCTATCCCTTGATGATTGTGCTGTCGGTGCTCTTGCTGCCGGCTATGGTCATCCGCTTCTATCAGGGATGGTTCCAGATGCTCTATATCGATCTGCCTTTATTTCTGGCCTCAACTTTTTCCATTTCCAGTTTCTACCTGGTCTCTCAGAGGGAACTTTTTCCGAAAACCTGGCCGCGAGCTTTACTCTATCTGCCCTTTCTAATGGCCTTGGGCATCGGATTGAGTATCACCAACGCACGGGCGGTGCTGGAAGCGCTTTTGGGCAAGCAAACCGAGTTTGCCCGGACTCCAAAATATCGTGTGGAATCGAAAATTGACCGGCTGCGAGCCAAAAAATACCGGCGCCGTTTAGGCTTGGTACCCTGGTTGGAGCTTCTGATTGGTGGTTATTTCGCTCTGACTGTCTACTATGCTGTGGTAAATGAGAACTACATTACCGTGCCTTTCCTGATCCTATTCGTCCTCGGCTACTGGTACACGGGGCTGATGTCTTTGTTGCAGGGACGCTTCGCAGGTCTGTCTTTTAGCGCGGAAACTCACACCAAGCCATTCCCGGTTGGGGTATAGATTTTCGTCGCGTCCTAAATTCTTCTGGCATCGATTTCTTTCATTTGCTTCGGTCTGGGTTTAGAATGCGTACCGCTTTGACGCTCGACACGTGACGATCGTGTCAGTCGCTCTCAGGAGGATCCGATGAACAAGTCCAAGCTCGCTGCCTTGTTCCTCTTCAGCATCCTGCTTCTCCCTCTGCTAAGTTGCGGCTCGCGCCACGATGCTGACGAGAAGTATTACCTCATCTCCACCAATCTTCAGGTGCCTTATTGGAAGACGGCGGGGGCAGGTTTCATCCAGGCCGCTTCGCAACTGAAGGTGCGTGCCGAGTTCGCCGGCCCCAATGACTACGATGCTAAAGCCCAGCAGCAGGCTTTTCAGCAGGCCGTACAGCAAAAGGCAACCGGCATCCTGATTTCGGTGGCCGACCCCAAGCTGATGAAGGATGACATCGACCGCGCCATCGGCGCCGGTATTCCGGTCGTTACGATGGATTCCGATGCACCGTCCAGTAAACGGTTGTTCTTCATCGGCACCAACAACTACCAGGCAGGATTGATGGGAGGGCAGCGACTTGCCCAGGAGTTGAAGAATAAGGGCAACGTAGTGGTGTTCACCATGCCTAGCCAGGCTAATTTGGAAGAACGTTTGCGAGGCTATCGCGACGGCCTGGAAAAAAATGGACAAATTAAAATCGTCCAGGTTGTGGATATCCAGGGTGACCCTCGAATTGCGTTCGATACGGCCACCACGATCATCGGAAAGCAAAGAGACAAGGTGGACGCGTTTGTCTGCCTGGAAGCGCAGGCCGGCAAGGAAGTTGCCACCGTGATCAGCAATAACAGTGTGAAGAACAAAGTCATTATGGCCTTCGACACTGATCCCGATACGCTGGATTGGATTCAGAAAGGCGTTATCGCTGCTACGATCTCGCAGAAGCCCTATAGTATGTCCTTCGTTGGTCTGAAAATGTTGGATGACCTCTATCACCACAAACTCAAGACTCTTGATGTGGACTGGTCGAAAGACAGCTTTGCGCCCATCCCAGCTTTTGTCGATACGGGATCGTCACTGGTGGACAAAAGCAATGTGGATGCATTCCTGCAAGCAAGTAAGTCGGTAACCGGCAAATAGAAATAGAAATCGTGGGTGGCGCAGCGCCATCGTTGCGACCCGTCAATTGAGCCTTCCAATCCGGGCACACCTCGCCTCCTTTTGATATCCTAGGCATCGTGCGGATGATGTGGCTGTTTCTGATTCTGGCCTTCAGCAGCGGAGCGGTGCTGTTGGTGGGCATAGTTCTTTATATGCGTGTGCGCCGGCACATGAAGAAGGAAGCATCACACGAGGTGGAGCGCGAACGGGAAGCTGGTGGTCTGTGATTGCTTCCACCACACTTCTTTAATCGATTGGGAGAGTGATTGAATGCAGAAAACGGCTACTCAAACTTTGAGCGGTCATGATCGCGCTCTTGAGTGGGCGCTGCAAGTCGCGCTCGTCGTGGGCGCGAGTTTGTTCGTGGCCCTATGCGCCCGCGTCACTTTACCTCTACCTTTCACTCCGGTGCCGTTGACGCTTCAAAATTTCGGTGTCTTGCTGGTAGGGCTGACACTAGGAAGCCGGCGTGGCTTCGCCGCTCTGGCTTTATACCTGGTTGAGGGGGCGGTTGGCATGCCAGTCTTCAATCCCTCTGGACTTGGCGGTGTGGCTCAACTTTTGGGCCCTACTGGCGGATATCTGTTGGCCTATCCATTTGTTGCTGCTCTGGCGGGTTGGATCATGGAGCGCGGCAGGAAAACTTTCGCGCGTGCTGCCGTAGCTGGCTTGTTAGCCGAGGTTGTCCTGTTCGCCAGTGGAATCTCGTGGCTCGCTGTGCTCACTCACTCATTTGCTCAGGCTGTACGTTTTGGACTCTACTGGTTTGTCTTTGCTGAAGTGATCAAGATCATGTCGGCGGCCGGAATTGCCGCTGGCTGGTACCGCACCCACAAGGCGCACTCATGACCACGATTGGAATCCAGCAAGTTCCGGCGGACACCACTTCGTCGCAGACTCGCGAAATCACAGTTGCGCACAGTCCCGACTCCGATGATGCCTTCATGTTCTACGGGCTGGCGACTAACAAAGTCCGCGCGCCCGGCCTCCACTTCCAGCACACACTGTGCGATATCGAGAGCCTGAACCGAAAAGCAATGGAAGGCGAGGGCGTATACGACGTCACTGCCATTTCCTTCCACGCCTATCCTTATATCCAGGAAAACTATGCTCTGTTGCCCAGCGGAGGCAGTGTAGGCGAGGGCTACGGTCCCATGATCGTCGCCAACCGCGCGTATTCACCCAGCGAAATCAAGGGAAAACGCATCGCGATCCCGGGTACGTTGACGACCGCGTATCTGGCTCTTCGACTTTTTGCGCCGGGAGTTGAGACGGTCGTGGTTAACTTCGATCAGATCATTCCGCAGATACTCGAAGGCAAGTACGACGCCGGCCTCATTATCCATGAGGGCCAGCTCACTTATTCAAAGTCTGGACTCTATCGCATCGTGGACCTGGGCAGGTGGTGGCTGAAAGTGACAGGCCTTCCGCTGCCGCTCGGAGGAAATGCCATTCGCCGCAGTTTGGGCCCGGCCTTGACGTCCAGGATCGCCGCCGCTCTGCGCGAGAGTATTCAATACGCGCTCGATCATCGCGAGGAGGCTCTAGCGTATGCCATGCAGTTCGCTCGCGACCTCGACACTCAGCTGGCCGACAAGTTTGTCGGTATGTATGTGAACGAGCGCACCCTCGATTATGGCCGCGACGGCCGTGAAGCCGTCCGACGGCTGCTCGACATGGGACACAAATCAGGGATCATCCCCCATGCCGCCCGCGTGGATTTCGTCGATTGAGAAGCTGCCGGAAGCGGACTCTTCGCCGTCCTATCTGACTCTTTCCGCAAACGAGAAAATCGGATCGATATCAACGGGAACGTTTGCGGCAGATTTTAGGGATGATTGCAGTTCGTGGGGCATCACACCATACTTCTTAAACCAGCCCTCAGCTCGCTCACGATCTCCAGTAGCTTCGATTTCCAAAAGTTCTTTTGCCAGATCTGCCAGAGCTTGCGGCATGCGGGCATAGTCAATCGAATATCGACCGGACGGTTCGCGTTGGATGGCTCCCCGCTCCGAGAGATAATTAAATTCCATTAGCTCGGCCTGGCTGTGAGCTTCCGCCGCGCCAAAGCGGACAGTCCGGAAAATTCCTCCAACATAAGACGCGTAGTATTCCTCGAGTTTTTCTTTAGGCAATGCATCGTGGTCCATAAGCCACTTGAGGCCGAACATTCCCACCACGTCGGCCTTGGCCTCTTCCAATCCAGCAAACACCGGACCGATTGCCTCGCGGATATCGGTCTTGCCCGCCGCCGTACGCGCGAACGCTGGTCCCAGTCCATGTGCCATCTCATGCATGATCGTTGCCAGAAGGTAAGCCTCTCCGGAAACCTTTGTCGCCTGTTCCGGCCGCAACACCCGCTTCGCCACGGGCAGGATCACGAAATTGACTCGAGCATCCATGAAATTCTTGAAAAATATCTTCTTGCTGCCTTTTTGTTCGTGCACGCGCGGATCATTCGGCAGATTATCCGCGACTGCCTGATATCCGTGCCGCAGGTCAGCAGCGCGGTAGGGGGCGTCCATTACTTCCATAGGAGTTTCCAGGCCGCGCTTGGACGGTCGATCTTCCGCAGCGAGGGGCAGGGCGTCCTGGATGTCAGCGACGTACTTTTGAAACATCGCCAGTTTCTGACTTTCCTTCGAGTTGCGAATCAGCACTGCGGCGCCGTACGTAGCCTTTACTCCAAGCAGGCCATCATCGTAGGTTTCGTATGGAGCAAAAATTATGTCGAATTTAGGATCTTTCAGATCCAACCAAGCCAAGTCACTTTTGAAGTAGTCATCGCTGAGCAGCGCGTCTGCCCTCAGACGCAAGAAGTTTGCAAAAGCAGGATCGGCACTTAATGCTGCCGCTTCGCGCAAATCCCTGGCCGCCGGCTCCAGGAATGAACGATAAGCAATGTGGTAAGGGAGGCCCTCCAGTTGATCGCCATGCCAGCGAACTACGGTGGTAGGACTGTAGATTTCCGCCTTCTTCTCTGGATGATCTTTTACATACTGTTCAATCTGTTCGCGAGTAAGGCCCTGAGGGTAGAAGCCTCGTCCCGGTGGTATAGACGCGGTGCCAACGAAGGGCTTGTTCTGGTCGAGCAGATCGAATCGTGAGGCATTAATCCACAGGTAGCGACGCAGTTTTTGATCTTTTGGGTTCTTGCTGCTCGCCAAAGATTGGTAAAGTGTCAGAGCTTCCGGATCGATCTGCCGCCAGAAAATTTCCTCAAGATAGCGCGACGCGTCCACCAGCTTCTTCACTAATTTCTGCTCACGTGCGGTGAGCCCAGCAGATTGAAATGGCATGCGGACTCTGCGGAAACGAGCTAGCCGCTGGTCGAGATCAGGCGCCACCTGCATTCCGGCCGATGCCGCGCCCTTGGCCGCAGAGCCAGTCATCACTCTGGAAGTCTTCGGTTTGGAAACCTGAGGTTGGGGAATCTTCTGTGCGGAAGCCGAAACCGTCATGAGAGAAAAAATCAGCAGAGGAACTACCGAACCTGGGATCGTCATGAACAATTAGATTCTAACAGAGCAATCTCAGTGTCCGCCTTCCCCGCATCTTGCCAATCAACACTAGACATTTATGATGTTCAGGATGCCGCAACCAACAAAATCGGACAGAGCGCAAACCCTGCTTATCGACGCCGATGACACATTGTGGGAGAACAATATTTATTTCGAACGCGCCATAGCCAGCTTTATATCCTTTTTGAACCATCACGAATATTCTCCCCAACAGGTTCGCGAGGTTCTCGACGATGTGGAGCGTGAATGCATCGTCAGCCATGGATACGGGCTCCACAGCTTTGCTCACGCTTTAGCGCAGACCTTCGAACGATTGGCTGTCGAGCCGCTCACACCAGCTCTACACGAAACCGTCTCTGGATTCGCTCACGCCATCGCCGAGCATCCGATCGAGATCCTTCCGAATGTGCCGGAAACCCTGCAGTACCTCTCCCGACGGCATCGATTGATCTTGATGACCAAGGGCGCCATCGCTGAACAATCCGGCAAAGTTGAGCGCTCAGGATTGAAAGAACATTTTTCAGCCGTAGAGATCGTCGCAGAGAAGAATGCCGCAACTTATCGAGAAGTAGTTTCCAAATACGCCTTGCCCGCCGACTCGACGTGGATGATTGGAAACAGTCCGAAGTCCGATATCAACCCAGCGCTGGCGGCTGGCCTCAACGCCGTATTCGTGCCTCACGGCGATACCTGGATTCTGGAACACGAAGAAGTTGTGAAGGTTGAGGCACCAAGCCGCTTGTTGGTGGTAGAGAGATTCGCCAATCTCAGGGAACATTTCTAGCTACTAGGTGACGGTCACCGGCGCATAACCAGCGTGTTACTCTCTTTTTGCTCTGGTTTTCTGCTCCCACAACTGTTGGCAGTGCAGAAAGACAATTTTCGACGGCTCCTGCGGACGGTGGAAGCCTTGTCCGACCTCGGCCCGCAGATGACGGCCGAGCGCGACTTCCCGCAGAGTGCGCGCGCCATGTTGTCCGCCGTGCTGCAGGCCGGAGGCGCTCGCGAAGCTGTCCTCTTCACCTATAGCGACCGGCCTTCCCTTCTCAGTTCCATCGCTTCTGATGGATTCGCCCTGATGCCGGAGCCGGCAGTCATCCCGCTGTTACCGAAACACTTCCACGCGCTGCAATCCGCGCGTGGCCCGGTCATCCTGAATCCCGGCGTCTATGATGTCTACCTCAGTTCCAATGGCAACGTCGCTCCTGAGCTGTTCAAGTGCATTGCTCCGTTGAAAATCGCAGGCAAACTCGTAGGAATGGTGGCATTGGGACGTCGCGACGGCGATGCCATTTACGACATCGAGGAGCTCGAAGCTCTGGACTTGCTGTGTCACTACATTGCGTTAGCTGTTCACAACCACGCGCTCACTCAAACTCTGGCTCAGCGCGTTTCGGAGAATCTGCGTCTGCTCGGCTCCCTCCATGGTTTCTACGATACTGCGCTCGAAGCTTTCGCGACCGCCATCGACATCAAGCATGTAGACATTCACGGCCACTCATTGCGCGTTGGACGCTACGCCGCGGGAATAGGAGAAGCCATGGGCGTGGAGCCCGGCGACATTGCGGCACTTCGCTCTGCAGGATATTTGCACGATATCGGCAAAGTTGCGGTAGACAAGCACCTGTTTGGCAAGACCACCGCGCTCGACGCGGAAGAATTCCGCGAGATGGCCGATCACACCGTCGTTGGCCACCAGATTGTGAGTGGGGTACAGTTCCCCTGGCCGCGCATCCCCGAAATCGTGCGCTCGCATCATGAGCGCGGAGACGGTTCAGGGTATCCCGACGGACTCGTCATGGAAGACGTGGCCATGCCGGTACGCATCGTCGCTCTGGCTGACACTTTTGATGCCATGACCAGCCCGCGTCCCTATCGCGAACCCATCTCTATCGGAGGCACGCTCAGCGAGATCGTGCGCATGACGCCAGAAAAGTTCGATCCTAACGCGGTGCACGCGCTGCTCGTACAAGTCCGTCGCGACGCCGTGGGCAGTAACCGCACACCATTCTTCGAAGATCGCATGGCAGCCAATATCTCCCCTGTAGATGTCGATCATCTCGCAGCTTCCCTGCAACACAGAATCACTCACGGAAGACTGTACCTGACGTAGCGGCTGGCATATCCCCCGTCAAATCATAGTGGTAACGGCAGGGGGCGTTCGCCATTTCAGAAACTTTTCTGCTGCTCAGGGTTCATACTTTAGAGTCGGAACCACATGCTTTTTTCGAGCCGGAAAAACGCTTTGATGTTGGTGATGTGCCTGCTGGGACTGCTTTCAGCGAATCTGGCACTAGGCAAGAAAAAGGAGCAGCGAAACTTTGTCATCCAGATGGACCAGTCGAAAATGGCTTTGCACGCACTGAATCGCCTGACTTTTGGCGTAAGACCCGGAGACCTGGAACGCATCACGGCCATGGGCTTGGATAAGTGGATTGATCAGCAGCTCCATCCTGAAAGAATCAACGACAGCGCACTTGAGGGCCGCCTTACGCCGTTTCGCACATTGCGTATGGACACTCGCCAGATCGTGGAGAATTTTCCACCTCCTCAACTGATCAAAGCAGTTGCCAATGGAAAGCAGCCGCTTCCGTCGGATCCGCTCAAGCGGGCTGTGTACCAGGACCAGCTTGAGCGAATGCAAGAGAAGCAGGATCGTAAACAGCTGACCTCTGACTCCGGTGCCACCACTTCGACTGGAAAGACATCCACGTTAAGCGAGGAGGAACGCATTGACCGCCGCGAGAAGCGTGTGGCTGCAGATCTAGCGGCGCAGGAACTCTTGGACATGGACCCCGTCCAGCGCCTCGAAGCAATCCTAAAAATGTCCGCAGGCGAGCGTAGAGCCCTCTCCAAGAATGATAAGCGTGACGAGTTCATGGAGGGCATGACTCCGGAACAGCGCGAAACTGTGATGGCCCTCAACAATCCCCAGCAGGTGGTGGCGAACGAATTAATCCAGGGAAAAATTCTGCGCGCAACCTACAGTGAACGCCAACTACAGGAAGTAATGACCGACTTCTGGTTAAACCACTTCAACATATTTATTGGTAAAGGAGCTGATCAGTACCTGCTCACCAGCTACGAGCGTGACGTCATTCGTCCACGTGCCCTGGGCAAGTTCGAAGACCTGCTGAGAGCAACCGCACAAAGCCCGGCAATGTTGTTCTATCTCGACAATGCGCTTAGCGTCGGGCCCAACTCCGATTTCGCTAACGGAATTTCGAATCGCGCCTACAAGAAAGCGGGCAAGAAGCGTAACCGCAATGCAGGGACAGGAAATCAGGCCAAGGGCAAGCGCGGCGGTTTAAATGAAAATTACGGGCGCGAACTCATGGAGCTGCATACTCTGGGCGTGAATGGCGGCTATACCCAGAAAGATGTCACCGAAGTGGCGCGCGTCTTCACCGGGTGGACTCTTAAAAAGCCTAAGCAGGGCGAAGGTTTCACTTTCGAAGACCGCATGCACGAACCTGGGGAAAAGTGGGTGCTCGGCCATCGCATCAAACCCAATGGTGAAAAGGAAGGACTGGAGGTCTTGCATATTCTAGCGCGGCATCCCTCCACAGCAAAGTTCGTGTCGACCAAGCTCGCGATCCGTTTTGTTTCCGACAATCCCCCGCAGGCCCTTGTGGATCGCATGGCAGAGACCTTCCGCAAAAAAGATGGCGACATTCGCGAAGTGCTGAAGACCATGTTGCACTCGCCGGAATTTTGGTCGGCCGATGAATACAGGTCAAAAGTGAAGACTCCATTCGAATTCGTGATCTCGGCATTGCGCGCAACTGGCGCAGACGTTGCCGATGCCGCGCCCCTGGCCCACCAACTGCAGAGCCTGGGCATGCCGCTATATGGGATGCAACCCCCGACGGGTTACTCCATGAAGGCTGATGCCTGGATGAGTTCCGCTGCGCTTTTGGGACGCTTGAATTTCTCTCTGGCACTGACCTCAGGAAAATTGAAAGGCCTGAAGCTGGATCCCGGTTATCTATTGGGACCAAATGGAACGGCGAGCGATCCGCAACAGACCTTGGCCGTGCTTGAGA
>Ga0193750_1000314_pt1 | contig 13439 bp, 12 predicted proteins | sample L1c1metaG_FD_160569 | JGI IMG/M metagenome (GOLD analysis project Ga0193750, IMG submission 160569) | Soil microbial communities from a riparian zone of the East river system, Colorado, United States - L1c1 | ecosystem: Environmental > Terrestrial > Soil > Riparian zone | place: USA: East River...
TTCACGAAAATACGATGTCCCTGCCTTTCTAACTCGAAAGCTTCAGGATGGGCGGCGAGTTTAATCGATCCAACTTGTTTTCCATCGACTGCGTTGATGATCCCTATTCCGCCACTGCCAAAGCCCACATAAATTCGTTTCGACGCGTTATCGTAACGCACGTTGTCGGCGTCATCGGCAAAATCCACTTTGCCAATAAGCTGAAAGGAATCGACATCATAGATGTTGCAAACTCCCCCTTTATCATTAGCGACGAGCAGGCGATTCAGCTCAGGAACAAAGGCAACACCCTGGGGCGCTCCGAGACCACGGATCGTTTGAACGCGCTCGCCTTTGTTCAAGTCGACTACTTCGACAGTGTTATTGCCCAGCGCGCAAACAAACAATCTTTCGCCGGCTGCATCGAAATCGAAATGATCTATTCGTCCTTCGACTCCCGGCAACGGGATCGTCTGCTGCAGTTGAAGTCCCGCGTCGCTCGATTCAGCGACCGCCAGACAACTTCCAGCTGCTGCGATGACAATGGCGAGAATGAAATTATCCACTGGATTGATGATGCCACCGCTTTACTTGGCCGCCGTCGTACTTACGCCGGACAATCCGGAAGCCAAAAGCGCCCCTTGAATTGCTTCCGCCAGGTCTTTAGCGGGACCTCGGCCCCAATAATGGAAAAACAAAATGCGCGGCTGCTCGTGTGTCATATGCGAGTGAATCGCGACGATGTTAATCCCACCAACACGCATGGCTTTCAGCGCGGACTGCAGTTGATCTTCGGTGACAGCGAAGTCCCCATCGACCACGGCGTTGTTATCGCTCCCGGCAAATGCCATCCACGTGTTCACACCCATCGCATTGTCGATTTTGACGCCGTGCATTGTGGCCGGATGGCCGATGGAGAATTTCAACATTCCGTTGTTGGCTTCACCACTCATTCCGAAAAGCTTGTTCAATGGTTCGGCGGAGATTGAGCTTTTCTCCGGCAACGGAGTCGTGTCGAAAGAGTCTTTCACCTGCGGATTGGCCGCGCGGATTTCTTTGATCTTGTCGTAAACCTTGCGCACCGTCCCAGCGAGTTGTTCAGCCGTGCCCTCGCCTTCGATGTGCATGAAGTAGACTTTCGGTTGATCGAAGAAGAAATGATTATGCAGCGCGGTCACGCTAAGTCCGTTGTCGAACGCGACGGACATCACGGGATTCACTTCGTCTTCAAAGAGAACCGTGTCGCCCATTACCATCGCACCGCTTTTTGTTTCAGTGAACGCCGCCCAGGTGCCGAGGCCCATGAACGGCGGCATGGTCCAGCCATCAACGGCGATTTTCACGTTATCGCGCGGAAACGTGACTTTATAGACGCCTTCCTTCTCATTCATCTTTCCTTTGAGCCCGGTTAACTCGTCGATACGCGCCGTATCGAGCGCTGCGGATGCGCTTGTTACGGCAAAAATTGCCGCCAACACAAAAAGTTTTTTCATTGGTGAAGTAAAGGTGGATCGGCCGCTCCGCGGCTGATGTTAAAGAAATGCGGCTTTGCCGCCTAACTTAACATCGAGCAAGGGACTGCTCGATCCACCTCGTTTCGATTAGTACTTCTCGCCTTTCTCTTCCTTCTCCTCGCTCTCCTTGTACTGCTTCAGGAACTTGCCGTTCGCATCGACTTCGATGCTCCACTCTGTCCCTTTTTTGTTCACGACGGCTTCGTAAACGGTTTTGCCCTCTTCCGTCTTCTTCCTCGGCGGAAACGGTTGTCCAAGCGCCGAGCGTTAGGACCGTGGCCACTGCTATTGCCGGAACGATGTGTTTCATATCTTTGTGTATTTTCTTACCAGGATTGAGAGGCGCGTGGACGCCTCAGGTTCTTCTGTTTCGCGCGAAGAGCCGCGTTCACTCGAATGCGGATCCGCATCAGGTTTACTCTCCAAATAGACAAGCGATCCCGCGCAATCGGCACTTAAGAAATTCTGAAGTTTTCTTCAGGTTTCGAATTCGATCCGAAAAATGCTGCCACGATCCGAATTGCTTTCGAGTCCAACTCGACCGCCAATGCGCTCGACCGCTTGTTTGGCGATGGCAAGACCAAGGCCGGCGCCGCCTTGTGCGCGCGATCGCGCTTTATCGACGCGAAAAAATCGCTCGAAAATTTTCTCGTGATATTCGCGCGGTATTCCCGGCCCGTGGTCCTTCACTGAGATGTCGATCTTGCGCGCACGGCGCGCCGCCGTGATTAAAATCTTCGAATCGGCCGGACCATGTTGAATCGCGTTGTGGACGAGATTTACCAAGGCCAAATGCAATAGTGTCCGATCCGCTCGCACGGTGACATCGTCATCGCTCGTCACCGCAATCATTTGGCGTTTTTCGTTGGCCAGGACTTCGAATTGGTCGCGAACCTCCTCGAGCAAGGTCGACATGTTTACTTCCCCGCGCGCTGCGTCCGCCTTGGTCGCATCCATCCGCGCAAGCGTGAGCAACGCATCAACCAGATCTGTTAGGCGCTGCGCCTCCTCGAGCATACTGCCGATCGTTTCGCGCAGCGCGCCCGGATCGTTGCCATCGCGCAATGCCACTTCGCCAACGGCGCGCAATGCCGTGAGCGGCGAGCGCAGCTCATGCGACGCGTCCGCAGTGAAGCGCTGCAATTCGGCAAACGAAGCCTCAAGTCGCGCGAGGGTGTCGTTGAACACGGTGGCGAGCCGGCCAAGCTCATCATCGGGATTCGGATTCGGCAAACGTTTCGAGAGCGATTCCGAGGTAATCCGGCGTGCCTGCCGCGCCATGGCGTCGAGTGGTCGTAATGAACGGGTCGCAATCAGGTAACCGCCAATCGCCGCAAGCGTGACGGCAAGAGGAAAACCGAGCATTGATACTCCGACAATTTCGGCCAGCGCGCGGCGCATTTCCGTTTGATCGCGAAAGACGCGAACGAGCACGCTCCGGCCTTCCACTCGGCCCGGCCCTTCCATCACGCGCACAAACAGACCGGGTTCCAATTCGACCGTGGTAAACTTGAGTGTGGATGGGCGCGGCGGCGGGAGAGCCTTGTTAATGCTCGGTTTCGGCGCGGGCCAATGCCGCAGAAGTAATTCGCCATTTTCCGACCAAACTTCGAACCAGGCCGAAATCGGCGGGGATGCCTCATCGCCGTGAGGACCATGCACGTTCCAGCGCGCACCTTCCTCGGCGTCGAGATCGACTTGCGCTTCGACCAGTTCTAAATCGCTGCGCAATTGCCGATCTATCTCCGCTCCGAGCCGATGCTCGATCACTTCATAGACGAACCACGCGAACGCCATTAACACTATGGCCGTCGCCGCTGCGTACCACAAAGCCAGTCGAAATCGAACGGAGCGCCGTTGCCACCAACTTTTCACGCCACCGCCGCCTCTGCGCGCAAAACAAAACCGACCCCGCGCACGGTCTGGATCAGTTTAACGTCCTCACTCTCGTCGAGTTTCCGGCGCAAATGCGCGAGATGAACGTCAATGACGTTATCAAGCGGCGTCGCGCGGTTCGGTTCGCGCCACACTTCGCGCGCGATCATTTGCCGCGTCACCGTTTCATTGTGATGCTGGGCGAGAAACGCGAGCAAATCAAATTCGCGCGGCGTCAGCGCAATCTCTCTCGAACCGCGCATAACGCGGCGCGTTTGCACATCAAGCGCGAGATCGCCAATTTGCTGACGTAGCGGATTTGCGGAATCAACCCGCCGCAGCAGCGCACGAACCCGCGCGAGCAATTCGGCGAATGCGAACGGCTTTACCAGATAATCATCCGCTCCGGCATTCAAACCAAGGACGCGATCCTCCACTGCATCGCGCGCCGTGAGCAAGAGCATTGGCGTTTTCGAACCGCTCGCACGCAGCGTCTTGAGTACTTCGATCCCATCGCGGCCCGGCAACATCCAATCGAGGATCACCACATCGAAAGTTTCGCGACTAAGCAGAAAGAAACCTTCTTCGCCGGTCGCGGCGCTTACCGGCTCGAAGCCTTCGCCGCGCAAACCGCTCGCGAGCGCGCGAGCGGTCTTGGCATCGTCCTCAATTAATAAGACTCTCACTTCAAACCACGTTAAGATCGTTGCCCCATCGCGCCAAGATCGACATTCTGAAAAAAACTTCAGGAGAGCGCGCGCGTCGCCGTATTCGTTACGTTGGTTCGGGAAACGATCGCGATGTCAGAAGAAAATAATTCGAGCCGGGACCAAATGCCGTCGTGGCGTGAGGTGTTTCTTTATTTTCTGTTCCTCGGTTTCGTCAATATCGGCGGCCCGGTCGCGCAGATAACGATGATGTTTAATCACATGGTCGAGAAGCGTCATTGGCTAACGAAAGATCGCTTCGTTAAAATCATGGCCTTTTGCCACATGCTTCCCGGCCCCGAAGCACTGCAACTGGCGATTTATGTTGGTTACCTCAAACGAAGAGTTTGGGGTGGCATTCTCGCGGGACTCACTTTCATCGTGCCGGGCGCGTTGGTGATGATCGTGCTGAGCTGGCTTTACGTAAAGTACGGGCAGCTGCCTCAGGTCAATAATGCGCTTTACGTTCTCAAGCCCGCCGTCCTCGGCCTCATCGCCGCCGGCATCATTAAACTCGGTCGCGCTGCCATTCGGAATTTTTTTCTAGCAGCTTTGCTCGTTGGCGCATTCGTCGGAATGCGTTTCGCCGGCATCAATTTCCTACTGATTCTTCTCATCGCCGGCGTCGTAAATCTAATTGCCGATCAAGGCTGGCCGCTGTGGAAAAAAACGGCGCCGAACTTGCCGGCCATAGCTGGCGGTTTCGGTTTGCTCCTTCCTTTCAGCGATTCACGTTTGTTCCAGATTGCGTGGTTGTTTTTCAAGACCGGCCTGCTCAGTTTCGGCGGCGCCTACGCTTCGCTCGTTTTCGTGCAGCGCGGCGCGGTGGCGCAATATCACTGGCTTACCGATGGTCAATTGCTTGATGGTGTGGCCCTGAGCGTCGCGACACCGGGGCCATTCATGCTCTTCACCACATTTGCCGGCTACCTTGCCGGCGGAATCCCCGGCGCTGCCCTCGCCACTTTCTTTGTCTTTTTGCCATCATTCGTCTTCGTCATGGCTGGTGTGCACTACGTTGAAAAAGTGCGTGATAATCGCGCCATCCAGGCGTTCCTGGCCGGCGTCAGCGCCGCGGTCGTCGGTGTGATTGCGGTTGTGTCGTTGGATTTAATTCCCCAAGCGCTGGTTGATTGGCCAGCGATCGTCATCGCACTTGTCGCCTTTCTCCTCATCACCGTGCTCAAGCGCGACGTCGCATTGATTGCGATCGCCGCAATTGTTGGCGGCGCTCTTTATTCAACTTTTCGCGCGTTCCACTAGAAAAGCCGGCTGTGTAACTGCTCAGTCACTCACAAATAGCAGCCCTGCACGCTCGCGCAAGATCGACTCGCAGCCGCAGCGAGACGTTCCTTGAAGGCGACAACAAAAGGTGGATCGCCTCGTAAATGCGCGATCCACCTTTGCGTGGATTAGTGTTTCTCTCCCTTTTCGCCCTTCTCGCCACTCTCGTCGTGCTTGCTCAGCATTTTGCCGTTCGCATCGAACTTGTAGCCCCATTCCTTGCCATTCTTTTCGATGACGGCTTCGTAGTTCGCGCCCTCTTTTTCCCAGCGAACAATCTTGTTACCGCTCGCTTCCTTCTCCGCCGCCTGGGTCACCGCAGCCGGCACGCTCGAGCTGTCGATGTTTTCCTCTTCGTGTTTCTTCTCTTTCGCCTGCGCGGCAATTCCGAACGTCAATCCGGCGCTCACCGCCAATGCTGCCATTAGTTTTGTTATGTTCATGGTTTGTGTTGGACTAGTCCTTTCCAACTATTATTCGAATCTAATTTACTCCTTGCGCGGCAAAAACGATTCTGCGCTCCGCAATTCGCATCTTGCAATGGCAACCACCGATCAAATGCCCGCCGCGCCCCGACAAGATCGACATCTTGCCCGGCTATCGTTCAGCGAAGCGTTGCGTCTCTGGTTGAAACTGGGCTTCATTTCTTTCGGCGGACCGAGTGAACAGATCGCGATGATGCACAGCGAGCTGGTCGAGAAACACCGTTGGATCGACAACGAATACTTTCTACACGCGCTCAACTTCTGCAGCTGCTTCCCGGGCCCGAAGCGCAACAGCTCGCCATCTACATCGGCTGGCTCCTCCACAAAATTCGCCATTCACCGATCAGCGGCCAGTGGCGATGGCGTAAACGAGATTCGTTTTGATCGCCCCGCCGTCGGCTGGAAGGTGAACCTTCTTCACAAAATCGGCGCCAATTTTCGCGAGTGCCTTCTGGGAACGAATATTATTCTCTCCGACAACAAAGACGACACGATCCACAAATCGAAAAGCGTGTTCGAGCATGAGTTGCTTCAACTGGCGATTGTAGGTCCCGCCCCAGAATTCGCGCTCCAGAAACGTCCACCCGACTTCTACTTCGCGATTCATTAGGTCCAGATTGCAGTACCTCGAGCTTCCAATGATTCGGCCCGACTTGCGTTCGATGATCGCGAATGCGCCTCTGGATTCGAGCGCACCGTCGAAAAATCTTTGAAAGACCTTTCGCTGGTAGCGGTCGCTTTCCGGATGCTGTTCCCAAATCTTCGGGTCGCTGGCCGCTGAAAAAAGCGCGTCGAAATCCTGCGGCCGGAGTGGGCGCAATTCGATGAGATCTCCTTTCAAGGTGGGTTGAAGATCGAAATCCACGTCCGAGCCGGACTGACGGTTGCTGTCAATCGAGTTAGAGCTCACTGCGTCGAGCTTAATGTATCGTAAAATGTCGACGATCTACGTAAAAAACAGATCAACGGGCAAGATGCCCGTTGGCCCCGCAGCCAAGATGGCTGTGCTACTTCCTTTTCCGTTGGGCGCCGCCAAGCAGCGGCAAGACGAAAAGGTTTGCCAGGATGTCAATGATACAGCCGGCGAGCACCAGCAGACCGAACCGTTGCGTCGGTGGAAAATCGGACAACACGAAAATGGCAAAACCGGCGGCGATGATCACGTCGGAATAGACGATGCCACGCCATTGTTCCACACGCGCCGCCACCCAGGCGGCCCAGCCTTTCTTTCCGTCGCGTTGCGCGCGGCGGACCCCGAAAACAAGATGAATCATCGAGTCGATCGCAATCCCGATGCAGACATTGGTGGCCGGCGCCGAGATCACATCCATCGGCACACGGAACCAGCCGATCCCGCCCAGCATGCAGAGCGGCACGAGAGTCAAGCTCATGATCATGGCCAACGCCCCGCGCACCGAACGGGCGACAATCCATGCGATGCCGACAAACAGGAGGTTGAGCCAGAACAGACCGGTCACGAGACTGGAGGCGACCAACTGGGCCAGCCGGCCCTGCAGGTAGTAGATCCCGCCAACCAGCTCCGGTTTAAACCCATACTTCCGGCAAATCGCGCGCAGATCGTCTACCACTTCGAGGCGATGTTTATCGCGACGCGCTTCGACCATTCGGAGCAGGAACATCGCGCGGCTGCGCTCCTTGGTTACAAAACTTTTCGCCACCCGGGCATACTTGGGTTGCTCCATCATCTCCGTCATCTTTTCGTAGCTCAGCAGGAATGAGAATGGCGTCCGATCTCCTTCTGCCAGAAGCGTTGGGAGGGAAATCACGGTGCCGACGTCCTTGTAATTTTCGAGCGCGCCATGCAGCCTCCACATTTTCTCGTAGGCAGCGTCGGTATTTAACAGGCTGCCATCTGCAGCGGAAACGACGAGGTCGAGCGGGTTGCAGCCGCCGCTGTTGTCCACATACTCCAGTCCCGCGCGCAATTCCGAGTGCGGCTTGAAGTAATCGAGCAGACTCGGATCGGTATTTACTCTGGTTAGCCCAAATCCCAGGCCAGCACTGAGCAGAATGACACCTAACGACAATTTAGTATAGCGGTGCGACCAAAATCCGCGCGGAGGTTCCTGCTTAATCAATTTGCTTTTCCGCGGTACGGCCCAGCGCAGAAAAGGCGGATACATCACATAGGCGCAAATGAATGCCACCACCGTTCCGAGGACGCCGCCGAATCCCAGTTCGCGCAACGGTTTGGCTTGGACAATTAACAAGCTTCCGAAACCTAACGAGGCGCAGATCATCGACCAAAAGGACGGCGGAAAGGTCATCCGGCGGGCGTCCGCCGCGAGGTTCGGCGATTCCTTCCCAAGGTGGTGACCGCGGTCGGCCAGAGTCTGCCAGTTGAACGTCATGTAAACGAGATGCGACAAGGCCACGACGAAGACGATCGTGCCGAGATTGACGGTGAGAATTCCGATCTTTTTGCCGAAGATTGATTGCAGCAGCAAGGTCGACAAGACCGCGCTGGCACAGGTGGCGAGCATCCCCAGAAATACCCGGGCCGACCGGAACATCGCGGCCATCATCAGGCCAAACAGAACCACGGCAGTGAGGCTAAAATACCAGAAATCATGCGTCAGGCTGCGCCGGATCATCTCCACCACATAGGGCGGACCAGCGATATGAATCCGAAAATCCTTTTCATCGCGTTCATGAATGATCCGTTCGATCCGCTTGATCGGTTTCTCAGGATCCTTGTCCTCGAGGAAAACGATCACGTTGCTCGACTTCCGATCTTTCGCAATTAAGAGCCGCCTCCAAAACGGGCCTTCCAGCGCGTCCTGAAAACTTTTCGGTCCAGCGGTTAAACTCTTGACTGCGCTTACTTCATCGATCGCTTCAAGTTGTTGGGTGAGGCGTTGAATTCGACCGAGGTATCGCGGGGAAGAAATATCCTGGGATGAAACTGCCAGGATAAGCTGCGGCTGCGACGGGAACCGTTGTTCAACCTTCTTGGATTCGCGGACACCGGGATCGCTGGTTGAAAAGAAAAAGTTTTCATCTACCGCCGGCTTGAGGTCGACAAAAACCGCCACCAGGACGAACAACAAAACGGTGACGCCGAGCATTTCCCAGTGCGTGCCTAATGAGACCCGCTTCTTCGCCATGGAACAAATCATCACCCGATTTGAGCGCCCCGACCAGTGCAACTGGCCTCATTCGCTGCCTTACGCTTTTTTTGCCTCTTAGTTTCCGTTAGATGTAGGTCACGCCCATGAGATCACGGTCAGGTGTAGACGGCTTTAACCCGGTCGAGTTACGAAAACTTCGGGCCCTCAAAACACCGGCGGGAGTGCAACGTTTTCTCGACAGTCTTCCTTATCATCTGGCTGATACCTCCTGGTCGCCGCGAAAAGTTTTGCAGGAAAAGACGGCGCATTGCCTCGAAGGAGCGATCTTCGGCGCGGCGGCGTTACGTGTTCTGGGATTTCCGCCGCTGCTCTGGGACCTCGAAGCAGTGAACGATACGGATCATGTCCTCGCGATTTTTAAGGTGCGCGGTTGCTGGGGCGCGGTGGCAAAATCCAATTTCAGTGGCTGCCGTTATCGCGAGCCCGTCTATCGCACTTTGCGGGAACTGGCCATGAGCTATTTCAATATCTACTTCAATCTTCGCGGCGAACGCACCCTGCGCCGTTACTCACAACCAGTCGATCTCTCGCGCTTCAATGATCGCGATTGGATGACTTCCGAACGCAGCATTTGGTTTATCGCAGAATACCTTTGCACCATTCCACACACGCCATTGCTTACGCCCACCCAAGCCCATCGGCTAACGAGACTCGATCAACGGAGCCGCACTGCCGAAATGGTCGGCCATCGCAAGAAACTGTAGCACAGCCATCTTGGCTGTGGGGCCAACGGGCGTCTTGCCCGTTGTGAACGGCACGATTAGCGTATTTGATGTCGCGATTCTGTGCCATTCTGTTTGGCGTTGTGATCGGCGCATCGGTCACTCAAGCGGAATGGCCGATTCCAACCGCAGACGGAACCACCTGGCGCTACGCCTTCACCCGCGAGGGCGAGGCCGAGCCGGGAACATTAACGCGCCAGGTCCTTGCTCCCAAAAATCCGAACGAACAAAATACTTTGCAGATCGAAACTGCCATCAACGGCAGTACCCATTCGACAGAGTTTTTGAAAAATGAGAGCAACGCCGTTTTGGCAACCGCTTATCGCGCGCAAGGCGGAAACACCGAAGCGTTCGATCCACCAATCACAATCCTGCCCGGGGAACTGAGCTTCGGCACCGAATGGAATTATCGTGGCCCTATCGCCGGACTCGATCTCAATTTGCCGCTCAAGATTGTTAATGAAGGCGACATCGAAGTGCCGGCGGGGAAATTCCGCGCCCTGCATTTTCGGGGAGAAAGAAATGAGGGCTTGCTTACCGTGGCCGACTTTTGGTTTGTCCGCGGAGTCGGCTCGATCAAGGAAACGGTCACGCAACGCTCACCCAGCGGGGATCTTCTCAGCCGGAACACGATCGAGCTCCTTAACCTTCCCGCGCGACCGCAGACCCAACCGATCGCGGAAAAAAAGAAACTGGAAGCTTCCGTTTCCACCAGCAGCGACGGCGATCCAGTCAACGTCATTTCCGACGACGCGCTGCAAATCGTGGCGCGCTGGCGTGGTCATGGCCTGCGAAAAAATGCCAGGGTCCGCGCCGTTTGGATTGCGCAAGATACTGGGATCGCGCCGGTTGACTTCAAAGTAGACGAAGCAACCGCCGTTGCGCCCATAGCCGACGCATTTGGCAAATTCACACTCTCACGGCCGCCCGATGGCTGGGCGACGGGAAAATATCGAGTCGAGTTTTATGTTGATGACAAACTTACCGACACGGTGGAGCTAACCATAGCTCCTGCTCCGCCGCAATCGCGCTCTGCGGTAGATTTTATGAATCCAGACCGGCAGCTGCCTGCATCCAACTTCTAAAGTCTTTTTATGAAGAAGTATATTTTTGCCGTCAGCCTGCTTTTCGCTCTTGCGGGGTGCGACATCGGTGGCATTCGCGGCAACGGCCACTTGGTCAGCGAACAACGGAATGTTGATCCCTTTGTCAATGTCGAGACTGGCGGGGCGTTCCGGGTAGAATGGAACAGCGGCGCGCCTTCCGCCTCGATCACAGTCGACGAAAACCTGATGCAGTACGTCGAGATGGAGGTTAGAGACAAAGTCCTGCATGTCCGAACCACACGCTCGGTCCGGCCGACGCATTCGATCAGATTAGCGCTGACCAGTAACGCGCTGGAAGGCGCGAGCTTCAGTGGCGCCTCACGATTAAATGCGCATCAGCTTAGCGGCCCGAAATTCTATCTCGAGACAACTGGAGCATCGAACGTGATCCTTGATGGTGCGGTGGATGAATTGGTCGCCAACATGACTGGAGCAAGCGATCTGCGTGCGGAAGCGTTGCAGACAAAAATCGCCGAGCTTTCCGTGACTGGCGCCGGCGATGCGCGGGTAGCAGTAAGTAACACCCTCAAAGTTTCCATCACCGGCGCTGGCAAAGTGGAATACATCGGAAATCCGCCGCACATCGAACGCGAAATTACCGGTGCGGGCTCAATCCGGAAGCGCGAGAAGTAGGATCATCACGTCGTCATCCCCGAGCGAAAGCCGAGGGATCCCGTTGCAAAAACTTGAAGGCAACTTCCCCGGGATCCCTCGATTTGGCAGGGGATGACGAGCTAGTTACCATTCATTCTCCTGTTCGTCGCGGCGGTTGAGGAAGTAAGTTGGGCGGCGGATGGAAAACTTTATCTGCGTACAATGCGGGGCGCAGTTTAACCAAACCGCGGAGCCGCCGCCACAATGTCCGATTTGCCAGGACGAACGGCAATTTGTTCGTCATGGCGGGCAACGGTGGACGACGCTGCAGGAGCTGGCGCTGCATCATCACAACCGTTTCGAAGAAGAGGCGCCGCAACTTCTCGGCATCGGCACGGAACCGGAATTCGGCATTGCCCAGCGCGCTCTGCTGGTGCAGTCGCCCGCGGGAAATTTGTTGTGGGATTGCATTTCATTGCTCGAGGACAAGACGATCACAGAAGTCAACGGGCGCGGTGGCATTCGGGCGATCGCGATCTCGCATCCGCACTTTTATTCTTCAATGGTCGAATGGGCGGAGCATTTCGATGCGGAAATATATTTACACGCCGCGGACCGCCAGTGGGTCATGCGCGAAAGTCGGCGTATTCACTTTTGGGAAGGCACAACCTTTCCACTTTGGGATGATTTGACGTTGATCAACTGCGGAGGCCATTTCGAGGGCGGCACTGTTCTTCATTGGCCAGCGGGCGGGAACGGCAAGGGGGCGTTGCTCACGAGCGACATTCTTACGGTGGTGCAAGATCGGCGCTACGTCAGCTTCATGCGCAGTTATCCAAATCTGATTCCGCTCCCCGCCGCTGCGATCGATCGCATTCTTAAAACGCTTGAGGAGTTTTCATTCGACCAAATCTACGGCGGTTGGTGGAAGGCGAACGTGCTAGCGCACGCCAAAACCGCCGTCGCGCGATCGGCGGAACGCTACCTGCGGGCAATCGGTGACTCCGCGGAGCGATTAAGCTGAAACGTTGCTTAGCAGTTCGTGAACCAGCCGCGGCAAGGCGACGCCGGCTGGTTCGCGGAATGACTTGGTCGCAAATTGCGACAACGACGTTTCTTCAGGATTCACTTCTATCAATTGACCAGTGCGGCCTCGTGCTCGCAGCGCCCAATCAATAATGTAACCAAAAAGCGCACTCGTTCCGGCGACAATGACCAAATCGCAATCGTCGGCGGTAACAAAATTTTCCACAATGCTGATTTTTGCCAGGTCCAATTGTTCACCGAACCAAACCACCCCCGGTCGCATGAACGCGCCGCATTCCGGACACTTCGGGAGGCTGTTATCATCATCCTCATGTCTTTTGAAATCGCACCGCGAGCAGTGCGTGATGAAAATGTCGCCGTGGATTTGCACCATCTTTTCTGAAGGTAATCCCGTTCGCCGATGAAGGTCATCCACGTTCTGGGTCACGAGCAGAAATTCACGAGCCCGTTCCGCTAAATCGGCGATCGCCCGGTGGGCAGGATTCGGCTGCGCCCTACGAATGCGCTGACGTCGCTCGCGATACCAATCCCAAACCAAATTCGGATCGTGTGCGAACGCTTCCGGCGTTGCCAGTTTCGTCGGATCAAGATTTCGCCAGTAACCAGCCTTGCCCCGAAAAGTCGGGATTCCGCTTTCCGCGGAGACGCCCGCGCCAGTGATTACAAGAACGCGGCTGTTAGGCATGTCATCAACTATTGTAACCGTCGCTTGGCACAAGCAGCTCTACACCGGCAAGCGGAGCGCTTGCCCTACAAATCTGACTTCTGATTTCTGACCTCAGGCCTCTGATCCTACTCCCAGCCGATCTGCCGTCCCTTGTTTTGTTCCTCCAGCCAGCTTTGTAGTGGTTTGAAGTATTCAACCATCGCGCGGGTTGAGATATCTTCCCCCGTCGCTTCCTTTAAAATCTTCCGCCAGTCTTCTGTGCTACCCTTTTTCAGAATGTTATTCAGCCACGTCCCGACTTCCTTGT
>Ga0193750_1000315_pt1 | contig 13435 bp, 8 predicted proteins | sample L1c1metaG_FD_160569 | JGI IMG/M metagenome (GOLD analysis project Ga0193750, IMG submission 160569) | Soil microbial communities from a riparian zone of the East river system, Colorado, United States - L1c1 | ecosystem: Environmental > Terrestrial > Soil > Riparian zone | place: USA: East River...
ATGCCCTTGGACGAGTGCGCCTCCGGAAGACATCGCGAGACGAACCACTCCGCGAACTCGGGGTAGTCATCGCGCCAATGGGCCGGGTTCATGCGTCCCCACCAGCGGTAGAAGGGCGAGGGCAGCTTCGCGGAGAGCGAGCGCGACCATGGGTGCAGCAGGACTGGCCACTGCGATGGCGTGTACGGGAACAATGGACCGATGAAGGCGGCGCCCGCCACGCGCTCGGGGGCGAGCCGCGCGAGCTCGAGCAGGTACTGGGCGCCACGCGAGAGGCCCACGAGCATCGCCCGCTCGGTGCCGGTCGCATCCATCACGGCCAGGCAGTCGCGGGCGAACTCGGCGGCTGCGTAGCGCCGCCCGTCGCGGCAGCGATCGGAGCGGCCGTTGCCGAGGCCGTCCATCACCAGCACGCGGAAGTGCCGCGCGAGGTAGGGGATCTGCGTCTTCCAGTGGCGGGAGTGGATCAACCAGGTCGGGATCAGGAAGATCGTCTCCTCGCCCTCGCCGTACACCTCGTAGAAGAGGCGCTGGCCGTCGCGCTGGACGAACCCCTCGGCGTCGGGGTAGCGAGCACGGCTCTGTTCGGGGACGCCGCGGAGTGCCCCCGCATCGGGCGGGCGTGGTTCGGTCCTGGTCTGAATTGCCATCTGACCTGCCCCTTCCTTACAAGATCGCCTGTTTGCAGGGTCGAGTCAAACGCGGCGAGCTCATTGCTCGCCGCGCTGTTGCGCCTACGCCTTCAACTCGTACAGCACCGAGAACGGTTCCTCGATCGGGAGCTTGCGGAAGTGCGTGAAGCCGGCCGCGTAGGCCAGCTCGCGCGCCTTCTCCTCGCCCATGCAGGCCCCGATGCCCGCGCCCCCGTGGGCGAGCGAGGTGGTCATGCAGTAGAGGCTGCTGACGTTGTAGAGGAACCTGCCCAGCGGGTTGCGGTTCTCCTCCACCTCACCGGAGGCGTTCATCTCGAGCATCAGGTAGGTGCCGTCCTCCCGCAACGCTTGGCGGATCGCGCTCATCAGACCGACGGGGTCGACCGAGTCGTGCACGACGTCGAACGTGCTGATCAGGTCGAACCGGCGCCCAGGCAGCTCGGCGCCGTCGCCGACCCTCAACGTCAGCCGCTCGGCGACGCCCTCGGCCTCCGCACTGACCCGCGCGCGCTCGATCGAGCCCGTGTGCACGTCGTAGCCGTGAACCTCGGCCTTCGGGAACGCCTTGGCGAGCGTGATCGGTGCGCGACCCGACCCGCAGCCGACGTCGCATGCGGACCCGCCTGCCTCGAGCTTCTCCTGGACATCGGGCATCGCCGGGATCCACGTCTGCACGAGCTCGTGCTTGTACCACGGCGCCGTGAGACGCTCGATCGCCTCGTACATGTCGGGCAGGTACTGATCCTGCGCGACACCTCCACCGCTCTTGAACGCCTCCGCCACTTGCGGCGCGACGGTCACCGTCGGGACGATCATCTGCAGCAGTCCGCCGGTGAAGAACGGGAACTCCTCGTCGGCGAGCGGCAGAGCGTGCTCGGCCGGCAGGAAGTAGGTGTCGCCTTCGCTGTCGTGCTCGAGGTACTCGGCAGTCGCCAACGCCCCAAGCCACTCGCGCAGATAGCGCTCGTTGAGACCCGTCCGTTGCGCGAGCTCGGCGGCCGTCACCGGCCCGGACTCCGCCAGAGCAGCAAAGATGCCAAGGCGGTCGCCGATGTACATCAGCCCCCCGCGCATTGCCGTTCCGACGTCGAGCACGATCCGCTCGACGAACCCTTCGAGCTTCTTCTGGTCAAGCTGCACCTCGGTAGCCATCTGTCTCCCTTCGTGGTTGTGCTTGCGCAGGGCAACCGTCCCAGGGCTGCGTGGCGCCAGCGCGAAGCGTGCGCGAAACGCGCGTGAATCCGCGTAGGCTTCGTTCATGCTGCGCGTCAAGCTGCTGGGGGAGCTGACGCTCGAGGTCGACGGGAGGCATCTGCAGTTGCCTCCGAGCCGGCGGGTGCGTTCGCTGCTTGGCATGCTCGCCTTGGAGCGGCGCACGCATCCCCGCGGCCAGCTCGCGGCGCGCTTCTGGCCCGACGTGCTCGACGAGAGCGCGCGCACGAGCCTGCGCAGCGCCCTGTCGGCTCTGCGTCGCGCGCTGGGCGCCGACGCCGACCGCTACCTTCTGACCACCCGCGACGGAGTCGCCCTCGCCGGCCCCGATGAGGTCTGGACCGACGTGGGCGAGTTCGACCGGCTCCTCGCCGATGGCGAGTTCGAGGCCGCGCTCGAGCTCTCGCGCGGCGAGCTGCTCGAGGACCTCGACGACGACTGGGTATACGAGCGACGCGACGAGCACCGGGCCCGGGTGGTGGCGTTGCTGGAGAGAATGGCCGCTGCCGCGGAGGCTGCGGGGAACCTGGCCGGGGCGATCGCGCTCACCCGGCGCCAGGTCGCGCTCGACGCGCTCTCGGAGGAGGCTCATCGCGAGCTGATCCGCCGCCTGGCCGCGGGCGGCGACCGCTCGGCCGCATTGACGACCTACCGTCGCCTCGCCGACCGATTCGCGTCGGAGCTCGCGATCGTGCCTTCGCCGGCCACGCGCGAGCTGGTCGAGCGGATCCGGGCGGGCACAGCGACGCCTCAGCCGGTTGCATCGCCGCCATCAGGCTCGATGCCGCCCGCGCCGCCCCTCCCAGCCGCTGCACCCGAAAGGACGACCGGCACGGTGACGCTCCTGTTCACCGACCAGGTGGGCTCGACGGAGACGCTCCAGAGACTTGGCGACGAGGAGGGCGAGCGCCTGCTGCGCGATGCCGCCGCCATGCACCGCGGCGAGGAGGTGAAGAACCTCGGCGACGGGCTGATGGTGGCGTTCGTGAGCGCGGTCGACGCCATCGCGTGCGCGATCACCATCCAGCAGGCCGTCCACCGCGCTCGTGCCAGCGGCGAGCTCGCCTTCGCGATCCGCATCGGCCTGAACGTCGGCGAGCCGATCCGCGACGAGGGCGACTACTTCGGCACACCGGTGGTGATCGCCAAGCGACTCTGTGACGCCGGCGCGCCGGGCCAGATCCTTGCCTCGGAGTTGGTCCGTGCGCTCGTCGGCACACGCGGCGGTTTCGCCTACCGCACGCTGGAGGCAGCTGCCCTCAAGGGCGTCGCCGAGCCCGTCCCGGCCTGCGAGGTGATCTGGGAGCCGTCGACCGAGCAGCGCATCCCGCTGCCACCGCTGTTGGCGAGCGCGGATCGCGGCACGTTGGTCGGCCGCTCAGATGAGACGGCTGCTCTGGAGGCAGCCTGGGCGGCGGTGCGCGAGCGGGGCTTGCGCGTCGTGGCTCTGGCGGGCGAGCCAGGGATCGGCAAGACACGCCTGGCGCGGGAGTTCGCCCGCGCAGCGCACGAACGGGGCGCGACGGTGCTGGCGGGCAGCTGCCACGAGGAGACCGTGGTCCCCTACCAGCCATTCGTCGAGGCGCTGGGCCATTACGTCGCCTGCTGCCCGCCCGCCGAGCTGGCTGTGCAAGTCAGCCCGCGGCGGGCACAGCTCGCCGCGATCGTGCCAGAGCTCGCGGACGCGCGCATCGCCGACGGGCCGACTGGCCTTGGCGCCGAGCAGGAGCGCTTCCGCCTGTTCGAGGCGGTCTCCTCGCTGCTGGCCGACGCTGCGCACCTCCGGCCGTTGGTGCTCTTCCTGGACGACCTGCAGTGGGCCGACCAGCCGAGCCTGCTGCTGCTCCGCCACCTTGCACGCTCGGCGAAGCATGCACCGCTGATGGTGTTGGGCACCTACCGTCCGGTCGAGGTGGACGACGAGCACCCGCTCGCCCGAGCGCTGGCAGAGCTGCGCCGCTCGCGGACGGTCGAGCGACTTTCCTTGTCGGGCCTCGGCGAGGTCGCGGTCGCCGAGCTGATCGCAGGTCGCTCCGGGCAACAGCCGCCACGCGGGTTCGTGCGCCGCGTAGCAGACCGCAGCGAGGGCAACCCGTTCTTCATCGAGGAGCTGCTGCACGATGTCGGCGCGGAGGCGGATTGGGATGCGGCGGCCGGCGGGGTCCCGGACAGCGTCAGGGACCTGTTGCTGCGCCGCGTGCGCGGCCTCGGGGATGACTGCCGCCAGGCGCTGTCAGTGGCTGCGGTCGCAGGTCGCGACTTCGAGCTGGACGTGCTCGAGCGCGTACTCGAGCACCCACGTGATCGCCTCACCGACCTGGTCGAGGAGGCGATCGACGCCGATGTCCTGGTCGAGCCTGCCCAGTCGGCGGGGCGGCTCAGCTTCTCGCACGCGCTCTTTCGCGAGACGCTCTACGAGCAGCTGTCTGCGACGAGAAAGGCGGCGATCCACGGGCGGATCGCCGCGGCGATCGAGGAGGCGCCCACCGACCGGCCCGACGAGCGCGCGGGCGCCCTCGCCTACCACTACCGCGCCGCCGGCGAGCTGCGCAAGGCCTTTGACTACCACCGCCGCGCCGCGGCGGCGGCTGAAAGGGTCCACGCCCAGGAGACGGCGCTCGAGAACTTGGAAGGGGCGATCGTCGCGGGCGAGATGCTCGGTATGACGGCCACCGGGGAGGAGACGATCCGTGACCTCTACCGCGCCCGCGCCTGGACGTTTCGAATGCTCGGTGAGCCCGACCGGGCACTGGCCGACCTCGAGCACGCGCTCGAGGGTGCGCGCGCCGCCGGCGACCGGGCCACCGAGATGCACGTGAACAACGCTCTGGGGATGCACTGGCACGTGCTCGACCCGCAGGCCTCGCGGCGCTCTCACGAAGAGGCGCTGCGGATAGCCGAGGAGCTCGGCGACGAATCCGGGCAGGTCAGTGCTCTGAACCGCCTTTCGCTCGTGCTCGCGAACGAGCTCGAGTTCGCCGAGGCGGTCGAGCTGGGCGAGCGCGCGCTGCAGAGCGCGCGCTGGTCGGGCGACGAGCTTGCAGTCAGTCGCGCGACGGACAGCCTCAAGTTCGCTGCGCTGCAGCTTGGCGACCTCGAGCGCCTGGAGGAGCTCTGCGCGGAGCTCGAGCGAGGCCAGCGCGAGCGCGGCGACGATTGGTACCTGCAGTGGACGCTTTGCGAGTCCTGCTACGTGCCGCTGGAGCGCTGCAATTGGCAGGAGGCCGAGCAGCGTATCGCCGAGGCGCTGGCCATCAGCGACCGCATCGGCGATTCCCACACCGGAGTGCTGATCCGCGACACGTCGAGCTGGATCGCGCGCTGTCGAGGCGACTATGCGGGATCGCTCGCGTTCGGTCGCGAGGCGCTCGAAAGCGGGGACACCCCCGCGGCGGACTGGCTCGGTTGGGCAGCAGCGGGTCTCGCGCGCCCGCTCCTGGACCTGCGTGCCCCAGAGGAGGCTGTCGCCGTGCTCGAGCGCGGGCTTGCCGCCGCCGAGCGCCACCGGGCGCGTGGGCAGGTCTTCCGTTGCCTCGGAGCTCTCTCCTCGGCGGCGCGAATGGCGGGGGCCGAGTCGCAGGCACGCGACCTCGCGCAGCGTGCAGAGGGGATCGCAGCGCAGGTCACCACGCCGCCCGGCAGAGTCGACTTCTGGGGAGAGCAGGCCTACGCCGCGATCGCCGAGGCCCAACTCGCGGCCGGCGACATCTCGCGCGCCGAAGAGGCATTGCGCGCCCGACTGCAAGCGTGGGAGCGCAGTGGGGCGCGTAGGTCGATCGCATCGACCGCCCGGCTGCTGTCGCGCTGCGCCGAGGCTCGGGGGGACTGGGCTTCGGCAGCGAGCATGCTTGCCCGCAGCGCCCAGGCGGCCGGCGACGAGGGGCTGATCAGCGAGCGCTGGCAGATCGAAGCCGGGCTTGCCCGCGTGGCCACCGCGGCGGGCAGGCCGGAGGAGGCCGAGGATCGCAGCCGGCGCGCACGCGAACTGATCGACACCATGGCCGCATCGGTCGGCGACGAGGGGATCGGTGGCCGGTTCCGCGAGCGCGCACTCGCAGAGCTCGAGCTCCCAGGACCGACGCTACGCCCTTAGGGGCAGCCGCCAATCGACCTCGAAGGCGAGCAGCTCAGGATCTTTTAGCGAACGTCCGAAGACCTGCTCCAGCGGCGCTGTCTGACTGGCGTAGGTGAGCACCGCCTCGAGCTTGCGGGCGCGTTCCTCGGGGGGCAGGCGGTGGGCCGCAGCCACCATCCGCTCGACTGGGATGCCGGTGGCCTCGAGCTGGCTCGCCCACCGCTCGCCTGCCCGATCGGCACCCGGGGACGACCGACCGTCGAGCACCCACCGCGGCCACCCGTTCTGTGTGGCGTGAGGCAGGTCGGCGTACAGCGTCACCTCGGCGACCTCTTCGTGGAGCGCCAGTGCCGCCGCACGCACGGCGGTGTGGTCGGCATGGTGGTCGCCCAGACTCGCCGGCGCGTATATGCGAGCGCCCGCGACGAGCACTCCGCGCAGCGCCTCGGCGATCTCTGCCGGGGCCTGGTCGGACCGCCGGTATTGGCTGTCCAAGAACGGCAGGTTGACGGCCTCGCGGCCGGCGAGCGCAAGCGCCCGGCGGTCCTCCTCGATACGCATGCGGACCGCCGCCGCCGAGTCGGTCGCGCCCGCGAGCCGGTCCCACCAGCCGAGCGCTCCAGCGGCAGGCTCGCCCGCGAAGACGTTCACCACGAGCACCTCGACGGCGCTCTCAAGCACATGCCAACACGACAGCACCGCGTCGTCGAAGTGGGGCGAGAGGATGACCGCGTCGGGACCCATCGTCGCCCACTATTGCGCGCATGCGTGCAGCCACCGTGAAACCGTCGCGAAAGCGTGCGTCAAGCGAGCAAGCCGACGCGGGGACTCGAACCCCGGACCCCTTCATTACGAGTGAAGTGCTCTACCAGCTGAGCTACGTCGGCGCGCTCCCAGATGCTAGCGAGGCGTCAGCCGCGCCGGGCGTGGCGCCCGCGGGCCGGGCGGCGACGCCGCCCGGCGTCGCGAGCGCCGCCAGCTCGGCCAGCAGCGACTCGCCGTGCTTCTCGCAGAAGGCAGGCCCGATCCCACGGATCTCCAGCAGCGCGCCGACGCTCGCGGGCGTCGCGCGCAGCAGCTCTTCGAGCACGGCGTTGGATGCGACCGTGTAGGCCGGCTTGCCCTCCGCGCGCGCGTAGCGCCATGCACGCAGGCGCTCGAAGTCCTCGCCGTCCACCGGCGGACCGTCGCTCTCGCCTGCGGCGCTCGTGCCACCCGCGCCGGCGCCCGCGCCCGACGCCACACGCCCCGCGCGCTTGGCTTTGATCGGCGCCGCCACGGCCGCGACGAGCGCCGCGTCGGGATCGCACACGTCACAGCAGCGCCCCGTCGGGCGGCCCGGCTCGTCGTCGCCGAAGTGGTCGAGGATCTGCCTTCTGCGGCAGGTCTCGCCGCTTGTCATGTAGCGCTCGATCGAGCGATAGGCCTCCCAGCCGCGGTCGCGCGAAGCCTTGATCGCGGCGAACGCCATGCGCGGGCTGCCCCGCCCGGTCAGGCGCACGAGCAGCCCGTCGTGGCCTGCCGGCTCGAGCTCGACCGCGCCAGCGCGCTCGGCGATCGACAGCAGCACACGGTCGCGCTCGCCCAGCTCGCCGTGTCCGATCGCCGCGATGTCGTCGTCGGCGCCACGGCGCAGTCGCACGACGTAGGCCTTGACGTCGTCGACGCTCGTCTCGCGCTCCTTGATGAAGCGGATCAGGCGCCCCAGGTCCATCCTCGCGCCTAGCAGCAGCGCGCGCGCCGGGCGCCCGTCGCGCCCGCCGCGCCCCGCCTCCTGGTAGTAGGCCTCCAGGCTCGTCGGCAGCGCCCAGTGCGCGACGGTGCGCACGTCGGCCTTGTCCACGCCCATGCCGAACGCGTTCGTCGCCACGACCACCTCCGCGCGGTCCTGCATGAACGCCTCCTGGCTGGCCCGCCGGTCGTCTGAGCTCATGCCCGCGTGGTAGGCGACCGCGGCGAAGCCCTCCTCGCAAAGCCTCGCGGTGACGGCGTCGGTGTCCTTGCGCGTGCCGCAGTAGACGATCGCCGGACGCGCCTGCTGGCCGATCTCCGATCGGTCGCCCAGTGCGTGCAGCAGCGCCGCCCACTTGCGCGCCACCGCGCCCTTGCCCTCCACGCTGACGACATCGAACGTCACGTTCGGGCGATCGAAGCCCGAGCGGATCGACACCGGCTCGCGCAGCTGCAGGCGCGCGGCGATCTCCTGCGCCACACGCGGCGTCGCCGTGGCCGTCGCCGCCATGACCGCCGGGCGCCCGCCGTTGGGGCCCGTGAGCGAAGCGATGGCGTCGTGCAGGCGCAGGTAGTCGGGGCGAAAGTCGTGTCCCCACTCGGCCACGCAGTGAGCCTCGTCGACGACGAACAGCGCCACCTCGCGCTGCGCCAGCGCGGCGCGAAACGCGCCCGAGGCAAACCGCTCGGGCGCCGCCAGCACGAGTTGCGTCTCGCCCGCCGCGATCTGCGCGAGCGCCTGCTGGTTGTGGCCGTCCTCCATGCCCGACGCGAGCATCGTCGAGCTCACGCCGGCCTGGCGCAGGCGGCGCCACTGGTCGGCCATCAGCGCGATCAGCGGGCTGACCACGACGACCAGCCCGATGTTCGCCAGCGCCGGCAGCTGGTAGCACAGCGACTTGCCGCCGCCCGTCGGCATGACGACCAGGCTGTCGTTGCCCGCGAGCGCCGCCGCGACCGCCTCGCGCTGGCCCGGGCGGAACTCGTCCAGGCCGAAGCGACGCAGCAGCTGCTCAGGCGTCGCCGTCAGCGCCGCTCCGCCTGGCGCAGACGCCTCCAGGCCGCTGTGCGGCGTGTCACTGGCGCTGGGCGGGTGCATGCTGGAGACGGTACTTCGCGCTTCGGCCGGCGTATAACCATGGCTATCGCTGGGCACGCCCGGCGTATAACCATGGCTATCGCTGGGCGCGCGAGCAACATCCCCGGCGCGCCTTTAGATTGCATCCGGACGACCTTGCGCCCGACGCGCCGCCCGCGAGAACCGCGACCCGCGAGCTCAGCCCCGCGCACTCCACACGACGCGCGCGCCGCGCGAAGGCACGAGCGTGATGGCGCGGCGGCGGTTGAGCTCGTCTCGCGCGCCGGGCAGCGCGCGCAGGGCGCCGAGGGGACCGCGCTCGTCGGGCAAGCCGGGCGTCAGCTCTCCAAGCATGGTGCGCAGCATGAGCTTCATCTCCAGCTGCGCGAAGGACGCGCCGATGCAGCGGCGGATGCCGCCGCCGAAGGGAATCCAGGCGAAGGTCTCTGGCGCGCTGTGCTCGAAGCGCTCGGGGCTGAAGCTGTGCGGGTCCTCGTACACGCGCGCGTTTCGGTTGGTGAGGTAGATGGAGGGCGTCACGCGCGTGCCCGCCGGCAGCGCGTAGCCGTCGACGTCGAGCTGCTGCGTGAGCATGCGCGCGACGATCGGCACGACCGGGCGCACGCGCAGCGTCTCGGCGATGACGGCGTTCATGTAGCGCTCCTCGCCGCTCGCGTCGACCGCGTCGATCTCGGCAACGAGCCGCGCGAGCTTGTCGGGATGGCGCACGAGGCGCTCGACCGCCCAGGCGACGGACGTGGCGGTCGTCTCGTGTCCGGCCAGCAGCAGCGTGACGAGCTCGTCGCGCAGCTCGCCGTCGGTCATCGCCTCGCCGTCCTCGTCGCGGGCCTGCAGCAGCAGGGAGAGGATGTCGGTGCGCTCGGCGAGGTCCTGCTGCGCGCGGCGCTTGGTCAGCTCGTCATAGATGACGGCGTCCAAGCGGTCCAGCGCGCGGCCGATCGCGCCGGGCGGGCGCTCGACGCTGGGGCGGCGCAGCGCGAACAGCACCATGCGCCACGGCTGCATCGGCGCCAGCAGGTCGCCGATGGCCGTGCGCAGCGCGTCCATGCGCTCGGCCTCGACGCCGAAGACAGCGCGCAAAATGACCTCCAGCGTGATCGCGCGCGTGCGCTCCTGTAGGCGCATCGGCCGGCCCAGCGGCCACGTGGCCATGTCCTTGCGCGTGGCGTCGACGATCGTCTGCTCGTACTCGCGCATGCGCTCGCCGTGAAACGGCGGCAGCAGCAGCTTGCGTTGGCGCATGTGCTCTGCACCGGTCAACACGATGACCGAGCTCGGCCCCATGACGGGGCGCACGGGCGAGTTGCCGGCTGCCGACGGCGCGACGTCGGGCGGCGCTGTGAACACGGTCTTGACGGCCTCCGGCCCGCTGACCACCACGAGCTTCATGCCGCTGGGCCAGAAAGTCAGCGTGAAGGTCTCGCCCAGGCGCTTGGCGCACTCGTCCATGACCCACGTCGGCGCGACGGCCCAGGCGAGCGTCTGCACCAGCGCCGGCGCGCGCGGGCCCGGCGGCGGCGTCGCGTGGGCCGGCGCGTCCGCCGCGGCGGCGTCGAGCTCGACCGCCTGGCCGCCCGACGATCCGCGCGCGCCCGCGTCGGTCTCCGCCTGCGTCGCCGTGTTCGTCGTCGGGGAGACCGTGGCCATCCCCTAAAGCTAGCGCGTGACGCTCCAGCGCCTGCGAGTGACGCGTTCGCAGGCCTGCTGGTGGAGCAGCGCCTGGGTCAGGCGCACGTGTGCGTCGTCGACCTCCTCGCGCGAGAGCGTGTGATGGCGCTTGCGCAGATGCGAGAGCAGCACGCGCGCGGGCAGCACGCGCACGCCCTTGCGCCGTGCCAGCGGTCTGTCGACCCACGCGCGGCTGTACACGAGCAGCGGCTCGACGGGCATGTCGACGACGCGCTGCACGGCGTCGCGCTGGGCGTGTGCCTGGCGGATGGTGGCTCCGTGCACGCGCCCGACGCGCACGGGGCCGGGGTGGCTCTTGGTCTCGATCGTGAACAGGCCGGCCGGCCCGACGAGGATGTGGTCGATGTTGCCGTGACCGAAGCTCGCGTCGTGGATCACCCGCCAGCTGCTCGCGGGCAGCTGTTCGAGCAGGCGGCCCACGTGCTCCTCGGCGCTGGCGCCGCGGTCGCGGCGCTCGACGAGCGGCAGCACGTAGCGGGAGATCGCGAAGATGACCGCCAGCAGGGCGACCTCGGAGGCGAGGAAGCGCACGTCGTGCAGGCCGAAGGCCCGGCCCAGCGCGGCCGTGGCGACGGCGAGCACGCCCAGCGTGACGATCGTGCGCAGGCGCAGGCGCACGACGGTCGCCCGCGCGTGCTGTCCCGGCGCTCGGCTGGCCGCGTCGCCAGCTACGTGCATCTCTGCAACCTCCGTCTCCCCGCTGGTTTTGATCCCGGTGTTCGTATATCGGCGAAACCCTCGCCGGGCCTGAGCCTCGCTGGTCAAAGCTCGCGATGACGGTCGCTTGCGGGCGGAAAAACTCCCAAAAAGCGTGGAACGCGGCGGCATCTTCTAAAGCAGCCGTGCGACGCCGCCGAATTGCCCGGTAGCGCACCGCATCGCTTCGATCGAGCTTGGAGCGTGGATATTTCAAATGGCAGACAATCCCAGTGGCTCTGGCAATTGCAATAGACCGTCGACGTTCGACGTCTGTCTGCTGCTGCGCGCGCACGCGGAGGCGCGCTGGCTGGGCAACGAGCTTGCGCCCGTGCTGCGCGAGATCGAGGAGCGAGACACGGTCGCCGAGCATCAGCTCGGCGCCGCGCTGGCCTACCTGGAGGTGCTGTGGATCGAGGCGTGCGCCCGCGCGCGCGAGACGGAGGCCGCGCGCGTCGAGCTGGACGCGCTCGGCGGCGGCGAGCACTCGCTGGCGGAGAAGGCGCGCCGCTACCACGCCGCTGTGCGCCGCCTGCGCGACGGCGTGGAGCGCCGCGTGAACATCCAGCTGGCGGTGCCCGACGAGGCCAGCGCAGAGTGGCCCGCGGCCGATCGTCGGCTGAGCGATCGCCCGGCCGACGTCTAGGCCGATCGCATAGGCTCAGCGCGTGGCGCCGCGCTTTGACCTGCAATCGCACTCGACTCACTCCGACGGCGCGCTGGGCGCCGCGGAGGTGGTGCAGCTCGCGGCCGCCGCGGGCGTCGAGCTGCTGGCGCTGAGCGACCACGACACGATCAGCGGCGTCGCCGAGGCGATCGAGACGGGCGAGCGATTGGGCGTGCGCGTGGTGCCGGCCGTGGAGATCTCGGCGGTCGACGAGGGCGCGCCGGTCGGGCGCGAACTGCACATACTCGGCTACAACATCGACCACACGGGCCCGCCGATGACCGACAGCCTGGTGGACTTCTTGGCCGACCGCGAGAAACGCACGCTGCGCATGCGCGACGGCCTGCGCGAGGCGGGCTTCGAGCTGGACGAAACGGAGATACAGCAGCGCATCGCCGCGGGCAAACCGATCGGTCGCCCGCATCTGGCCGGCGCCGTGCTCAGCGCGCCGGCAAACGCGCAGCGCCTGCGCGAGGAGGGCATCGACGAGGTCGGCTCGCTGATCCGCGGCTATCTGATCGAGGGCAGGCCGGCCTTTCGCCTGCGGGAGACGCCGACGGTGGCGGAGGCCGTACAGGCGATCCACGCGGCCGGCGGCGTGGCGATCTGGGCGCACCCCTTCTGGGACGTGGAGGACCCGGCGGAAGTGCTGCAGAGCATCGACCGCTTTCGCGCGCTGGGCATCGACGGCGTCGAGGCGTTCTACGTGACGCACTCAGAGCAGCAGACGCGAGTGCTTGCCGAGCGCTGCGCCGAGCTGGGCCTGCTGAGCACGGGCTCGGCCGACTACCACGGCCCGGACAACAGGCTGTTCTCGCGCTTCATGGCGTTTGAGACCTACGACCTGAAGCCGAACCTCGGCCCGCTCGTCTGATTCTTAATATTAATTTTTATAGGTCGTCTTCGGCGACGGCCAGCAGCGCCTGCAGGCGATAGGCCAACGCCTCCAGCGCCAGCTCTTCTGAGACGTTCACGGACAGGCGAAGCCGCGTGTCCTGCACGAGCTCGATTCCGTCGCGCAGGCGCATGCCGTCGCGCTCGCGCGCGTCGTCGCGCAGCTCGGCGAGCCGGTCGACGGCATACACGAGGTCCTCGGCTCCCTCGCCGAGGCACAGCACGTCGCGCAGCCACAGCTCGGCCAGTCGCAGCATCTGATCGAGCGCCTGCGTTCGCGCGCGGCGCTCTCCGCGCCGCCGCGCGTCCAGGCTTTCACGCTCGAAGCGTTTGCGCTCGTTCGCCGGCACCAGCTCCAGATCGTCGGCGAGCTTGCGTTGCGCGTCCTCGCCGGCGGCCGCGCCGGCCGCCTTGGCCGCGTCGAGCATCGCCAGCCACGGGCGCTGGCCCGTCTCGCCCGCGAGCGCGCCGCGCACGAAGCTCTCCGCCGCAGCGCGCAGCGCCGCGCCCTGCTCGCCGGCCAGCAGCCCCGCCAGCCGCGCGTCGCCGAGCGCCAGCCGTGCGCACGCCAGCGCGCGCTGCTCGTCGATCCCGCTCAGTGCCTCGGCGATGCGCTGCGGCGCCAGCGGGTCGAAGCGCACCGGCTGACAGCGCGAGGCGATCGTCGCAAGCACGTCCTCGCGGCGATCGGTCAGCAGCAGCAGGTGCACGAAGCTCGG
>Ga0193750_1000316_pt1 | contig 13403 bp, 11 predicted proteins | sample L1c1metaG_FD_160569 | JGI IMG/M metagenome (GOLD analysis project Ga0193750, IMG submission 160569) | Soil microbial communities from a riparian zone of the East river system, Colorado, United States - L1c1 | ecosystem: Environmental > Terrestrial > Soil > Riparian zone | place: USA: East River...
CGCCAGCGCGTATTACAAGGGCGATGAAGCAAATCCGCAGTTGCAGCGCGTTTACGGCACAGCGTTCAAAACCAAAAAGGAACTCGACGACTACTTCGCGATGCTGGAGGAAGCGAAGAAGCGCGATCATCGCAAACTCGGACGCGAACTGGAACTGTTCGTTTTCGACGACGACGTGGGCCCGGGCTTGCCAATGTTTCTCCCGCGCGGCGCAGTCATCGCCGAAGAACTGGAAAAGCTGGCGAAAGAAACTGAATTCGCAGCCGGTTATCAGCGCGTCCTCACGCCCCACATTGCGCGCGAAAGCCTCTACTTAAAGAGCGGCCATCTGCCCTATTACGCCGAGTCAATGTTTCCACCGATGGAGCTGGTGTCAGAAAGCGCAGAGTCGAAGCGGCCTTTGCATCGACCAGACGTATTTCGAGAGCTTTTTGAGAAGCCATTAACTCCCGAGGTACTGGACGGAATTCTTTCCAAAGCTGAGACGATCCGATCGGAGTTACCGATGGATCGCTATTACCTAAGAGCGATGAATTGCCCGCATCATCACAAGCTGTTCGGGTCGCTTCCAAGGAGCTATCGCGATCTGCCGTTGCGGCTGGCGGAATACGGAACGTGTTACCGATACGAGAAGAGCGGCGAGTTATTTGGACTAATGCGAGGGCGGTTGCTGCACATGAACGACGCGCATCTGTACATGACACCGGAGCAGTTCGAGGACGAGTTCAACGCCGTGAATGAAATGTATCTGAACTATTTCAAGCTTTTCGGGATCGAGAAATATCTAATGCGTTTTTCAACACATGATCCATCCAAGCTTGGCCAGAAATTTGTCGATGAACCGGAACTTTGGAAGGAAACCGAAGAGATGACCCGCCGCGTGTTAAAAGACTCCGGAATTGAATATGTCGAAGTGCCTAACGAGGCCGCTTTTTACGGGCCCAAAATCGACGTGCAGGTCTGGAGCGTGATCGGACGCGAGTTCACGCTCGCGACCAACCAGGTCGATTTCGCGCAACCGCGCAATTTTGATCTTCGCTACAAGGATCGCGACAACGTCGACAAGATCCCGATCTGCATTCATCGCGCGCCGCTGGGCACGCACGAACGTTTCATCGGATTTCTGATCGAGCATTATGCCGGCAATTTCCCGCTCTGGTTGTCACCTGAACAGGTGCGCATCATCACGATCGGCGATGATCCGAAACTACTCGATTACGCGCGGTCGATTTTTAATGAATTGCGCGCTCATCAAGTGCGCGCGGAAATCGACGAAAGCACCGATAAGATCAACGGCAAAATCCAGCGGGCGGAGCAAATGAAAGTGCACACCATGTTCGTGATTGGAAAACGCGACATGGAAGGCAACGCCATCAGCGTCCGCGTCCACGGTAAAGGCAATCTCGGCGCCAGACCGCGCGGCGAAGCCATTACAGACGTCCTCGATGCGATAAAAGAGCGTCGCGCTAGTTGAGCTCCCCGGGATATCACTTCGGAAGCTTCATACCTTTGGCAAAGTCGAGGCGATTGACGGACGCGCTTTATGCCAGTCTGTGCTCTGCTCGTAGGCGTGTGCGATTTGCAGAATGCGCGCTTCATCCAGCGGTTTGCCTAACAACTGTAAACCGATCGGCAGACGATGTCCGTCCAGCTGGGCGAAGCCGCACGGGACGCTGATTCCGCAAATTCCGGCCAGGTTGGCTGCGATGGTGAAAATGTCGGCGAGATACATTTGCAACGGATCAGCGACGCGTTCGCCAAACTTGAACGCTGCTACAGGTGAGGTCGGGGAAATCAATGCATCGACCTTCTCAAAAACGCTGGCGAAATCCCGGCGAATCAGCTCGCGCACTTTTTGCGCACGCAAGTAATAGGCGTCGTAGTAACCCGAGCTCAAAACGTAGGTACCAAGAATAATGCGCCGTTTTACTTCCGGTCCGAAACCTTCCTCACGCGTGCGGCCGTAAAGATCGAGCACGTCCTTGGGATTTTCCGCGCGATACCCGTAACGCACGCCATCGAAGCGAGCGAGGTTCGCGGAAGCTTCCGCGGTGGCAATAATGTAATAAACCGCGACCGCGTATTCAGTGCTGGGCAACGAGACCTCAACAATTTCCGCTCCCAGGGAATTGAACTGTTTCACTGCGGCATCGATTGCAGCTCGCACCTGCGGATCGATTCCTTCGATCATGTATTCCTTGGGCACGCCCAACCGGACACCGCGCAAATCGTTTCCGAGGCTCGCGACGTAGTCGGGGACGGGCGTGTTGAGAGATGTGGAATCTTGCGGGTCACGACCTGCGACGGCGTTCATGATTAGCGCAGCGTCGCGGACGGTCTTCGTTACGGGCCCAATTTGATCGAGGGACGAAGCAAACGCCACAAGGCCGAAGCGCGAAACTCGCCCGTATGTTGGCTTAAGCCCAACGACACCGCACAGCGCAGCCGGTTGCCGAATCGAACCGCCAGTGTCGGAGCCGAGCGCGCCGAATGCTTGGTCTGCGGCCACTGCTGCTGCCGAACCGCCACTGGATCCTCCCGGTACACGCGACAGATCCCACGGATTGCGAGTCGATTTCAGCGCGGAATTTTCCGTGGACGAGCCCATGGCAAACTCGTCGAGGTTGGTTTTGCCGAATGGAATCGCGCCCGCTGCGCGCAATTTTTCAATCACTGTGGCGTCGTACGGCGCGCGATAACCGTGCAAGATTTTCGACGCGCACGTGCACGGCTGACCCATCATGTTGATGATGTCTTTGATCGCAATTGGAATGCCGCCAAGAGGAAGATCGACATTGGCATGCTCCGCCTCTTTCGTCGCAGCGTCGATGTCGAGCGAAAGATACGCGCCGATCTCTGGATCGACTGCTTCAATGCGCTCTCGCAATGCATCGATCACTTCGCGCGGGGAAACTTCGCGACGACGCAACAGCGATTGCAGATCGGCGATGCTCAGCGCCGCCAACTCGTTCCCGGTCATTCCACTACTTTCGGGACGACAAAAAGGCTGTTTGCCTGCCGGGGCGCGTTGCTTAACGCCTGCTTCGCTGTGAACCAATCGCGCGGCGCGTCCTCGCGGAACACGTTGAAAACCGGAAGTGTATGCGCAGCTGCGTCCACGCCAGTCACGTCGACCTGGCGAAGTTTTTCGACGTACTTCAGAACGTCATCGAGTTGTTTCTGGAAAATTTTCGCCTCGTCTTCTGTCAGATTGATCCGTGCCAGCCTGGCGACGTACGCAACATCGAGTTCCGAAGTTCCGGCCATATCAGGCGTTCAGGGATGCAAATGGCTGATGAGCAACATGACCGCGACTCCTAAAGCGGCTAAAAGAATCAGAAAGACGATCCGCCCCTGCCGACGCTCTTTGCGCATTGCACGGGGCCGCCGGCCCTTTCGATCAGCGTCAAACACCTGCGGGGCGTCCATTGCGATTGAGACGTGAAATCGCCTTTCGACAACATTGGCTGTTGCGCTGCGGTCCGGCTCTCGCGGGGCAGATTTGTTCTGCGCAGGCGCCCGTGATTCTGTGACGAGGCGCTCCAGGCTTTCCACCTTCTCGCGCAACTGCGCCTCTTGTTGTGCTATCTCCTGTTGCTTGCGGTGAAGCGGCGGGGCCGGTTTGCGCGAACGCCGAAACATCCCCATCACCGGCTCGCCAGCCAAGCAAAAATGGCAATGGCAATGGCGCCAAAGACCATCAGCGGCAAAGTGAGCGCAACGCCGATCTGCAACCACTCAGAAAATGAGCGTCCTTCGGTGTTTTCGTAAACGCCCGGCGCGGTATCAGGCAACGACTGCTCGCCATTGCCGCCACCGGCTGCCTGCAATCGGCTGCGGTGTTCATTGTACTCGGTGCGGGCGTCGTCCACGGTGCTCAAAGCCCGGCTCAGTTCCTTGTGCAAATCCGATGGATTCCAGTTCCTCGGATCGATCGCTTCGATCAATTCCAAATGTTGGCCGAAACTTTCGCGCGCCACGCGGATTTGCTCCAGCCTGCTTTGCGCGTTGTACGCTTCGCGTTCAAGGACAACGAGGGCACGCGTCAGTTTGTCGGACATTTCCCCCCGACCGTGTTCTAGTTCATCCTGGCGGCGGCTTAGCTCTTCAAGTTCGCGCTTTTGTTTTTCGATCTGCTCCTGCTGGCGTTTGAGTTGGAGCAGTTGTTCCTGCGCCTTTTGCACCTGATTATCCAGATGCTCGGCAGACGGCGCTTCCTCAGTCAGGTCGAGCATTTGTTCAAGCGGTCGGGTGCTTTCTGCCATGACAATTCGCGAAGCCGTCCAAGTTCGTCGTAGCGGATATTAAGTGGCTCCTTCGAGAATTCCAGAGATTTTCACCGCTGGAGCGCAAAAAATTTTCGAGGAAGAATAGCGATTCCCAGACGCTGTAGTGTCCGCTGTCCTCAGCGGACCCACATCGCTTCGGACAATCACTGCGCTGAGGACAGCGCATGCAGCAAGACTGATTATGTTACCGCCCCGGCATCATCTCGAGAAGGAAACCTCTGAAATATTCGGTTTCAGGAATGGTCGGCAGAACCGGATGATCCGGCGCCTGCTCGAACCGGCGCAAACGGCGCGCGGAGCGACGCGCGTCCACAAGCGCATCGGAGATTGTTTCTGAAAGTGCTGCATCATTCACGTGATGCGAGCAGGAGAACGTCGCCAGCAAACCATCTTTCGATAAGAGCTTGAACGCACGCATGTGCAGTTCCCGATAGCCGCGTAATGCATCGCGCACGCCGCTCTTCGTCCTCGTGAACGAGGGCGGATCGAGCACGATCAAATCATACTGTGCACCTGCTTTTTCGGCTCCGCGCAGGAATTGAAATACATCCTGCTGCACCCACTCGATCTTTAGCTCATTGCGCGCAGCGTTTCGTTTCGCGGCGGAAATATTCTCCGAATTTTCTTCGATACCGGTTACTTTCATTGCGCCTGCGCGCGCACAGGTCAACGCAAATGCGCCCTGATTTGTGAAGCAATCCAGGACGCGCCGGTCGCGAGCGTAGTCCGCGACAATTCCGTAATTGTGCTTTTGATCGAGATACAAACCGGTCTTGTGCCCGCGCAAAAAATCGACTTCGAGCTTTGCGCCGGCGATTTCGATCGTGATTTGCGATGGACTTCCGCGCAGAACGCCGCTGCGTAATTCCAATCCTTCCGCCTTGCGAACGGGCGCGTCGTTTCGTTCGACAATGGCAATGTCGCCGAAGAGATCGACCATTGCAGCCGTGATCAAATCCATTCGCATGTCCATCGCCAACGTGAGCGTTTGCAGGACGAAATCGTCGCCGTAACGATCGATGATCACGCCCGGAAGACCGTCGCTTTCGCTCCATACCACGCGGCGCAGCTTTGCATCGATGTTTCGCCGGTCCCGGTATTCGGAAGCCTGCGCGATGCGCCGCCGAAAAAAATCCTGATCAAGGTCCTGCCGTCGCCGCGAGAAACGGCGCGCTACAATTTGCGATTTCGAATTGTAAATGGCGCTCCCAATCAAATGGTCTTTGCCGTCCTTGAGCGAAATAACATCGCCATCCGCGGGATTTCCGAAAACCTTGAGCACTTCGCTGGAAAACACCCAGTCGTGTCCATGCAAAATTCGCGCACGCGGTTTGATGACGATGCCTGCCATGAAAGAGAAATACTCGCTCAATTTTCGAGCGCGCGGTTTGACACTATAAGGTTTTGGGAACTGTTTCGCTCAACCGCTGCGGGTCAACCTTGAAGACAGCGTACTCGGAATTTTCAAACACCTTTGATAGGCTGGCCGGTATCGTTGCAGGGATACCTTCTGTTTGCTTGTTAACGACGACGTATCGCACATTTGCGTCCTTCAATAAGCCGTCCTCAACTTTTCCCAATCGCAAGTCGTTCCAAAACTTCTTTTCCGCGGTCTCCCTGCGCGTGTACTCGCTTCGTGCAACCAAACCAAAAGAAAAATAGCCGACCGGCACCCGGCATTTGGTGAATGCGAGGACAGGTGCGATCAGGTTGCCCGCAGGCAATACCACATCACCCGGGTGCGCATCCGTCTGCAGGAAATCCATGGCCGCCAACGTTTGCAGATCGTAAGTTAACAGCTCTCTGCCGAAAGGTTTCCCGGCTCCGAAGAAGTGGTCCGGGTCGCGCCAAACTACGAAGTGCTGCACCGTCGCAGGTAAACTGAGCCCTGATGCAGTAGCCGTTATTGCTCCTGCGGCGAGTGCAGGATAGATCCCTCGGCTGATAGCCCATTGGTAGAACGTTTGAAAAACTTCAACTGCAAAAATCCATGCCACGTATTCGCTCTGCACCAGAAACGTGCTGCTAATTGGGTTGTATCGAAAAGTCCATCCTGCTGGCGTAAAGCTGCACGTGAGCGCGATGACCACGCCGATCACCACAAAAATCCCAAGCAAGAACCGGACAGCGCCTTCTCGTCTCGGGCGGAATATTGCAGTGAGGATTGCGGGAACGCCAATGACACGCAGCCCAAGGCACCCAACAAGGTAAATTGGCAGCGCTACAGCCACGAAAGCAAGCGGGCCGCTCAACCAGTTGCCCAATCCAAGGGTCTGCATCGCATGCTAGACATAAAGCCATGGCTCGAATTTTGTGACGATCTGAGCGCTGCTCCTGTTCTTGAGCAACACCCAGCAAACCAAGGGAATCGCCCCAAGGGCAGTGCATCCGCCGATTTTGAATAGGTCTGCATTGGAAAAGATAATGAGATAAACGACAGCAGCCAAAGCCAAGCTGCACATGAGCTGCATCGCAATCAGCATCTTGACCTCGATCAACGCGACAAACAGCAGCGCAGCGAGGAAAAGCCATGCTCGGCTGCGCTCGCGGACATAACAATCAAGACAGAATAACCCCGCAAAAAGAACTCCTAGTCCAGGCAGGATTGGATTGATAAAGAAGAGAGTTATAACTGCCGGCGCGCTAAAGTAACGGAGAGACCAGTCACCTTTTTCGCCCAGTAACAACCCGGGAATAAACGAAAAGTCTGCGCCGAAAAAAACGAGAAATACGACGAGAGCGCCGAAGTATCCCGACCGAAGCCAATTTCTTGAGAAGCAGAAAACACTCAGCATCGAAAGAACGAGGAACAAAGCAAACAGGCAGGCGCCGAAAACAATTTGCATGTCTGAATTAAACCTGCACGCAGCTGGACAGGAAGAGACTAGGTCATCTCGCAAACTCGGACGCAAGGCTAAATTCCAAGTCGGCATCGCTTTGACGAAATCCGCCTTGTCTCATAGCTTCGGGGGCCTTTTCTGAACATGAACTCCTCGTTTCAGGTTGCCGCGCGGCATTCCATTTCGGTCGTCACGCCAGTTTACAATGGCGAGGCTTCCATTGCTGAACTGTGCCGGCGCCTGAGCGAAGTATTACCGCGGATCGCGACAGAGTATGAGATCATTCTCGTCAACGACGGTAGCCGGGACCGAAGCTGGGAGACCATCTCAGAGCTGTCGTCGCGTTTTGCGACAGTGCGCGGGTTGAATCTGATGCGCAACTATGGCCAGCATAACGCTCTGCTCTGCGGCATCCGCGCTGCGAAATACGACGTCATCGTGACGATCGATGACGATCTGCAGCAGCCGCCCGAAGAAATCCCGCGACTGCTCGAACAACTGGAACATGGATTCGACGTTGTTTATGGCGCGCCCGAGAAAGAACAGCACGAATTCATGCGCGCTCTTGCTTCGCGCATTACGCGGCTCGCGCTGGGGAGCGCCATCGGAATGGATCTCGCCAAGAACGTGAGTGCGTTCCGCGTTTTCCGTACGCAATTGCGCGAGGCATTCGTAGGCTATCAAACGCCGTTTGTTTCGATCGACGTGCTACTGACATGGGCGACAACGCGCTTCGCTGCAATACCCGTCGTTTTCCAGCCGCGCCATTCGGGCACTTCGAATTACACTTTCACAAAGCTGGTTCGCCACGCACTCGATATGATGACCGGCTTCAGCACGGCGCCTTTGCAGCTCGCCAGCCTCATTGGTTTCGGATGCACATTGTTTGGCATCGCGGTTCTGATCTATGTGGTCGGTCGATATTTTCTCGAGGGCAGCATCCCTGGATTTCCGTTTCTCGCTTCGATCATTGCCATCTTTTCCGGCGCACAGCTTTTCGCCCTCGGCGTGATAGGCGAATACCTGGCTCGCATTCATTTTCGGACGATGAAGCGTCCCGTTTACGTTGTTCGAAGCGTTAGCGGCGAACCAAAAGACTTGCGATAATTGCCGGATGATCGCGCGATTCGATCTGACGGCCATTGATGAATTGAAGGAGGCGCTACCGCGCTTCACGCATAAGGCCCTACCTCATTTGTCGTATCTCAAGGGTGATCAGATCGAGGGCTATTGGCTGGACGACATCGCTCAGGAACTGACGAACGAATGCTCGACGGCATTTGCATCGTATGCCGAGGACCGCATCAACGGTCTTGTGCTTTACGGCGATTCCCCATGGGACACGAAAGTCGTTGGAGAACCAGTAGCCGTTATAAAATATGTTGTGGGAACGGGCGCGGACGATTCACGTGTGCTCGATCAACTGCTTGATGAAGTGCTACGGCATGCCGCCAGTCGGGGCATACATCTTCTGACGTGCAAAGTTCAGCCCCTTCAATTTGCGGCGATTCATGCGCTGGAGCGGTATGGATTCCTGCTCATGGACACGCTTCTCGATTTTTTCTTCGATTTTTCGCGCACGCCTTTCGACAAAATCAGTCCGCCGCGACGGCTTGATGGATTGCAGGTTCGCTTGGCGAATCCGGAAGATTTGCCTGACCTCCTTGCGCTGACTGAAACGGCCTTTGCCAAACATTTTGGGAGATATAACTCAGATCCCAAAATGCCCGCTGGCACGGGCACAAAGGTATATCAGGAATGGGTGCGCTCCTCGTTTACCGGCGCGGCAGATTGGATTCTGATCGCTGAAGTTAACGACCAGATCGCCGGTTATTCGGTGTGGAAAAAGGCGTCCGCACTGGAAGTAAAACATTGCTTCGACATCGCGCGTTGCACTCTCGCAGGGATTCACCCGGAATTTTTCGGGCGAGGCCTCTATACCACACTCACTTTCGAAGGAATGCGAATCGCGCAACAGTTCGCGAATTACCTCGACGGACCCGCGCATGTCAGTCACTATCCCGTCCACCGGGCAATGCTACAACTCGGTTGGAAGATCGCCGGCGTAAGACATTCCTTTCACAAGTGGCTCGAGGAGTGATTGGACGTGCAAAGTGACTCTGGATTACTCTCCCGCGTGGCTGTCGTTCTCGAACCCAAAAGCGCAGCCCCCCGAACGTCGGCTGCCAAAAAATCGGCTCATGCTTCATCTGTTGCGATTAATACGCTCAAATCACATCGGGGGCCGGTGTTCCTTGCCCTGCTCACGATCACGTTCCTTGCACAGTTTTATGCCGCTGATCTTAAAGGCATCTGGAACGATGAAGCTGTGCGCCTGACCATTGCGAATGGCGGTTTGGCGACCGCCCCTTTCGAAACGCGACAGCCCGGCCAGTTCGCAGATGTGTTAAAAGCTATTGAGAACTTTGCTACCCAGCCGGCTTATCTGCTGCTGGTCAATGGCATCCTTCGAATCACCCACTCGTATTCAGTGATCCCAATCGTGACCGCCAACCTGCTGATGTTTCTCTTTTCCGCTGTGGGCATTTATCTGCTGGCACGCTCTCTTCTCAGCCCCTGGGGCGTTTTGGTCTCTGTTCTTCTTTATCTTTGGAATGGCTTTGCCATGGTGCACGTCCTGCAGACTCGCGAATACTCGCTCATTCTCTGTCTGTTGGTTTGGAATATGGCGTTTTTCTACTGGCTCTTCAAAGTCAGACGTGTCGGAGGTCGTCGGATCTTTTGGTGGATTTCCCTAGCTCACTTTTTGACCACTCTCGCCGCGGTTTACGCGACCAATTGGGCACCGTTCTTCCTTTGGCCACAAGCGGTGATCGCTCTGTTGTTACTGCGCCGCAATCGGTCGGCCGCGTTAACGGTTTGCGCGAATCTCGGCCTTGCCGGGCTGGCTTGGCTGCCATGGTTCCTGAAGACGCCCAAGACTTCGGCGTTGTTTATCATTTGGGACAGACGGCCTCCATCGTTGTCGTTGCTTTTAACACAGTTCCATGTCGGAACCGAGCACCTCTTGGTCGGGTCGAAACAGGCATGTTTGTCCTTGCTTACACTTTACTATTGGATGCTTCTTATTGTGCTGGTTGGCGGCGTAATTTATTTCGCTTTTGGTTTTCTGCGCCAACGGTTCGAGATTCAGCATCTGGTCTTAACGACACTGAGCTTTCTGGCCTTTCAGATTGCTTATTTTTTCCTGCGCGAGCCGCTTTCAACCGCAGCACGCTATTTCATTCTCTATCTGCCGTACATCGCCCTGCTCATTCCACTCGTTTTGTCGCCCCTGGTGAGTTGGGTGGCGCCATCGGTCGCTCGACGAGCGTGGCTCCAGATCGGCGTGCTTTTGTTGTTCGCTGCAGCAGGATTAGCTCAAGTTCGGAACAATTATAGGGACCCGTACGTCGATCATGGTCCGGATTTCCGGGTCGTGTATCACTATTTAATTTCGCGCGTAGCGCCGCGCGATAAGATCATGGTTGGCTTGCGCACAAATCTCATGGCGCTGAATTACTACTGGCCCAGCCCGCATCAGATTCAGCTCGGTTATGGGGCGGCGCCGCAAGACCACACGACGACGCATCCCAGGATTTGGACGGTCAGCTATTACGACGAAGAGAGCCCATCCTATCGAAGGTACGCCGACTACCTCCAAACCCTGGGGTATAAATTGGCTGTGAGGCGGGTGATTTCGAGCGTGACAATCCGCTGTTTTCAGGCAAATCCACGAGCTTCTGAGATTCAACAAGACGAACAGGACGAAAACGGAGATGCCGGACCTGAGAGCGATTTGCAACACCGATAGCGGATTAGTTCAGCCGGTAGGAGGCGGAACCATTCTTACAGACCTTCATACTGTGGCGACCCGTCGCGGGCTTTTAATTTCGATGCTTTTGCCATTATGATTTGCCGCCGAATGAAGCGACCACTAATGGTGACTTGCGACTGTGGAGAGAATTCGAAACCTGCCGACCATTCAATTCAGTCTTGAAAAAGATGCTGAGAGCTGAACAGCTGGTAGTTGAAAAGGCATCTCTTTTCTCGACGTCGGCTCGCCGCTTGGTAATGCAAAAAGGCCAGCCACTGCACTAGTGATCCGCATCCCGTTTAACCGCCCCTTCGCCACCGGCGAAGAGATCAATCACATTCGCGCCGCGATTGCGACGCCGAAATTTTCCGGCGACGGTAGCTTCAGTGCGCGGTGCCACGCGTTGCTCGAACAGTCGCTTGGAATCCAGAAAGCGCTGCTCACGACCTCCTGCACTCACGCGCTGGAAATGGCCGCGCTCCTCCTAGATATCGGGCCGGGAGACGAAGTCATTGTTCCGTCCTTCACTTTTCCTTCGGCGGCAAATGCATTCGTCCTGCGCGGCGCCAGACCTGTCTTTGTGGATGTTCGCCCGGACACGCTCAACATTGATGAGGCGCAAATCGACCAACGGATTACCGAACGCACGAAGGCCATTTTTCTGGTGCATTACGCGGGCGTTGGATGCGAAATGGACACCGTAATGACGATCGCGCGCCGGCATGCGGTCGCAGTGGTCGAAGATAACGCACATGGCCTTTATGGAAAATACCGCGGTCGGTACCTCGGCACCTTCGGCGAGCTGGCTACTCTAAGCTTCCACGAGACCAAGAATTTCTCGTGCGGAGAAGGCGGCGCGCTACTGATCAATAATGCGCAGTTTAACGAACGCGCCGAAATTCTTCGGGAAAAGGGAACCGATCGAAGCCGATTTTTCCGGGGCGAGGTGGACAAGTACACGTGGGTAGATATCGGCTCGAGCTATCTGCCCTCGGACATGCTGGCCGCGTTCCTCCGCGCACAACTCGAACACCGCGATCAGATTCAGTCGAGGCGACAACAAATCTGGGAAACCTACGCTCGCGAGCTAGGTCCCTGGGCCGAAGCAAACGGCGCCCGGCTCCCCATTGTCCCATCCGAATGCGAGCAGACTTACCACATGTTTTATTTGATCATGCCTTCCTTTGAGACAAGGCAGGCATTGATCTCGCATCTTGCAGGCTGCGGGATTCTCTCTGTTTTTCATTATCTGCCGCTGCATTTGTCGCCAATGGGCCTCCGTTTTGGTGGACGCGAGGGCGATTTCCCCGTGACCGAAGACTTGTCCGATCGGCTCTTGCGTTTTCCGTTTTTCACCGGAATGAGCAGTTCGGAGCAGAGCCAGGTAATCGACGCCGTGCGGGCGTTTCGCTGCTAAACAGGCGATGCTTAAGCGGGCGCGAATGAGTCATATCGAGCAGTTGGCGAAGCCGGACGAGCAAAAGCAGCAACGCGCACCCGGCTTCGACAGCTACGGGTTACTGGCTTGCCTGCTTATATCCATTTTCTTCATCGTCTGGATAACAGTTGCGAGTAAGAGCCTTAACTTTGGTACCGTAGTTTTTCTATTCGCGCTACCGTGGGTTCTGCTTAGAGCCGGCGCGATTGTCACAGCCGCTCTGCGTTTTCCATCCTTTTTCGCACTCGATTTCCTTTTGGGAGTTACCGTTGTCTCAGTTGCGGTGATGAGTTGGACGTTCTTCGTGCCAGTCTCGCTATGGGTTCTGCTGATCGTGCTTCTGGTCGCAGTCGCGAGCATCCCAAAACTTCTTCCGCGTCACCGGCGCGACCCGCTTTCTGCTTTAGGGCTGCTAAGCGTAATTGTCTCTCTCGTCGCAGCAACGGGCTGGTCTCAAGATCTGATTTTCCCCACAACGCCGGTTAACGGAACCGTTGTTTTCAAGCCGTGGTCGGATTTTTTCATCCATGCCACTTTTGTGGCGCGCAGTTTGGGAGCCGAAACTTTGTTTCAAGTTGGGAATTACGAGTGGAAGGGCTTTCCCGCGATCTTCTATCACTACGCGAGTTACTCTATCCCGATATTTTTGGCGAAGGTGGGATCCCTTCCAGCTTATGCTACCGTCGTAGGCTTCTGGGCACCGTTCGGATCGTTTCTCACAGGATTGGCCAGCTATGCCTTGGGTCGAGCCTTTTGGAGTCAAGGCGCCGGCCTTGCAGCACTCGTAGCTACTTTCCTGATACCTGACGGCGGCTTGTTAAACATCGCCCATCCCACTTATGGCTATTTCTGGCTGCAGCATGCCGCCCCCGGAGGCTTGTATGGTGTAGCAATCGCCGGAATGGCGCTAACACTTATCGCCCAAGGGGTGCGCGAAGGACGCCGCGCGTGGATAGCATCGGGAGTGGTGACAGGCGCGCTTGTTGTGTTTTTCAAAATTCAGATCTTCGCTGCGGCTT
>Ga0193750_1000317_pt1 | contig 13398 bp, 10 predicted proteins | sample L1c1metaG_FD_160569 | JGI IMG/M metagenome (GOLD analysis project Ga0193750, IMG submission 160569) | Soil microbial communities from a riparian zone of the East river system, Colorado, United States - L1c1 | ecosystem: Environmental > Terrestrial > Soil > Riparian zone | place: USA: East River...
GGTGCGCAAGGTCGAGCTCGAAGCTGTCGCGGTAGAGCGCCAGCGCCGGCTCGATCTGCTCTACCGCCACGCCGATGTGGTCGATGCGCTTGAACACGCCCCGCAGTCTATTCCCGCGCCGCTGCCGGCAGCGTATCCGAGTGAGCGCAGGTGCTCCCTTTACGCGCAGCGGTAGCAGTAGTAGCTACATCGTATATACGATTGCGCTCGCTCCCTTACGGGGACCACAGGTCACGTCGCCACCGCCGTGCACGCGCCGGCCGCCACGACCGCGCGGCGCCACGCCGCCTCGCCGCCACGCCGCCACGTCGGCGACTACCGCGGGTCGCCGCCCGCCAGGTCGACTGCGCTTGCCGACGCATCGACTGCGCTGGCAGCCGCCACGACCCGCAGCCCGACGCCCGGCGCGCGCTCCAGGCGCGGCACGCCGGCCATGATGCGGTCGATCGAGTCGCGCTCGAGCACCTCGCGCTCCAGCAGCTCGTGCGCCAGCGCGTCCAGCTGGGCGCGGTGGGCGAGGATCATCCGCTGGGCCGCGCGGCGCGCCTCCTCGACGAGGTCCTGGCGCTCCTCGTCGCGGATGCGCAGCGTCGTCTGCGAGAGCTGCACGTCGCCGTCGGGCGAGCGGCCCATGCCGGCGGTGCCCATGGCGAAGTCGTGCACCATCTGGTGGGCGATCGCGGCGACGCGCTTGAGGTCGTCCGACGCGCCCGTGGTGATCGCGCCGAACACGATCTGCTCGGCCGCACGGCCGCCGAGCAGCACGGTCATGTAGTCCAGCAGCTCCTCGCGCGTCTTCAGGTAGCGGTCCTCCGCCGGCAGGTTCAACGTGTAGCCCAGCGCCTGGCCGCGCGGGACGATCGAGATGCGGTGCACGCGGTCGACCGACGGCAGCAGCTCGCCGCACAGCGCGTGTCCGGCCTCGTGGAAGGCCACGACCTGCTTCTCGTGCGAGTTGAGCACGCGCCGCGACTGCACACCCGCGATCACCCGCTCGATCGCCGCGTCGAAGTCGCCGATCGCGATCGTCGGGCTCTTGCGCCGCGTGGCGAAGATCGCCGCCTCGTTGCAGATGTTCGCCAAGTCCGCTCCCGTTAGGCCGCTCGTCTGCTGGGCGATCACGCTCAGGTCGACGTCCGCAAGCGGCTTGTCGCGCGTGTGCACGTTCAGCACGCCTTCGCGACCGCGCACGTCCGGCGGCACGACGAACACCTGGCGGTCGAAGCGCCCGGGGCGCAGCAGAGCCGGGTCTAGCTTCTCCAGCAGGTTCGACGCGGCGATCACCACGACGCGACCGCTGCCGCTGAAGCCGTCCATCTCCACGAGCAGCTGGTTGAGCGTCTGGTCCTTCTCGCCGGAGATGTCCGACCCGCGCCGCCCGCCGACGGCGTCGAGCTCGTCGATGAAGATGATCGCCGGTTCGTGCTTGCGCGCGATCGCGAACAGGCGGCGGATGCGCGCCGCGCCGAGCCCCGCGAACATCTCCACGAACGACGACGCCGACTGCGCGAAGAACTGCGCGCCCGATTCGTGCGCCACGGCCTTCGCCAGCAGCGTCTTGCCGGTGCCCGGCGGCCCGTGCAGCAGCACGCCCTTGGGCACCTTCGCCCCGAGTTTCTGAAACGGCCTGGGATCGCGCAGGAACTCGACGAGCTCCTCCAGCTCGGCCTTCGCCTCGTCCACGCCGGCGATATCCGCGAAGGACACCGACTGGTTCGACGCCGGCTTTATCTGCTGCGGCTTGACCCGCGGCATCACCTTCAGCGTGCGCCACATCAAGAACAGCAGCGCAGTGAAGAACAGGATCATCACCACCGGCGACCAGTTGTAGGCCGCGTTCTGGATCTGCGTGACGATCGACGCGTGCGGCGTGGCCGCCGCGACCGTCGGCGCGTGCACGGCGGCGACGGGCACCAGCTCGTGCGACGTGTGTGAATAATTCACCAGTGCGTCTGCGAGGTGGCGCGGCGGTGCGTTGATCACCCCGCGGACCGCCGATTGCACTCCGGCGTTCACCTGCTCCAGCAACTGCACCATCCTTGGCATCGTCCAAGTATGGCCAATGCAATGTTCGATTGCGAGGTTTCGCTCGACTACTTACGGCCATTTCCGCGCCCCATCCTGCGCAAAGCTCTGCAAACGTCCACAGCCCACGTGACCTGCATGCATTCGGGGTCCGCGAGCGGACGCGCGACGCGCTCTCAGCCCAGCGTGCGCGTCGCCAGGTCGGCGTAGAACTCGGTCGCGAACGCGATGTCGCGCACGTCGATGCGCTCGTCCGCCGCGTGCACCAGCGGCGCCGTCTGCAGCATCGTCTGGTGGCGCTGCGGAAAGAAGCCGTAGGCCACGCACTCGGGAAACGCCTCGCGAAAGTGACGCGAGTCGGTGAAGCCCGGCAGGATCACCGGCACGACCGCTGCCGAGGGGTCGCGCTCGCCTATCCAATCAATGATCGTCTTCATCAGCTGTGACTGCATCGGCGATCGGTTGCCGACCACGCGCTCGGTGAACTCGACGTCAAAGCCGTCCTCGCCGAGCACTTCGGCGATGCCGCGCCGCACCTCCGCCTCGCCCAGCCCCGGGGGAACGCGGCAGTCGACCTTCAGCTCGGCGCGGCTGGGGATCACGTTGATCTTCTCCGACGCCGCGATCCGCGTCGGCGTGAACGTCACGCCGAACATCGGCTCGAACATCGTCGCCAGCAGCGGGTCCGCGGCGCGCATGCGCGCGATCGAGCCGCTCGCGTCGTCGGGGTCCTCGCCGATCCCGCGCAGCATCCCGCGCGGCTCCTCCGTCAGCTCATACGCCGGCTGGCGCTCTGCCAGGCGCGCCAGCAACGGCGCCATCTTCAGCAGCGCGTTGTCGCCCATGCCCGGCATCGACGCGTGACCGGCCACGCCGGCTGTGCTCAGCGTGAAGCGAAACACGCCCTTCTCCGCACAGCAAACGCCGTAGTAGCGCCTGCCGGCGTGCTCGAACACCTCGCCGCCGCCCTCGTTGACGAGCAGGTCGCAGCGCACCTTCTCCGGGTGGTTGCGGCAGATCCATTGCGCGCCCAGCGAGCCGCCGGTCTCCTCGTCGACGACCGCCGCGATCAGCAGCTCGCCGCGCGCCGGCCGCCAGCCCGAGCGCGCCAGCGACGCCGCGGCGGCGACCTCCGCCGCGACCTGCGACTTCATGTCCAGCGCGCCCCTGCCCCACAGGAAGCCGTCGGCGAGCTCGCCCGCCCAGGGGTCATGCGTCCACTCCTCCGCGTTGGCCAGCACGGTATCGACGTGCCCCAGCAGGCACAACGTCGGGCCGTCGCCCGCCGGCTCGCCCGGCGGCGGCGCGTCCTTGGCCCGCAGGCGCGCCAGCAGGTTCGGACGCTCCGGCTGAGCGCCCAGCAGCTCGCAGTCAAAGCCCGCCCGCTGCAGATGGTCGGCCAGGTACTCCTGCGCCGCGCGCTCGTCGCCCGGCGGGTTGACCGTGTTGAACCGCACCAGCCGGCGCAGCAGCTCCTGCGCCTCCGCGCCGGCGTCCACGCCTGGGCTCGCGCTCGTCGCGCTCATCGCCGCGCCGCCGGCGAGACGGCGCTCATCGTGCGCTGCGCGAGGACGTGGCGATCATCGCGCAGATCGTACGCCGATCGTGGCGACCTCCTCGCGGCTGAGCGGGAAGTGGCAGGCCGCGAGCGTGCCCGTGCCCTTGTCCTCGAGCGGCGGGTCGTCGATCGAGCAGCGCTCCTGCGCCTTGGGGCAGCGCGTGTGAAAGCGACACGCCTGCGGCGGGTTGGCCGGGCTGGGCACGTCCCCGCTGAGCAGGTGGCGCTCGCTGCGGCGCACCGACGGGTCGGCCACCGGCACTGCCGACAGCAGCGCTCCGGTATATGGGTGGCGCGGCTGCGTATACAGCGCGTCGCTCGGGCCGATCTCCACGACGCGTCCCAGGTACATCACGGCGACGCGGTCGCACATGTGTCTGACCACCGACAGGTCGTGCGCGATGAACACGAGCGTCAGGCCGAGCTCGCGCTGCATGTCGCGCAGCAGGTTGAGCACCTGCGCCTGGATCGACACGTCCAGCGCCGACACAGGCTCGTCGGCGATCAGCAGCTTCGGCTTCAGCGCCAGCGCACGCGCTACACCGATGCGCTGGCGCTGCCCGCCGGAGAACTCGTGCGGGTAGCGGTTGTAGTGCTCGGGGTTGAGCCCGACCATCTCCATCAGCTCCTGCACCGCGCGCTTGCTCTCGCCCTTGCCCTTTTCGAGGCCGTGGATGGCGAACGGCTGGCCGATCGTCGCGCCGATCGTTTTGCGCGGGTTCAGCGACGAGTAGGGATCCTGGAAGATCATCTGCATGTCACGCCTGATCGCCTTCAGCTTGGAGCCCTTCAGGTGCGTGATGTCCTGGCCGTCGAAGCGCACCTCGCCGGAGGTGGGCTCGAGCAGGCGCATGATCAGGCGCGCGGTCGTGCTCTTGCCGCAGCCGGTCTCGCCGACGATGCCGAGCGTCTCGCCGCGGCTGACGTCGAAGCTCACGCCGTCGACCGCCTGCACGGCGCCGACCTTGCGCTGGATGACGATGCCGCGCGTCAGCGGGAAGTGCTTGACCAGGTCGCGCACCTGCACGAGCGCATCGCCGCCCGCACCCGTGCCCGTGCCCGTGCCCGTGCCCGTGCTCACCGGTGCGCTGGCCGCGGGCGTCTCCTGCGAGCCGAACGCCGCGCCGGGGTCCGGCGCCTGGTCAGCGTCGCGGGCGCTCACCGTGGCTCCTCGGGCACGCCGACCGTCGCGCGCGCCTCCTCGGGCCGGCGACCGGCGCGCAGCTCCGCCCACAGGCGGCGGCGAACGTCGATCTCCAACAGGCACGCCACGTGGTGCTCGGGAGCGTCGGGCACCGGCTTCAGCTGCGGGTCGATGCGCTCGTGCGAGGGTTGCGAGTAGGGGCAGCGCGGGTGAAAGTGACAGCCCGACGGGCGCCGAATGAGGCTGGGCGGCGTGCCGGAGATGGGCACGAGATCCTGCTCGCGCGAGCTGCTGAGCGTCGGTATCGACTTGAGCAGCCCCCACGTGTACGGGTGCTCGGGGCCGTCGAACACGACCTCCGTGGACGCCATCTCGACGATCCTGCCGGCGTACATCACGGCGATGTCGTCGGCCACTTCGGCGACGACGCCGAGGTCGTGCGTGATGATCACGATCGCCATGCCCAGCTCGCGTTGCAGGCGGTCGAGCAGCGCGAGGATCTGCGCCTGCACGGTCACGTCGAGCGCCGTCGTCGGCTCGTCAGCGATCAACAGCTTCGGTTCGTTGACCAGCGCCATCGCGATCATCGCGCGCTGGCGCATGCCGCCGGAGAACTCGTGCGGGTACTCGTCCACGCGCCGGCCCGGGTCGGGTATGCCGACGAGGCCGAGAAACTCGATCGCGCGCTCGCGCGCCGCCGCCTTGGAGACGTCCTGGTGCGCGCGCACCGCCTCGACCAGTTGCGTGCCGACCTTGAAGAACGGATGCAGCGAGGACAGCGGGTCCTGGAAGACCATCGCGATGTCGTTGCCCCTGACCGAGCGCAGCTCGGCTTCGGGGAGCGCCACGAGGTCGCGGCCCTCGAACATGATCTGTCCCGACACGCGCGCGCCCTGCGCGCGGGTGAGCCCGAGCGTCGTCAGCGACGTGACCGTCTTGCCCGAGCCCGACTCGCCGACGATGCCCAGCGTGCGCCCGCGCGCGACCTCGTAGTCGATCCCGTCGACCGCGTGCACGACGCCGTCCTCCGTGGCGAACTCGACGTGCAGGTCCTGCACGCGCAGCAGCGGCTCAGCGCCGGATGAGCCGATCACGAGTAGCGAACCCTCGGGTCGAGATAGGCGTAGGCGATGTCCACGACGATGTTTATGACGATGATGAACAGCGCCGCGAGCAGCACCGTGCCCTGCACGATGGGGAAGTCGGCGTGGGTGATGGCGATGTAGTTCAGGCGGCCGATGCCGGGGATGTTGAAGACCGTTTCGACCAGCACCGAGCTGCCGAGCAGCGCGCCGATGTCCAGCCCGAGGATCGTGACGATCGGGTTGATCGCCGAGCGCAGGCCGTGGCGCAGCACGACGCGCCGCTCGGACAGGCCCTTGGCGCGCGCCGTGCGGATGTAGTCCTCGCCCATCGTCTCGATCAGGCTGCCGCGGATCAGTCGGGCGTAGATGGCGGCGGTGCCCGCGGCGACGACCAGCCACGGCAGGATCATCGACTCGAACCATTTCACCGGTTCGGCGGTCAGGCCGGCGTAGCTGCCGGCGCCGGGAAACAGGCGCACCTGTCCGATGTCCGAGGCGAACAGGTACAGCACGATCAGGCCGAGCCAGTATTCGGGCGCCGAGACGAGCACGAGCGCGCTGCCCATGCTCGCGCGATCCATGCGCGAACCGGCGCGCCGTGCGGAGACGATGCCCACGCCGAGCCCCGTCACGACCCACACGACTGCGCCGCCGGCGACCAGCGAAAGCGTCGCCGGCAGGCGGTTGAAGATCAGTTCCTTGACGGGCGCGTTGGAGTAGTAGCTGTAGCCGAGGTCGAAGTGCAGGAAGAGGTTCTTCAGGTAGACCCAGAACTGCGCCGGCAGCGATTTGTCGAGGCCGAGGTTGTGGCGGATCTCGGCGATGATCTTCGGGCTCTGCAGCCGGCCGGCCCTGAGCTTCGCGGGGTCGGCGGTGGGCAGCACGCGGAACATCACGAACAGCAGCGCCAGGACGATGACGAGCAGCACGACTCCCCACAGCAGCCTGCGAATTATGTAACGGCTCATTGGTGGGTCGACATCGCCGGGGCTTTCAGTCTCACGACGGCCCGTCGACAGGCCGCCTTTGGCTGTTGGACACGGACCTGCACCGAGGGGGCGGGCTCACCCGCCCCCTCGGTCGTGCTGCGACGACTACTTCAGCGACGTGTACGAGAGGTCCCAGATGCCCGTGTTCCAGAGCTGTCCGACACCAGACACGTCTTTGGACTCGATGCTCGGCTGCTTGCCCCATTCGTAGGGAACGGCGACCGCTTCTTCGACGAGTTCGCGGTCGACCTTCGCCCAGGCTTCGCCGCGGGCCTTTTCGCCGACGACCTTCGCCGCTTCGTCCATCGCTTTGTTGATTTTCGGGTGGTTGACGAGACCGTAGTTGGAGTTCGTGCCGTTCTTGGCGATCAGCTCGCCGTTGAACGGCACGTCGAGCACGGCCTGCGGGTCTCCGAAGTCGGCCACCCAGCCGACGTTCGGGCAGACGTCGATCTTTTCACTGACCACGCCGCAGTACTTGGAGTACATGACCGTGTGCTCGACCAGGTTCAGCTTCGTTTTGAAGCCGAGCGTTTTGAGCGTCTGGTTGGTGGCTTCGGCGACGTTGTTGGCCGGCGCCGACGAGTCGCCGACGACCTGCAGCGTTTCTGAGCCGGTGTATTTGCCGCTCGAGTAGCCGGCCAGCTTCATGTACTTTTCCGCGACCTTCATGTCGCCCTGCAGGTTTTCGTTGTAGTCCACCTTCGGACCCGGGTAGCCGCCGGCTTCTTCGAAGCCGGGAATGCCCGTCCACAGGTAGTGGGTCTGGATGTCGGTGACCAGTTTGCCGCCGCGCAGCTTGTCGAGCGCTTCGCGGTTGGTCGCGGCCCAGAACGCCTTGCGCAGGTTGACGTTCGTGAACGGTCCGGTGCTGTTGTTGACGGTGATGTAGCGCGAGCCCGCGCCGGGCGAGATCTGCAGCTGGCTCTTGTGCTGCTGGTAGGCGAGCTTCAGCACCGGAGACGCCGGCGTGTCGGTCTGCACCATGTGACTGCCTTCGAGCACCTGGCGGCCGATGACGTTCGGGTCCCCGCCGATCGACACGTTGATCTGGTCCAGGTAGGCGGGCCGGAAGTCGGTGCTCGCGCTCCAATTGGGGTTGCGCACGAGCGTCGCCGATTTGCCCGGCTGGTAGCCGATGCCGAGAACCTTGCCTTCGGCGTTGGCCTTGAGCATGTACGGACCCGTCGCGACCTGGTGGTTTCCGTATTCGCTCGGTTTCATCGCGTCGAACTTCTTTGCATAGTCTTCCGGCACCGGCGCCGAGTAGGGCAGCACCAGCGAGGCCACCACGATCGCCGCCTGCGGTTCGGTCAGTTTGATCTGCAGGGTGTACTTGTCGAGCGCCTTGATGCCCGGGATGGGACCGCCTTTGGAGGTCTTCATGCCTTCGATCGCGTTCAGGTAGCCGGGGTAGTACGGGTTGGCGACGTTCGGGTTGGCGACGCGCTGGAGCGCGTAGGCCGCGTCGGCGGCCGTCACTTCGCGGTTCACCGGCGGGCTGAAGTGGACGCCTTTGCGGACTTTGATCGTGATCAGCTTGTTGGCGTCGCCGATCTCAGCAGGCCCTTCGGCCATGTCAGGCGTGGCCAGCGAGAACGTGTTCGGCTTGTAGCTGTAGAGCGATCGCTGTGACGCGTCCATTACGTCGTAGTCGAGCGCGAAGTAGGACTGACCGGGATCGAGGTGTTCGTAGTCCTCGGTCTGCTGGACGTTCAGCGTCCCGCCCTTTTTACCGCCGGTGAGCGACTCCGAGGTCGGCGTCTGCACGCCCGCCGGCACCAAGCCGTTCGAGCTGGCGCTCGAGCTGGAGCTGCTGCTGCTCGAGCCGCACGCGGTCAGCGCGAGCATCAACGCTCCCGCCGCCCCTGCCGCCACCATCGTTCTTAGCGACCGCATACGGACGCCTCCTTTGTTTGTCGTTTGCGACACCGGCGCATCACCGGGCCGTTCGTGGGTTGAGCGCATCGCGCAGACCGTCTCCGAGCAGGTTGAAGGCCAGCACGGTCAACAGCAGCGCGATGCCTGGGAAGGTCATGTACCACCACGCCGTGTTGAAGATCGGCGTCGCGGCGGCGATCATCTGGCCCCAGCTGGCCGTCGGCGGGCGCACGCCCACGCCGAGGAACGAGAGCGAGGCCTCGAGCAGGATGTTCAGCGGGATCAGCAGCGTCGCATAGACGATCACCGGCGCGATCAGGTTGGGCAGCAGCTCGCGGAACATGATGCGCGCGTCCGAGGCGCCGAGCGCGCGCGTGGCGTCGACGAACTCGCGCTCGCGCAGCGACAGCACCAGCCCGCGCACGATGCGGAAGACGATCGTCCAGTTGACGAGCATGATCAAGAAGATGATCACGCTGGTGCCCGGCGAGACGGCGCCGCCAAGGCAACCGCGCACGGCGCACGCGGCGCCGATGCCCAGCCCGAGCAGCAGGATGGGGATCGACAGCACGACGTCGACCGCGCGCGCCAGCAGCGTGTCGACCCATCCGCGGTAATAGCCCGCGATGGTGCCGAGCGTCACGCCGATGATCGTCGCGATGGCGGTGCCGAGGATGCCCACCTCCAGCGACACGCGCGTGCCGTAGATGACGCGCGACATGACGTCGTGGCCGAGCTGGTCGACGCCGAAGGGGTGGGCGCCGCTCGGCCCGAGCGGGCTGCCGAATTCGTCGCTCAGGTTGAGGTTCTGCACGTATGGCCCGGACAGGCCGAGGATTTTCACGATCAGCGGCGCGGCGAACGCGACGATCACCAGGAACACGACGAATCCGAGCGACACCATCGCGACGCGGTCTTTGCGAAAGCGTCGCCAGAACAGCGCGAGCGGCGAGCGCGCGGCGATCTCCTCGCCGCCGTCGCCCAGCTCCAGGCCGCCCACCCCCGTATACAGCTCGGCGGCGCCTACGCCCATCTAACGACCGCTCCCATCTGCGCGCAGCGCTCCCATCGACATAACCACCAGACGTACTGGTTCGACACTAACTGCTGGCCAACCTGCTGCTGCAACGTCATACACATATGTCCAGTCGGTCGCCCGAGCCCTCCCGGCGGGTCTGGCCGACAGGCGACGCACGTCTGCTGTTGCCCGGTTTTCCTCGCGGTTATTCGGAAATCGAGGTCGGCACGCGATACTCAGGGCCATGGACAGCCTGTTCGACCAGGCGCCAGAGGGCCAGCAGCCGGCCGACGAGCAGCGCAGCCAGCCCCGGCCCGCGGGCCCGAGCGATCGGGGCGCGGCGCCGGACGGTCGCCCGCTGGCGACGCGCATGCGCCCGCGCAGCCTCGACGAGTTCGTCGGGCAGTCGCACCTGCTCGGCCCCGAATCCACGCTGCGCAGCGCCATCGAGCACGGCCGGCCGCACTCGATGGTCCTCTACGGGCCCCCGGGATCGGGCAAGACGACGCTCGCGCGGCTCGTGGCCGAGCACTCTCAAGCGGCTTTCGAGGAGCTGAGCGCCGTGGCGGCGGGGCGGGCCGAGGTGCGCGCGGTGATCGAGCGCGCCACGCACAGGCGCTCCCTCGCCGCGGAAGGGCCGGGCTCCCGCTCCGGCTCCGCGGGCACGGCGGGGGCGGCGGCCAGCGCGGGGGCGGGCACGGGCGGAGCGGCGGCGGCGGCGGCGGGGGCAGGCCAGACGATCCTGTTCCTCGACGAGATCCACCGCTTCAACAAGGCCCAGCAGGACGCGCTGCTGCCGGCGGTCGAGGAGGGCCTGCTGACGCTGATCGGCGCCACGACCGAGAACCCGGCGTTCGAGGTCAACGGCGCGCTGCTCTCGCGCACGCGCGTGTATGCGTTGCAGGCGCTGGGCGCCGAGGAGGTCGGCGAGCTGCTGCACCGCGCCGCCGCGCGGGCCGCGGACGCGCCTTCCGGAGTCGACTCGCGCTCCGGGCCGCCGGTGGACGACGACGCGATCGCCTTCCTTGCGGCGCGAAGCGAAGGCGACGCGCGCACGGCGCTGAACGCGCTGGAGCTGGCGATGGAGACGGTCGTGGAGGCGGGCGAAGGCAGCGTGACGCTGGCGCGCGTCGAGGACGCGCTGCAGCGGCGCGCGGTCCTGTACGACAAACAGGGCGATCGTCACTACGACTACGCGTCGGCGTGGATCAAGGCCGCGCGTGGCTCTGATCCGGACGCCTCGCTGTACTACCTCGCGGTCATGCTGGAGGGCGGCGAGGACCCGCGCTTCATCGTCAGGCGCATGGTCATCCTCGCCTCCGAGGACATCGGCAACGCCGACCCGCAGGCGCTGTCCGTCGCCACGGCGGCGGCCGCCGCGGTCGAGCACGTCGGCCTGCCCGAGGCGCGCTACGCGCTGGCGCAGGCCGCCATCTATCTCGCGCTGGCGCCCAAGTCCGACGCCGCCGGGCGCGCGCTCGGCGCCGCCCAGCGCCACGTGCGCGAGCACGGAGCGCAGCCCGCGCCGGCGTGGCTTCGCTCGGGTCCGCGGCCGGGGCAGGACAAGGCCGATTACGACAACCCGCACGGCCACCCCGGCCACGTTTCGCCGCAGCCGCTGCTGCCCGAGGAGGTCGCCGGCACGCGATTCTACGAACCGGACGAGGCCGAGGCGCTGCTCGACGCCCGCCTGCGCGAGATTCGCCGGGCGCGGGGAGTCGAACAGCGATAATCGTGCAGATGACTGCGATCACCGACGAGCCCGTCGCATGAACGCGAGCGCCAGCGCGAGCGCCGGCGAGCTCGCGACTGCGAGGACGCTGCAGGCGCGCGACCCAGCCACCGGCGCGCCGCTGGGCAGCGTGCAGGCAACGGCGCCCATAGATATCCCCCAGGTCGTCGCGGACGTCGCCAAGGTGCAGCCGCTGTGGGCATTGCTGCGCGTGCAGGACCGCGCCCGCTACATGCGCCGCATGGCCCAAGCGGTGATCGACGACTTCGACGAGCTCGCGCCGGCTCTCGCGCGCGAGCAGGGACGTCCGGCGGCCGAGATCGCCGCGCTGGAGCTCTTGCCGGCGATCGACGCGCTGATCTGGATCGCCGACGACGGCGCCGACCTGCTGGGCGGGCGGCGCGTGGGCATCGGCCGCGGCATGTCGCTGGCCAAGCGCGCGCGCGTCGCCTTCGAGCCCTACGGCGTCGTCGGCGTGATCGGCGCCGGCAGCGCGCCTTTCGCGCAGCCGCTCGGACAGATCGCCGGCGCGCTGCTGGCCGGCAACGGCGTCGCATTCAAGCCGGCCGCCCGCGCGGCGCTGGCCGGCGAGCGCATCGCGCGCGTGCTCGCTCGCGCCGGCCTGCGAGGGCGTGTCGCGCGAGAAGGAGGTGACGGTGGAGCTCGGCGGCAAGGACGCCATGCTCGTGCTCGCCGACGCCCGCTTGGCGCAGGCCATCGACGGGGCGCTGTGGGCCGGCTGCGTCGGCGCCGGCCAGGCGCGCGGGTCAGTCGAGCGCGTGTACGTCGCGCGCGAGCTGCACGAGCGCTTCGTCGGCGGGCTCGTCGCCGCGGCGTCGGCGCTGCGCGTGGGCGATCCCGCCGACCCGCGCACCGACGTCGGCCCGCTCGCCTCGCCGCGCCGCCAGGAGCATGTCAGCGCGCTGGTGGCCGACGCGATCTCCCACGGCGCGACGCTGCACTGCGGCGGCCCAGTCAGCCCGGCGGGCTGCGAGGCGGGCTCGTTTTATGCGCCGGCAGTGATCACGGACGTGACGCACGAGATGCGCCTGATGCGCGAGCCGCTGGAGGGGCCCGTGCTGGCCGTCATGGCGGTCGACTCTGTGGGCGAGGCGGTCGCGCTGGCGAACAACTCCGACTACGCGCTGGGCGCGTCGGTATGGACGGCCGACCGCTACCAGGCCCAGCGCATCGCGCGCGAGCTGCACGCGGGCATGGTCTGGTGCAACGACCACCTGCCGTGCCCGACCGTCTCGCGCGGCCCGTGGGGCGCCGCGGCCGGCGGCGGGCTCGGGCGCACGCTCGGCGCGGCCGGCCTGCGCGCGTGCGCGCAGGAGAAGCTGATCACCTGGGACCCCTCGTCCGCGCGCGGCCTCTGGTGGGGGCCCTACGACGAGCTGACCACGCGCGCCGCGCGCGCCGTGGCCAAGATGCGCTCCGGGCGCGAGCCCGACCGTGAGCACGCCTGGCGCAACGGCGCCGTCGCTTTGACGCGCATCGGCGCGCGGGCGTTCGGGCGCGGGCTTCCGCGATAACCCAGCGCCGCGGCGCAAGATCTCGATCGCTGTTCCAGGCGGCGCATGCGCCGCCTGGCGAGGCCGCACATGTGCGGCCTCGAGGCAGAGCCACATGTGGCTCTGCCGGGCCGGCCGCATGCGGCCAGCCCCCTATGAGATCAGAGACGACAAAAAGACGATAAAGATGCGTTACGGACTATGTTCTTGCGTGCAGCGATAGCAACGGTATATACGGGCGAGGGCCTCGTAAATACCATGGCTACGGCGCGTCGTTCCAGGAGATACGCCGCGAACCCGCCCGCGCCGGCGCGTGCCGACCAAGACGCTGCACTACCCTTGGGGCATGCCCGCCCAGGCCTATGCAGGGAAGGAGTGCGTGTGCCAGCTGCGCAGGGGAATCTGCGATCAGAGCTGCGTGCAGGGGATGCTCGACACGCCTTTCTACATCG
>Ga0193750_1000318_pt1 | contig 13394 bp, 12 predicted proteins | sample L1c1metaG_FD_160569 | JGI IMG/M metagenome (GOLD analysis project Ga0193750, IMG submission 160569) | Soil microbial communities from a riparian zone of the East river system, Colorado, United States - L1c1 | ecosystem: Environmental > Terrestrial > Soil > Riparian zone | place: USA: East River...
TCTTTTTTTTCGTTCTCGCAACTTTCGATCGAGTCTTCGACCGCGTCGCCGAGCGGGTTGCGGCGCCGAGGAGCAGAAGCGACGACGCGGCCTCTCGCTCGACCTGCTTCATCGTGCACTGCCTGGGAGCCTTGTCCGGGCGCCACCGCAGAAATCCGGTGCCGTGCCTGAATCGGCCGCCCGTGAAATGATCATACTCCACTTCCACCACGAGCTTCGGCGCCAGCGGCTCCCACTCGCCGGTGCGCGCGGTGCTCCACCTGCTCGGCCCACCAGGCGCCTGCCCTGTGAATCCCGGCTTTTTCACGAGCGCCTCGAGCTTCGGCGTCAGCTTCGTGCGCTCATCGGTCGAGAATGCCGAGCAGAAGCCGACGTGATCGAGCAGCCCCTCCTTGTCATAGAGTCCGAGCAGCAGCGATCCCATCGCTGTCCCCTTCGACGCGTAGCGAAAGCCGCCGACCACGCAATCCGCGGTGCGCTTTCGCTTGAGCTTCTGCATGCCCGTGCGCTCGCCACTCTGGTACGGGAGATCGCGGCGCTTGGCGATGACGCCGTCGAGGGCCGATCCCACCGACGCGTACCAGCGCTTCACAGTCCGCTCGGCCGTCGTCGCCGGGGAAAGCCGAAGGGCGCCCGCACCCGCGAGATGGCTTCGCGCGAATTCCTCGAGCGCCGCTCGACGCTCGGCCAGGGGCGCTCTCACGAGCGACGCGCCGCGATCGTTCACGAGCAGATCGAACACGATGAGCATGGCCGGATGCTTCGCCGCGAGCGCCTTCACCCGGCTCGCCGCCGGATGGATGCGTAGCAGCAGCTCGTCGAATGACAGCTGCTTGCCCACGGGAATCACGATCTCGCCGTCGAGCACGAAGCGCCGTGCTTCGATCGCTTTCACCGCCGCGACGATGTCGGGGAAGTAGCGCCCGAGCGGCTTCCCGCTCTTCGACATCAGGTCGACCTTGTCCCCGTCGCGAAAGGCGATGCAGCGAAAGCCGTCCCACTTCGGCTCGTATTGCCACTCGGGTCCGAGCGGAAGCTCACTCACCTGCAGCGCCTCCATCGGCGCGAAGCTGCGCCGGATCGGAAGCGTCACAGTACGCGCTCCAACCTGAAGCGCCCGCGCGCCGCGAGGAGCGATTTCCAGAGATCGCCGACCTTCTTCACGCGCGCGGGAACGTTGTCGATGCGGAAGTCTTCGATCTCGATCCCCTTCTCCACTTCGGCCCACGTGACGGGCGTCGATACAGCCGCCTTCGGCGTCGGCCGCGGAGAATAGACGGAAGCGAGCGTGCGCCCCCACGCATTCTGGTTGTAGTCGACGAGTACGCGTCCGCGGGGACGATGCGCGATGCGGTATTCCGCCGTGATGAGCTTCGGCGCGCGCGCCTCCATCACGTGCGCGAGCTCCTTCGCGAACGCCCATACCTGTTTCTGTAGCGGGCCACGCACGATGGGCACGTACAGATGGATGCCGCTCGACCCCGTCGTCTTTGCGAGCACCGTCATTCCGAGGGCCTCGAGCGCCTCGCGCACGAGCAGCGCCGTCTCGCGCACGCGCGCGAACGACGCGCCCACCACGGGATCGAGATCGAAGTGCACATAGTCGGGGCGATTCACATCGTCGCAGCGCGCGTACCACTGATTCAGATCGATGCAGCCGAGGTTGACGACCCAGAGCAGCGACGCGAGATCCTGTACCATCGGAAAGTCGATGATGCTTCCCGATCCGTGCTCGATCGCGCACGTCTTGATCCAGTCGGGACGCGGCGACGGCGCACGTTTCATGAAGAAGAACTTCCCCGCTGCGCCGTTGGGATATCGCTTCATCACCATCGCGCGATCGCGGAGATGCGGGAGCAGCACCGGCGCAACGGACGCGAAGTAGCGGAGCAGGTCGCCCTTGGTGATCCCGAGTCTGGGCCAGAACGGTTTCTCGAGATTCGTGAGCGACACCGCGTGACCGTTCGCCTGCACGACGGCATCTCGCACGCCGAACGGAATGCGCGCCGGCGCCGCGCTCGCGCGCGACCTGGTCGCCGCAGCCATCAGCGCAACGGCACGAGCTTGGGCGGACGCGCGCCGCGACGAGTGGCGCCCGACACAGCGATGTATGTGAGCTCGGCGCCATCCTGCGCGCTACGCAGCAGCAGTCCGCCCCGGCTCATGTCGCCGCGTCCGACGAACTCCACCGGAAAGCGAAGCCGGTCGCCGAATGCAGCCGCGAGCGTGCCGACGTACTTGTCAGTCGCGATGCTGCCGAGCAATATGGCGGGAGCGTCGCGCGACGTACTGGCGAGGGATTGCGCGTCGCGCGCGAGCGGTTGGAGGAAGCGATCCGACTGCGATGCAATGTTGACCTCGGCGAACTCGCGTATGTCGTCGAGCGTTAGTAGCATATCGGGGTCGACCAGGCCGCGGGTGGGCGTGATCACGAGGAGCCCGGGTGCGCCGCGCGGCGGTCGGTCGAATGCTCGAGCGTACGCCAGCTTTCCGCGAAAGTAGAGACCACTCAGGAACGCGAACAGCTCGCCGATGGGCACGCCCCCGCCTCGAAGACGAACGGCGAGTGGAAAGTCGGCGGCCGGGTTGAAGAGGAGCTTCGCTCGCTCGCCACCGCAGAAGGCCGGCGAGAGGAGAAAGATTCGCGATGCGGTCATGCGCAGGGAGGGTGCAAGTCGTCCGCCATGGGAGCGAACCGCAGCAGAGGGTTAACGGCGGGTGTCGAAGTCGTCAAAAGGATGTCCCACGGGGCGTACACCGATTGTCCGCGAAGGGTGACATTTGCAACGGTATCTGGAAGAGAAACGTATGAAATACAACGACTTGGAACTCGGCACAAAGATCGCTTAGGTATAATGCAGCGAGTCGGGCTTTCCGCTCCGGCAGCGGGCCCCGGACTTGGAATGCTACAGGAGGCTCCATGATTTCCGCCATTCTTCCGCTCGTCTTCTCCGTGGTGACCACCGCGACGCCTGCACCGGCGCCAGCGGTTTCGGGCGCGGAGCCCGCGATCAGGGTCACGCTCAATCGACAGAACTTCAATCGTGGCGACCGAGCCCGTGTGACGGTCCGAGTGCGCGATGACGGATACGTCGTCGTGCTGCACACGGACGCCAACGGCCGCGTGCGCGTGTTGTTCCCGGTCGATCCGGGTGACGACAACTTCATGAAGGCGGGGCAGGAGTACGAGATCCGATCGCGTGGAGACCGTGACGCGTTCCAGGTCACGAGCTCCGGCAGCGGCACGGTGTACGCCGCCGTTTCCATGGATCCGTACCACATTGATGATTTTGTTCGCAACAATCATTGGGACTACACGCGGCTCGAGGACGACTCGGCGTCCGCCGATGATCCCGAAGCGGCGATGACCAACCTCGTCGAGCAGATGGCGGACGGCAGCCACTTCGACTACGATCTCGCCACATACACCGTGCAGTCCTCGTACGCTTCGTCGCAGAGCGTCTACATCTCGCCTACCGGGGGATACGGGTACTCGTGCTTCTACGGGTCGTGGGATCCGTGGTGTGATGGGTACTACCCGTCGCCCTCGTACTTCAGTCTCGGCTTCGACTTTGGCTTCGGTCCCTTCTGGGGCTATCGGCCGTACGGCTTTGGTTTTGGCTTTCCGCGCTACGGCTACGGTTTCGGCTTCGGCTATCCGTTCTACGGCGGCGGCTTCTATGGCGGCGGTCGCGGTTATGGCTATGGCGCCGCCGGCTACGGCTATGCGTTGGGTCGCGGCTGGAGCTATAACCACAACCCGATCATCCTCGGCCCTCGTGGCGGATACACGGTGGGGAGTAACGCCTGGATCGGTCTCGGCGGCAGCAGAATCGGCTATCGCAATCGCGGCTCGTTCGTGACCATGCGGGGAAACACCTCGCCGCTCTATGGCGTGTCCCGCTTCAACACGCCGCGCGGGCCATCGCGCGGCGGAAGCGATGTTCAGGTTCGCTACGGGCGGCGCACCGTCGCGACGGGTGATCAGTCCGGATTCCGCACGCGCGTCGGCGGCAACACGCGGCCCTCGGATGCTGGCGGGATGCGTCCTCCCTCGCGGGCGGAGGGAGCGCCCGCACGTGTGGAGCGGTCGGAGCAGCCGCGCGGCGATTCGAGACCGACGCGGGTGGAGCGGTCGGAGCAGCCACGCGGTGATTCGCGGCCGACGCGAGTGGAGCGGTCGGAGCCCAGGGGAAATGAAGGCGGCAGGTCGCGTGCGCCGCAGGAGTCACGAAGCGGTGGCGGTGGCGGTGGCGAGCGTCGCGGCGGCGGGGGACATCCTAGCGGCGGCGGCGGGGGCGGCGGACGACGTGGTGGTGGCGGCGGCGGGGGCGGCGGCGGGCACCACCACTAGACGCCGATACCAAGAGCACAAAAGGCGGGGCCCGGAATTCGGGCCCCGCCTTTTTTCCATTTGGTCAGCGCCGATCGATGCTCAGCGCGAGCGGAAGCGCGGCTGCCGAATCCGGAGAACGATGATTCCAATCAGCATGGCGCCGATGCCGAGCATGGCGAGCGCGGGCAGAATCGTCGCCGTCCTCGGCGCGATCATGCCATCGGCTTCGGCCTCGGAAGGAGTCATGGAGGGCAGCGCTGCAGCAGTCTCGCCGCGTGACGTCCGCGCGAGCGGTCGCAGGCCGTCGGCCGCATAGTCGGGGCGGGAACCGTTCGGAGCGATCGCGCCCGACGCCACTCGACGCGGTGCCATGGAGTCGGTTGGAGCGATGTCCGTCGAGTCGGACATCGTCGTGAGCGCCGATGGTGCGCCGGCCGCTGGCGGCGCCGATGCGAGCGCCGCTGCGTGACGAAAGGGAATCACCGCGGCGATGAGTCCCGCGAAGAGTCCACCGCCGATGGCGTTCGCAATCCGGCTATCGTCGCTGCCCGGCGCGGAACATTGGCATTGGTCCTGCGCGTACAACTGCGGGACAGGCGCCATGAGGAGGCCGACTGTCGTTGCGAGGAAGCAGAATGCCGATCCGACACGGAATGACATCAAGACCCTGAAAAGGTGCATCGGGACGTTACAGTCCTGGCAACGTCTCCGGTCAGTTCGACATGGATACGGGTCCGGACGTGGCAGGTCAATAGCCGAGAGCGCCAATAATATCACGTTGCTGGCACTTTTTTAACTGTGCGCCAGATCACAATTCAGGAGCGCGGGTTGCAATCCGTTCATCTCCTGGAACGCACGGAACGCCTTTTCGGAGGATACCCGCATGTGTACGCGCCGAGGCTTTACGACACTCGTCGTCACGTCATTCACCTTGGCGTGCTCGCGCGAGTGACGACTCGTCGCGCGCGTACGGCGAGCCGACGAGCGTGTACAACGCACATCGGCTGGCGCGGGTGATCGATGAAGGTACGCACGTCGTGCTCGCGGACGGCACGATCTGGGAGATCTATCTTCCCGATCACCCGACCGTGAATACCTGGAGGCCGGGCGACCTGCTGATCGTGCGCGAGAGCAGCGTCACGCAGGGAGAATACGACTACTTGCTGAAGGACGGCCGCACGCGCGGCGCCGTGCGCGCGCGACTCGTCGGCGAGGTGCGAGGTCGCAGCTGATCGCTGGCTAGCGCCCGCGACCCGCTTTCCTTTTCGGCCGTGCCTTCGTCTGTTTTTTCTTCGCGGCGCTCTTCTTCTTCGGCTTCGTTTTCTTCTTCGCCTTCGTTTTCTTCGCCGTCTTTTTCTTCTTGACCGTCACCTTCGCGGAGAGGATGGTCCCGCGGCACTCGGGTGAACCGCAGAGGCACCTGTACAGCTTCTCATCCGCCTTCGTGGTCTTCGTCGTGCGCTCGTAGTTGTAGTCGTACGCGAGCTCCTCGCCCGGACGAATCGTGCGATTCGCCTCGATGTAGACGCGGCGTTTTTCGATGATCGCGTCACAGTTTGGATCGCACGAGTGGTTGATGAAGCGCGCTTCGTTGCCGCCGAAGGTCGCGTCGACGACCCTGCGATTGTCCACCGAGAACAAGAAGGTGTGGTGGTTCTTCACCTTGGTATCGTCGTAGCGGCGATCGGATTCCGCGGGTGAGATGTGCTCGCCTACGTATTCGACGAGACGCGTTCCCTTGCGGATGGTCTTGAGCGCAAACGCGCCCTTGCCATGAACACCGGAACTTCGAACCACGAAATATTTGTTAGTCATTCCGCCGAAAATGTTGCGAGGGTCATGAATGCCGCGCGACGCGCGCGGCAGCTCGCTCAAAGTGAGCTGTCGGGGCGCGCCGTCACATTCACGACGTCTTTCTCTTCGGTGAGCGTGAAATCCTCGCCGGGATTGATGTACTGGTCCTGCTCGGCGCGGTACTGGGTGTCGTACAGCTGTCTGTAGCGCCCGCCCAGGCGCAGCAGCTCGGGCTGCGTGCCGCGCTCCACGATCTCGCCGTTCTCGAGCACCAGAATCTGGTTCGCGCTCGCAATCGTGGAGAGGCGGTGCGCAATCACGAACGTCGTTCGCCCGCTGCGCAGCGAGCGCAGCCCGTCGCGGATGAGCGCCTCGCTCTCGCTGTCGAGGCTCGAGGTCGCCTCGTCGAGAATCAGGATGCGCGGATCGGCGAGAATCGCGCGCGCGATGGCGACGCGCTGGCGCTGTCCGCCCGAGAGGCGCACGCCGCGCTCGCCGACGATGGTGTCATAGCCGAGCTCAAACTCCGAGATGAACTCATCGCAGTGCGCGATCCGGCTCGCCTCGCGGATCTCATCCATCGTGGCGCCCGGCTTCGAGAACGCGATGTTCTCGCCAACGGTGCCATCGAACAGGAAATTGTCCTGCAGAACGACGCCGAGGTGCGACCGGTACTCGCGAAGCTTGAGCGACTCGAGCGGCCGGTTGTCGATCGTGATGGTTCCCTTCTGCGGATGGTTGAACGCCATAATGAGGCTGATCAACGTGCTCTTGCCGGAGCCGCTGGAGCCGACGAGCGCGGTCGTCGATCCGGCCGTCGCGTGGAAGCTCACGTCGCGCAGTACCGGCGTGTCCGGCTTGTACTCGAACCAGACGTGCTCGAAGCGCACGTCTCCCACGAGCGAGGGCACCGCGCCGTGCACGTTGTCGTTCGCGTCCTCGGTGACCATGCGGCGGATCTCGCGGATGCGATCGAGCCCCGCGAAGGCTTCGCTGATCTGCGTTCCGATCGATGCAATCTGGATGAGTGGCGCCGCGAGCAGGCCGACGAACACAGCGTACACCAGCAAATCACCGAGCGTCATTCGGCCGTCGAGCACGGCCCGGCCGCCGAAGATGAACATGATGATTCCGACGATGCCGACGATCAGCGTCGAGAACCCGGTGACCAGAGAGATGCCCGTGAGCGTCGACGCGATGTTCCGGAAGAGCTTGTGAATGCCGACCGCGAACGTCTTCTGCTCGCGGCGCTCGGCGACATACGTCTTCACGATGCGCACGCCGCCCATCGCCTGTGCGAGCCGGCCCGTGACTTCCGCGGTGATTGCATTTCGCTGCCGGAAGATCGGGCGAAGCCGCTTGAACGCGACCGCCATGACGCCGCCGAACGAGAGCAGAATGACGAGCGTGATCGCCGTCATCTGCCAGTTGAGGTAGAACAACACGCCTAGCGCCACGACGGCGGTGATGAGCCCACCGACGAGCTGTACGAGACCGGTGCCGACGAGATTCCGAATCCCCTCGGCGTCGTTCATCACGCGCGCGATGAGAATGCCGCTCTGCGTCGAGTCGAAATAGCTGACGGGAAGGCGAAGAATGTGCGCCTGGAGTCTCTTGCGCATGTCGGCGATCGCGCGCTGCGCGGCGATGCTCATCACCTGCGACAGACCGAACGACGTCGCGGCCTGGATCAGCGTCGCGACCCCGGCCGCGGCGGCGAGTGGATAGAGCAGCCCGACCTGGTGCTTGCCGATCACATTGTCGATCAGGTACTTGGTGCTCGCGGGAAGCACGAACCCCGCGAGCTGATTGATGATCATCAGCGGGAAACCGATCGCGAGCTGTTTCCGGTGCGCCCAGATCAGCTCTCGTGCTTCGGCCCACGCATTGTTGTAATCGGTTTTTCTCTTTTCCTCCGCCACTCGACCGCCTGTGCTCTGAGATTCATGAAAGATACCCGCCCGTCAAGGTTGAACGCACGACGCACCGTGATGTGTTCGCGGCGCCCGGAAGCGTGGCACGCTGCACGCATACGAAAGGTGTAGGGTTCGTCCGAGCGGAGCTTCTCCCGACGAAAGGGGAGGAGCTCTAAATGGGCGTGTCCATTGCAGTTAGAGCGAGCGCTCTGGAACGATTCGATGCAGTCGGCCAGAGGAATCGTTAATTCTGCTTTCAGAATCGACCGGCAAGTGTATCATGTGCAGGCCCGCGCGAAACAGAATCTGCGGGAACGCTACTTCATTGATCGACAGGCTGAATGACGAGTTTGCTGCTCGATAACCCACTCATGGTAATCGCCGTGAGTCTCGTTCTCCTCATCGCCACGATATCCATCGCGGCGAGCGGGGTGTTCACGGCGCGCAAGCGTGCCGCGCGCAGGCACCGCAACGGCGCGCTGCCGCCGATGATGGTGACCGGTGGCCGAGACAGGCGCAATCGGCCGGTCCCGCCCGTGAATGGGCGAGATGCGATTCAGGTGTGGCCCGGACATCTCGAAGTGGAGGTGGGCAGCAATGTCGGCGAAGCGATCCGCTTCATGCGCCTCAGTGGCGAGCCCGCCGACATTACGATCGGAGCGGCGGAAGGTCCCCGTCACCGCCACATCAAGCTGCCGGCCGATGCGATCAGCCGCACCCATGCACGCATGCAGTACGATCAAGGACGGTGGCGCATCACGAATCTGTCGGCGAGCAATCCGACGCTCGTGAACGGACAGGAGCTGGGCGCCACCGTACCGCGCACGCGTGTGCTCGACGATGGGGACATGATTCAGATCGGAGAGATGCAGCTTCGCTTTCGCGCCGACTAGCGCGCGGGAGGGCCGGCGTACGGCCGCTCGACTACTCCCGACACGAGATGTCGAACGCGTGACACTAGGAGGCGTTCGGCTTCGCCGTCAGCTCGGAGAGCATGTGCGCGATGCGCTCTTCCAATGCTCCGGTGCTCACGCACCGCACCGTCGCTCCCGAAACGGCGTTCGCGTGGGCGGTCGCCTCCACCTGCGTGCGGAGCGTGGATACTCCGGCGTCTGCAGCCAGGACCTGCGACACGACGCGCACGAGCACGTCGTACGTGTCGGCGTTCGACATCCCCGCCGTCGTACCGCAGTCGAAATACTTGGAGAGCCGCAGGCGACCCAGCGAGTTGCGCATCTTGATGCCGGCGTTGCCGTACACGTGCTGCTTCGAGTCCACGATGCCGGGCTCGATGCCCAGCTCGCCGAACACCGCCGGATATGCCGCCCACGCCTTGTCCACGCCCACGAGGAGCGTGGTTTCCTGGTACGTGTGCTGGTGTTCCCAGTCGATCTCGATCGGCGCGCCGCTCGGCAACTCGACCCTGGTGTACTGTGATGTCGCCCGTAGATCGGGTGGCTCGCTACCGCTCGAGTTGCCGCCGGATGCGCACGCGCACAGCAGGACCGTTGCAGCAATCAACGAAACTCGCATCACGGGCAACCTCCTGAAGTACTCATCGGAATATCCGGCTCGCGTCCGGCCCCATCGCTCATAAATAAGAGGGGGGTATCGATCCGCAAGGGCGCGGCGCAGTCGCGCGCCTTGCCGCGCGCTACATGGTGGCCGGCTGGAGATACTTGCCGAGCCATCCCTGCACCTCGCTCCACCACAGTTTCTGATTCTGCGGCTTTTGCACCCAGTGCCCCTCGTCCGGAAACACAATGAGTCGCGATGGGACGTTCTGTCGCTGGAGCGCGCTGAAGAACGAGAGGTCCTCGGTGTAGGGCACCCGATAGTCGAGTTCACCGGCGGTCACGAGCGTCGGTGTCTTGAAGTTCTTCGCATAGAGATGCGGCGACCACTTTCGATAGTTCTGCTGCATCGCCGTCGAGTCCCAGTACGGGCCGCCGTATTCCCACGTCGGGAACCAGAGCTCCTCTGTGGCGCCGTACATGTTCTCCAGATTGTACGGACCGGCGTGGCTGATCAGCGCCTTGAAGCGATCGCTGTGTCCCGCGATCCAGTCCACCATGTAGCCGCCATACGACCCGCCGGCCGCGCTCAGTCGCGTGCCGTCGAGCCATGCATCCTTCGCGAGCGCCGCATCGAGACCAAGCATCAGATCGGAGTACACCGCCCCGCCCCAGTCGCGGGAGATCGCGTCGACGAACTTCTGTCCGTATCCCGGCGAGCCGCGCGGATTGATGATCACCACGCCGTAGCCCTGCGACGCGAACATCTGATAGCTCCAGCGTCCGTGCCACTGGTCGAGCCACGGCACCTGCGGTCCGCCGTGGATGAGCAGCACCACGGGGAACTTCTTCCCGGGCGCCCACTGCGGCGGCCGGAGAATCATTCCCTGCACGCTGTCGCCGTTCGCGCCCTTGAACCAGTAGTCCTCCACCGGATAGACCTTGAGCGTCGCGAGCAGCGAGTCGTTCGCGTGCGAGACCTGCTTCAGCCCCGACACGCCGGCGCCCAGCGTCGCGACGTAGACCTCCGCAGGCCGGTCGGCCGCGTCCTGCAGCCACGCGATCGTTCGGCCCGCATGATCGAGCGATGGCGAGGCATTGTTGCGCTCGGACAGCACCACCTGCGGAGTTCCCGCATTCCCGTTCGCGAACGTTGCACGGTAGAACTTCTCGCGCGATGCGTCGACTGTCTGGATCAGGAGATTGTGTCCGTCCGACATGAAGGCGTAGCTGTCCGCGTTGCGATCCCACGCCGGTAGCAGCTCGCGCGATTGGTGACCCGCGCGATCGTACGCCATCAGCCGCCAGCGATCGGACTCGAAGCCAGCGCGTGCCTGCGAGTGATAGAGGATGAACTTGCCATCGGGCGAGTACACCGGGTTCTCATCGGCGCCCTTGTTCGCGGACGTGATGACGGCCGGCTTCCCGCCCGTAGACGGAATCGAGAACAGATTATTGTCGGTGCTCCACGCGTTCTCGCGACCGGAGTCCTTGGCCGTGTAGGTGATCTCACGCCCATCGGGCGACCACGCGTAGCCCTCGCTTCCGCCGAAGGGTCCCGGCGGAACATCGTAGACGGCGCCCGGAGTGAGCTCGACCAATCCGTTCCCGTCCGCGCCGACGGTGAAGAGGTGCGCGCGCGTGCCGTCGTCCCAAGCATTCCAGTGGCGGTACATCAACTCATCGGCGACGTGCGCCTTCACCGGATTCGACGATGCCGCTTTCGAGCGGGAGCTGTTGCACGCGTCGTCCGTGCACGCCGGATACACGCGCGACGTGAACGCGATCCTGTCCCCGCTGGGCGACCACACCGGACCGGTCGCGCCGCCAGAGAGCGTCGTGAGCTGCTTGCGCGAGCCACCCACCTGGTCGGCGACCCAGAGCTGGTTGTCCGCGATAAAGGCGATGCGCTTTCCGTCCGGCGACCAACGCGCCTCGCCAACTCTGGTGGACGCGTCGGGAAATGCGGTGGGCGCGCCGCCATTCGCCGCGACCTTGTAGGTCATGGTGGACCGGCTGTTCGAGGCGAGATTCGTTGTCCGCACGGAGAACAGCACCGTCGATCCGCTCGGCGCAATCTGCGGATCGGACACCGCTTTCACCGCCTCGAAACTGTCGATGTTGAGGGGCTGCTGCTGCTGCTTCTCCTGCGCGGCCAGAGTCGCGGAGGGCGCGAGAAGCGCGACGACAATCAGGGTGGCGATCCGGGCAGGGGCATTGGGCATGCGAGCGTCCTTTCGAGGTGGACTGTCGCGGGCGGTGCGACATCGAAAATTGGCGACGGGGGGCTGGCCCCGATAGCGCCCCGAGGCGGATAAGGTGCGCGTTGCCGCCCATGCGACCCGCGCGTCTTTCTAAGGAACCGCTAATTGTGTGCGACGTGCACCCACGTCCGGAGGGAACGGCATGAGCCAGGTTGCTGCGCAGAAGCGCCCCGATCCCTACGCTGACGAGAATACCATCGTTCGCCGCAAGCTCGGGCTCACGATCGGTGCTTATCAGGGATTGACGATCGCGATTCTCGCGTGCCTCGTCGGAACACTCTTCCTCCTTGGCGCCGACTCTGCAGCGCAGCGCGAAGTATCGATCGTCGCCCTGGTCGTCGCGGCAGGCTTTCTCTTCTCAATGTCGCGACGCAAGAGTCGTTTGGTCGAGTCGCTGCTCACGAAGACAATCGTGGACGTGTGGCTCTCCGTCACCACGCTCTGCTGGATCGGCATGGCCGTCGTGCTCGTGCTTCCGCGGAATGTCGTATGGGAGCTGGCTCCCTTCTACGCCACCCTCCTCGGGGTTGCCGGCGTGGTGTTGACGGCGCTCGGATCGCTGACGCTGTCCTCGATCTATGGCCGCGATTGGGCGAGCCGAAAGGGGCGCGCGAGCTAGCCGTCAGTCGGGGCGCAGCCACACGAGCAGGACGCCTACCATCCGATAGCTCACTCCATACATTTCCCGTATGGCGGGCCCGACACGGATCCGCGCCGAGTCGATGCGCACGGCGGCGATCGTATCGAGGGGCGGATCCAGCACTACGCGTTCTCCGTTGTAGGTGCCCGATCCGCGCTTCTCGCCATTAATTACGACGAGAACCCTGTCGCCGCGGGTCAGCAGCGGCGCCGTGGGCTGGGCTCCGGCATCAATTCCCATATCCGGCTCGAGCGATGTCGCGTTGGCTGAGTGATGGTGGCAGCCAACTGCCAGCGCCGTGAAAAGCGCGAGCAAGATCCCTCGCGGCGGTCGGTTCACTCCAGAGTACATGATCAGGCGTACCTCAGCCGTCGGAAATCGTTGGCACGAACTGTGGTCTGATCGAGCGCGTCGCGCAATGAGGGCGATGCGAGCGTCGTCTGCAGCGATGTCGATTGCCGTCGCACTCGCATCCACCCCGGTGTCGATGCACGCGCAGGCCGTTCCGGGCACGCTCGTTCAGGGCGAGAACGATGCCCTCGACGTCTGGCTTCCGCAAAAACAGCGTCCCGATGGCGAGTACACGAACGGGCTGCGCGTGTCGCTCTCGCGCGCCTCGGCGCCGCTCTGGGGGCGGCTCGTTCCCTCCGCGGTGCCGTGCACGGGACGCGAGACCGGTGCCGCGCGCTGCCTCACGACGGAGCTCGCGATCGCGCAGCAGATGTATACGCCGGAGCCGCTGAGCCATCGTCCGTCCGAGCTGGCGAGCCGGAGCGCGTCGACGCCCGGAGCATTCGTGGCCGCCGCGACGGAGGACAGCGTGGTCTCGGCCCCCATTTCCGGCGACCGAGCCTTCGCCGGGTGGCTCCATGCCGATGTGACGGCGAACATCATCTCCGAGAGGCGGCTGACGTCGTTCGGGCTCGTCGC